>Ga0207664_10003002_pt1 | contig 11208 bp, 2 predicted proteins | sample LARL83metaG_FD_184349 | JGI IMG/M metagenome (GOLD analysis project Ga0207664, IMG submission 184349) | Corn, switchgrass and miscanthus rhizosphere microbial communities from Kellogg Biological Station, Michigan, USA - LAR L8-3 metaG... | ecosystem: Host-associated > Plants > Roots >...
CTGTACGCCCTCGCCGCCGAACCGACCGCACTGGTCCTGGAGTCCTTCGACAGCGCGCGCTTCGCCTCGCTCGTCGAGTCGCACGCGGTGGGCACCGTGTTCGTGGTTCCGTCGATGGCGATCGATCTGCTCAACTCCGCCGCTGTACGGGAGCGCGACCTGTCCAGCGTGCTGCTGGTCGGGTCCTCGGCCGCGGCGCTGCCACCGGCCGTGGCCGCCGCGCTGCCGTCGCTGTTCCCGAAGGCGACGGTGACGAACTTCTACTCCTCCACCGAATCCGGCCCGGCCGAGACGACGCTCGTCGTCGACGGGTCCCGCCCCGCCTCGGTCGGGAGGCCACTGACGTCGGTCCTGATCCGGTCGGAGTCCGGCGATCCCGCGCCGCCCGGCGGGGTCGGCGAGGTGTGGCTGCGCTCGCCGGTCGGTACGCGGCACTACTTCGGCGATCCGGCCGCCTCGGCGCGGACGTTCCGGGACGGCTGGGTACGAATGGGCGACGTCGGGTACGTCGACGACGACGGGTACCTGTACCTCGTCGACCGGGACTCCGACCTGGTGAAGTCCGGCGGGTTCCGGGTCTCCACGCTGCGCGTCGAGGCGGCGCTGTACGAGCACCCGGCGGTCGGCGAGGCGGCCGTGGTCGGGCTGCCCCACCAGGTGCTCGGTACGGCGGTCGCGGCAGCGGTGGTACCGAAGGACGCGGTGACCGTCGACGAGCTGCGCGGGTTCCTCGGGCAACGGCTGCCCCGGCACGAGGTACCGCTGCGCCTGCTGCTGGCGGAATCGTTGCCGCGCAACGATACCGGCAAGGTGGTCAAGCGGGCGGTACGGGCGATGTTCGACGCCGCCCCGCGCACAGTCACCCCGCCGCGTACCCCTGCCGAGGCGACGCTGTGTCGGCTGTGGACGGACGTGCTCGGGGTACCGGCTGTCGGCGCGGACGACGACTTCTTCGCGCTCGGCGGCGACTCGCTGGCCGCGACCCAGCTCGCGACCCTAGCCACCGAGGCGTTCGGGGTCGCGGCGACCGTGGCGCACGTGTTCGAGGCGCCGGTGCTGTCCGCCCAGGCCGCGGTGCTCTCGTCGCTGGGGCCCGCGACCTCGCTCTCAGCGTCGCCGGCCGCTGACGGGGAAGGGCTCGGCTCCACGCAGGAGTACTTCCTGCACTGGACGCGGGTGACCGGGGAGCGGCAGATCCAGCCCGTGACGGTCGCGCTGCGGGTCACCGAGGCGCTGGACGTGCCGGCGCTGGACCGGGCGGTCGACGACCTCGTGGCGCGGCACGAGATGCTGCGCGCGGTCTTCCTGCCGTTCCGGATCCTCCCGTCCGTCCACATCGGAGTGTCCGCTGTGGACTGTAAGGACATCGACGCGGCCAGGGCGCTCGCCTGCGAGGAGGTCGAGCGGGCGTTCGACCTCACGGCCGGGCCGCTGCTGCGGGTCTCGGTGCTGCGGCTCGGTCCCGCCGGCGCCGTGCTCCTGTTCGTCGCCGAGCACCTGGTCTTCGACGGGATGTCGTACGGCGTGTTCCTGCGCGAGCTGGGGCTGCTCTACTCGGCGTACCGGCTCGGCCGGGAGCCCGAACCGTTGCCACCGTTGCCGTCGACGACCTCGGCGCACGTGGCGCGTACCCGGGAGCAGTGGCCGGCGACGCGCGAACACTGGGCGGCACGGCTCGCCGGGGCCCCGCGCGCTCTGCCGAGCCTGCCCGGGCACGACGCGTCGGCGACCCGGTACTCCGGGCGGTGTGTGGACTTCGCTGTCGAGGCGCCGGTCGGGCGGGCCGTGCGTACCCTCGCCCGGGAGCTGCGCGTGACGACGTTCATGGCGCTGCTCGCCGCATGGTGCGCCGTGCTGCGCGACTGGACCGGCGCGCGCGAGGTCGTGGTACAGACTCCGGTCACCGGTCGTACCCACCTGTCCGATGAATCGCTCGTCGGCTGCCTGGTGCAGCTGCTGATGATCCGGATCCCGCTCGACGGCGGCTACCCGGACATCGCGCGTGCCGTCCGGGAACGCGTCGTCGAGGCCGCCGACCACCAGGCGCACCGCTTCCTCGACGTCGCCGCGATGGTGCCGTACCCGGTGCACTTCTTCTTCGAGAGCTGGGGCGGCCCGGCGCACCTGCCCGGCGTGGAGTCCACGCCGTTCCCGCTCCCGCCGGAGCTGCGGCTGCACTGGCCGTTCGCACCGGGCGACCCGGACCTTAGCGCGCCGCGACTGTCCCTTGTGGAGGCACCGGACGGGTATCTCACGGGACGGTTGCTGTACAACGCGCTGGCATACCAACCGTCCACTGTGGAGGATCTCGCCGCGCGCCTGGTGTCGTACCTCGACGGGCTGACCGAACGGAGGCGACCATGACAGCGACTTCGGCCGGCACGTGGGCCGGACCAGAGGGGCACGAGGTGTCGGCGGCCCAGGCGGGCGTGTGGGTCAACGAACGGGTCGGCGGGCTCGGCACGGTGTACAGCATGCCCTTCACGCTCACGTTCGACGGGCCGCTGGACGTACCGGCTCTCGCGGCGGCGCTCGACGCCGTGGTGGCCCGGCATCCGGTGCTGTCGAGCGCGGTGGCCGAGCGGGACGGTGTACCGGTCCTCGTTCCCGCCGCCGCGCCGACCGTGGCGCTGGTCGCCGACGGCGAGTTGGATGCGTTGGTACGCCGGCCGTTCGACCTCACCACCGGACCGCTCGCGCGGTTCGCGCTCGCCGCCACCGGACCGGACCGGCACGTGCTGCTCGTCGTCGTGCACCACCTCGTGTTCGACGGCGCGTCGACCGACGTTTTCGTCCGCGACCTCGCGGCGGCGTACCGGTCCGGCGGTCCCGTCGGCCAGCGCCTCGACGGTCCGCCGCCGGAGCCGCGAGAGGAACCCGGCGCGCGGGAGTACTGGAGGGACCGGTGGCGGGAGCCGGCCGAACCGGTGCTGCCGGGGCGGATCGGGCCGGTGCGGCCCGTGGCGCCCGGCGCAAGCGTGGAGTTCGCGATGCCGGAACCAATGCGCGCGGCGCTGGCCGAGGCCGAGGGCGCGCTCGGGGTGAGCCGCTTCGAGCTCCTCCTCGCGTCGCTGCACGCGCTGCTGCGGCGCTACGGCGACGAGGAACCGGTCGTGGCCGTGGACCTCGGTACCCGTACCGCCGACGACCGCGACCGGATCGGCCTGTACGTCAACGAGTTGCCGGTCACCGGGCACGTCGCGCCGACGGCCACCTTCGCTGGCCACGCCCGGGCGCTGCGTGGACAGTTGCGGGAGCTGTACCGCTTCCGGGGCGTACCCCTCGCTCGCGCGGTGCCCGGGCTGCGCCCCGCCGTGGCGCTCGCCCCGGTCACGCTGACGTACCGGCGGCGGATAGCCGCGCCGGACTTCCCCGGCCTGCGTGTCGAGGTCGACTGGGTGGTGTTCGGCGGCACGGCGCGCGGAGCTCTGCGCTGCCATCTCGTCGACGGGCCGGACGCCCTGGACGTGATGCTCCAGTACAGCCCGCAAACCCTGGCCCCCCAGGCGGTCGAGCGGATCGCCGGGCACTGGCTCACCCTGCTCGGCGCGGCACTGTCCGCTCCGGACACTCCGGTCGCGGAACTGCCCCTGCTCGACGAGGCCGAGCGGACAGTGCTCGACACGACGTGGAACCGCACGAAGGTGGCGTACCCCGCGGTCACCGTGCTCGACCTCATCGACGCCCAGCCCCTCGACGCGATGGCCACGCCAGACCTGACGTACGGCGAGCTGGACGAGGCCGCCGACCTGGTGGCGTACCGGTTGGCGCGCGAGGGAGTCGGGCGCGGGGACGTCGTGGCCGTGTGCGAGGAGCGCGGACCGAGGCTGCTCGTCGCGCTGCTCGGGGTCCTGCGTTCCGGCGCGGCGTACCTCCCGCTCGACCCGACCCACCCGCCCCGGCGGCGGGAGGAGATCATCGCGGACGCGGGCGCGATCCAGCTGCCGGCCGACGATCCTGTCGGCGACGTGAAACCCCGGATGCTGCCGGAGGTCGAGCCCGGCGACCGGGCGTACGTCATCTACACCTCGGGCTCGACCGGGAAGCCGAAAGGCGTGGCAATCGGGCACGCGGCGCTCGCCAACCTGCTGCTCGGCATGCGCGACGTGCTCGACGCGGGGCCGGATACCCGGTTCCTCGCGCTCACCTCGCCGTCGTTCGACATCGCGGCGCTGGAACTGTTCCTGCCGCTGTCCGTCGGCGGGTCGGTGGTCATCGCCGGACCGGACGAGGTCCGCGACGGGAAAGCGTTGTGCCGCCTCGTCGAGCGACACGGCGTGACGCACGTGCAGGCGACCCCGTCGGGCTGGCGGATGCTGTGCGACGCCGGGTTCGCGGCGCCGTCGGTGGTCGCGCTCGCCGGGGGCGAGGCACTCCCGGCGGCGCTGGCGCGGGAGGTACGCGGGCGGGCGGGCCCGCTGTTCAACATGTACGGGCCGACCGAGACCACGATCTGGTCGACGTACTGGCCGGTGCCCGACGCCGTCGACGAGGTGTCCATCGGGCGGCCGCTGCCGAACACCGTGGCGTACGTGCTCGACCCGGACGGCGCGCCGGTGCCGATCGGCGTCCCCGGCGAGCTGTACCTCGGCGGGGCGGGGCTCGCCGAGGGCTACGTATCCGGTAACGCGCAACGGTTTCCGACCGTCCGGGGCGAACGGCTGTACCGGACCGGGGATCTCGTGCGCTACCGCGAGGACGGCACGCTGGTGTACCTGCACCGACTCGACGACCAGGTGAAAGTGCGCGGATACCGGGTCGAGCTCGGCGAGATCGAGTCCCGGCTGCTGGAGCACCCGGCGGTGTCGGCGGCCGCGGTCGCGGTGCACGATGACGCGCTGACCGCTTACGTGGTACCGGTTCCCGGTGCCGAACCCGCGCCGGCGGCACTGCGTACGCACCTCGCCGTGCACCTGCCGGAGTACATGCTGCCGTCGGCGTGTCTCGTCCTGCCGGCGTTGCCGTTGACCGCCAACGGGAAGCTCGACCGGCGCGCGCTGCCCGAGCCGCCCCGGACGCCGGCCACACCATCCACAGTGGACAGTGGCCCGGTCGACGACCTCACCGCCCAGGTGGCCGCGATCTGCGCGGAGGTGTTGCAGCGCGACGAGGTGGGGCCGGACGACAACCTGTTCGACCTCGGCGCGCACTCCCTGACGCTGACCGCGATCGCGTCCAGGATCCGCCACCGGCTCGGCGCGGACCTGCCGCTGCACCTGTTCTTCGACGACCCGACGGCGGCCGTGCTCGCGGCGGCGGTCAGCGCGGCGCGATGACCGCCAGCAGCTCCGCGAGGCCCATCACGTCGAAGGACGACAGCACCATGTCGGCGCCGGGAAAGGAGAGTACAGCGGTGACCGCGTTGGGTACGGCGACGCAGAACATCCCCGCGGCCTTCGCGGCCGCGACCCCGGCCGGCGAGTCCTCGAACGCGACTGCCTCCGCCGCCGGCACCCCGAGCCCGGCGAGCGCCGCGAGGTACGTGTCCGGCGCGGGCTTGGGCCGGTTGGCGTCGCCGGTCGCGAGGACGGTGAACGCCTCGTGGGTGCCGAGCCGACGCAGGTTTCCGGACACCCACTCGCCGGTGGCGCTCGACGCGACCGCGAGCGGCAGCCCGAGCCGGGCCGCGTCGGCGAGGTACCCGGCTACGCCCGGCCGCAACGGGGTCGCGTCGACGAGCGCGAGGTGGCGGGTCCACCACCTGTCCCGCATCGCGCCCGCGTCGGCGTGCCCCACCAATTCGCCGAGGTACCCGAGCATCGCCGCGTCGAGACCCTGCCCGCCGATGGCCGCGTGCCACAGGTCGCGCGGCAGCGGCACTCCGCGCTCGGCGAGCAGCTCCTCCCACGCCCGCAGCGCCGCCGACTCGGTGTCCACGAGCAGGCCGTCGAAGTCGAACACCAGGGCGCGTACCGGCATGCGGCCATGGTAATGCCGGACACCCGCGCGCCCTCGCGCGCCCAGGAGCAGATGTGGTTCGCCGACCAACTTGACCCGGGCGGCACCGCGTTCCGGATGTGGGTGGCGCAGCGGCTGCGCGGGCCGCTCGACGCCGCCGCGCTGGAGTCCGCCGTCAACGGGGTGGTCGCGCGGCACGAGAGCCTGCGGTCGTCCTTCCCGGTGGTGGACGGCCGTCCACGGCTCGCGGTCCGCGACCGCCTCACGGTCACGCTGGAGCGCCAGGAGGTACGCGACGAGGCCGCCGCGCGGGAGGCCGTCGACGCGTTGCTGTCCCGGCCGTTCGACCTCGCGACGGATCCGTTGGTACGGGCCACTTTGCTCGTCCTCGGGCCGGACGAGTACGTGTTCTGCCTCGTGCTGCACCACATCGTCGCCGACGGCGGCTCGGTCGGTCCGCTCTTCCACGAGCTCGCGTGCCTCTACAGTGGACAGACGCTCGAACCGCTCCCGCCGTACCACCCCGACGAGGCGCCGGCGGACGTGGCGTACTGGCGGGACGCGCTCGCCGACGCGCCCGTGCTCGACCTGCCGACCGACCGGCCCCGCCCGGCGGTACGCACCACCCGCGCCGGGGCGGTGTACACGTTCACCGTGCCGGCCGAGCTGACCGGCGCGCTGGCCGGGCTCGCCCGCGCCGAGCGGGCCACGCTGTTCATGGTGCTGTTCACCGCGTTCCAGGTCCTGCTCGGCCGGTACGCCGCCCAGGACGACCTGTCCGTCGGCACGATGGTCGCCGGGCGGGACCGGGAGGAACAGGAGCGGCGCATCGGGCTCTTCACCCGGACGCTCGTGCTGCGGACCGACCTGTCCGGCGTGGCGAGCTTCCGCGGGGCGCTCAAACGGTTGCGACGCACCGCGATCGACGCGTACACCCACCCCGAGGTCCCGTTCGCGGAGCTGCGGGCCCCGCGCGACCCGAGCCGCAACGCGTTCTTCGACACCATGCTGATCCTCCAGCCGCCCGAGGACACGCCGTTCTCCCTGGCGGGTCTGGAGTGCGAGGGCTTCCCCGCGCAGGTCTTCGGCGCCAAGCTCGACCTCCTCGTCGACCTGTCCCCGGCCGCGGACGGCCTGCACGGTGGGCTGGCGTACAACACCGATCTGTTCGAGGCGGAGACAATCGCGGGTCTGGTGCGCGACTACCTGGAGGTCCTGAAGGGCGCCGTCGCCGACCCGGACGCGTCCCTACCTTCGCTGTTCCCCGCGCCGTCGGTGCTGTGCGGCCCGTCGGCTCCCGCGCCCGGCACCGTGCTTGACCTGCTCGCCACCGAGGGTTCGGAGGCGTTGCGGCACAACGGGACCACGCTGTCGTACGCCGAGCTGCACGGGCGGGCCAATAGGCTTGCCGCCGAACTCGTCGCGCGCGGGGCCGGAGCCGGTACCATCGTCGGGGTCCGCCTCGACCGGGGCGCGGACCTGATCGTCGCGCTGCTCGGCGTACTGAAGTCCGGAGCGGCGTACCTTCCGCTGGACCCGGGGTACCCGCCGGCGCGGCTCGACCTCATGGTGTCCGACGCGCGGCCAGTGGTTGTGCTCACCGACGGGGACATCCCGCGCGAGAGCGGACCGGACCCCGGGATCCGGCCCGCGCCAACGGATCCGGCGTACGTGATCTACACGTCCGGCTCGACCGGTACGCCCAAGGGCGTCGTCGTCCCGCACAGCGCGTTGGCCGCCCGGGTCGCCTGGATGCGTACCCACTACGGGCTGTCCACAGTGGACAGAGTGCTCCAGTTCGCCTCGGTCAGCTTCGACACCCACGCCGAGGAGGTGTACCCGTGCCTCGCGGCCGGGGCGACGCTCGTGCTCGCGCCGTCTGGTGGGTTGGAGGATTTCCTCGCCACCGACGAGGGTGCCGCGCTGACCGTGCTCGATCTGCCGACGCCGTACTGGCACGAGCTGGTGGCGGCGGGCGAAGCAGTCCGCTGGCCGGAGTCGTTGCGCCTGCTCATCCTCGGCGCCGACCAGGTATCCGGGCCGGCGCTGGCCCGGTGGCGCGAAGGCGCCAGGGCCGGGGTACGCGTTCTCAACACGTACGGGCCGACCGAGGCGACCGTCATCGCGACCGCCGCCGACCTCACCGACGCCGATCCCGCGCTGCGCCCACCCATCGGTTTCCCGCTGCCGGGTGTCCGCGCGATGGTCTGCGACCCCGACGGCGTACCGGTCCCGGCCGGCGCGGCCGGCGAGCTGTACCTCGGAGGGGACGGCCTCGCGCTCGGGTACCTGCACCGCGACGAGCTGACCGCGCAACGGTTCCCGATCCTCCGTAGCGGACGGTGGTACCGCACCGGCGACCGGGTACGCCAGCGCCCCGACGGGCAGTTGGAGTTCCTCGGCCGGCTCGACGCGCAGGTGAAGGTGCGCGGGTACCGGGTCGAGCCGGGCGAGGTGGAGGCGGCGCTCGCCACCCATCCCGCTGTACGCCGGGCGGCCGTCCTCGCGACGCCGGACGGCACTGGCGGCGGCCAGCTCGTCGCCTACCTCGTCGGCGAACCCGCCGACGTACGGCCGTACCTCGCCGCGCGGCTGCCGCCCTACCTCGTTCCGAGCCAGTACGCCTGGCTCGACGCGCTCCCGTTGACACGCAACGGGAAGCTCGACGTCGCCGCGCTCCCGGCACCGGGCACGGCACCCGCCGCGCCGACCGGCCCGGGCACACTCACCCAGGAACTCGTCGCCGGGACCTGGAGCGAGGTACTCGGTGTCCCGCTCGGGCCGGACGACGACGTCTTCGACCTCGGCGGCCACTCGCTGCTCGCCACCCGGGTACGCGCCCGGCTGTGCCAGGCGACCGGCGTCGAGGTGCCGCTGTACGCGCTGTTCACCCACCGCACCGCACGCGCGCTCGCGGCGGTGCTCGACGTGATCCTGCGCGACGGTACACCCGCCTCGCCCCCGATCGTCGCAGATGGACGGTCGACCGCACCGCTGTCATACGAGCAGGAGCGCCTGTGGTTCCTGCACCAGCTCGATCCCGCCGACGCGTCCAACAACATTCCGATCGGGCTGCGGCTGCGCGGACCGCTTGACGCCGACGCGCTGGAATCCGCGCTGCACGGGATCATCGCGCGGCACGGGAGCCTCCGCACCCGGTTCCCGGCACTCGGCGGCCGCCCCGTCCAGGAGGTCGCCGCCACCCTGACCGTGCCCCTCGAACGGGTCGAGACGACCCTCGACGGGGCACGGGAGCTGGCCGCGCGCCGCATCAACGCGCCGTTCGACCTGGAGGCCGGCCCGCTGCTGCGCGCCACGCTCGCCCGGATCGGGCCGGACGACCACGTCCTCGTCCTCGCCGTGCACCACATCGTGGCGGACGGCTGGTCGGTCGGCGTGCTCTTCCGCGAGTTGGCCTCGCTCTACAGTGGACAGTCACTGGCCCCACTCCCCTTCCAGTACACCGACTTCGCGCACTGGCAGCGCGACCAGCTCGACGGCACGGCCCGGGAGGACCTGCTCGCGCACTGGTCCGCGCGCCTGGCGGGGGTACCGCCGCTGGAACTGCCCACCGACCGGCCTCGCCCCGCCGTCCGGACCACGCGCAGCGACCTGGTAAGCCGCACACTGCCCGCCGATCTGTGCGAGGCGGTACGGCGGCGCTCGCGCGCAGAGCGGTGCACGCTGTTCATGACGCTGCTCACCGCGTACGCCGTCGTGCTCGGCCGGCACAGCGGGCAGGACGACTTCTGCGTCGGGGCACCGGTCGCCGGCCGCGACCGCGTCGACCTCGAACCGCTCATCGGCTACCTCGCCAACACGATCGTGCTGCGTCCGGACCTGTCCGGCGACCCGACGCTGCGGGACCTGCTGCACGCCACCCGGACCGCCGCACTCGACGCGTACACGCACCAGCACGTCCCGTTCGACCGGCTGCTGAGCGCGCTCAAAGTACCCCGGGATCCCGGTCGCAGCCCGCTGTTCCAGACCCTGTTCGTACTCCAGAACGCGGCGCCGCAGGGGTTCCGGCTCGACGGCGTGACGGTCGAGCCGCTCTCGTACGAGTTCCGGCAGGCGAAGGTCGACCTCTCGCTGGAGGTGTGGGACTCGGGGGACGGGTTCGGGTTCCTGTTCGCCTACAACACCGACCTGTTCGACCGGGACCGGATCGAGCGCCTCGCCGGGCACGTCGAGCGGGTACTCGCCATCCTCGCCGAGGCGCCGCAGACGCGACTGTCCACTGTGGACCTCCTCGGTCCGGACGAGGACGCGCTCGTCACCGCCGCGTTCAACGACACCGCCGCGCCGTACCCGGACCACGCGACCCTGCACGGTCTGGTCGAGGCCCAGGCGGCGCGGACCCCGGACGCCGTCGCAGTGGAGTACGCCGGATCGCGGCTGTCCTACGCGGAGCTGGACCGGCGGGCTGGCGGCGTGGCGGCCGACCTCCTCGCGCGCGGAGTGGGCCCGGGCGACCTCGTGGCCGTCTCGATGCCGCGCTGCCTCGACCTCCCCGTCGCGCTGGTCGGCGTCCTCAAGGCGGGCGCCGCCTACGTGCCCCTCGACCCCGAGTACCCGCGGCCGCGCCTCGACCTCATGCTGAAAGACTGCGGCGCGAAGGCCGTCCTGACCACGGTCGACGCGGCACCGTCCACCATGGACGGTCGAGGGACGCCCGACGACACCGCCTACGTCATCTACACCTCCGGTTCGACTGGCACCCCGAAGGGTGTCCGGGTCAGCCACCGGGCCATCGTCAACCGGATCGACTGGATGCAGCGGTACTACCGGCTCGGCCCGGACGACGTTGTGCTCCAGAAGACGCCGACCAGCTTCGACGTGTCGGTCTGGGAGTTCTTCTGGCCGCTCACGGTCGGGGCACGGATGGTACTCGCCGCACCGGGCGGGCACCGTGACGCGGGATACCTGCGCGACCTGATCGTCCACAGTGGAGTGACGACCGTCCACTTCGTACCATCGATGCTCGCCGCGTTCCTCGCCGAGCCCGGCGTAGCGCAGTGTCGGTCGCTGCGCCGCGTCGTCTGCTCCGGTGAAGTACTCCCGCCCGACCTCGCGAACCGTTGCCTGGACACGCTTCCCGGTGCCGAGCTGCACAACCTGTACGGCCCGACCGAGGCCGCCGTCGACGTCACGGCGTGGCGGTGCTCCCCCGGCCAGGCCACCGTCCCGATCGGGTACCCGGTGCCGAACACGACGATCCTGATCCTGGACCGGTACGGCAACCCGGTCCCGGTCGGGGTACCCGGCGAGCTGCACATCGGCGGCATCCAGCTCGCGCAGGGCTACCAC
>Ga0207664_10003004_pt1 | contig 11207 bp, 13 predicted proteins | sample LARL83metaG_FD_184349 | JGI IMG/M metagenome (GOLD analysis project Ga0207664, IMG submission 184349) | Corn, switchgrass and miscanthus rhizosphere microbial communities from Kellogg Biological Station, Michigan, USA - LAR L8-3 metaG... | ecosystem: Host-associated > Plants > Roots >...
GAAGCGGCCGGACTTGCAGTCACACATCTGGCCTGGGACTGATAGCAACGATCCCGGCGGATAGGCATCGCAGGCATTCGTGAAGCGGGTAATCGTCGTGGGTCCCGGCGCTGCGGGCAAGACTACCCTGGCTGCTCGCCTCGCCGAGATCACCGGCCTGCCGGTGATCGAGCTGGACAAGCTTTTCTGGCAGCCCGGACTGGCCGCGACGCCTCCTGGGGAGTGGGCGGCCATCCAGCGCACGCTCACCGCGCAGGAAACATGGATCATGGACGGGGACCTCGGGCCCTATGACGTCATCGGCGTCCGGTTGCGGGCCGCGGACACCGTTGTGTTCCTGGACTTCGCGCCGTTGCGCTGTGCCTGGCGGGCCGTCTGCCGGTCACGGGAGCGCGCCGACTTCTGGAAGTGGCTGCTGACCTACCGCTGCTGCAGCCGCCCGGCGCTTCGGCGGGCGATTGCCGCCCACGCCGGTCACCTCGACATCTATGTCCTCCCGACTCCGCGAGCGGTGAGGCGATTCGTTACGAATATAGCGTCCGCCGGGCCGGCGCAACCCTGCCGCCCGGCCTTGTGAAGTGATACATCCGAACTCCACTCCACTCGCGGCATGTTCGGGCATTCTCCTTACAGGGCTGCGATGCATGAATATTCAGGCGTCGGTGGCCAAGCGTGCGCGTCGTTGGCCTGAGCGCGGCCGTGCCGGCGGTAGGCAGGGGTTTTATCGGCGTGGTGCAGCGCCGCTGCCGTCGTGTGGCTGGCCCGGCCCCGGGTTCGCGCATCACGCAGCCGAGATGGCGGTGCAGGGAATCTCGGAGTAGGCTCGCGCACGGCTGCGCCGGGAGCCGGGCCCGGCCGTTGGCATCTGGCGCACTGCTCGTTTCTGCGTGCTGCGGCCGGGCAGATGGCCATTTATCAGCGGATCCGTCTGGTCGGCAGCGGTCAGGACCGGATCACATAACGGGTGGATCGATGGATTTCGATGAGGCCGCGCGGATCGTGAACGGTGTACCTGTCCCCCATATATCGGCTGGCCAGGGCCGCGTGCTCTACCAGCACATAAGGGAGGACCGGCCCGGGAACCTGCTGGAGCTGGGCACCGCAAGAGGCGGGTCGGCCGTGTTCATCGCAGCAGCGCTTGAGGCCAACGGCGCCGGTCACTTGACGAGCGTCGATTCGACCCGCTGGCAGTGGCGGGACCCGACGCCCCGGGAGGTGCTGGAAAAGGCCGGGCTTAGCCGCTGGGTTACGCTTGATAAGCGGTTTTCCACGTACACCTGGTTTCTGAAGGCCGAAATCGAGAAGCGCCTTGACGCGGCCGGATCGGTCCGGCCTGAATACGACTTCATCTTCCTGGATGGCTCCAAGAACTGGAGCGGCGACGGATTCGCCGTCGTCCTGGCGGAGAGACTCCTGCGGCCGGGCGGATGGCTCCTCCTCGACGATCTCGGCTGGAATTACGAGAAGCATTGCGAGGCACCTGAGCACTACGAAATAGAAATAGCCAAGCTTTCCGATGAGGAAAGAACACAACCGCATTTGCGCGCCGTCTTCGATCTGCTGATAAGGACGAACCCGGCATTCGATCAGTTCGTGGTTCAGGATCACTGGTGGGGCTGGGCGCGTAAGTCACCGCGCGTTTCCCGGCGTACCAGAGGGGGTGTCCTCTCGGGGAGAAACGAGGCGCGAGGTGCGCGTGCTCGCTGGCGCCAGGCGAGCCGGCGAGTCTGGCTGCACCTGTCGCCGGCCACCCAGCGCCGGATCCATGGTCTTCAGCGAACGGCGTCACGCCTGTCCCGGCATTGACGAAAGCGCAGAGCAGAACATCGGCGTGCGGGGACCGCGAATGAGTATGCCAAGTGACGCATAAGTATCCGAATGGCCAACGCCCGCTATTCGGCACGTGAGCGGGCGTCATGGCCATGAGGCATAGACCGTTCGCAGGCTTTTATCTGGGTGCGCTGCGTCTTGGTCCGCTCGCAGATCGCTGACTGCCGTCGTGCTGGCCAGGCGCGTCCGCATCGCACCGCACTCCGCCACGGAGGGCGCGGCGCAGCCGTGACGCCCGCTGGTCTGATGACTGGCGGCGGGCCACCGAAGAAGGTCGGCGACATCGCGGGTTCACCCGGCCTTCATAGCAGTGCCTTGCACATCTGTCCCCGCGTCGGCTGCCCGGGCGGCCCGGGCCGCGGTGAGGCAGCCGGCGGGGATAACTCAGCGGCCTGCTGCTGACAGTAGATGACCTTTGTACGCATCAGTTGCGGCGCCGGTGCTGGCTGGTCCGGGCGGAACCAAGGATCAGGGGTTCGGGCTGCGGTTCGCTGCTGGCTTCACGCCAGCCGGTACTGGCTGTCGCAGACCGTGCAAACAGCATTGCGCCCATCGGCGTGCAGCTCGTGAAATATGTCCTGCATCTGCTCAGCGGCACTGGCCGGCCGGCCCGGGGAGCTGGGTGTCCTCAGCGCAATCGGCGCGGACTCGGCGACGGACGCCCACCGCGGCTCTGGCCGCCTAGCTGTTGCCCGGAGCGCAACCGCGGCCATCGCTGCCGCAAGGACCATGGCCAGCGTGATGTTCGGTGTCATCACGTTCTTCATAACGCACTTCCTCAGTTTTGGACTGCGGTCGCCGCAGTCTTGCCTTGTCGTCTGGACCGGTGTGCGCGGCACATTCGGCGCTATGGACAGCGACGGCGGCCGGCGTCCGCCTGGCAGATGAACTTTCACCGGCGCTGTAGGCCTGTGGCGGACGGGCCGTTCCCAGGGCAGGCGTTTGCCGCAGGGCCCGAGATGGCGCCTACTGAGCCTGGCTGGCCCGGGACGATCCGGTCCGCCGGGCACGGGTCAGCGCCTTGGCCCGGACCACGTCCGGGTCCCGCGGGTCGGCCGGCATTTCCTCCGTCCAGACGCGCTTACGCCGGATCCTCGGCCTGTCGGCGCGGATGCGCTTCATCACCCGGCCAGCGGCCATCTCGGGACGCTGGCCACGGACGGTGTGGCCTGTCTTGGCAGGCTCTGCTGCGCCGGCGCCGACGGTGAGGCGGACAACTCGCCGGCTACCGCACGAGCCCAGCGCATCCGGTTCACCGCGGCCTCCGGGTGGTCGCCGAACTCCTGGGCCACGCGCTGGACGCACCCCGGGCCGCCGTAGGCGCGCACGGCCGCGGCGATGGCCTTGCGGACCTGACCCGCGCTGGGGTTATCCGAGCGCTGCAGGACCGACGCGAACGGGGCGTCGGCCCAGACCCCGCTAGCAGCGGGATGGTAGATGATTAGCTGCATCTCAGCCCCCTGACTGATCTGCCCCCCATATAACGCTATGGAAAGTGACCGCCAGCGGCGTCCGCCTGACGGATGAACTTTCACGGCCCCGTACACCCTGCGGCGTACGCCCTCGTGACCGCGACACCGGTGGCGCTGCCGACAGCCGCGAACGGCTCGATCCCCGCGTTCACGCCCGCCACGACAACGGTGCCCAATCAGGCTACGGTCTGATGAACCAGCCATGCCAGCGATTTACGGGCGAGCCGCAGTCCAGCCCGAAACCCAGACTGGCTGCCGCTGCCGGGCCGACGCAAGGGCATTCGCGGCGAGCGCATCTTCGACTGGCTGGACCAGCACATCCCCGCCTGACAGGTACGGTAGCGGCGGGACCTATCTTGTGCGGCGTCCTGGCCGCCGCTGGTCCTACGCTAGAGAGCGTGAGGCTCCTATCCGGTATCCCCGTCGACGAGCTGGATCCCGGCATCCGCCCGCAAGACGACCTGTTCCGGCACGTTAACGGCCGGTGGATAGCGCGGACCGAGATACCCGCCGACCGGTCGCGCGACAGCACGTTCCGGGCTCTGGCTGACCAAGCTGAGAACGCGATGCGCGAGATCGTGGAAGAGGCCGCGTCGGCTCCAGAAGGCAGCGAGGAGCGGAAGTTCGGCGACTTGCATGCCAGTTTCATGGATTCGGACCGAGCAGAGCTGCTCGGCTCACAGCCCATCGGCCAGGCGCTCGCGGCAGTTCGAGCCGTCAGCTCTATCCCGGAGCTGCTGGAGACGCTCGGGCGGCTGCAGCCACTGGGAACTGGGGGCCTGTACCGGCTGTTTGTCGACACCGACCCTGGCAACCCGGAACGTTACCTGGTGTTTTTCGAGCAGGGTGGTATCTCGCTGCCGAACGAGAGCTACTACCGCGAGGAGCGGTTCGCTGGCATCCGCGACGCGTTCGCTGGTCATGTGCAGCGAATGTTGAAGCTGGCAGGGTTGCCGGACGCCGATCGGGCCGCCGGGCGGGTGCTCGCACTGGAGACGGCGGTGGGTGGGCACCACTGGGACAACGTCGCGAGCCGTGACCGCGAGAAGACTTACAACCTGCTCACCTGGGCCGGCGTGTTGTCCGAGGGCCCGGACCTGCGGAGCTGGCTGGCGGCCTTGGATCCGCCCGCTGGCGCCTTCGGCGAGGTTGTGCTCCGCCAGCCGAGCTTCAGCGCCGGGCTGGCCTCGCTGCTCACCGAGGAGCACGTTCCGGCGTGGCGGGACTGGCTGTGCTGGCGGGTGATCCACAGCGCCGCCGGGTATCTGTCCGAGGCGTTCGTCCAGGAAGACTTCGACTTCTACGGCCGCATCCTGAGCGGCACCCCCCAGCTGCGCGCGCGCTGGAAGCGGGGTGTCTCGCTGGTCCAGTGGGCGATGGGGGAAGCTGCAGGCCGGGCCTACGTCGGCCGCCACTTCCCGCCGGGGGCCCGGGAGCAGATGGATGTCCTGGTCGCCAACCTCCTCGAGGCCTACCGGCAGAGCATCGACAAGCTCGACTGGATGGGGGCGGACACCCGTCGGCGGGCCCTGGACAAGCTCGGGAAGTTCACCCCGAAGATCGGCTACCCGGATAGCTGGCGGGACTACTCCGGCCTCAGGATCGACCCGGCGGATCTCATGGCCAACGTGCGGGCGGCTCATGCTTTCGAGTTCCACCGCCAGCTGAACAAGGTCGGCAAACCGGTCGACCGCGATGAGTGGCACATGACCCCCCAGACGGTCAACGCCTACTACAACCCGGGCATGAACGAGATCGTGTTCCCGGCTGCGATCTTGCAGGATCCGTTCTTCAATCCCGACCGCGACGATGCGGCCAACTACGGATCGATCGGCGCGATCATCGGCCACGAGATCGGCCACGGCTTCGACGACCAAGGTTCCAGGTACGACGGTGATGGCAGGCTCAGCGACTGGTGGAGCGCAGCGGACCGGCAGGCGTTCGAAACCAGGACCCGGTCGCTGATCGATCAGTACAACCGCCTGGCGCCGCAGCAGGTCCCTGACCAGCATGTGAACGGAGCGCTGACGATCGGGGAAAACATCGGGGACCTCGGAGGCGTGGGCATCGCGTGGAAGGCATACCAGGTGTCGTTGCACGGCGAGGAGGCGCCGGTAATCGACGGTCTGACGGGCGGTCAGCGCTTCTTCATGTCGTGGGCCCGTACCTGGCGGCAAAAGATCCGGGACGAGGAAGCCATCCGGCTGCTCACCATCGACCCGCATGCACCCGGCGAGTTCCGTTGCAACCAGATCGTGCGGAACCTCGACGAGTTCTACGGCGCGTTTGACGTTGGCGCTGCCGACGAGCTGTGGCTCGAACCTGCAACCCGGGTCCGAATCTGGTAGGCGGGGCCACACCGCGACACAACCCGTAGGCGGTCGTGACCAGCGCCACCACAGGCCCACCGAGTCATCGCGGCCCGCCAGGCCGCCCAGGTCACAGCCCCGGTCCCTGCCCGACACAGAAGCAGATCACGTAAGGTCGCCGCGCAGAGCGACTCCAACTGCGCTCTCCAAATCGCCAGCCCGAGAAGCCACGAAGCGTCCAATAAGGCGGAACTACCAGCGTTCTCTCGGACGCCCTGCTTGGCTGGCCTGCTGGAGGCCATGGGTCCCTCGTAGAGGTTCTTATCGAGGCTGCATCCAGCATCGGCACAGGTACATCACGCGGGGGCAGACGCGCGATATGCGGTCAGATGAGTGAGTTCTCAACCCGGTTGGCGATGCATATCTCAGCCTGTCGCATAAACGGCGCGCCTGCGTGGGGCCGGGCCCAGGGCCTGGGATCATGGTTTATTGGCGCAACTATATAGTTATGGCTATGCTTACCCTATGGGAGCAGGTAGCGACGGCATCGGCGAGGCATTGCAGGCCCTCGCTGGGCTGGCGGTACAGCGGGACGGCCGGGAACTGAGCCTGACCGCGGCGTCGACGCTGGCCACCCTTGAGCGCACCGGGCCGCGGCGCGTTACCGACCTGGCCGTGGCCGAGAGCGTGACCCAGCCGTCCATGACGGCCGTGATAACTCAACTGCAGCACCTCGGCCTCGCCGAGCGCCGCCGCGACCCGGCCGACGGCCGGGTCGTACTGGTCGCCATCACCAAGGCGGGACGCCGTCATCTGACCGCGACGCGCCGGGCCGGTGCATCAGTGTTCACGGCCTTGGTCGACAAGCTGCCTGAGCAGGACGCTGCCGCGCTGAGCGCGGCCGTGCCAGCGCTCCGCCGCCTGCGGCAACTTGCAGACGCAAGCCGGCAGCCACGCTGAGATCGGGATGATTTGCAATGACCCAGGACCTAGAACCCCAGGGCTCACGGGGCTTCCCCGACCAGGCAGCTGACCCCACCGCCCAGGTAATCGTGGTCGGGCTGGACGGATCGCCTGCCAGCTGGGACGCCTTCTGCTGGGCGGCCGGGCAGGCCGCGCGCGCACGCGGCAGCCTCATCGCCGTGTACGTCACCTCCATGGTGACGCCCGTTCCGGTCTCCGGCGATTTCGCCTACGCCGAGCAGGCCGCGCAGGAGATCGCTGCCGAGCTGAAAGCAGAGGCCGAGCAGCGTGCCGCCGAGGCGGGCGTGCAGCTGACCTTCGTCCGGGAACTGGGCGACACCGTGCACGCTCTGATCAGAGTGGCGCGCTCGGCAAACGCTGACCTGCTGGTCATCGGCAGGTCGGCCAAGATGCTGCATCACCTGATCGGCTCAGCGAGCCGCAGACTTGCCTCCCGTCAGGATGCGCCAGTAGTGGTAGTGGTGCCCTAGACCTGGGCTCGCACGATGTCCCGGCCAGGTGGTCCCGGCCGCGAGAGGAGTGAGCGATGGGCGAAGCGGTGCTAGATAAGGCGGACTGTGCCGACGCGGACAGTTCTGCCAGACGACCGCAGCAGGATCACCAGCATCTTGATCGTCGTCCTCTCGCCCGCCCCGTCCCGGTCCGGCAGCCCGGACAAGTCACCAGCTCCGACGCTGCAACCTCTCGATCCGGTCCGGCTGCGGACGGCATTCGGGATCTTCCCGACGGGGGCGGTGGCGGTCGCAGCAGAGGTGGACGGCGGCAGCTGCCTATCCGTGGCCGCGGCGGCCTTTGGGCCGGCGTCCACGGTCGGCGTGGAGTTCGCCCGGTACAACTGCGCCTGCATTGGCACCGATGTCGCCTGCGTCACACCTGTCTCAGATGGAGTCCATCTGACGATCAGATGGTCGTGGCATGAGCGCACCGGCGGCCGCGCCGCTGCCGGGTCGACAGGGCTGCGTCGGCTTACAGGTGCCGGTTAACTGCCCGCGGGGGTGGATGCGCAGCAGCTGATCGGCGAACCGCCGCGCTGCCGGACTGGTCTCGCCCGCCGAGGGCAGCATCAGGTAGATGTGCCTTTCCAGGCGCACGCCCTCCACCGGGACGAGCCGCAGAACGCTATCTGGTGCGGTCAGCACCGGGTACTGCAGGCCAACCGGAGCGAAGCCGATGCCGACGCCTGCGCTGACCAGCTCGAGGAATAGTTCCCAGTCGCCGACCTCGCAGGCGACGCGGCGCGGTATGCCCTCGCCGGCGAACGCGGCGTCACTCAGCAGGCGGGCCGTCCACCCTGGGGGTACCTCGACGAACCGCTCGTTGGCGAGTTGCCTGATGTTGACCTCTGCCTGCTCCGCCAGGTGGTGATCAGCGCGGCAGGCGAGGTGCAGCGGCTCTCGCGCCAGGTGAGTCATCCGGACGCCTGGGACCTGGCTGACCGCGGGTCCGATCACGCAATCCAGTTCTCCCGTCTCGACCATCGAGATCATGGTCAGCGCGCCTGCGTACTGCAGGCGCAGGTCGATGCCGGGATGATCGCGAGTGAACTCGCCGAGATAGGAAGCGAACGGCACCAGATGCTGAGCCGACAGCGAGACGCCGATGCGCAGGGTGCCGATGAGTACGTCACGGGTGTGGCGCACGGCCTGTTCCGCCTGCGCGGCGCTGGCCAGGGTCCGGCGGGCCGGGCCTACCAAAGCCTCGCCGGCCGCGGTGAGCCGAACGGGCCGGGTCCCGCGGACGTACAGGGGCGTGCCGAGTTCGCGTTCGAGGGCTTGGATCGAGTTCGACAGGCCTGACTGCACGATGAGCTCGCGCCTGGCGGCGCGGGTGATGCTGCACTCCTCGGCCAGCGCCAGGAAGTGACGTAGCTGTCTGAGTTCCATCGGCCACCGCCCCTCCAGGCCTGAATTGCAGCATATCCGGACAACATCATCTGCCAGGCAGATGAAAGGCATCTGCGCGCGCTGCCGCCGGACCGGCATCGGCGTCCTGACCGGCGTGGTTGACGCCGATGAACCAGTAAGGAACACCGTCAGGACAGGAGATCCGCCAATGGCAGAGCACTCGACGATCGCTGCGGCGCCGCGGAGGTTGTCCACGATCAGAGCCCGTAGCCGCGTCGTACCGCACAACATCGGCTTCTGGCTGGTTACCGCCGCCTTCGTGTCGTTGCAGGCGTTCGGCACCGTCCCGACGCCGCTATGGCCGCTTTACGCCGTACGCGACGGGCTCAGCTCCACCATGGTGACACTCGCCTTCGCCTGCATGGTCGTGGGGGCGGGCGCCAGCCTGTACCTCTTTGGTCATCTCTCCGACAGGCTGGGCCGACGGCGCATCATCGTGCCCGCACTCGCGTTCGGCATCGCGGCCGCCGCGGTCATGGCGTGGTGGCCGACCCTGCCGGGGCTGCTGATCGGCCGTGTCCTGACGGGCGTCGCCATCGGGCTGATGGCCTCCACTGCGCCGGCCTACCTCACCGACCTATATCGAGAAGGACACCCGGCGCAGCCGCGCTCGCGGGTGCCTGCGACCGTCGCCTCGGTGGCGAGCCTCGGCGGGCTGTCACTAGGGCCGCTGGTGGCAGGCGTTCTCCTGCGCTGGGTCGGGCACCCGTTCACCACCTCCTACCTAGTGTTCATTGCGTTGATGGTCATCGGCGCGATCTCGATTAGCGTCAGCCCGGAAACGGTCGACCTCGCGCTGCGAACATCCGCCAGCGCACCCAAGTTCGTCCTGCGCCACGCACAGACCACCGTTTTCATTGGCGCAGCGGCGGTGGCGTTCTGCTCATTCGCGGTCTTCGGGCTGTTCTCCTCCGTCGGCTCGCTCATCGTTCACAGCGAGCTGCACGAGAGCTCCCCCTTCATCTGGGGACTGGCCGGCTTCATCGTTCTTGGTGCGTCCGCCGTCGCCCAGAGTTTGCTCCCGAAACTGGCCGTCGTTCGGATGCTCGTCCTCGGTCTCGTCGGTCTACCCGTCGGCATGGCCCTGGTTGTCGTCGCTCTCTACAACCCATCGCTCACCCTCTACCTGCTGGGATCAGCGATCGCCGGAGCCGGAGCCGGCCTGCTGTTCAAAGCCGCCCTCAGCGTGGCAATCACCACCGCCGAGCCGGGGTCGACCGCCGGAGTTCTCGCCATGTTCTTTGTCGTCGCCTACCTCGGAATAGGCCTGCCTCCGGTCCTGTTCACCGCCGCCACGCACCTGATCAGCAGCGGGTCAGCGTTGATCGTCTTCAGTGCGGTCATTCTGGCGGTCTCCGTCATTGCTGCCCAGCTTCAAGCGGCAGCGCTCCGCCACTGACCGCGACGTCGACCGAGCGGCTCAAGATCCGTCGGCGGCGTGCCATCCTCGCCGCCTCGGTCGCTACTGTTGGCTCGTGGAACCCGCCAGCGCGCATGGCCGGCCGGCGAGATGGGCTCGCGGCCTGCTGTACTGCGGTCTGGCCGCCGGGCCGGTCTTCGTCACGATATTCCTCGCCGAGGGCGCTATCCGGGAGGGGTACCGCCCGTCGCGCCATCCTGTCAGCTCGCTGGCGCTCGGGCCACGCGGCCAGGTCCAGACCGCGAACTTCGCCGTGACCGGGACGCTGGTCCTGGCCGGCGCCGCCGGCTTGCGGCACGCCGCTGATCCCGCGCTCAGCAGCCGGGCGGGACGGGCCCTGATCGGCGCAGCCGGTGCCGGCCTCATCGCCGCAGCCGTCTTCGCTACCGACCCCGTGAGCGGCTATCCGCCAGGAACACCCGGCGCGCTTACCCAGCCCACCCGCGCCGGCATGATCCATAACCTCGCGGCAGTCCCGGTGTTCCTCGGCCTGCCCGCCGCCGCGATCACCTGTAGCCGGCAGTCCATCCGGGCTGGCCACCGCGGATTCGGCCTGTACTGCGCTGCCACCGCCACGACCATGCTGGCAACGACGGCACTGGCCGGCGCCGGCTTCAATCAATCACCCCGGCTGGTCAATCTCGCCGGATTGTTCCAGCGAGCCAGCATCGTGACCGGCTTCGGCTGGCTCACCACCATTTCCGCGCGAGCGCTCACACGCGCGTCTGCCACTCCAGCCCGCAAACGGTCAACCTGAACCGGGCCACTCCGGCCTTCCACCGCGCACGGAGAGCGGCAGATGCGGACGGTTCCGCTGCGTCGGAGTGACGGCATTGCCCGGCCGCCGGCATGACCAAAGCGTGTCGGATGCCCGCGGACTGGGGCCGGTTAGTCATTGGCTGCGGAGAGCTGCGCCGCGGGGACCTGGACAGCGATCTCCCCGCCGAGCCGGGCTCCTGCGGACAGGCGGAGATCGTCCCCGCTCCAGAACCGGCCAGGGTCATACCAGTTCGCCGGCCGCCGGGCGGGCAGCAGGCCCATGGCCTGGTAGGTGACGGCCACGACCTGGGCGCAGTAGGCGGTTTCCAGGGCGGCGTCGCGACCGCCTCGCCTGGCCGGGGGCAGCCGCCCGCGCAGCCACCCGGAGGCGACCCGGGCCGCGGACGGAAACGGCGTGCCGTCCAGCCGCGCGATGGTGCGCAGCAGCGCGTCTTCCATCGCGCGGCCGGCCGGCGGTTCCAGCTGGCGCAGCCAGGCCCGCTGACCGTACCTGGTGGCCCACAGCGTG
>Ga0207664_10003005_pt1 | contig 11205 bp, 16 predicted proteins | sample LARL83metaG_FD_184349 | JGI IMG/M metagenome (GOLD analysis project Ga0207664, IMG submission 184349) | Corn, switchgrass and miscanthus rhizosphere microbial communities from Kellogg Biological Station, Michigan, USA - LAR L8-3 metaG... | ecosystem: Host-associated > Plants > Roots >...
TCCGGGCGGCGCAACGTCGAGGCCCTGGCGGTGCTGGGCGGCATCCCCGGCCGCCGCGTCGACGAGGTGCTGCGCATGGTGGAGTTGCACGACCGCGCCGGCGACCTCTACCGCACCTACTCGCTGGGCATGAAGCAGCGGCTCGGCGTGGCCGCGGCGCTGCTGCCCAACCCCGAGCTGCTGGTCCTCGACGAGCCGGTCAACGGGCTCGACCCCGCAGGCATCATCGAGACGCGCGCGTTGCTGCGCCGCCTGCGCGACGGCGGCATCACCGTGTTCGTCAGCAGCCACCTGCTCAGCGAGCTGGAGCAGGTCGCCGACTGGATCGTGCTCATCCAGGACGGCCGCATCCGCTTCCAGGGCGCCATGGCCGAGCTGCTGGCCAGCAGCCGCACCACCCTGGTGCTGGTGCCCGAGGACGCGTCCGACCTGGACAACCTGGTGGCCATCGCCCGCAGCACCGGCAACGACCTCGTCGAGCGAGCCGGCACCAGTGTTCGGGTCAGTGACGGCCACAACACCGCAGCCGAGATCAACCGCGCCGCCATGCGCGCCGGCATCACCCTGGTGCAGATCGCCGTGGAGCGGTCCAGCCTCGAGGACACCTTCCTCGCCATGACAGGAGACGAGTGACCATGCTGCGCGCCTTCCGCCACGAGCTGCTCAAGCTGCGCCGGCCCACCATGCTGCTGGGATCGTTCGGCATCATGGCGGCGATGGCCCTGATCGGGGTGGTCATCACCATCACCCGCGCCGGCAGCGGCAACGCCGACGTCAGCCTGGCCTCGCTGAGCCAGCCCGACGGCTTCGCCGCGATGATGCAGCGGGGCACCGAGATGCTCGGCATCGTCGCCCTGGGCGTGGTCGCCGTCGTCGTGGCCCAGGACTACTCCACGGGCATGCTGCGCTCCATGCTGATGCGCCAGCCGCGCCGCCTGCACCTGCTCGCCGGCAAGCTGGCCGCCGACCTGCTCTACACCACCGCCGCCGCCGTCGTCGCCCTGGGCGTGGCCTTCGTCGCCGCGCTGGCCATCGGGCCGGCCAAGGGCGTGGATACCTCGCAGTGGCTGCACAGCGGCCTGCTCACCACCGCGGCGCAGTTCGGCGCCGAGGCGCTGGTGGCGCTCGGCTTCGGCATCTTCGGCGCAGTTCTGGCCATCGTCTTCCGCAACCCGGCGACCGCGGCCATCGTCGGCATCGCCTGGTCGCTGCCCGTCGAGGGCCTGCTGGGTCGGGTGTGGAGCAGCCTGGAGCAGTGGCTGCCGGTGCACCAGCTCTCGGTCATCGCCGCCCGCGGCCAGGGCGCCACGCTGTCGACCGCGCTGCTGCTGGCCGCCGCCTTCGCCGCCGCCGCCGCGGTCGCCTCGGCCACCATCTTCCGCCGCGCCGACGTGCTGGCGTAGAGACGGCGCGCCGAGTCCCTCGCCGTCGCGGCGACTTCGCCGGTGCCGATCGCCGCTCGTCGCCTGACCGGCTGCGCGCCGGCCACCGGGCGTGGCGCCGAGCCGGTGCGCCGCCCGGCCAGCCACAGCGCCGCACCGCAGAGGGCGACGGGCACCGGCTGCAGGTCGACGAGCACGGCCAGCGCACCGGCGCGGTGCACGTCGACGCCGGCATGGACCAGCAGGCCGACGAGGACGCCTTCGCGCAGGCCGATGCCGCTCACCGCGAAGGGGACGAGTGTGGCCAGAAGTGACAGCGGCACGGCGACGGCGAACAGGTCGGGGCCGATGGCGGCGCCGATCGCGCGCGCCAGCGCGCAGAGGCTGAGCAGGTTCACCGTCCAGCCCAGCACACCGGCGGCCACCGACCATCCCAGCGCGGCGCGACGCCGGCGGAACCAGTGGAAGGCGTCGGTCAGCGGCAGCAGCAGCGCTGCCGCGCGGCGCGCCAGGCGGTGGCGCGCGTCGAGCCGCCGCCGCGCCATCGGCGCCGCGGTGAACGCGGCCAGCCATCCCGCCGCCACCAGCAGCACCAGTGCCGCCGCCGCGGCGACGGTGATCCAGCCGAAGCGCGGCTGCAGGAGCAGCGCACCGGCCAGCGCCCACGCGGCCATGCCGCAGCTTCCCGCCATGCGGCTGCAGAGCAGCGACGCCAGGCCGCGGCCGCTGCCCGCGATGCGCGTCGCGTGCACCGCGCGCAGCGCATCGCCGCCGGCGCCGCCGGGGACCACCGCGCCGAGGAACACCGACTGCACCTGCCAGGAGGCGATCCGCCGCCATCCCGCGGTGCCGCTGGCGGCCCGCAGCAGCACGCCCCATTCCACCACGCTGAGCCCGTAGGCAACGGCGGTGAGCAGTGCCGACGCCGCCAGCCACGCGCCGTCGACGCCGGCCAGGCTGCGCACCGCCGCGCGCGCGTCGACACCGCGCAGGAGCAGCGCCACACCGGCGGCGGTGCAGGCCAGGCGCACCGGCAGTGAGCTGAGAACGCCCAGCGCGGCGCGCCGGCGGTGTCCGGCGATCCCGTCCCCCATGCGGAGCCTCCGTTTCGGCCAGGCCGGGCAGAAACGGTGGAGCGTCGGGGCCTGGCGTCACCGCGATTCAAGCACGCGCCAGGCGGACCGCCGGCCAAGCCACGGTGAAGGGGATGGCGTCAGCCGGCGAACGAGCGGAGAAGAGGAGGGGAGGTGGGGATCAGCGGGCCAGGGCCGCGGCCACCGCGTGGCGCCGCCGGTGGCTGCGGCCGACCAGCCGGTCGCGGGCCACCTTCTCGGTCAGGATGGGGAGGAAGCTGACGATCCGGGCGTCCTCGGAGAGCTGCCGGTACGCCTCCGCCACGGTTCGCTCGACGACGTCGGCGTCGACGTCGCCGAACTCCTGGCAGAGCATCGCGGGAACGTGGCGCAGCGTCTCGGGCAACGCCTGCGCCTCGGTTGCACGCTCCATCTCGACCGTCATGAGCGTCTCCGTCATGCGACATCGCAATCGACAGTGGGCGGTACGGCGACGATGCGTGCTGCGGCGGTACCGGCTCTACCCCACGAACACCCTAGCACCCCGCCGGGTGCAGCCGTGTTAGCCAGCGATTAAGGGCTGGTAAGAGCGCTCGAATCGCGGCGACGGGTCCCCTCCGGCTGCTATGGTGCGCAGCCGTGTCGCTGTGGCTCGTGTCGTTCCTCGGGCTGCTGCAGGGCGCCACCGAGCTCTTCCCCGTCTCCTCGCTCGGCCACGCGGTCGTGGTGCCGCTCCTGCTGCACCTCGACTTCGATCCCGCCGACCCCACCTTCGTGCCCCTGCTGGTGCTGCTCCACCTGGGCACGGCCACCGCGCTGGTCGTGCTCTACCGGCACGAGTGGGCGCGCATGGTGGCGGGCTTCGTCCGCGCCGCCGTCCGCGGCGAGGTGCGCGACGACGACGAGCGCATGGCCATGCTGCTGGTGGTGGGCACCATCCCCGCCGGCGTGCTCGGGGTGATCTTCGAGGAGCGCGTCAAGTCCCTGTTCACCAGCGGCCGCCCCGCCTCCATCTTCCTCATCGTCAACGCCGCCATCCTGCTCGCCGCCGAGGCCCTGCGCCGCCGCGCCGAGCGCCGCGCCGGGGTGGAGGACCGCTCGCGGGAGAGCCAGGAACGGGCGTTCGGCGACATGCGCCGGCTCTCGCTGCGCGCCGCCGTGCTGGTCGGCACCTGCCAGGCGCTGGCGCTCTTCCCCGGCATCTCGCGGGCGGGCGTGACCATGGCCGGCGGCCTGGCCGCGGGCCTGCGCCACGAGGAGGCCGCGCACTTCTCCTTCCTGCTGGCCACGCCGGTGATCGCCGCCGCGGGCCTGCTCGAGGTGCCGCAGCTCTTCGGCCACCACGCGCCGCTGGGGACGTACCTCGTGGGCGCGGTGCTGGCCGGCATTGCCGCGTACTTCAGCGCCACCTTCCTCATCCGCTACTTCCGGGTCGGGCGCCTCGACCCCTACGCGTACTACTGTGCCGCGCTCGGCGTCGCCGGGCTGGCCGTCATCCGCTGATCACCGGAGGTTCGATCGAGATGCAGAGAAGCTGGGCAATGGTGGGCGTGTGCGGCGTCCTCGCCGTCGTCTTCGCCGCCCTGGCGGTGTTCTACGCCACCACCACGACGTCGTTCCTGGCCAGCGCCACGGCCAAGCACACCAAGCACGCCATCCTCTTCGCGCTGCTCGCAGTTCTGGCCATCATCGCCGCCAACTTCGCCCGGCCCCGCGTCGAGGCCTGATCCGGCGCGTTGCGGCTTATGCCGGCCGCGTCGTCACCGCGCCCGCGGCGTCAGGCGCGCTGCAGGCCGAGGTCGACGATCTGCGCGGTGCATGCGCCGGCGACGCACTCCAGCGTGGCCAGGGTGAAGGTGGGCATGCGCCGCCGGTCGGTCGGCGAGCCGGGGTTGAGCAGCAGCAGGTCGCCGTCGTCCTCCAGCAGGGGCACGTGGCTGTGCCCGAAGACGACCACGCGCGCATCGGGGAACATCGCCCGCAGGCGGCCACGGCGTCCCGTGGCGTGGCCCGAGTCGTGCACCGCGCCGACGCGCACGCCGTCGACGTCGAGCAGCAGCCGCTCGGGCAGCACGTCGCGCAGGGGCCAGTCGTTGTTGCCACACACGGCATGAACCGGGGCCACCGCGGCGAGGCGCTCCAGCAGCCGGGGGGTGACCACGTCGCCAGCGTGGACCACCATGTCGCTCTGCTCGACGATCCGCCACGCCCCCGGCGGCAGGTCGCGGGCCCGGCCGGGGATGTGGGTGTCGGCGAGCACCGCCACCCGGGTCACGTGCCCACGGGGCGCCCGCTCTGGTGAAATGGGCGGTACAGCGCTCGTCTCATGGTATTGTTCGATCAGCATCGTACCAAACGAGCTCGATGGAACCCCATCCCATGACCCCCAGCAAGTCACTGCCGCCGGAGGTGGAGCTCCTCGCCGCCGGCGAGCCCAGCCCCTCCGACACCACCGCCGCGGTCCCCGTGGCGGACATCACCACCGTCCTCGCCGCCCTGGCCGACCCCGTCCGCATCGCCATCGTCCGCCGCCTCGGCGAGTGCGAGGACGCCAGGGCCTGCGGCAGCTTCGACCTCCCGGTGACCAAGTCGACCCTGAGCCACCACTTCAAGGTGCTGCACCAGGCGGGCCTGATCGTGGGCCGCTACGAGGGCACCCGCAAGCTCATCTCGCTGCGCCGCGCCGACCTCGACGGCGCCTACCCCGGCCTGCTCGACAGCGTCCTGCGCGCCGCCGCCACCGCCGCGCCGGCGCCTCCGGAGACCTAGCCGGGCGAGCCCTTCGCCGGCAGCGACCGCGCGTAGCCGGCGCCCGTCTGGACCCACTTTGCCAGCTGCGCCCTGGTGCGCACCGCGTCCGAGCCGACGCGCAGCCACCCGGTCATCTCCCGCCCGCGCATCACCATGGGTTGCGCCGCGCCTGCGGCGACCAGCTTCTCGCCCTGGTCGGGGTCGACGCGGACCATCAGGCCGCCCTGCCCGCTGGCGGCGACGGCCATGTTGCCGCCGACCAGGAAGGCGAGGCCGCCGAACATCTTCTTCTCGGTCACGCCGCGCTCGGCGGCGAGCAGCTCACGGATGCGCTGGGCCAGGTCCTCGTCGTATGCCATGGCGGGTCATCGTACGCCGCGTGCGCGAGGGGTGACAGAGATGGTGTCACGGGGGCATGCGGGAGACGGCACGTCTGCGGGTGAAGAACCTGCACGAGCCCGCGTCGCGCGACGACGGTGAGCGCATCCGAGTCGACCGGCTGTGGCCGCGCGGCCTCTCCAGGGAACGGGCGCGCCTCGACGGCTGGCTGCGCGACCTGGCGCCCAGCACCGAGCTGCGCCGCTGGTTCGGCCACGACCCCGCGCGCTGGGTCCGGTTCCGCGCACGTTATCGCCAGGAGCTGCAGGAACAGGGCCGCCTCGACGCCCTGCGCGAGCTGCGCGCACGCGCCCGTGCGCCGCGCCGGTGACATGGCCATGACGCACGCTCGCCGCTGACGCGGCGTTGCTACGGTGCGCCGCGTATGCAACGACGCGCATGGGCGGCGCCGGTGGTCGCGCTCGCGGCTCATCGAGTCCCATGCCGCCGGCGGGGCCGTGCTCTACAGCACGCGCTACGAGATCGTGCGCTCCTCCGGCCCGCCCGCGTCGCCCAGCGCCCGGCCGACCTGAGCGTCAGCTCCCCCTGGCCAGCGCGGCGCGGCAGGCCAGCTCGGCGGTGCCCAGGAAGTGCAATACCGCGTCCAGCTCGACGTCGTCCATGGTGCCGGCAACCTCGGCGACGATCGCCTGCAGCGTGGCGAAGGCGCGCACCCAGCGCTCGCGGCCGTGCGGCGTGACGCACACGATGCGGCGCCGCCCGTCGCCGGCGTCGAGCGAGCGCCGTGCGCACCGGGCGCGCACCAGCCGATGCACCAGCGCGGTGACGCTGCCGCTGGTCAGGCCGGTGGCCTCGGCGATGTCACCGGCGGCCATCGGCCCCACGTTGACCAGCAGCTCGAGCACGCGCAGGTCGGTGCGGCCCAGGGCAGCCTCGCTCTCCACCGACTGGCCGATGAGGTCGAAGGCCAGGTTGGCCTGGCGGTAGGCGGTGACCAGCTCGGCCACCCGCTCACTCGGAGCTGGCATGGATGCTCGCTTGCGCTGCCCGGTGCGACGGCGTCATTTGACCGCCAAGGTATTACGCGCCGCGGAGGTGAGGGAAGGCAAGGCCCGAAGAGGCGCAAGGCGGTCGTCGCGCTGATGTGCGTCGTGTCAGGTCCGCGGCGGCTCCGGCGTCAGTCCGGGCAGATCCGCCATGCCGGCGGGGCCCTCGTCGCCCGCGTCGAGGTGCCACCACACGAGCTGGAAGCCGTGCCGCGCCGCGGGGTCGGGCGGCGCCTCGGCCGCCTGCGGCATGCCGCAGTAGTCGAGCTCGACGCGCACGGCGATGATGGCGTCCACCGGCGCCCTCAGCCGGCGCCGCGACTCACGCGCACACGGTCACCGGGACGGCCCGTCCTCGCCCCAGAAGTCGTCGGCGCGGCGGCGGGCGCCGGTGGAGGCGGGGTCGTAGGCGGGGTCGATGAGTCGTGAGGGGTGCATGCCGTCGACCATGCCCATGAACGGCGGATGGATGCTGTAGCCGAGCATCTCGCGGACGCGCGGCGAGTACTCGAGAGCGCGGCGGCCGACGGCGAGCATCATGTTCTCCTGCTGCCGTCCCCACGGCTGGCAGTACTGCGGGCTGACGCAGAGGCGGCGACCGTCGCTGCGGTTGGCGCCGCCGCGATGCCACAGCGTGCCGCTGAAGACCACCACCGAACCGGCGGGCATGACCACGGGGATGCGGCGCGCGTCGTCACCGTGCGGGCGCTCGTCGCTCCAGCGGTGGCTGCCGGGGATGACCTCGGTGGCGCCGTTGGCGGCGGTGAAGTCGTCGAGAGCCCAGATGGTGCTGATCGACACCGGCGGCCGCGGGCGCGGCAGCGTGTAGAAGCCGTCGTCGAAGTGCCAGGCCTGCTCGGTCTCGCCGGGGAGCAGGTTGATGGCCAGAGCGGCGGAGAGCAGCCAGCGCGGCTCCAGCAGCGCGTCGACCATGGCCACCACGTGCGGGTGCTCGACCACGGCCGCCATCGCCGGCACCTTGGCCAGCAGGGCGTAGACGCGGTTGGTGTCGCGGCCCTCGAAGTCGTTGCGTCCGCGCGGCGCGTCGCGCAGCAGCGGCTCCAGGCCTTCGAGGACGGCGTCGAGCTGGTGCGGCTCCAGCGCGTTCTCGATGATCACGTAGCCCTGCTCGTGGAAGGCGGCGAGGTCGGCGGCGACGCGGTCGCCGGGTGCGGTGGTGGCGGTCATGCGACGTGACACCTTGACCGCAAACGCGGCGGCGGTCAAGCCGAGGAGGCTCAGCAGAGCGTGGCGCGGGCGAGGTCGCCGGCGTGGGGGCCGGCCTGGGCCACCAGCGCGCCGCCGGGTGACCAGATCGCCGAGCAGCCTGCGGTGAGCGCGTAGCCGCCGCCGGTGGGACCGGCGAAGCTGGCGGTGGCCACCCAGACGTGGTGCTGGCGCGCGGTGCGCAGCGCCCGATCCGCCTGCACCTGCACGTCCTGCGCCTCGTCGACGGCGCCGGCGACGTAGGCGTCGATGCCCAGCGCGGCGGTGTCGGCGGCATGCTGCGCCACGCCGGTGTCCTTGCACACGGCGAGGCCGAGGCGCCAGCCGTCGACCTCCAGCACCGCCGGCGACGGGCCCGGCGTGAAGCGGCGCGTCTCGTCGCCGCCCAGCCACATCTTGCGATAGGCGATGCGCGCGCCATTCCCCGTCACCGCCAGAACGGCGATGTGCAGCGCATCGCCGCCGTCCTGCACCGGCGCACCCGCCAGGGCGATGCACCCCGTGTCGCCGCAGGCCGCGACCAGTGGCGCCAGGCGCGCGTCCTCGGTGGCGAGCGGCGGTGCGTCGAGCTCGTAGCCGGTCAGCGACAGCTCGGGGAACACCACCACGCGCGCCCGCGCGCTGCGCACCGCCTCGGCATGTGCGCGCGCATTGGCGGCGACGTCGCCGGCGACGCAGGGCGGTTGGGCCACGGCGACGACCAGCGGCGGGCGCTCGGGCATGCGCCCGAGCATGGCACACGCCCCCACCCGGCGTCAGTGCTGGCGGGCCTGCCCGTTGGCCGCCGCGGCCGCCTGCTGCTTGAAGACGTCGAGGAGCGGCTCGCCGCACTGCCCGCAGGCGTCGGCGGGGGCGTCGTTGGGGGCGCCGCAGCCGGCGCAGAAGATGTGCCGCCGGTGCACCGTGTGCGCCGACCAGACGCCGACGAACTGGCTGTACTGGAAGGGCTTCTCGTAGAACTCGCGCATCACCTCGCGGTGCGTGGCATTGCGGCCGAAGGCCAGCGCCTCCTCGGCGCTGCGCCAGAAGCTGACGGCGTAGCCGGAGAGGCCGTCGAAGAGGCTGAACATGCGGATGAAGCCGGGGACGGCGGGCAGCAGCGTCTTCAACTGGTTGGTGCGCTTGAAGAACAGTTGCGTGGCCGCCTCGTCCACCGCGGTCATGTGCAGCACCATGACGGCACCGGCCGCCTCGGGGCCGACGGCGTCCGGACCGTCGAAGCCGACCACCATCCCGGGCGTGAAGCGGGCGCCGGGGATGCCGGCCATGATCGCCCTGGCCTCGTCGTCGGGCGCGAAGGTCCTGAGGGCCTGCATGCGCGTCGTCCTCCCGTCTCGTCGTGGTTCCGGCTACTTTGATGAAACACAGCGTTACTTCACTGCGGGTGGCGGCAGCCTACCCCGCGCCCGGCCGCGCTGTCAAGATGGGGTGACACCGCGTATCATCATTGGACTGCCATGGCTCGCAAGTACGACCTCAGGGCCCGCGCCGAGCGCCAGCAGGCCACCCGCCGGCGCATCGTCGAGGCCACGGCGGAGCTGCACCGCACCGTGGGCCCGGCGCGCACCGAGATCAGCGCGGTGGCCGAGCTGGCCGGCGTCGAGCGGGTGACCGTCTACCGCCACTTCCCCCAGCTCGAGTCGCTGCTCACCGCCTGCTCGCAGCACTTCCGCGACCAGCATCCGCTCCCCGACGTCGCACAGTACCGCGCGATCCGCGATCCGCGGCAGCGAGCCGCGGCCGCGCTCGACGCCACCTTCGCCTACTGGGAGGCCAACCAGCAGATGGTGGCCAACGTGCTGCGCGACAGCGCGGTGCTGCCGGTGGGCGGCGGCTTCCTCGCCTTCCAGGCGGCCATGGCCGAAGTGCTGCGCAGCGGCTGGAACGTGCGCGGGCGCAGGCGCGAGCGGCTGCACGCGGCGCTGCGCCTGGCCGTCGACTTCCACGCCTGGCAGCGGCTGGCGCGCGACCAGGGGCTGCACCGCGAGGACTGCGTGGCGGTGATGCTGGGCATGCTCGACGGCGCCGTCGCCGCATCCGCCCGCGGCTAGAGTGGCTGCAGCGGCGCGCCGGCGAACCGCGCGTCGCCGAAGGTCAAGACGCCGCCGTCTGCGCCACCCGCCGCAACGAGTCCGCCGTCCGCCGCCACGGCCCACGTGCCGCAGGGCGCCGGCGCCGCCGTCGCTGCCAGCTCCACACCGACGCTCTGCCCGAACGCCGCCAGTGACTCACCGCCCGACACGCGCACCCGCGGCAGCGCGTAGCGTTGCGCCGACTGCAGCACGGCGCCCGGGGCCACGGTGACGGCGTCCGCGTATCCCGCCTGCGCCGCCTGCTCCGCCACGCCGGCGTTCCAGGTCCCGTAGGGATAGGCGAGGTCGTCGACGGACTGCCCGGTCAGCTCCTGCAGATCGCTGCGTGCCGTGCGCAGCTCCCACCACACGGCCGAGGTCGGCAGCGTGGTGAGGTCGGGATGGTCCACGGTGTGCGAGCCGACGGTGATGCCCGCCGCCACCACCTGTGCCAGCTGCTGTGCCGACATGTACCCGGCGCGGCCGACGTTGTCGCTGATGACGAACGCCGTCGCGGTGAAGCCGTTGCGCAGCAGCACCGGGAGCGCGGCCGTGGCAAAGTCGGCGTCGCCGTCATCGAAGCTGAGAACGACGGCTCGCGGCGGCAGCGGCGCGCCGTCCCAGGCGCGGCGCACGTCGGCCAGCGACACGGTGTGGAAGCCCTCGGCGCGCAGCAGCGCCATCTGCGCGGCGAAGTCCTGTGGTGTCACCGACAGGGCGAAGCCGGCGCTGTCACCCGGCATCGTGTCGACGCGGACGTAGTGGTACATCAGCACCGGCACGGTGGCCTGCGCCACGGCGACCGCCGGCGCCGATGCATCGGCGCGCGACACGGGCGAGGCCGGCGTAGCTGCGGGCCACAGCGCGAGGAGCAGCAGCGCGACCGTTGCCAGCCTGGCTTTCACAGCACTCGTCACCCGCACGCAGACGCGCGGCCTCCACGACTCATGCTTGCGCGTGGCCGAAGGCTCGCGCCAGGGCCGAACGGCCCGCTCACACCGCGGTCGGGGGTGGGGCGGCGGCATGCCGGGCCGGCTTGACGCGCAGCCCGGCTGCCTGCCACTCTTCCTGACGATGGTAGCAAAACCTGTGACAGACAGGCGAGCCTTACGCCATCAGGCGACGCGGCGGGAGATCCTCGACGCGGCCTGGGTGCTGGTGGGCGAGCACGGCGTCGGCGGGCTGTCCCTGGGCGACCTGGGCCGCGCCGTGGGCATGCGGGCACAGTCGCTGTACTCCTACTTCCCCTCCAAGCACGCCATCTACGACGCGCTCTTCGCCGACGGCTTCGCCGCGCTGGTGGAGCAGCGCCGCA
>Ga0207664_10003007_pt1 | contig 11203 bp, 12 predicted proteins | sample LARL83metaG_FD_184349 | JGI IMG/M metagenome (GOLD analysis project Ga0207664, IMG submission 184349) | Corn, switchgrass and miscanthus rhizosphere microbial communities from Kellogg Biological Station, Michigan, USA - LAR L8-3 metaG... | ecosystem: Host-associated > Plants > Roots >...
GCCAGCGCTCAAGACTCAGGCCCAGGCGCCGCTCCGCTCTCTCGACCAACGGATGGAAGCGCTCAAGCGGGCGAACGACATCCGCGTCCGCCGCGCGCAGCTGAAGAAAGACCTCAAGTCCGGCGACGCGCGCATCGAGGAGATCCTCGATGATCCGCCCGAGTACGTCTCGACGGCGAAGGTGTTCGACATGCTGATGGCGGTGCCGAAATTCGGCCGCGTGAAGGCCGCCCGCTTCCTGAACCAATGCAGGATCAGCCAGTCGAAGACCGTCGGCGGCCTCTCCGACCGGCAGCGGACGGAGCTGATTGGCCTCTTCAACCGCTGAGTCCCGGCCTCGGCCGGTTTTCGTCCTCACCGGGACGTCGGGGGAAGGCAAGAGCACGCTCGCGAAGATGCTGGTCGAGCGCGTCGACGGGCTCGAACTCGCCGTTTCCGCGACGACCAGGCCGCGCCGGCCCGGCGAGGAGCACGGCCGCGACTACTGGTTCCTGGGCGACGAGGAGTTCGACCGCAAGCTCGAGGAGGGCGACTTCGTCGAGTGGGTGGAGCTGCCGTGGGGCGAGGGCTACCGCTCAGGGACGCTCTGGTCGGAGCTCGACCGGATCGTCGCCGAGGGCCGCTCGCCGGTGCTCGAGATCGAGACGGGCGGCGCGCTCGCCGTCCGCGACCGGATACCGGCGGCGGTGACGATTTTCGTGACTGCCCCGAGCCGCGAGGAGCGGGAGCGGCGGCTGCGGCTGCGCGCGACCGAGAGCGAGGGTGAGATCGATGAGCGGCTCGACATCGCGGAGCGCCAGCTGGCGCTCGCGCCGGAGTTCGACCACACCGTCGTGAACGACGATCGGGAGCGCGCCGTGACCGAGCTCGAGGGGATCGTCCGCGAAGCGATGGACGGCGCAGGTACCATCCCTGCCCATGATCCATCCCCGCGTTGACGAACTCCTGGAAAATGTCGATTCCCGCTACGCGCTGGTGATCGTCGCCGCCAAGCGCGCGCGGCAGATCAACAACTACCACCACCAGCTCGGCGAAGGCACGTTCGACCAGTTCCTGCCACCGCTTGTCGAGTCGCGCTCGAAGAACTACTTGACCATGTCCCTCGAAGAGATCGCCGAGGGCAAGATCAAGTACTCGTACGCGAAGTAGACCGGAGGCCGCCGCCGCCCTGGCGGCCCCCTCGCTCGCACATGGTGGTTATTTGGTGACCTTGAAGTCCTGGTGCATCTGGGACTCGTGCACCGAGCAGTAGAACCTCCAGGAACCCGGCTTGAGCGTCATCACGACGGTCTTCGAGCCGGTGAAGGCGGTGCCGGTGATGTGCTTCTCTAGCTTCGGCTTTGACGGCTTCTCCCGCTCGAGCACGGAGTTGTGGAAGCTCGACTTGTCGCTGACCGCGATGCGGTAGGTGCCCGCTTTCAGCGAGGTCACCTTCTTCCCGCCCTTGGTCAGCGAGACGGAGTAGGCGGGGCCGACGACGCCCTTCAGCATCGGCGTCGAGCTGCCGCGGCTGAGCGCGGTTCCCGCAACGGTTAGCGCGACCGCGGCGAGCACGCCTACTGCGAGTAAGGCTCTCTTCTTCATGACCCTCCTTTTGGGTATGCCTGCGGTACGCGCCCCCGCCGTTCGCGGTTTTCGCGCTTGCGGGCAGAATGTGGTCATGGCTCGCGTGCTGCTCGGCGTGACGGGAGGGATCGCCGCCTATAAGGCCTGCGAGCTGGCGCGGCTGCTCGTTCGCGCGGGCCACGAGGTGACGCCGATCCTGACGCCGGAGGCCGAGACCTTCGTCTCGGCGAAGACATTCGAGGCGCTCGCGCGGCGCGAGGCGCCGCGGGAGCTCTTCCCGCACCTGGTCGAGGCCGACCTGCTGACGATTGCACCGCTCTCGGCCAACACGCTGGCCAAGCTCGCGCACGGCCTCGCCGACAACGTGCTGACCCAGACGGCGCTCGCCTTCGACGGCCCGGTCGTCGCCGCTCCGGCGATGAACCCGCGGATGTGGCGCAGCGAGGCTGTCCAGGCGAACGTCGAGCTTCTGCAGGCTCGCGGCGTCGAGCTTGTCGCGCCGGAGGAGGGCGACACGGCGGAGGGCGAGGTCGGCGTGGGGCGGATGAGCGAGCCGGAGGAGATCTTCGAGCGCGTCGTGATGGCGCTCCAGCGGCGGGACCAGCTCCGCGGGCGCCGCGTGCTCGTCACCGCGGGAGGGACGCGGGAGCCGCTCGATGCGGTCCGGTTTCTCGGCAACCGCTCCTCGGGCCGCATGGGGGCCGCGCTGGCAGCCGAGGCGCGCCGGCGAGGCGCAGAGGTCACGCTCGTCGCCTCGAACCTGTCCGTGCCCGCGCCCGTAGGAGTTGACGTGGTGGACGCGCCGACCGCCGAGGACGTGGCCAAGGAGACGCTCGCGCGTGGCGACGCCGACGTGGTCGTGATGACAGCCGCCGTCGCCGACTACCGGCCCGCGCACGTCGAGGAGGGCAAGCGGCGTAAGGACGACGAGCCGTGGACAGTGACGCTCGAGCCGACGCGCGACGTGCTCAGCGAGCTCGGCCGCAACCGCGCCAACGGCCAGCTGTTGGTCGGCTTCGCGGCCGACCGAGGCGAGCGCGGTCTCGAGCGCGCGCGAGAGAAGCTCGCGAACAAGCGGGCCGACTTGATCGTCTTCAACGATGTGGGCCGCGACGACATCGGCTTCGACGCGCGGGACAACGAGGTCGTCCTGGTTTCGGCCCAGGGCGAACGGCGCATCGAGAAGGCAGCGAAGGAACGGATCGCCTCGGCGATCCTCGACGAGGTCACGGCTCGGCTGGAGGAGAGCGATGGACGAAGCCGTCGGTAGCGAGCGCATCGACGCAGAAGCCGGGGCTTCGATCCAGCGGATCGTCGACAACCTCGCGCAGGTCGTCCACGCGCCGGAGGACACGCTCCGGCTCACAGCGCTCTGCCTCGTAGCAGAGGGCCACCTGATCATCGAGGACTTCCCGGGCGTCGGGAAGACGATGCTCGCTAAGGCGCTCGCTCGCTCGGTCGACTGCTCCTTCTCGCGCCTGCAGTTCACGCCGGACCTGCTGCCCTCGGACGTCACCGGCGTCAACGTCTTCAACCAGAGGACGAACGAGTTCGAGTTCCGCCCGGGCCCGGTGTTCGCGAACCTGCTGCTCGTCGACGAGATCAACCGCGCCTCGCCGAAGACGCAGGCCGCGCTGCTCGAGGCGATGCAGGAGAACCAGGTCACGGTCGACGGCTTCAGCTACGAGCTCGCGGCGCCGTTCATGGTGGTCGCGACCCAGAACCCGATCGAGTACGAGGGCACGTACCCGCTCCCCGAGGCGCAGCTCGACCGCTTCACGCTCCGGATCGCGATCGGCTACCCGCCGCTGCCCGACGAGGCGCGCATGCTGACCGAGCAGACGAGCGACCCGCCGCTCGAGTCGCTCCAGCCGGTCGCGACCGCGGCGGAGGTGCGCGAGCTGTCGGCCGCGGCGGCCGACGTGTTCGTCGAGGAGAGCGTCAACCGCTATGTCGTCGCGCTGCTGCGCCACACCCGTGGCGACGCGCGCGTCTACCTCGGGGCGAGCCCGCGGGCCGGCATCGCGCTGCTGCGCGTGGCCAAGGCGCGCGCGCTTGCCGAAGGGCGCGGCTTTGTCTCGCCCGACGACGTGAAGGCTGCAGCCGAGCCCGTGCTCTCGCACCGGCTGATCGTCGCGCCGGAGGCCCGCGCGGCCGGGCTCAGCGGCGAGCGACTCGTGCGCGAAGCGCTCGAGCACACGCCGGTTCCCGTATGACCCGGCGGGGCCGGCTCGCCCTCGCCCTCGGCGTCTTCACGTACTTCGCGGCCTGGGCGTTCGGCTCGAAGATCCTCTACCCGGTCGCCGTGGGCCTACCGCTGGCGGTGCTGCTGGCGTGGCTCTGGACGACGCTCGCCAACCGCCCGCTCGAGCTCACGCGGAAGCTGCCTCTGGGCGAGCGGCTCGAAGGGGACGACGTGCCGGTCAAGGTTCGGCTCTCATCCGAGCGCCGGTTCGTGCCGGCCCGCTGGACGCTGCATGAACAGATCGGCAAGCTCGGCGAGCGGACGGCGACGCTCAACGCGGACGGCCACGCCGGCTACCTGCTCGAGCACCTGCCGCGTGGGCGCTACGCCTTCGAGGAGTCGGTCGCGGTGGTCGAGGACCCGTTCGGGCTGGAGCGGGTTGAGCAGGCGCTCGACGCTCCCGGTGCGCTGCTTGTGTACCCGCGCCTGGTCGAGCTCGACCGCCTCTTTTCGGAAGGCGGCACACGCGCGCAGGACGGGCGGCGCCTGCTGCTGCAGCGGCCGTCCGGGTTCGACCTGCACAGCGTGCGCGAGTACGAGCACGGCGACTCGCTGCGCAAGGTGCACTGGCGCTCGACCGCCCGCCGCGCGCAGCTGATGGTCAAAGAGCTCGAGGACGCGCCGCGGGACGAGGTCGCCGTCCTGCTCGACGCGAACCCCGAGGCCGTGGTCGGCGGGAGCTTCGATCTGCAGGTGCGGGCGGCCGGCTCGCTGCTGCTCGCGCACGTCCGACGCGGCCGACGGGCGGTGCTGGCGATCAACGGCTCGCAGCCGGAACAGCGGGCGGTGCGGTCGGCCGAAGGCGACTGGCGGCAGGCGCTCGACCTGCTCGCAGCCGTGGAGCCCGAGCCCGGGCCGCCGCTCGCGGCGCTGCTCGCCGACCAGGCGACCGCGGTCGCGCGGTCGCTCGAGCTCACCGTGGTGACGGCGTCGCTCGCGCCGCGGCTGGTCGAGCGGCTGGCCGAGCGGTCGCTGGCGAGTGGAAGCGTCGCGCTGGTCCTCGTCGACGCGTCGAGCTTTGCCGGCGCGGCTCCGAAGCCGATCCCGGAGCTCCTGCGGCTGCAGGCCGCCGGTGTCGCGATCGCAGTGCTGCGCGACGGGGACGACCTCGCCGAACGCCTCGGGGCGGCCGAGTCGGCGGAGGCAGCGCATGGGTAGGGCGCTCCTTGTCGTCGGCGTCGCTGCGCCGCTGCTCGCCTGGAGCTGGATGCGGATGGAGACCGGCTCCGACGCCGGGCAGGCGCTGCTCATCGTGTTGCTCGCCCTCGTGCCGGTGTTCGTGCGGGGCTGGGCGCGCCTGGCTGCGATCGTCGTCACGCTGTTCGCCGCCGGCGCCGTGGCGTTCGACGTCGGGGTGGGCTGGGCGCTACCTGGGCGGGTCCTCGGGCGCTTCGGCAACGGCTTCCTTGAGTTCTACGACTACCAGGTGCCGTTCGCACGGGCCGACCACCCGCGCATGCACGGCGTGCTCCTGATTGCGCTCTTCGCATTCACGCTCGCGTTCGCGCTTGCGGTCGCGGCCCGCCGGCCGGGCCTGGCGGCGTTTGCGCTGCTGGTCGGCGTCGGCTGGCCGGGAACGCTCTTGCCCGGGCACGACCTCGTTCGCGGCGCCCTCCTGCTCGCGGCCGTCCTCGCGAGCACCGCGCTGCTGCGGCGGCACCCGAGCCGGGCACTCGGCTCGGCGCTCGTCGCAGGCGGCGTGATCGTCGTCGTCGCGCTAGGGGCAAGCAGCTCGCCCGCGCTTGCCAAGCGCGCCTTTCTCGGCTGGCAACACTGGGACCTTTACACCAAGCCCGCACGGCCGGTCGACGTCTCGTACGTCTGGAACTCGAGCTACTCCGGCCTGACCTTTCGCGGCAAGCCGACCACCGTCTTCACGGTCAAGGCGAGCCCGCAGCCGCACTACTGGCGGGTCTCGGTGCTCAACACGGTCGTGGACGGCCGGTGGTTCGAGGAGCCCGAGCCCTTCTACGGCCGGGAGCCGGTGCCGCTCGGGGAGGACGGGCTGATCCCGCCGCGCGAGCGGCAGGTTGACGGCTGGGAGAAGCAGCAGGTGACGATCGCGGCCCTGCGCGATGTCCGTCTGCCCGGCGGGAGCGAGCCGGTCCGCTTCGAGAGCGCCAACGGCGTCGGCGACCTGAGCTTCGACCCGTCGGGCATTGCGTTCGCGAAGAACCCGCTCTCGCGCGGCGACACGTACGACGTCTGGAGCTATCAGCCGTCGCCGACGCCGGACCAGCTGGCGGCCTCGAGGCCGCTCTACTCCGGCCCGATCGTCTCGGAGGACAAGTACCGCGAGGTGCAGACCCGCGTCTATCCGCGGCTGTTCGGACGGCCCGGCGGCCCCGCATACGTCAACTACCTGATGACCCGCTACGCCCGCGCCGACGAGCTTCGACCGTACGCCGGGCTCTACCAAACCGCGGAGCGGGTCGCCGGCGGCGCGCGCAGCCCGTACGCCGCGGCGGTCGCGCTCGAGCGGTGGTTCCGCTACGGCGGCGGCTTCACGTACGACCAGCATCCGCCGCCGCCTCCTCCGGGCGTCCCGGCGCTCGAGGACTTCGTCGTCCGCACCAAGCGCGGCTACTGCCAGCACTTCGCCGGCGCGATGGCGCTGATGCTGCGCTACCTCGGAATCCCGTCGCGCGTCGCCGTCGGCTTCACGAGCGGCCAGTACGACTCCAGCAGCGGCCAGTGGGTCGTCTCGGATCGCAACGCCCACATGTGGGTCGAGGTCTGGTTCCGCGGCTGGGGCTGGGTCCCGTTCGACCCGACGCCGAGCCGCGGCGGACTGCCCGGCTCGTATTCGGCCTCGTCGTCGAGCTTCGACCTCGGCGCCGCGGCGGCGGTGCTAGCGGGTGCCGAAGGCTTCGGTGCCAACAAGTTCGGGAACAAGCTCGCGAACACTCTCGGCTTCGGCACCGCGCGCACCTCGCCTGACGTTCCCGACCCGGGCGCCGCACAGCCGGGAATCACGGCGACGAGCCACCGCCATCGCGATTGGGGGATCCTGCGTCTCCTGATCTTCGCCGTCGCCGGGGCGCTCGTCGTCCTGATGCTGGCCAAGCTGCTCCTCCGCGGCTCACGCTTCCTGACCAACGATCCGCGGCGCCTTGCCGGCGCGTGCCGCAAGGAGCTGCGCGACTTCCTGCTCGACCAAGGCCTCGAGGTGCCGGCCAGCGCGACGCTGCGCGAGCTCGCGGCGCTGGTGGAGGACGAGTTCCGGGTCGAGGCGCAGGCATTCGGGCTGCACGCGACCGCCGCCCGGTTCGCGCCGCAAACGGGAGCCCGCGAAGCGGCGCGGGCGATGCGGCGCGACCTCCGCGCTCTACGGAAGGCGCTGCGGAAGGAGCTGAGCCGCAGTGAGCGCGTGCGCGGCCTCCTGTCTCTGCGATCACTCGGGCTCGCGTGAGTTCGCTTCACTTAGGACCGGAGCGATGAGCGAGACCTTCGACCTCTTCCAGCAGGGCCGGGCACACCTCGAGAAGGGGCGCGCCGCACAGGCGACGGTCGCGCTCGAGAAGGCCAAGCGCCGCGAGCCTGAGAAGGCGTCGATCCGCGAGGCGCTCGGGATCGCCTACTTTCGAATTCACCGCTACGCGGAGGCGGAGACGGAGTTCCGCAAGATGCTCGAGCTCGCGCCGGTCGACGACTACGCGCACTACGCGCTAGGCCGCTGCCTCGAGAAACAGGGCCGCGAGCAGGAGGCGAACGGGCACTACAAGCTTGCGAGCTCGCTGCGGCCCGGCGAGGCCGCCTACTCCTCGCGTATCAGAGAGCTCGACTAGCTGCCGTCGCCGGTCACCCGGCGGATCTCCGAGAGCGAGCTGACGCCTTCGAGGCAGAGGCGGATGCCGTCCTGGCGGAGCGTCGTCATTCCGGCCCGCAGGGCCGCGGCGAAGATCTCGTCCGTCGGCGCTTCGATCATCCGCCGGATCTCCGCAGTCACCGGCAGCACCTCGTAGAGCGCCACCCGGCCGCGGAAGCCCGTGCCGCTGCAGCGCGCACAGCCCTTCGAGCGGTGCAGGAAGACCTGGCCCTTCTGCTCCATCAGCCCGATCGCCTCGAGCTCCTCGTCCTCGGGCCAGTACGACTCGCGGCAGTCGACGCAGAGCCGGCGCGCGAGCCGCTGGGCGACGATGCAATTCACCGCGCTGGCCAGCAGCCCCGGCTCGACGCCCATGTCCTTCAGGCGCTCGATCGCCGAGGCCGCGTTGTGGGCATGGACGGTCGTCAGCACGAGGTGGCCGGTCATGCCGGCCTGCATCGCGATGCGTGCCGTCTCCTCGTCGCGGATCTCGCCGACGAGCAGCACGTCGGGGTCGGAGCGGAGGATCGTCCTCAGGCCGCGAGCGAAGGTGAGGCCGCTCTTGGGCGAGATCTCGATGTGGTTGATCCCGCGGATCTGGTCCTCGACCGGATCCTCGATGGTCATGATCACGTGGCCCGGGTCGTTGAGCAGATGGAGCGCGGTGTAGAGGGTCGTCGTCTTGCCCGAGCCGGTCGGCCCGCAGACGACGACGGCCCCGTAGGGCTGGCGGATCGCCTTCTCGAAATGCTCCCGCGCGGCGTCCGTCATGCCGAGCTCTCCGAGGTCGGGCTTCGAGACGGCGCGATGCATGATCCGGAGCACGACCTGCTCGCCTTGCGTCGTCGGCATGATCGCGATGCGCAGGTCGAGCGGGTTGCCGTGGAAGCGGATCGAGATACGGCCGTCCTGCGGTGCGCGCCGTTCGGCGATGTCGAGGTTGCCCATGATCTTCAGCCGGCTGATCACGCCGAGCTGCATCTGCTTCGGGATCTGGGCGACCGGCCGGGTCACGCCGTCGATGCGCGCACGGACGATCATGTCCTCCTCCTCCGGCTCGAAGTGGATGTCGGACGCGCCGTCCTCGATGGCCTGCGCCAGCGTCGCGTGGACGAGCTTCACCGCCGGTGTGTCGTCGCCGGCCTCGGCGATGTCCTCGCGCTGCGCGAGCGGGTCGAAGGTGAGCTCGAGGTCGGAGGAAGCGTCGGCCTCGACGACCTCGATCTGCGTGCGGTACAGCCTCTTGATCGCCGCCTCGAGGTCGAGCGGGGCCGAGACGCCGAGCCGGACGTTGTGCCCGAGCGCGAGCCGGAGGTCGTCGGCGACCGCGATGTTGGACGGGTCCGCGACCGCGACGAGGAGCAGGTCTGCGCCGAGGCGCCGCACCGGCATCGCCTCGTAGCGCTCGGCGAGGTCGCGCGGAAGCAGCATCGCGACCTGGAGATCGAGGTCGGTCTCCGCCAGGTCGACGTACTCGAGGCCGTTCTGCTCGGCAAGCGCCTGCGCCAGCTCCTGCGGCGTCACCCAGCCGTGGCCGACGACGATCTCGCCGAGCCGCTTGCCGGTCAGAGTCTGCTCCTCGAACGCCTGCTTGACCTGGTCGACGGTCAGCGTGCCGCGGTTGATCAGCAGGGAGCCGAGGTGCTGCCAGGGGAGGTGGGCCGCTTCCACCTTGCCTATATCGTCGTTTCGGGCCGGAACATGAAGGCAGTGCTGCAACGGGTCTCCCGCGCGTTGGTGCGGGTCGGGGACGAGCTCGTCGGCGAGATCGGGCCGGGGCTGTGCATGCTGCTCGGCGTCGCGCGCGGCGACGGGCCGGAGGAGGCGGCGAAACTGGCCGGGAAAGTCGCCCGGCTGCGGGTCTTCGAGCACGACGGCCGCTTCGACCTGTCGCTGCTCGACGTCGGCGGTGAGGCGCTTGTCGTCTCCCAGTTCACGTTGCTGGGCGACACCGCGAAAGGAAACCGCCCGAGCTTCAGCGACGCGGCGCCGCCTGCGCTCGCCGAGTCGCTCTACGACGCGTTCTGCGCCGAGCTGCGTTCGCTTGGCGTGAGCGTGGCGACCGGCCGGTTCGGCGCACGCATGGCCATCGAGCTCGTGAACGACGGCCCGGTGACGATCGTCCTCGAGGTCTAGCGCTGCGGCAGAGCCGCTGTCTCCGTCGGTCTAGTACACGTGCGGCACGAGCCGCCAGCGGACCCGTTCGCGGTAGGCCGCGTACGCCGGATCTGCGCCTAGGCACCGCTCCTCGGTACGAACTCGCACCAGCTGGAACGTGATCACCGCGGCCATGATCGCGACGTTCCGAGCGGTCGGCGTCTCGAGGACGTAGCCGGCCTGAGTGACGAAGTACGCGGCGTAGAGCGGATGCCGAACGAGCCTGTACGGACCGCCCGTGCGAATCCCCCTGTTCGCCGCCACGAGTCCGAACGATCGACCGAGCGCGGCGATGCTCGCTAACGCGAGCACGAGTCCCACAAGCTGTAGAGCCGCGTACACGGGCTCCAGGCCCCAGAGCGGCTCTTCACCCGGCCGTCCCGCGAGGACGCCAAACGTGGCCACCGCGGTCGCGGCCCAGGCCAGCGGCGAGCTGCTCGTCACTACCGCCGGGCGGCGAATCACGAAGAACACCGCGATCGTGAGCTCGAGCATCGTCGCGCCGAGGCCCGTCGGCTGTTCGGTGCGCTGCCAGCTGACGAAGTTGGCGGCTGCAAAGAGGACCCAGACGGCCGCGAGTGGAGCAGCAAGGACGAGCGAGAGCCAGGGGACACGGCGGACGGCAAGAGCCAGAGTGCCCCTTGCGAGCTTCGCGGCTGCTGCGGCTGCTGATTGCCGAACCATCACTGACGTTCCGAGCCGCAGTCGGACAAGAGTCTTATCGCCCGATTCGCGTCCGTGGACATACCCCGAAGGGTTGATCGTGCTCGGCTGGAGTCAGCCGCGGCGTCCGACTGTCGGCACAGACTCGGGCGCGTGGTCGTCGGCGAGGAAGTACGGCGGCTCCTCACGTGGGAGGAGCGTCACCGGCGCCTCCTGGCGCGTCTGATCATCGCCTTCACTCTCACGGTGATCGTGGACGTCGTCGCGGCGCTGCTCATCTGGCACTGGGAGAGCGGCATCAAGGGAAGCGACATCCACGGCTTCCCCGACGCTCTCTTCTTCGCGTCCGTGCAAGCGCTGACGATCTCCTCCTCGATCAAGAATCCGCTGACGGGCGTCGGCAAGACCGTGGACGTCGTGCTCGAGCTCTGGGCGATCGGCGTCGTCACGGCGGTGGCGGGAAGCTTCTCGACGTTCTTCACCAGCGGCGATGCATAGGCGATCGGGCCGAACCTCTCTCGATCGGTTGACCCGGATGGATCACCACCACAGGGGTCACGGACACGTCCAATGGACGTCGGCCGGGCGCATTCCCCCCAGCCCCCTGGGGTGTGGCGTCCTGTGATCCCCATGGGGTCGCCCGGCCTCCAACTCACGCCTCGGTGCCGCCGACGGCACCTTGGCGCGCTACGCTCGGTCATGCCCGGTGCGCGGAGGTTCGAGGGCCTGCCCCTCTCCCCCCAAAGCACGCCGCCACGGGCCGA
>Ga0207664_10003009_pt1 | contig 11201 bp, 8 predicted proteins | sample LARL83metaG_FD_184349 | JGI IMG/M metagenome (GOLD analysis project Ga0207664, IMG submission 184349) | Corn, switchgrass and miscanthus rhizosphere microbial communities from Kellogg Biological Station, Michigan, USA - LAR L8-3 metaG... | ecosystem: Host-associated > Plants > Roots >...
CCCAGATCGGCCAGGGCTGGAACGCGTTGACCGCCGTTTTCTAGAACCACCGTCCCGCGTGACACCGTGCGCACCGAGCGTGCGCACGGTGTCACGTTTCGGGAACCTGATTCCGAAATCACGTGAATTGTGAATACAGTAATCCGTCGGAGCGGTTGGGAACGCCGCCGGGGGACGGACGGAGGAACGGCTACTTGGCACACTTCCGTCCACCATTCGTGCTCGCACGGATGGCCGCGTATCGCACGGTCCTGGTCACAGTTCTGGTCATCACGTTCCTGGTCGGGGCGGTCCTGGCCGCGCTGGCCGTGTACGACGCGCGGGCGCTGCGCGAGGCCGCGTTCGAGCGGCTCGCCGACGCGGACACCGCGATCACCGTGACCGCGTTGAGTTCGTCGGCCGCGCAGTCCGCCGCGCAGACCTCGGTCGTGCGCTCCGACGAGGCGTCGACGCTGGGCGCCGGCACCGTGACCGCCGTGCGGTGGTCCAACTCCGAGAACCTGCCGCCCGGCACCGTCCCGGGCGCCGGGCCGACCGATCAGGATCAGGCGCTGCTGGCCGGCTTCGGCTCCCTGGGCGATTCCGCGAAGCTCCTGAACGGACAGTGGCCCGGCGCCGCGTCGGCGGGCGGCGGCGTTCCGGCGGCCGTACCGGAGGCGGTCGCGACCGCGCTGCGCCTGTCCGTCGGATCGACGCTCGACGTCACGGACGCCATCACCAATGGCGGCGTCCGAATCCGGATCGTCGGGATCTACCGTCCGCTCGGCGCCACGAACGCCTACGCGGTGCTGAACCGGATCCCGCGCACCGGCGTGCGGCCCACGCCGCCCTTCTTCACGTACGGACCCTTCGACGTCGACCCGGCCGTCTTCGCCAACGGCCTGGTGACGCCGAGTCAGACCACTTGGGACATTCAACCCGCGCCGTTGGCCCTCGCCAGCAACAGCCCGGACGCCGACTCCGCCGCGCTACACGCCCTGAACTCGGCCCTGGCGAACTCCGCGACCCTCGGCACGACGCAGGTCACGACGACGCTGACCACGCAACTCGCCGCGTTGACCACGGCGCGCGACACCGCCCGCACCGAACTCGCCGGCGTCGCACTGATCCTCGTCGCGCTCACAGTCGCAGCGCTGATCATCACGGCCCGGCCGCTGGGCGCCCAACGCGAGGCCGAGACCTATCTGCTCGCCCTACGCGGCCGCAGCCGCCGGCAGGCCGCGCTCGCCAACGTCGGCGAGGCGGCCACGCTCGGCGTGGTCACGATGCTGGCGGCCGCGCCCGCCGGCACACTGCTGGCCGCCATTCTCGAACGTAACAGCCTCGGCCGCGACGGACCGCTGGGCAACGGGGCCGGCCTCGACGCGGTGCTGCCGCCCGGCGACGCCTGGCTCGCCGTACTGGGCGTCGCGCTGTTCGCGGCCGCGATCCTGATCATCGCCGCCGCCCGCCGGTTCTCGTCGAGCGGTCGGCTGGAGCGGGCCGGGCGGCACTCCCGCCTGGCCGGCATCGCGCGGGCCGGGATCGACGTGGCCGTGCTCGCCCTCGCCGCGGTGGCCTACTGGCAGCTGCGCAGCCTGTCCGCCACCACACCCGCCGACGCACTGCTCGTGCTCGCGCCGGCTCTCGCGTTGCTCGCCTGCGCCCTGCTCTGCCTGCGCCTGCTGCCGCTGCTGGCCGGCATCGGCGACCGGCTCGCCGCGCGCGGCCGCCGCATCGGATCCGCGCTGGCGGTCTGGCAGATCAGCCGCCGGCCCCGGCACCACACCGGTCCGGCGCTGCTCATCGTTCTGGCGGTCGCCAGCGGGACCTTCGCGCTGGGCGAGCACGCCACCCGGCAGCGCTCGATCGCCGACCAGAGCGACTACACCGCGGGCGCCCAGGTCCGCGTCGACGTCGACGGGTCGAGCTTCGCATCGGCGGTCTCCGGGGCGGTCGCCGCCGACCGGTCGATCCGGGCCGCCACCCCGGTGATCCAGACCACCGGCTACAACGGCGGCGTGGTGCTGGCCATGGACAGCCGCACGGCACCACGGACCGTGCTCACCCGGCCGGACCAGTACTCGTCGTCACCGACGGCGTTGTGGGCGGATCTCCGTACCGGCGCACCGAATCAGACGACCCTGCCCGGACGCCCGACGGCCGTCGGCCTCACCGCGCACCTGTCCGGCGGCGGCGTGACCGGCGCGCAGGTCGCGCTCACCGTCGAAGACCCGCTCGACCGATTCACCGAGCTCACCGCACAGTCGTTACCCGACGACGGGTTATCGCACCAGCTGACCTTCCCGATCGCGCCCGACACGGCCTATCCGCTCCGTATCGCCGAGATTTCCCTTACCTACCAAGCCCCGCAGGCGCAGACCGCGAACGAGACCCTGACCGTCAGCGCGCTGAGCTCGTCCGCCGGTTCGACCGCGCTGCCACTCGACGGCTGGACCGAGCGGATCCGGTCCGTCGACCTGGAGCAGGCGGTCGCCGGGATGCGGTCCGGCGCGTCGACCCTGCTGGCCGAGGACGCCCAACTGACCGGATCGCCGACCGGCAGCGGATCGGGCGGCTGGTCGCTCGGTTTCGCGTCCGGCTACGGCCTGGTCCCGGACGACACCACTCCGGCACAGGTGACGTTGACCCTCGCACCCACCGCCCCCGCCGAACTACCCGTGCTGGCCACGGATTCGTTCCTGTCGTCGAGCGGCCTCAAGATCGGCTCGCTCGCCCCGGTCGCCGCCGACGGACTGATCATCCCGACCCGCATCGTCGGCAGCGTCACGGCCTTCCCGACCATCGGCGGCACGGACGCCGCGGGCGGCCTGGTCGTGGACGACAACGCGCTGCAATACCGGTTGTTGGACCAGGGATTGACGCCGCTGACCGCGACCTCCTACTGGCTGACCACGGCCGGCGGGGCGGTGCCGGCCGGCCTGCCGGAGGGCGGCGTGACGGTCACGACCCGCGCCGGCACGGAAGCAGCGCTCGCCGACGATCCGCTCACCCAGCTCATCCAGCAGAGCCTGATCGCGCTCGCCGTCACGGCTGGGGTCATCGCGATCGCGGCCCTGTGGGCGGCCGTGGCCGCGGCCCGGCGTGAGCGCGCCGACCAGGAGGCGATCCTCATCGCGCTCGGCATCTCCGGGCGCCGGCAAGCCCTGGTGCAGGCGATCGAGATCGGGGCGACCAGCGGTCCGGCCGCCGTCACCGGTCTCGGCGTCGGCATCCTGCTGTCCTGGCTGATGTTGCCTTACCTCACGTTGACCAGCGCCGCGACCATGCCGGTGCCGGCCATCGTGATGGTCGTGTCCTGGCTGCCCTCGCTCGCGCTGACCGCGGCGATGATCGCCGGCCCGGCCCTGGCAGCCGCGCTGGCCGTGGTGGCCACCCGGACCGACGCCATAGCCCGGCTGCGCTCGCTGGAGGTCACATGACCAGCCCCAGCGACGAACAACGCACCACCAGACCACGGCGCATCACCACCATCGTCGGTGCCGTGGCCGGGAGCGGGCTGGGCGCGGCCCTCGTGCTCGCGCTGCTGGCGGGTGGCGGCGCCTTCGCCGCCACCGTGGCGCCGCGCGAGGACGCCCAGGCGCAGAGTTCCGCGCTGCGCACCGAACTGGCCGCGGCCGGCGCCGGTACCTCGTCGCTGTTCGGCCGGTCCGATCTGACCAGCCTTCGGCAGAGCCTCTATCCGGCCGCCCCCGACAAGCTGGTTTCCCTCGATCAGTTGGCCGAGCCGGGATTGGTTCTCAACTCCGAACTGGCCTCGCTCGGCGTGCCGCTCTCGGCGGATCAGGCGGACTACTGGCAGGGCCTCGGCACGACCCAACACACGGTCAGGTTCCCGAACGCGACGCCGGCGCAGGCCGCGCTGCCGGTGGTGCGGACGTCGCTGAACTACCGCACCAATCTGACCGACCACGCCGCCCTGGTCCAAGGCGCGATGCCGGACGACGCGGCGAGCCCAGCGGGAGCGGCCCGGCCCGGCTTCTTCCAGGTCGCGGTCACCGAGCAGACCGCGGCCACGTTCCACCTGAGCGCCGGCACGACCCTGACGCTGGCCACCGCGGCCGCGACCCCGATCCAGTTGCGGGTCACGGGAATCCTGAGGATCCGCGACCCGTCCGACGAGTTCTGGGGCTACGACCCGCTCGCGGCCGCGCCCGAGCGCTTCGAGCCGGCCAAGGGCGCCCCGCCGCACTGGGAGTCCGACTTCTTCGTCGGCGAGAGCGAGGTCGGCGCGCTCGAGGAAGCCTTCAGCGGCCAGGCCATGGCGCTGGAGTACGGCCTACCGCTCGACCTCTCCCACCTGACCAGCGACCAGGCGCAGCCCCTCGCCAATGCGATCGTCACCGCCACCTCCTACGCCGCCGACCTTCCGCTGCCCGGCGGCCCCGGCACCCAGGGCGCGCCGACGACGCTGGCGGTCGACCTGGCCGGCGGCCCGGGCGGGTCGCTCAACCAGTTCCTTGGCCAACGTCAGGCCGTGGACGCCGTACTGTCCATTGTGGTCGGATCGCTCGCGGCACTCGGCGCGGCGGTGCTGTTGCTGTGCATCCTGCTGCTCGCCGAACGACGCACGGCCGAGTTCACGCTGATGCGTGCGCGCGGCGCCTCCGGCCGCCAACTCGCACTGCTGGCCGCGCGAGCCGGCGCGATCAGCCTCATTCCCGCTGCCACCGGCATAATTCTTGGCAACGTGCTCGTGCCGAGCCCGCGCCCGATGTTCGCCGACTGGTGGGTGCCCGCATTCATCGCCCTCGTGGTCCTCGTCGGACCCGGCATGGTGGCGGCGATCCGTTACCGGGCGCGGGCCGTGAAATCCACGGATCGCGCCGCGGCCGTCGGCGTTCGGACACCGCGCACGAGTGCCCAGCGCGACCGAATCCGCCGAGCCGTCGGCAGCGCCGCGACGGTCGGGCTGTGCGTCGGCGCGGTCGCGGTGCTGCGCTACTACGGCAGCGGTTCGAATCTCCTGGCGGCGCTGGCCCCGTTCCTGATCGCGGTCCCGATCGCCATCGGCATCTACTACCTGACGCCGCCGGTCGTCCGGGCACTGACCCACGCGACCGCGCGGCGGCGCGACGCCGTCCCGTTCATCGCGATGGCCCGTGCCTCGCGTGGTTCGACGATCGCCTGGCTGCCGTCGCTCGCGCTCGTGCTCACGTTGGCCGTCGTCGCGGTCGGGTCGATGGTGCACGACACGATCGTCTCCGGCGAGGTGGACGGCTCGTGGGCATCGGTCGGCGCGGACGACGTGATCACCGCCCCGGGCCCGGGCAGCACCGGATTCAGCCCGGCCGCCGTGCATTCGTTGACCACGCTGCCCGGCGTCGCCCGCAGCACGACCGTGGGCGTGCTCGACTCCGGCGACGTCACCCTCACGCCGGTCCTGGTCAACCTGCCGACCGACACCGTCGTGGTCGTCGTGGACGTGGCGCGCTACAGCGCCTTGACCGCGGGCACGCCGGCCGTACAGCTGCCCGCCGGCCTGGCCGAGCCGGCGGACCCGCACGCACCGGTCCCCGTTGTCCCATCGGCCCAGGTCGCCGGGGACTTCGCCCCCGACAGCTCGATGGTGATCGACGGGGTCCAGTTCCCGGTCAAGCAAGCGGGCATCGCCACCGCGGCCGCGGCGCTGCCGGGCGCCGACCACTTCGTGATCCTGCCGTCCTGGGCGCTCAACCGCTACGATATCGCCGCGCCCGGGCCGTCCGTGTTGATGCTGGACGGCGACATCGACGCCACGACGCTCACCGCGACGCTGCGTCGGGTCGCTCCCGGCGCGAGCCTGACCCAGCGGGCCACCGCGCTGTCCGCGTTGACCCACGCGCCCTTCCAGGCGGACACCTTCGACACGCTCGACCTGTCGATGCTCGCGGCGGCATTGCTCGCGGTCGTCGCGCTGCTCGCCGGCCTGATCATGGGCGCGCGTTCGCGCGAGCAGGCGCTGGCGCGGCTGGCCACGATGGGCTTGAGCCGCCGTCAGGCCAATCGGCTGGTGCTGTTGGAGAACCTGCCCGCGCTGGCCGCGGCCGTGATCGGCGGGGTGGTGTGCACAGTGGCGATCGGGGCCTTGATCGGTCCGGGCATCGACCTGGGGGTCTTCACCGGCACCGCGCGGACGGTCCCGCTGCGGGTGGATCCGTGGACACTCACGCTCGCCGGCGTGGCCATCGCGCTGACCGCCGCGCTGACCCTGGCCGGACACACCGCGGCGGCGCATCGGCGTGGCGTGACCGCGGCCCTGCGACTCGGGAACGGTGAGTAGCCGTGAACAACGACGAGGAGGCCGCGGTGACGGCTGACGATGTGCGTGACGCCACCGCCCCGGCGACGGGTCTCGCCGAGCTCGGCGCGCTGGCGCGCTCCGGTCGCGGCGAGTACGGCACCGACGCCTTGGTCTTCTGCGACCAGTTGGTGCGGATCTTCGCCACCGAGGGCGTCGAGGTGCAGGCGTTGCAGGGCCTGGATCTGCTGGTCGCCGAACGCGAGCTGACCGCGCTGGTCGGTGCGTCCGGCAGCGGCAAGTCGACGCTGCTGAGCATCCTCGGCGGACTGGACAAGCCGACGGCCGGCACGGTGCGCGTCGCCGGGCACAATCTCGCCGAGCTGGGTCCGCGCGACTGGCTCGAGTACCGCCGCCACACGGTCGGCTTCATCTGGCAGCAGACCGCACGCAACCTCGTGCCGTATCTGACGGCCTATCAGAACGCACAGCTGCCGATGCGTTTCGCCGGCGTGCGGCGCAAGGCACGCCGCGACCACGCGATGGAGTTGCTGGAGACCGTCGGCGTCGGCTACTGCCGGGACCGCTATCCGAAGCAGATGTCCGGCGGCGAGCAGCAGCGCGTCGCGATCGCCACCGCCTGCGCGAACGATCCCCGGCTGCTGCTGGCCGACGAGCCCACCGGCGAACTGGACTCGCACACCGGCGGGGACGTGTTCGGCGCGCTGCGCGCGGTGAACCGGGACCTCGGCACCACGGTCCTGATCGTCACGCACGACATCGAGGTCGTCGAGCAGGTGGACCGGACGATCAGCATCCGCAACGGCCGCACCAGCACGGAAACCCTGCGCAAGGCAGCGGAGCCGGACGTGGAGTACGCGGTGCTCGACCGCAACGGTCGATTGCAGCTGCCGGCCCGGATGACCGAGCGGCTCGGTATGCGCGACCGCGTCCGGCTCGACGAGCGGACCGACCACATCGCGGTCCGGCCCGGCACCGATGGACGGACGGAGCAGCCGGCATGACGGAAGCGTCGGTTACCGCGCCGCACAAGGAAACCGCGTCCAACGCGGTCGAGGTGCGGGACGTAGAGCGAATCTTCGGCACCGGCCCGACGGCGGTGCACGCCCTGCGTGGCGTCTCGCTCGACGTGCCACGCGGCGCCATGATCGCGGTGCGTGGCCGTTCCGGCTCCGGCAAGACGACGCTGCTCAACATCGTCGGCGGACTCGACCAGCCGACCGCGGGCACGGTGCGCGTCGACGGCGCCGACGTGAGCGCGATGACCGAGACCGAGCGGCGCGAGCTGCGCCGGACGAAGGTGGCGTTCATCTTCCAGGCCTTCGGCCTGCTCCCGATCCTGTCCGCGGCCGAGAACGTGGGCGTGCCACTGCGGATCGCCGGAATGTCCCGGCACGAGCGCGAGGAGCGGGTCCAGCTGATGCTGGACATCACCGGCCTCGGCGGCCACGCGGCCCAGCGCCCCGGCGAGCTGTCCGGTGGCCAGCAGCAGCGTGTGGCCATCGCGCGTGCGCTGGCCGGAGCGCCGCAGGTGCTGATCGCGGACGAGCCGACCGGGCAACTCGACTCGGAGACGGCCCGTCAGATCATGCGGCTGCTGCGCACGGTCGTGCGCTCGGAGGGAATCTCCGCGCTGGTGGCGACACACGACAACACGCTGCTCGACCTCGCCGACGGCGTGCTGCACCTCGAGGACGGCGTGATCGTGGCGAACTGATTTCCGCGGCGATGTCGACTGGCGTGGAGTCCGTTCGTAGCCAAGGTGAGAGACCGGCGACGAACACACTCGAGGAGAGCATCATGACCGCCACGTACACCTTCGACGTCTTCACCAGCCTCGACGGCTTCGGCACCGCCGGCGGCGACTGGGGCGGCTACTGGGGCAAGCAGGGCCCCGAACTGCTCGCGCACCGCCTCGCCCTGTACAGCGAGCCCCAGCGGATGGTCTTCGGGGCCACCACGTTTCGGTCGATGGCGCAGATGCTGGGCTCGGTCGCCGAGTACCCCGAAGTGGGCGACCCGTGGGTCACGCGGATGTGGAAGCTGCCGGCCACGGTGGTGTCGTCCACGCTGCACGGACCGGTCGACTGGCCGGACGCGACCGTGGCGAGCGGTGACGGGGTCGACGTCGTCGCCCGGCTCAAGGCGGAGTCCGCGGTGCCGTTGCGCTCGCACGGCAGCCTGGCGCTGAACCGGGCGTTGCTGGCCGCCGGCCTGGTGGATCGTGTTCAGATAACGGTCTTCCCGGTGATCACCGGTCAGACCGGAGCTGACCCGATCTTCGGCGGTGCGGCCGACTTCGACCTCGAACTGATCGAGAGCCGGACGCTCGACGGCAACATCCAGGAGCTCGTCTACCGGCCCACCCTGCACGTCCACCGCTAGTCGGCGCCCGCGCCGGCCATCCACAGTGGACAGCCGGCGCGGCCCGTTCCGGCACCGGCGATCAGCTGGTCGGTGGCATCAACACGCCATCGATGATGTACACCGTGGCGTTGGCGGTCTGCACGTCACCGCACACCACGTGCGCGCTGCCGTTGATGGTGAAGTCGTGGCCGCTGCCGGACGTCTTGACCATCCCGCCTTCCAGCGTCTTGAAGCTGCCGTTGGCCAACTGGTCCGGCGTGATCTTCTGCGGCACCACGTGATAGGTCAGGATCTTCGTCAGCGTGGCGTTGTCGGCCAGCACCTTGTTCAGCGTGTCACTCGGAATGGCGCTGAACGCGGGGTTGTCCGGCGCGAACACGGTGATGTTCTGTGCGCTGTTCAGCGTGTTGACGAGGTTGGCCTTCTGCACCGCCGTGACCAAAGTGGACAGCACCGGGTTGTTGCTGGCCGCCGTCGCGACCGGCGCCTGCGCCATACCCTGGAAGCTGCCCGGACCACTGCTGGGCACCTGGGCGCACGCCGACCCGAACTGACTGGCGGCCGGCATCGCGCTGCTGGTCGCGGCGGCCGGCCCGGAACCGGACGACGATGGGGTGCTGCTGCCGCAGGCGGCCAATCCCACCACGGCTGCGGCGCCGGTCAACAAGATGGCGATTCGCTTGAACTGCATGGCTTTTCGTATCCTCTCAAAGTGGTGACGGCGCGGTGTGCACGTAGGTGTTTCGCGGCACCGGGCCGGCCAGATTGGTCGGATAACGTGCTGGCTACCCCGTTTCGGTGAGGAATTCGCGTAGCGCAGCGACGAACTCGGCGGGCTGATCCAGCGGGACCAATGTGTAGCTGTCCGCGATCTCCACGAGCCTGCCCTTCGGAAACAGGTTCGCCAGCCGGCGACCGTGGTCCCGTGGCATCAACCTGTCCTCGGTCGCCCACACCACCAGCACCGGCCGGTCGAATCGCGCCTGCTGACCGGCCCAGTCCAACAATGTGCGCCGCGACGGCACGCTGGTCACGTACTTTCGGAAGTCACGCTGTATCGCCGAACTGGTCAGCAGCGGGTGGAACCAGGCGTCGAGCACCTCGTCCGACAGGCCTCGCTTGGACATCCCGCCCCAGGCGATCGGCAGACTCCGCAACGGGCGCACCCGGAACCCCGGCAGGACCAGCCGCATGCCACCGGGCAGCTTCGCCAGCCTGGCCATCATGGTCGCGGCGATGCCGGGCGGGTAGTTGTCGAACGCCTCGCACGCGGTCAGCACCAGCCGCCCGACCCGCTCGTCGACCCCCTCGGTGACCAGCAGTTGCGCGCCGCCCCAGTCGTTCCCGACCAGCGTGACGTCCCGCATGCCCAGCGTGTCCAGGAACTCCGCGACCAACCGCACCAGGCCGCGCAGCGACAGGTCGGCCTCCGGCCGCATCGGTATCCGATGCCCGCCCAGCGGCAAGGTCGGCAGGACGCAGCGGTAGTCCGTGCGCAGGTCCGCCACTACCTCGTGCCACACCGAGGAGTTCATGGCGAGCCCGTGCAACAGGACGACGACCGGGCCGTCGCCGCCGGTGTCCTCGTACTCGATCGTCCCGGCGGACAGCTCCACCTGCGGCATCGTGTCCCCTCCGATCCAGATTTGATAGATCGCTCTAGCGTGAGAGTAGTTATGCTGAGCATCGGGCGCAACGAGCACGCGAGGAGCCACGATGGTGAACACCAGGGAACGAATCGTGGCGGCCAGCGCGGATCTGTTCCGCCGCAACGGATACACCGGCACCGGCGTGAAGCAGATCGTGGCAGCGGCGAACGCGCCGTTCGGCTCGCTCTACCACTTCTTCCCCGGCGGCAAGGCCGAACTGGGCGCGGAGACCATCCGCTGGTCCGGCCGGATGTACCTGGACCTGATCAACGCGCTGTTCGATCCGGAACCCGACCTGGTCATCGCGGTCCGCAACGCCTTCCTCGCCGCGGGCGAGACCCTACGGGAGACCGACTACGCCGACGCCTGTCCGATCGCGACCATCGCACTGGAAGTGGCCAGCACGAACGAGACGCTGCGCCAGGCGACCGACGAGGTGTTCGTGAGCTGGATCGACGCCGTGGCCGAACGGTTCACCCGCGCCGGCCTCGACGCGACGACCGCCCGTGAACTGGCGATCTCGCTGATCGGCGCGTTGGAAGGCGCGTTCGTGCTGTGCCGGGCGATGCGGACCACGACACCGTTGGAGATCGCCAGCCGCACCATGTCCGACCTGGTACGGCGAGCCCTCCAGTCACGATGAACCGGAAGGCGTGAGGTTGTCGATGATCAGCCGGAGGGCGAAGTCGAATCGCTCGTGTCCGGTACCTGAGGTCAGTTCGGCCGCATAGCGTCGGGTGTGCGGGAAGCGGTCGGCGGGTAGGGCGCTGAACCGATCGACGAGTTCCGCGCGGCTGAGAACCCAGTCGTGGCCGGGGTGTCGTTGCTGGACGAGTGAGCGCTCCAACGCGTAGCCGCTGACGTAGAGGGTGAGGGCGTCGCGTGCCCAGCCGGCGGTCCGCGGTTCGATGCCGCCGGCCAGCAGGATCGCCAGGATTCCCTCG
>Ga0207664_10003010_pt1 | contig 11201 bp, 26 predicted proteins | sample LARL83metaG_FD_184349 | JGI IMG/M metagenome (GOLD analysis project Ga0207664, IMG submission 184349) | Corn, switchgrass and miscanthus rhizosphere microbial communities from Kellogg Biological Station, Michigan, USA - LAR L8-3 metaG... | ecosystem: Host-associated > Plants > Roots >...
CAAAGGCTCGCGAGATGTCTAAGCGAGTCGCGGCGTTCCTGTCGGACTTGAGCGATGACCTCTATGAAGAGGATCTCGCTAACGAAGTAATCGTAGACATCCTTGTCGCGGTTTCGCCGGTTGTGATGGATATGGCAATGAAGGGAATCTTTAAGTAAACATGGATGTAAGTTTCACGTTTGATGATCCGCGAGAAGCTGCGGACGTTCTTGAATTTATTCTTAGCAAGGACTGGCCTAGCGCTAATGCTGGACGCCCTACTACTTCTCGTGCGAGTGCAAACCGGACGGCTGGCGCGGGTGGTGGGTCTGCATCTGCGAGTGCTGACGAGCAGGCTCCGTGGGAAGGCGATGACGAGATCGATCGCTCTGCCTCCCGGCGCGCTCAGCGCCCTGCTGCGGACGCGGACGATGACCCGTGGGCCGACAGCGCCTCGTCTCGCTCCAAGGGCTCTGGGCGAACCTCAGGCGGTTCTGGGGGCAAGTCTGCCGACACCACGCCCGGCAAGGACTTCCCCGAGTCCGGCGAGTATGAGAAGCAGTCAAAGGGCGGCGTCCAGATGTGGACGTTCGGCACCCGTAACGCTCCCACGTGTGACTGCGGCCACGCAGCCGCTCAGGTCGAGGGCTATAAGGGCAAGGACTCGCCCCGTGGCAAGCCAAGCTGGACTGCCTACTGGTGCCCGGTGGGCTTCGGTAAGTCTTGGAAGAAGAAGTGCGATTTCAGTGAGTGGGCCTAGTAACTAGTGGCGGGCCGTAAATGCGCCCGGCGAACCTGTGACAATCCTCTGCGGACTACTAAGGGCAAGTATTGCCGGTCTTGCAAGAATGATAACAAGCGCCGGGCGCATGACCGGCGAGTAACAATGAACGGGTTTACCGGGGAACACTACTGGAAACTGTACGAGGCGCAAGGTGGTACGTGCGCAGTCCTGAATTGCCGGGCTAACGGGCGCACTAAGTTCCTGGCGGTCGAGCATGACCACAAGTGCGATAGAGGTCACCCGGAAAAGGAATGGTGCCTCTATTGCGTCCGAGGTCTTTGCTGCTCTCGCCATAACACCTGGTTCGGAAACGCGGGTGATGATCCTCAGGTATTTCTGAGTATCTATCACTACCTACTTAATCCACCTGCCCAGCTAATCCTAGGAGTAAAGAACTAAATGGGTTTTCTAGAAGCACTACTTCTTGCATTCATCATCCTCAAGCTTGCTGGTGTAATCACCTGGTCTTGGTGGCTTGTATTCACTCCGTTGTACCCCAGCGTACTTATTTACCTGATCCTGGCTGTTTTCGGGGTCGGTGTGTTCCGATCCGGGCGCAGGCGGCATCGAAGGTTTGATAGGTGGGGGGCGTGAATTGTGAGAGCTTATCTACAGGGCGGACCGGCTAACGGCCGGGTCATTGAGTCCATGCCCGAGGGTCTGACTACGTATCAGGTGCCTATCCCCCGTGAGCCTACTATTCGGGACTGCTTGCAGCAGTCTATGAATCCGATGGACACGCGGCCCAATTACGACGTTGCGGATTACCGATTCTCCGGTATGGCGACTGTTGATGTACGGGGACGGATCGGCTGTGTCATTTACCAGTTCGACAGGATGGGGCCAGCCTGATGTTTAACTCCCTCATCTTGCCCGATGGGCCTGTAATTAAGCAACGAGTTTTGAACCGTCAAGAGGTCGGTACTTACGGGGTCATCTCTCGCTACGTATTCCAGAATGCTAATTATAACGTTATCGAAGATGAGCTTACGGGCTTGATGGTCCGTCTTGTCTCAGAGGTTCTTACAGAACATATCGTCAGCGAAACTCAGACAGCCGAGCTGGATGTACCGGCCTCATGGTGGCAGCACTTTAAGCAGGACCATCGCGACCGCTGGTTTATGCGGCGGTTTGTCCGTCGCTGGCCTGTGGCGTACACCACGTGGCAGACCGAAGTCAGATTCAGCCGGTACGCGACTTACCCGAATGCTGATGTAAAGATGCCTCCTAGCCCATTGGGCAGGCCGGTTTACGTTGAAAGCATTGGATTCGGAGATTGGAATTCCCGATGACGACAGACACTTGGGTCGTAGAGGTCAAGGGACCTCACGGCGTTAAGCAGGTTGAGATTCCCGATTCTCAGGTTCAGCTTATGAATCCGGATGCTCACGACGGCCGGGGCGAGTATGCCACAGCGGCATGGCTGGCTTACACCGATCTTTGGATGAAGCTAGGAGAGCCCAATGATTCCTTTTAGTCGGCACCGGCTTTTCAAGGTCCTTAAGTGGGTTACTGACGGAGCTAGCGGCGGGTGGGAAGAAGGCATGGAGCCAGATCCCATGGCCAACCTGGAAGAGACTACAAGTCTTAACGATGCTGAGATCATTGCTAGCGAGCCGAGAGCTACATCCTTTGACAAGGCTTTTGGCCTGACCCCAAAGCACATGGTGATGTTTGACTGCGATGTTCCTGTCATGGTTATTCCGTCATCGACTCCTGGCCACTCGCATATTTACTTCCCGAACAACTACGTCGCCAAGGATCAACTTTTCAACCTGCTTGATGCTATGGCTGATTGCGGGATTGTTGAGCCTGGCTACGCTGCCGCATCCAAGGCACGCGGGTTTACCTCGCTGCGGCTCCCGTGGGTGCGTAAGCAACAGCAGTCCGTCCCGACATTTTAGCGGAGTGCCAGCAATGAGGTTGATATGAATGACGATTGATCACACGATGATGCATTTGGTTGGGAGTTTTAGTGAGCGAAATTAAGGATTGGCGAGGTACGCCAATCGAGGTCGGGGACGTAATTCTTTATGCGGTGAAGCACTCTACCTCCGTCGAAGTGAACGAGGCGATTGTCAAAGAGGTTGGCCGTAAAGCCCCTAGCTGGTTGTGGCGGGAGCCTAGGGAGGATGACCTAAAGCCTTACGTTACTTGCGAGTGGCAGCAGTCTTCTTACTGCTACGTGCCGGGCCGGGACCATGTGGCCAGTGCTGGCAGGGCTATTAAGAACGTGAAGCTGACTAACTTCGAGGGCATTACTGTCGTGGCCAAGGGTACGCCGCCCGCCTGGGCGAGTAAGCGACATGATCTGGAATGGGCGAAGGATGCCAACTTATGAATTCAAGTGTCATCGCTGTGGCGCTCGCGAGGAGTTTACCCTTCCGATTGAATTTCGAGAGCAAGTATTTGATTGTGAGCGCTGCGGTACCCGACTTACACGGGTGTTCAACCCGGTAGGTGTCGTGTTTAAGTGCTCGGGATTTTACCGCACTGACTCTCGAAGGAGTGATTCCGATGGGAAGACTTGATATACGTATTAGGCACGGGGGAGGTGGATTTGATTCTCCTATGTTGTGGATAGTAATAGCAATCGTAGCTCTTGTGGTACTTAGCAGCGCAGCGGTTGCGTCTGTAGTCTCCGTGCTGATGACCCTGGCCATTATCGTAGCTTCGGTTATCGGCGGGAGCACCGTTCTCGGACTTATTATCTGGTTCATGACTCGCGGGTTGCGAGCTAAGCGGACACAGGCATTTATGGACTACCGGGCAAGCCGGGAAGAGGCTTATCACAGGCGTCAGATGGATTTGGTGCGAGAAAAAGCAAGGGTCAAGGCAACAGAACACGCAGCTATGGCTGCGATGGTTGCTGAGGCTGTACGAGCTGGCCAGTACCAGACCCTTTGGCCGCAGATTGGATACCAGCCGCCTATCCGGGCGGAAGTTGTTGGAAGCGACATCAAAGATATCGCATCAGAGGCGTCGTCTGATGACGAACGCCGTTAAACCTGAGGATGAGCGTAAGTGACTAATAATACTGAACACGATTTGCCGAGCCTAGACCTGGATAGCCGCTGGCCTCAGACCATGCTTGAACTGATGGCGCAGGATGTGGCTTATGTCAACAGGATCAATGGCTGGTATGAGGATGAGCGAACCTTTGGCGATGAAGTTGCACTGCTCCATACCGAGGTGAGCGAAGCGTTCGAGGCTTTCCGCGATTGGGGGTTTGAACCGACTTATGGTCCTGGCAACCCCCATAAGCCCGAGGGCGTTGGGTCTGAGCTGGCCGACGTGCTTATCCGTTTGCTGGACACTGCCTATCGCCACGGAATCGATCTTATGGCTGAGTACCGGCAAAAGATGAAGTACAACCTGACGCGAGGTTACCGACACGGAGGTAAGCGACTTTGAACAGCACAACGCCTAAGAAGGGCAAGCCGACGCCTAAGCGTAAGGACCGGCAGGCTGAGAATATCAAGGCTCGCGAATGCCCTAATTGCCACACTACCCTTTGCGGTTGGTCGATGCCATGCCCGACACCTCCAAAGAACTAACTATTGAAGAGGTACTCAGGCACTACGGCGCTACTAGCATTCCTGGCGGCGTCGGCTGGAAATCTATGCGCTGCCCGTTCACGCAATTCCACAGGGATAGCAACCCGAGCGCGGCGGTAAACCACGGCAAGAACAAATTCAGGTGTCATGCCTGCGGAATGGCTGGCGATCCAATTGACATCATCCGGAAATTGGAAGGGCTGAGCTTTAAGGAAGCATGTGGACAGGCGAGAGAGATATTTGGAGCGAGCGTCGAGGCGGTATCGCGATCAGTTCCTAAGCCGGGAAAACGCAAGCCATTGGGCCGTGAGCGCTGGAAAGACATACTTGACTAACCATGGTCTATTCGACCCGGCACATCCCAGCGCACGAATTGTCCAGAAATACTGCCTGGGAGTAGTCGTTAATCCTGCTCCCGGCGACGAGCGGTTCGAGGGCTGGCTGTCGATCCCCTACCTCACCCGACGTGGTGTCAAGGCCATGAGGTTCCGAAACCTCAAGGATGACGGCGGGGCCAAGTATGGACAAGCCAAGGGCCAGCCTACGCGGCTGTATAACCCGGAGGCGCTGTTTGGCACCCACCTGGAGATCGGCATAGCCGAGGGCGAGATAGACGCTCTGGCGGCAACTGAGGGCCTCGGGCTGCCCACCGTGGGCATACCTGGCGCTACCCAGTGGACGGCTCACCAGCGCATGTGGGCTCCGTTGTTCAAGGACTTCGAGCGGGTGTTCATTCTCCGAGATGGCGACCAGGCCGGACAAGACCTTGCCGACGCCATTACCGAGACGTTGAAGCTCAAGGCACGGGTAATCAACATGCCTGATGAAGAAGATGTTAGCTCAATGCTGGTGCAGGGCCGAGCGGCCGAATTGACTAAGCAGTTTAAGGAAGATGACGAGGATGATGAAGAGTGGCAGTAACAATTAACGGTCAGCCCGGCGTAAGCCTCGGTTATCAGTTTGGAGTTAAGCCGCCCAATAGCGAGAAGGTCTTTGAGTTTCCGACAATGGCGGAAGCCGAGAAGATTGCTGAGAGTTTTCAGGAGCCCGGAGCTGAGCTATTGATGCGAGAGGCTTATGCAACTGAGTGGATGGAAACGCTGTGAAGATCGACTTGGCCGAGGCCATTGCGACGAATAACAGCTATGAAGACATCCTAGTTTTGTTCCTGGAGATTGATGAGCTTATGGCCGACAGTGTATTTACCGACATGGTATTTGGTGCTTTCAGGCGGCGTAGGCGAGAAAAGGGCCTAGTATGAAGCTCCTGAGTATAGATATTGAAAATAGCCCGCACCTGGTCTATACGTACAACTTGTGGGGCAACAACATGTATATCGCCCCAGATATGGTTGTTGAGCGTAGCCGGATTCTGTGCTTTGCGGCTAAGTGGATTGGCGAGGGAACCGAGCCTATGTTCTTCTCCGAATATCACAACGGCCGACCTAACATGCTCAGCGAATTCTGGAACCTACTGAACGAGGCGGATGCTCTTGTTCATTTCAACGGTAACCGTTTCGATGAGACGAAGATCAATAAGGAACTGCTGGTACAGGGTTACGATCCTCCGTCACCTTTCAAGCACATCGACCTTTACACAGTTGTAAAGAAGAATTTCGACTTTGCTTACAAGCGCCTTGATCAAGTTGCGGCAGAACTCGGACTTGGCCGCAAGGTGAAGCACAGCGGTATTAGTCTCTGGAAGCGCTGCCTGGCGGGCGACCCCGAAGCCTGGGAAAAGATGCGGGAGTACAACGTTCAGGATGTTGTACTCAACGAGGAACTATTCGACGTACTTAAGCCCTGGATTTCTACGCTTCCGAGCGTCGGAGCGGCTGAGGGAAAGGACGTGTGCCCGGCTTGTGGGAATGTGAATCTGACTAAGGAAGGGTTCGCACTTACTAAGACTGGCAAGTACCAGCGTTACCGCTGCAATAGCTGCGGAACCTGGCTCAAGTCTTCTCGCCGCGTAGCAGGCACCAAGATCGTACAGGAGACTAGGTAAGTGATTATTCAGAGAATAACACATGAGGCCCGATCTGCGATCGGAGCCGTCTAAATGCCACTGTGGATTCAGGTTCCTTACCAGACCTGGCGATGCCAGGGCGCATTCAGGCGGTGGCTTGAGCAGCACGGGGTTACCGGATTCTTCTGGGAAGTCGCATGGCACGATGGCCTTGTGACAATCGAGGTATTCGATTAATGATTTACATCGTCGGATCTATTGTGCTGGCGATGCTAAATCTTAGCGTGACTTGGATGATGACCCGCAAGATGCGTAAGGCGTGGGTGTGGTATCTAGCCGCCCAGATTCCTAATACAGCCTATGACATCTTGACTCGGCAATACGGATTCCTGGCTATTAGCTGTGTCTCCGTATTCCTGGGCGTCAGTGGTTATCGGCATTGGCGGACTGAGGAGATAGTTGATTGAGAACATACCGCGTTGAGATGGCTTTCTATGTTGAGGCCGAATCGGAAGCTGGTGCCCTGCTATTTGTTGAAGACAATATCAGTTCTAGTTTGGCCCGAGATTATGACTGGGTTGATACGGAGGTACGCGGTGGATAGCCCACCCACCCGGTTGTGCTGCGGTAAGCAGCATTGGGGTCCGGTATGCCCGGACGGAAGAGTTATGTGCTGCATTTGTTTCAACCGGTTTACCCAGGACGAGCTTTATGTAGACGAGGCGGGCGATAAGTGGGACGAGTGCAAAGAATGCGGAGAATCCAACGCGAGGTACCGGCGTGAGCATCATAGATGAGATAGCAGAAGCACTCCGATCGTTCCCGCCAGTTCCTCGCTACGAGTTGTATTGCCATCCTAGCGTCTACTACGCCATTCAGCGATCGGGCCTCGCTATGAGTCAGTACAGCCCTATGCCACTTAATCCGCTTTACGGCGCTGACATCGTGGTTGCGCCCGAGCTGGGCGAGGGCGTGTGGGAGCTGTACGGAAACAAGAAACTAATTGATTACGGGAGATTTCGTGAGCGAACAGAAGCATAAGAACACAGCAAAGGACGCCGAAGAGGTTGAAGAGGTCGAGGTACCCGAGCCCAAGGAATTCGACGTTGACGACATCCTAGACGAGATCGATAACGTGCTAGAAGAGAACGCCGAAGAGTTTGTAATGGGTTACGTGCAGAAGGGCGGCCAGTGACTTACGGAGCCATTACCTTTGACAAGGTTATGTTCCACATCTACGGCGTTGAGTTGGCTGACGGCATAATCAAGTTCCATACAGTGGCTCGCGGACCCGATAAGGATCATGTTCGTGAATGGCCAACGACCGGGGCTATTAAGTATCAAGTCTACGGCAGCGATGGACATCGGATAATGGAAGGTTTCCAGCCAGCCCGAATCTTTGACGAAGCACGTGAGGCACTAGATCATCTGGCTGATATCTGGATGACCTTCCCCGTGCATATCTTGTCCGTGGAGAATCCTCTATGATCTGGGCGGCTACAGGCACCCGGCACGGCGGTACGCCGTATCAGATTGCCTCTGTTGGCTGGCTATGGTCCCGGTACGGCATCAAGGAACTTCACGACGGCGATTCAATTGGCGTAGACGAACAGCTCTATTACCTGGGTCACGCCTTCGGCGCTCACATTACGTTGCACCCGCCGACCAACGAGAAGTACCGCGCATTCTGCGGGTTGCTGGACTGTGTTCTGATCGACCCGGAACATACCACGATCCTGCCGGAAAAGGGATACCACGCGCGGGACCGAGACATGGTTGACGAAGCCGAAGTTATCGTGTCCGTGCAATGGAAGCCCGTAGAGCTTGATTACGGCGGGACGCGGTACACAACCGATTACGCCCGAGAGCAAGGGAAACCGCTAGCACTTATCTGGCCTAATGGCCATATCTCTTACGAAAATTGGAACCTGGTGAAACTGTGATGAAGGAAGGTTATGGCGGCCGAGCTGGTTCGCATCAGTTTGATGAAAAGGTAATCGTCGGTGTCCGGACAGAAGATGTCGAGAAACGCATTGCGGAGGATAATGCCTCGGCTTGACTGGGACTACCGCTGGCTAGAACTTGCAGACCACGTTGGTTCGTGGAGCAAAGACCGAAGTACGAAAGTGGGTTGTGTAATTGTCGGAGACGCCAATCAGGTACTCGCCCTTGGCTATAACGGCTTCCCTCGCGGAGTCGATGACTACGTTCCCGAGCGGCATCAAAGACCACGCAAGTATCAATGGACTGAGCACGCCGAGCGAAACGCTATTTACAATGCTGCGCGAACAGGAACGCGCCTCACGGGCGCTGTTCTCTACGTCCCGTGGTTTCCTTGCATTGATTGCGCGAGGGGTGTAATCCAGGCGGGCATTTCTGCGATAGTTACCCGGACCCCGGAAAGCTACGCCGTTGAATTCATGAAGCGGTGGGGCGAAGACTTTAAAGTTAGCTACGAAATTCTTTCAGAAGCAAAAGTACAAGTGAGGTACGCAGGTTGATTGACCTTATCAAACGGATTGAGAACGACGTAAAGGATTCCCTCGCCAAGGCTTGCCAGGCTCAGGGTATCGATAAGAGCGAAGTGGGTTGCGTGGTCGGCGGCGGCGGGGTCATCGCTCCCCAGGTGATCGCAAATCCTGAGACGGGTGAAAAGGCCATTGTGGGCTTTGCCCCTACGTGGCAGATCACAGTAAGCATCAGGCACCGTCTGCTTGGCCATGAGCCGGTCGCTGGGAGCCTTCCAGTGCATGACGTACTGCCCACCCGAGCCATGATCGAACCCGTCGTTATGAGGCTTCTCAGCGACGTTGTAAAGATTCGTGAGCAGCAGTTCAGGGAGGGTGGCCAGTGACCACCGTTTACATTTCCGGTCAGATGCGCGGTAGGCCCGAGTACAACCGTGAAGCCTTCATCGAGGTAGAACGAGCATTTCGCGAGCATTTCATCGACAACACCAGCGTCAGCGATGATCTTACGATCCTCAACCCGACTCATAACTTCGACGGGGAGCAGGGTCTTCCTACTACTACCTATATGAATCTCGATCTGACTCAGGTTCTCGAAGCCGATGTTATTGTCCAGATTTGCGGTACGGATGAGTTCGGCGGGCACTGGCAGGTTTCCGAGGGTGCTTATCGTGAGGCTCAGCTTGGTGTCTGGGCGGGCAAGCGATTTATCGAGGCTCGACTGCGGAACCACTCCATGACGGACATGGGCCGGGCTACTGACTGGGATTTCGTACAGGTAACTACACCGAATTTCAGCCACTCCGTCCGTGCGAGTGTCCTGGATGAGGCTAAGCAGCTCATTACTGGAGACAGGAATAACGCTTACGGTCCACCCACCCAGGACTTTGACAGGACTGCGGGCATGGCGTCGGCATTCGGTTTCCAGGTGAACGGTCAACCCTTGCAGAGCCATCACGTAGCTATCTTCATGATGCTGCTTAAGATTTCCCGGCTGGCCTGGACTCCTGCTAAGCGGGATTCGTGGGTTGACGCCAGCGGCTACGCCGGTTGCGGCGCGGAATGCGCAGGTGTCAAGTGACAGCAGAGGAAATGCTAAGAGAATTCCATAACAAGATGGAAGCCCATGGCAGGCTGGCACCAGACAAGCCTACCGCAGACATCCCTAAAGAAGTCCAGCATTTTCGTATGGATTTGCTGATGGAAGAGGTACTGGAGTACGTCCGGGGAGTTGGGCGCGGCGACATCGTAGAGATTGCGGACGGGCTAGCGGACCTGGTTTACGTAGCGGTCGGCACGGCGGTTGTCTACGGCATTCCGTTCGACAAGGTATTTGCTGAGATCCACCGTTCCAACATGACCAAGACCAATAACCCGGACCTGGCCAAGCTGGTTAAGGGTCCTGACTATGAGCCCCCTCGAATCCGAGAGATTCTGGAGTCCAATTGAGCGATGCGATTATGTACGCCAATCCTCTTGGCGATGAGTACAGCAAGATTGAGCTTACCGACATGATGGGCACGGACCTATCTGTCGTTAACGCAGCCCGAGTATCCTTTGCCAACCGCTCAGAGGCATTGTCCGAGCGGGATAAGCATCTCATTAACAGGATGATGAGGCTGCATCACGGCTCACCATTCGAGGCGGTTGTCTTTCAGTTCCGGGTACGCGCACCACTGCACGTAGTTCACCAGTGGGAGCGGCACAGGATCGCAAGCTACAACGAGGAATCCGGCCGGTGGTCGTTGATGCGAGGTGATTTCTTTGTGCCTGACAGCATGCACGCGGAGGTCTACCGGCTCCATTTCGATCTGTGTTATCAGACCTACCTGTGGCTGCTCGACCATGGCGAGACTAAGGAAGACGCCCGGCTGGTACTGCCTCTGTCGCTTTACAAGGAATTCATCTGGACCGTTAACGGCCGGGCCTTGCTGAATTTCATCAGCCTGCGAAGCGACCCGGAAGCCCAGAAGCATATCAGGGCTTACGCCCAGGCAATCGAAGACATGCTCGCGGATACCGTCCCTACAGTTTACACAAGCTTTATTGACTATGGAAGGACGGCACCGTGACTAAGTACCTTGTAGGTCTTTCAGTAGTTTTCGGTATTTGGGTGATGGTCCTGGGGGTCCTGCTGATCAACTCAAATAGCCAGGCACCCGCTACTAAACCACCCCATGTGTCGCTGACTGTTACTTGTCCAGGTACCGAAATCGGCGGCTGGGATACCGGGCAACCCCCGGTTACTAACGGAAAGGGCTAATTGAATGATTGAGCCTTACGGCGATGTAACCAAGCTCTCCAAGTGGGCACAGCGGTATATCGGTGAGCTGAACGATCGAATCAGCGCGCTTGAGAGTTCGCTTAAGGTGGCCTCTCACGAGCACCCTAACTCAAACGTGGTGCTTCGAGGTCACAACCACACCGACCCGGATGTGACTCTCCCTC
>Ga0207664_10003011_pt1 | contig 11200 bp, 9 predicted proteins | sample LARL83metaG_FD_184349 | JGI IMG/M metagenome (GOLD analysis project Ga0207664, IMG submission 184349) | Corn, switchgrass and miscanthus rhizosphere microbial communities from Kellogg Biological Station, Michigan, USA - LAR L8-3 metaG... | ecosystem: Host-associated > Plants > Roots >...
GCAGGCGGCCGATGTTGTAGGTGTCCTCGATGTCCCGCTCGATCGGCGTGGCCGTCAGGCCCATGGCTCGCTGCCACGCGGTCTTGCGCGTCTCCTTGAGCACGTAGTCGAAGGCCTTGTGCCGCTGGGATCCCCGACCCTTCAGCGCGGTGATCTCATCGAAGCCCCATAGGCTCCGGCGCCCACGCAGACCCAGGGTGTCCATCAGCGGGCCGTCGAAGGCCTTCTTGGACTTTCGACCCGGAACATCCTTGTAGGTCACCAGATCGGTGCGCAGGGTGTCGTATGTGGAGATCAGGACGTGCGGCGATCCGGCTTTCTCCAGCCGCTTCTGTCGTCCCTGCCCGTGGTAGACGTGAACGTCCAGAGTAGTGAACCGCTCGAAGTCGTCACGCCAGTCGATGATCTTGTTCTTCTCGGCCACCACGATGACCTGATCGATCTGGCCGTCCTCGAACAGCAGCGCCGCGAGCGCCATGAGGTAGATGGTCTTGCCGAGTCCCGTGTCCCAGACGATCGCCAGGCCCTGCTCACCGCCGGGGTTGGTGCGCAGATACCCCTCGGCGACGTGCTGAGCCTGAAAACGGAAGAGACCACGCGGAGAGTGGAAGTTCCCGCCGCCGGGCAGGACCCGCGCGGGGATGAACGCGGGTACCGCCTCGGCGGCGGTCACGCCGATACCTCCGTCGGCAAACTCAGCTGCACCCGGATTTCGAAGGGACGATCCGTAGCTTCGAAGGGGCCGTACGTACGCACGTACTGCCCTCGGCACAGCAGGGTGGCGTAACCACCGGTGGTGTGCGGGAAGTCGCCGGTGAAGATCACGCCCAGTTCATCGATCTCGCGTCGAACGGGAACGATCATCCCGGTCAGCTCCAGGGACCAAGGACCGACGTCGTGGACGGCCATTTCGAGGGCGCGAGTTGCCGCGACCGCCCGGGAAACCACAAGGTCGATCGACATGGCTGGGTCGCCCTTCGTTCACGCCAATACGCACTCATTGTCGCAGGTCGTGACGATTAGCTCAACAAAAAGAGCCGAATAGCTCTGCTTTTTCCGCCCTTTGGAGGAGGAAGGGTTGGATTTTGCAGTCGCGAAGTCCTCTCCGCGAGCAGCGGATACCCCGAACGCAGTCGAGCCACCCTCCGGTGTGGAGGGTGGCTCGACTTCCCCTGATCGTCGACCGCTACAACCGACGTTCGCGAAAGGATCTTAGCGGTCGACCGGCTGCATCGAGGCCACCGTCTGCTTGGCGGGAGCCGCGAAGACCTGGGTCCGCAGGTACCAGGCCACCCCGGCCTCCACGAGCACCATGGCGCCCGCCTGGACCTCCGGGCTGATGTGGAACCGCAGCGCCAGGGCGAGCGCGATCAGGGCCTTCAGCAGACCGGCCACGACCGGCGCCGCCTTCTCCTTGGACACGGCCAACGCCGTGAGGAAGCCGAAGAGGGCGGTGACCACCGCCATGATCGCGCCGTTCAGGTCGGCGGACACGTGCAGGATCGGCGTGAGGAAGACCAGCACGCCGGAGATGAGCTGAAGCCACTGCGCGGGTTCGCGCCCGAACCAGGTGATGGTGGGCGCGGGGTCGACGGTCGTCATGATCGATTTCTCCTTGTCAGCGGAACGAGAGGCTGCCGGAACGCTCGGGGTGGGCCTGGCCGTCGGCGGACAGCTCCGGGGTGGCGTAGCTCCAGATGATCGAGCCCATGGTGGCGCCCGCCCGGTCGATGTTCCACGGCCGCAGCCGGTCGACGCGGAAGCCCTCGGGCGCCTCGTAGGACCACTTGTAGTCGAAGTCGGTGCTGCCACCCGGGAAGTTGTCCCCGGCCAGCCAGACCTTGTGCACGACCAGGTAGTCCAGCGGGCAGTTGACCCGGATCTGGGTGGCACCGGCGGGGATTTCGAACGAGGCGCTCTGGTAGGCGCCCGCCTGGAGTTTCATGGTGATCTCCTCGTCGTCCAGGAGGTGGAGGCCGCCGGTCGGCGCGGAGCCGCCGCCACTGCCGCCACCGGAAGCGTTGAAGGGGTTGAGGATCAGGACCCGGTCGGTGGAGATGCCGCCGACCCTCGGCTGGGTCGTGTTGTCCTGCCAGCCGTTGACCCACGAGCGCACCGCCGCGCGGGCGCCACACTGAACCGCGAAGTCCACGTGCCCGCGCGCGGCGTCGATGGCGTCGGCGAAGCCGTAGCCGCCCGCCACGGACCGGCCCAGCACGCTCACCGCGCCGTCGAGGTAGTCCTGCCAGACGCGCGCGGTGATGGTGGTGAGGCCCTTGCTGGTGAACCAGCGGTCACAGCAGAACAGGATCTTGCCGTGCCAGCCGAGGTAGTTCGCGCCCGCCTGGGCCCGCCGGGCATTGGCCTGCCCGGCGGCGTAGCCGCCCAGCGGATCGTTGACCCCGACCTCCATGTACATCGCGTCCATGGCGATGCCCGCCGCCCGCAAGCTGGCGTACTCGGCCTTGGTGATGTGCTTGGTGCGCACCAGCTGCGGGTTGGTGATGTCGTCGATGTAACGGATCGCGCCGGTGGCGTGCTCGCCCTGCGGTCCGACCGGCGTCCGGGCGATGGTGGCCCCGTCCAGCTGCGTGGCGCTGTAGTCGATGTACCAGGTGCCAGTCATCACTGCCCCTTGGCGGTGAGCCACGTGCGCAACGCCTCGGCGACGACGTGGGTCTGCCCGTAGTGGTGCTGGTTCACCCACGGCCGAAGATGCGCCACCAGAGCCCGGTCAGCATCGTCCACAGACGGCGGAACAGGCTGGGGAGGTCCGTCGGGAGTGGGCTGGGGGTCGACGCTGGGAAAGGGGCGGCCCGTGAGTTCCGTGTAGGCCGTCTCCAGGGCTTGCTTGTCCACCCCCTGCTCGAACTGGGTGGTGCCGACGTTCTCGCGCCAGATGACGCCCCAGACCTCTTCGGTCTGGTGGCTCCAGAAGCTCGGCGTGGTCTCGTACTTCTCGGCCCAGGAGATGATCTCCGGGTTCGGGTCGTAGCCGCCACCGAAGACGGCGTGGCCGCCCCACTCGGCGGAGCGCTTGTAGTCCCAGATGACCTGCTGGCTCTGCTGGGCAGTCAGCAGGTTCACACCGACCAGGACGCCACCGAAGATCGCGATCCAGGCCCGGACCTCCTCGACGTTCTGCGCATCGAGCTTGGCGAAGGCCAGGCACTTCTCGCCGCCGATGCCGTTGCGCTGGACCTCCTCCAGCATGGTCTGCATGTCCACGCCGCCATCGCCCGGACCACCGGGGTCGGCCGGGTCGAAGTTCGGGTTGCCGGACCTCTTGTACAGGTCGAAGACGTCGTTCTGCGTCGGGTCGACCTGCTTGCCGCCCAGGTAGGCGGTGATCTGGCGCCGCTGGTTGGCCACCGAGGTCGGCCCGCAGACGCCGTAGGTGTCGTTGTCGTACAGCCCGTAGGTGGCCTTCGAGAGGTTGTCGGCGGCCACCGGGTGCGCGGGGATGACGCCGGTGAGGAACTGCGAGGCGCGCAGCGCGGGTGCGTTCTTCGGCGGGCGCCGCCCGAGCATCCGGGCAGAGGTGTTCGGCATGGTCATGCTCCCTTCCGCAGGTTGGGGAGCGGAAAAGGGCGGACGACCAGGACTACCCGAAGTGAGTAGGAACCCTTCTTGATCAGGTTGAGTATCGTCCTGTATGGTTGCGTCCCATGGAAGATGCTCCTGTTGAAAGTCCGTGGATGACACGGCTGGAGGCTGCCGAGTACCTACGCGTGAAGCCCATGACCATCTCGTCCTGGGGATGGGAGGGCAAGATCACGCCGTACAAGACCGGTCGGATGGTGCGCTACAGCCGCGCCGAGATCGAGAGCCTGCTCCAGCCCGCGAACGGTATGGAGGCTGAGCCCGAGTGAACTCCCCCGCCGAGCCAGGCGGGATCGTCAGCCGCGCGATCATCCTGAACGCCAAGCTGTCTGTCCACGCCCATCGGCTATACGCCGTGCTCTGCTGCGTCGCCGATGACCAGCGTGAGATCGAGCGCAGCAAGCCCGAGCTGATCGACGACAGCGGGCTGTCCCGGGCCACCCTGCATCGCGCAATGGCGGAGCTGGTTGAAGCAGGAATTGTCGAGGTCCATTCTTCTATCAATTCCGACGGAGGCACTCGAACGAATCGCTACAGCCTCCACGAGGGGGGGCTCACACAGAGACTCCCCCAGGTTCACACGGAGATCCCCAGGGTCTCAGAGGGAGACCCCCTCCACGAATCCCCAGCTCAGACCCCCGTCTCAGAGGGAGACCCCCCGGGGTCTCAGAGGGAGACGGGGGAGGGGGTCTCAGAGGGAGACGGGGGGTCTCTCTTATATAAGAAAGGAGAAGGTAGTTCTACTGGAGCTACTCCTAGGGTTACCTCTCTCGAACGTAGTGAACACACACTGACGATCGCGCCCGATCCTGGGCCGCCCGCACCGGAGGAAGATCGCCGCATGACCATGCTGGACTTCAACAACATTCAGATTCCGACCGGCGACACCCACGCTGCGGCCAAGGCCCGCCCGAGCCGGACCCGGCGTAATTACGACTACGACGAGCCGTTCCTGGTCGCCTGGGAGGCCTACGGGCGCGTGGGCGGCAAGCAGCAGGCGTTCCAAGCCTGGAAGCAAGCCACCGGCCGGGCACCAGTGGAGACCATCATGGCCGCGATCCCGCACTACCTGGCCAGCGACGGCCCGCAGCGCGGCTACACCAAGCACTTCTCGACCTGGCTCAACGACGATGGCTGGGAGAGCGCCTCGGCCCAGCCGAAGAAGTCGGGGTATCAGGGCCGGGCGGGCTCGGACGTCCGCAGCCTGGAGGGCGAGGTGGACCGCGCGAAGGTGCGGCCGATCTGCAAGCTCATGCGCACCGGGCCGATGACCGGCGAGCTGGACTGGAACCGGGCCTGGTATTACCACTGGAACCACGCCGAGCAGCGGGGCTGGACGCGCGAGCAACTGCTGGAGACCGGCAACACCCCCGAAGACGTCGACTGGCTGATGACCGCCTACACCGACGGGATCGACACCGACCTCTACCAGCGGATGCTGGCCGACATCAACGGAGCAGACGCCCGATGACCACGAGCATGTCCACGCCACTGGACCGGATCCTCCCAGAGGACCTGTACGAGGGCTTCGACCCCGAGGAGGGCCCGGACCCTTCGGCCTTCTGGGACTCCGAAACGATGGCGCCCAGCGAGGAGTGGGACCGCAAGCGCCGGGCCTGGGTGAAGGTGAAGGCCTACAAGACCTTCCACTCGTCGAAGTACGTCCCGGCGCCGGAGACCTACGAGATCCCGCGCCCGTTGCGGCTGTGGGCCGACCGGATCATCGACGGCGAGGTCCCGCGCCCCCTGCTGGTCTTCGGTGACGTCGGCGTGGGCAAGACCTGGGGTGTGAGCGCCATGGTCTGTTACCTGGCCGCGCTCTGGGATCACCAGCTCTACGTGGACGCGCCGCCGATCGCCTTCCACACGGCGTCGCGAGTGATCGGTCAGCTGAAGAACTTCAGTGCGGCCGAGGCTCGTGAGAAGTTGTACTTCGAGGTTTCGCAGGCCAAGGTGCTGGTGATCGACGACCTGACCCGATTCAAGATCACCGACCACGACATGGAGACCCTCGGGCAACTGCTGGACGAGCGACAGGACCGGCGCCTCCCGACGATCTTCACCGTGAACCACGGTCCGGACGTGGAGATGACCGACTTGGTGCCGCCGTTCCTGGCCAGCCGCCTGCTGTCGGGTCAGCAGATCCAGATGTTCGGCACGGACCGGCGCGCGTAGGTTGTGGAGAAACTACCCGATATGATAGTGTCGCTGCATCAACCCGCACCGGAGGGACGAACACCATGACCTGGTCTGACGCCGAGAAGCGCTTCGCGGAGGCGCTGCCGAACTTCACGCCGCGCCCGCAGCAGCGGCTGCTGGCCACCTCGATCGAGAGCGCGCTGGAGGAGGGCACGACCATCATCGGCCAGGCCGGGTGCGGCGTGGGCAAGTCCTTCGCCCTGATGGTCCCGCTGATCGACTACTCCCTGGACACCGGCTGCACGGTGGCGATCTCGACGGCTACCAAGGCCCTCCAGGACCAGTACGTCAACAAGGATGTCCCGTTCCTCCAGAAGACGCTGGGCAGGCCGTTCACTGCCGTCGCGCTCAAGGGACGCGGGAACTACCTCTGCCGGGCGAAGCTGGCCGAGATGAAGCCGGGCGACGTCTCCGGTGGTGGCGAGCTGCTCCAGGAGCTGGCCGACGCCGAGGATCACTCCGGTGACCTGGCCGACCTCGTCGCCCCGATCGACCCGCGCGACCGCTCGAAGCTGGTCTCCACCTCCGACGAGTGCCCCGGCAAGCGCGACTGCCCGTTCGGCGACGTCTGCTTCGCCGAGAAGGCCAAGCAGAGGGCGGCCGAAGCCAACCTGATCATCGTCAACCACGCGGCCCTGATCTCCGACCTGAAGATCAAGGAGGAGGGTGGCTTCGGCATCATGCCCGAGCTGGGCGCCGTGGGCATCGACGAGTCGCACGAGCTGGAGAGCTACGCCACCAACGCGCTGGGCAGCGAGTTCACCCAGCGGGGCATCCAGAACCTCGCGGGTGAGGCCACCAACGTGCTGGGCCAGGACGTCCAGAGTGAGATCGGCGCGCTGCTCAACGCCACCGAGAAGCTCTTCACGCACCTGGGCGACATGCTGGGCTCCGACTCGCGCTACGGCGCGCCCAAGGAGCGCACGGTGCCCTTCGGTGACCGCGAGGTGCTGGCGGCCGAGTCGCTACTGGGCTCGTTCCTCCAGGGGATCATGAGCATCAAGCGGGCGGCCGAGGGCTTCGCGGCTCCGGCCGAGATCAACCCGGTCCGGGTCAAGCGGCTGAAGAAGCGGATCAACTCGATGCTGCGCAAGGCGCAGTCGGTGATCTTCGCATCCTCGGCGGACATGATCCGCTGGGTCGAGTCCGACGACCGGCGCGGCGTGGTGCTCAAGTACGCGCCGCTGCACGTCGGCGACTTCCTGCGCTCGATGATCTGGTCCCAGATGCCTGCCGCGCTGGTCTCGGCCACGGTGGCCATCGGCGACGACTTCAGCTTCGTGGCCGAGCGTCATGGAATCGAGCGCTACCGCTCGGTGGACGCGGGCTCGCCGTTCGATTTCGAGCGCCAGGCGACGCTGTACATCCCCCCGAATGCCGACCCGTCGGGCAACCCCTCGGGCTGGAAGCAGGCACTGCGGCTCCAGGGCCTGGAGCTGATCCGGGCGGCAGGTGGCCGAACGCTGCTGCTGTTCAGCTCCCGGATGAACATGAAGGCCGCGTACGAGGCCCTGGCGCCCTCGCTGAAGAAGCTGGGCCTCCAGGTGCTCATGCAGGGCGAGGGCACTACCAAGGCGCTCACGGAGGCCTTCCGGGCCGACGAGACCTCGGTCCTGTTCGGGCTGAAGTCCTTCGCCACCGGATTCGACATCCAGGGCGACGCGCTGCGGCTGGTCATCATCGACAAGATGCCGTTCCCGGTGCCGACCGACGTGATCTTCAAGGCTCGCTGCGACGCCATCGACGCGAAGTCCACCAACAAGTGGGTCGACGGGGCGTTCCCCAAGCTCTCGGTGCCGACCATGGCTCTGGACCTGCTCCAGGGCGCTGGACGGCTGATCCGGACCCTGGAGGATGAGGGCCAGATCGTGATCTTCGACGACCGGCTGCTGACCAAGGGCTACGGGAAGAAGATCCTCCAGGCGCTTCCCCCGGCCCGCCGAGTGGGTAACCTCCAGGAGGCGACCGCCTACCTCGAAGACCTCACGGACCGGCGGACGCCTGCCGAAGACCTCTCCACCAGCCGCAGCTGACACGGCAGGAGGAGGCCCCCGAAGCCGCCCCAGGTGACCGGTAAGCACCTGGGGCGGCTTCCTGGGTTCAGGACAGGGCGAACCAGGGCGCGTTCGCGGTGTTCGTCATCGAGGACAGGGTGATCGAGGACGGCATGGCCGTCTGGGCGGTCCCGTACTGCGCCCAGCGCTTCGAGGAGGCCGTGGTCTTGGCGTTGCCCAGGCCGGAGATGCTGGGCCCGCCACGGGCCAACTGGGGCATCGTGGTCCCGTTCAGGAGCACCCCCACGTAGACGTAGACCGGGCCCACGACCGTCGCCCCGCCGGTGATCACGTGCGTCGTCTCGCCGACGGCCAGGCCACCGGAGATGTCCGCGCTCACGCCGAGCCGGGCGCCGGTGCTCGCGTTGAACAGGGCCACGAAACACTGGCCGGAGGTGAGTCCGGAGCCCGCGACGCCCACGCCCATGTGCACGTTGCCCACCAGCGACGAGGCCTGCCGCAGCGGGACCCGGCACAGGTAGAGCACGCCCGCCGTCGGCGTGACCAGCGAGGAGGCCTCGGCCGGGTCGGTGCCCCAGGTGAGGTAGCCGAAGTCCAGTGGATCCGGGTAACCCCGGTTCTCCAGCGCGGTGATCCGGTCCAGGGTGGCCTGGCGCTCCTTGTGCACGTGATCCACGCGCGCGGCATACGGGCTGGAGCCGACGGTGTTGGCCGTGCCGATCGTCTGCGGGAAGTCGAGCGCGACCCGGGCGGCCAGTGCACCGTCGGCATTGGCCAGGGTGCCGATCTCCGCCGCGACGACTGCCGCAGTGGTCTTGGCGCGCGCTGCCGTGTCGCCTCGGGTGGTGGCGTTGACCTCGACGTTGACGAAGGCCGCCTGCTTGGCCGCCGCGTCGGCCGCCTGGACGTTGCTGGCCGCGATCAGGCCTGTGCCGCTGCCGGAGGAGTCCCAGCCCTGGCCGATGGTGTACCCGGCCGCCTTCAGCTCGGTGCCCACGCGCACCGCCGAGGCACCGGTCACCGCTGGGCCGGTGCCGACGATGTGGCTGAGCCCGGCCGCCGAGGCGTCCGCGTAGCCCTGCCAGTGGCACTGCACCAGCTTGCGCGAGGCCCAGGCCGCGCAGACGTTGTGGAACAGGCTGCCGGTGTGCGTGGAGACATCGGCCAGGCCCGAGGCCGAGTCGCGGTGGGCCCCGGCGACGATCAGCAGGCGGCCGGGCCGGGACTGCCAGTGCGCGTGTCCGAGCAGCTCGGTGTACTGCTCGGCGATCGGGTGCGGCACCGCGACGATGGAGTTGATCGGCACCGAGAGGTCGAACAGGAAGAAGCCCCAGCCCCGCTGGTCGGTCGGCGCGGCCGAGTAGGCCAGGGCGAAGGGGCGCTTGGAGACCGCGTCCGTGCCGGTGACGATCGTGAAGCCCAGCGGGCTCAGCAGGGTGGTGGCCGCGCTGATCGAGAAGGGCAGTTGACCCAGCCCGTTGAGGGCGTTGGTCAGCTCGGTCCCGGTCGGCTCGCGGTAGCCCTGGGCGGCGCTGAAGGGCGCCACGAACGAGTTGAGCAGGCTCAGGGTGTCGGTGCCCGCCGGAGGCAGCAGCGCGGCGGCGGCGTTGGCCGTCAGCGAGGCGTTGTGGATACCCGCCTCGATGTGAGCTAGCCGCGCATCGCTGAGCGGGGTGCTCCCGGCCTCGCCGTTCACCCAGGTCTGCGGGTCGTAGATCGGGGTCGTCATGAGAGCACTCCTGGATAGACGTTGCTGCCGGGGAACACATCCGCGCCGGGCCAGCCCGGGATGACGGGAAGCGGATCGGCGCTCGGGCCCGTGGTGGGAATGCGCTCGATGACCTGGAACTGGTACCACCAGGAGCGGGGGATCGGCTTGTTCCAGGTCTGGAAGCGAGCGTCCTTGCGGATGTCGCCGTACTGGTCGTAGGGCATGACGTTCGGGGATACCGCCACCAGCGCCTGCCGGTGGTCGACGCCGGAGAACATCCCGCCGTACCAGGGCCGGATGACCAACGAGGAGATCGTCGAGCCCGGCTGGTAGCTGATGGCGCGCCAGACCAGCGCGTTGCCCGGCTTCTGAGCCAGGCTGACCGCCTGCAATGGCGGAAAGACCAGCACGCCGGAGGGGTTGTTGCGGATTTCGTAGGCGGGGATGAAGTTGAACCCGCCGTCGTTGGAGAAGCTCCAGACGATGGGGTCGATGAACAGGCTGATGTTGTCGACGTCCCACACGTCCTGGCTGGCGCCCTGCTGCACCACGCGCGCCTTGACCCGCAGGCTCGCGGTGTCCTTCTCCGCGAGCACCTCGCCGAAGGTGATCGAGCCGTTGTGGGTCGCCGAAGCCCAGGTGGGGTGCGTGACGTCGGCGGAGATCGCCTTGGCGTTCGGGCTCCAGTTGAAGGACTGGAAGGCGGTGTCCAGGGTGTAGTTCGCCCCGCCGGGCCGCGTACCGCTCCAGAGGGCGCCCGCCAGGCCGCGCTTGGTGCCGGTCAACAGCGTCACCACCGAGGAGGCCATGGTGCCTACCGTGGTGTTCTCGACGACGGCGTAGACCTGGCGCCCGGAGACCGAGGTGGGGTCGAACAGCTTCGAGTCGGCGAAGACCAGGGTGATGTTCTGGCTCAGCGGCAGACCGCCCGGGAACAGGCCGGTCTGGAGCGTGACACCTCCCTGGACCACGTTGCCCTGGGCGTCGAGGTAGATCCCGGCGTCGAAGTCCAGGCAGGCGATGTATCCCCGGCGGCCGTTCGGGTCGACCAGCCCGGCTGTTCCCGCGATGGTGCGCAGGGTGAAGGTCATGTTGCCGTTCCAGTGCCCGAGATCGGTCCACATCACGGCGTTGTCGGTGGAGGCCACCAGTGTGGCGCCCACGTCGTCCCGGTTGGTGAACTCGGGGTTGTTGGTGGTGTCCCAGCTCGCCGTCGGGGTGGCCGTGGCGTTCGAGCTGGCCACGTACCAGAGGCGCCCGTTGGCGTCCTTCCACGTCTGGTGGGTGGCGGTGTCCAGCCACGCGCCGTTGCCCTTGCGTGGCATGCCCTGGATGGCCTGCCCGGGGATCCGGCCGTAGTTCGCGGGGGTCCAGGTCGCCTTGGTGAACTTCTGGCCCAGGCGGCCCTTCAGGCCCCGGATCTGGGGCTGCCCGTAGTTGTGTGTGCGGGTGCTCTTCCAGACACCGTTGACCCAGAACATGATCGCGTACTGGTCGTACTGGTTGCCGGTGGGATCGAGCTTGTCGGAGGGCACGTAGGCGGCCGGGAGGAAGTCGACGCGGATCACATCCCCGGGCACCACGTTGTAGGCGGTGTTGCCGCTGCCGAGCACGAATCCGCGCGCAGCGGCGATCCCGGCCCCGGAGTACAGCGCCATGGCGCCGTTATCGA
>Ga0207664_10003014_pt1 | contig 11198 bp, 10 predicted proteins | sample LARL83metaG_FD_184349 | JGI IMG/M metagenome (GOLD analysis project Ga0207664, IMG submission 184349) | Corn, switchgrass and miscanthus rhizosphere microbial communities from Kellogg Biological Station, Michigan, USA - LAR L8-3 metaG... | ecosystem: Host-associated > Plants > Roots >...
GTGAGGCGCCCATCACCGAGCACGATCCCGGCGCGTGGCGTGCAGTCGCGCAGGAAGGTGAACAACGAAGGGTCGCGCGCTATCTGCGCCACCACCGGGTCGATCTCGTAGAAGGTCCACGTTTGCTGCGGCTGCGCATAGCACGCCATCGCCCCCGCCCCCAGTCCGATGACGGCCACGCTCCAGCTCGCGTCGATCGCCTGCTCTGTGGTGAAGAGGTCGCCAACCGGGCCGCTGAGCGCGTAGTAGGAGGCGGGGAGGTCGCGGGACCTGGGGTCCAGCAGCTGCAGGCCGTGGATCGTGCCGCCGTCGATCAGCGCGTGCCGGGTGGCGTCGGGGTCGCTGACCACCTTGTGCACTCCGTAGAAATCGCGCTGCTGAAAGATGACCGGCTGCGAACCCAAGGGCACGAGGGCAAGCAGCAGCATCGCCGCGGTCGCCAGGCCGAACCGGATCGGCCGCCATGAGAAGGCCGCGGAAACAGCGGCTGGGATGGCGAACACGACGAGCACGCGAAGGAGGTCGGACGCGGTCGTGGCGCCGGTCAGTGGAACCTGGTTGAGCTTGCCGAGGACGCCGGTCACCGACATGAGGCCGACCACGACCAGCAGCCCGGCCAGCATCGCCCCGGGCAGCCAGAGGTCAGCCAGCCGGGATCGATCGCCGCCGCCGTGTGAGAGCGCCGGCCTCAACAGGGCAGCGCCGATGATCGCCAGGCGATATTCGAAGAAGTCGTTGAAAACGAGCGGCGCAACCAGCGCTGTCAACAAGCCACCCGTCGCGCCCCCGACGGCGAGCCACCAGTAGAACTCCGTCAGGTGCGCGGCGCCCGGGCGGTCGGCGGCAAGCTCCCCATGGCAGAGCAAAGCGGCGAGGAAAAAGGCGCCGAAGTGGAGGATGGCCAGGACCCAGAGGGGGCCGCCTCCTCCCAGCAGGACCATCCCGAGCAGCGGCAGCGCATAGAAGGGAAACAGGCGATTCAACCAGTAGCGCGAGATCAGGGGACGGCGGGCGAACACGACCGCAAACGAGAAGAGGTAGAGCGCCAGCGGGATCACCCAAAGGAGAGGGATGGGCCGGATGGTGGTGGTGAAGTAGGAAGTGACAGCGAGCATCCAGGTGGAAGGCACGGCCGCAAGGAAAACCCACCTCAACCTGCGCCGCCAGGTGATGCGCGCGGAATCCCCTTCCCCCGCGCCGGCGGGTGAGGCGGAATCCCCATCCCCCGCGCTGGCGGTGGACGGTTGGGGAGAGGGCGATGGAACGAGAGAGCGCGACCAGGCCACGGCCGCGAGGCACATGACCGAGAGGACGATGAACGCGATGTAACCGTCGCGCCACAGGTCCGCCTGGGCGTGCAGCCCAAAATGCGGTTCGATCAACGCGGGATAGGACAGCAGGCCGAGCGCGCTGCCAAGGTTGCTGGCCCGGTACAGAAAGTAAGGATCCTGCGCGTGCGCATGACCTGTGCGCGAGAACCAGTGCTGGATGAGCGGCGACGTGGTCGACAGCACAAGGAATGGCAGCCCGACCGTGACCGACAGAAGGAGCACCAGCCACAGGGCCGGACTTCCGGTCGTTGGCGGGTTCCAACCCGGGATCAGATGAATTGGGAGGACCAGCAGAGGTGCGAGCAGAAGAAGTCCGTGCAGAGACGCCTGCCATCGCCACGTGAGCCGCATCGCGAGCCAATGCGAGTATCCGTACCCGATCAGCAGGACGCTCTGGAAGAAAAGGACCGAGGTCGCCCACACGGCGGAGGTACCTCCGACCAGAGGAAGGACCATCTTCGCGACCATCGGCTCGACGAGGAAGAGCAGGAATGCACTCGCAAAAAGACAGATGGTGAACACGGCAAGCACCGCGATCGAAAACGTCGCCTGCCTCTGGTCAAGTCGGGCTGCTGCGCTGATCAAGCCGGGATATCTTGGCAGGCGGGCATCCACTCGGTCACGCGTCCGGGTCCGTCACGTAGCGACGAGCAGCTCCTCGGCCGCTGCGCGCAGCTCGCTGAGCGGACGTCGGTAGCTCCTCAGCCGCGAGGAGTCGGGATCGAAATGGAACGTGAAGTGCCGGTTATCCTTCGTGACCAACTCGTGCAATCTCTGCGACGGAACCAAGAGGAACTCGTCATGGAATCTCGACTCAACTTGCAGCCAAGCTAGGACGGTGAAGTAAGTCGTTGCCGCGGGACGAAAGCTCGATATTCGCACGTCAACGGTGGGCTTCGCGTGCCCGGCATTTAGGGTCACCGTTTTCACCTGCAGCCCGATGACTCCCCGGCTCACCCGGTTCCGCACGACGATCTCCGCGGTCTCGAGGTCTGGGAAAGGCCGGAACAGATTCAAGTCTTCAGCCTCGGCCAGTCGCCGGATAACATCGGCCTCGCCTAGAAACCCCCGGTCGCCAGACGAAAATGGTGCGATGTCTTCCGCGCTGGCCAGAGCCGAGCGCCCCGGCAAAATGCCAAAGCTCTCTTCGATACGATCCGGCGAGGTCAGCCAGGCCTTCCATTTGCTGGACGACGGAACGTGCGTCGGAAATGCCATCTCATAGATCGGCTGCCCCAGGTCTGTGCTGAGTTTCGCGAGTCGACGAAAGTCGGCGGCCGGAACCACCATCATGACCGGCCCGAGGCCACCATCCACGATCAGGCCGCTGACGATCAGTACCGAGTCGTCGGCGATGGTGTCGGCGCGAATGACAAGGTGTACTTCGCCGTTCAATACGATCGATCGGCCCTTCGCCTGCACCGGGATATATGCGCCGTCGGACAGTCGGTGGACGATCGCATCGATCCCGCGGTCCGCCAGGGGAAGGAATACGTGGAGCTGTCCCCGTGACTGCTCGGTAAGCGCCGCCCATACGCGGAACTCGAACACCTGGCCCGCCGCGAGCGACTCGTGACGCGTCCACGGCTCCTCCACTCTCGGGTATCTTGCCAGTCGCGCCTTCACTGACGCGCGCGTGGCGCGGCAAAGAGTTCGCGCCGGTTAGAAGCCGCCGCTAATGGTGTACGTCTCGTCCCCTGTCGTGGCATCGAAAGGAACCACGTTGAGGCAGGTGAAAGGCTTCGAGGGCGCGCTTCCAGGCGGGCCCCCGAGTGAAATACAAGGCGAGTACCACGTGAAAACCCACGTCAGTCTGTGCTGGTAGAGGGGCACGCCCGAATCATTTGCGCAACTGGCCGGCATTGGCACTCCCGAAGGGGCGCAAGCCGCCCGGATGGTGGCCGGCGTATTCGCCGAAAAGTAAGCGAGCTGCTGGTGGAAACCCTGTACCGACGTGCCGTGTGGGCAAGCCTGGCAACGCGCATACGCGGCCCCCGCCGAAATTGAAGGGTTCACTTGCGGGCTGACTGGATCGAGCGTAATGCCCATAGATGCGTATCCGGTCGACGCGGCAAGCCTGGAGACTGAAGGCTGCTGGCTGAATGGCTCCGAGACGGCCAGCCGGGCATGCGACGCCGCGATGACCAGGGTCGGAGGAAACGCGGTCGCATCGGGCATTCTCGCCGCGGCTCGTCCGCAGCCGATCATCGTGATGAGCACGACAGCCCCCAAGTACACTCGCAGGCGCCTCACGCTTTCGGGTCCATGCGCCAACGAAACTTCATGACCGGTGCCCAGCGTACATGCCGCCTTCCAGCGCCCGGGCCCGGTCACTGCGGAGGTAAGTGGTTCGAGTCCACCGAGGCCCACCACTGCTTCCATAACGCGAACCGGCGCAGTGGGAAGCCGGAAGGTTGGGATGATGCTGTAGCGGCTCTCGACCCTGACCTCAACGATCAGCTCTTTGAGCAGCGCCTTTCGCTGTCCGGGCGTGCCGTTGAGCATCGCGTCGCGGAGTGCCTCCTCCGCGTCCCGCACCGCCTTCTTGCTCGGCGCCTCGACGCTCGTCGCGGAGTCACGGACTTCCTCGACCTTCGCGCGAAGCTCGGTTAGGCGACGCTCAAAGGCGTCAACTCGACTAGCAAACCGCGTCTCAGGTAGCCGACCGTTTTCGAAGGCGTTGTAGTACCGCTGCACAGCTGACTCTGTCCCCGAGATCTCCGCCTCCAGGCGCCGGAGCTGCGATGCGGAGTCGGGTCCTTGCTCGGCCGCGCGTGAGCGCCAACGCTCGATGGCGGCGCTGACGACCTCTGTATCTGCATACGTTGCGAGCAGAGCCTCGAGGACCGCCTGGTCGAGCAGATCCGCCCGCACAACGTCGGAACGGCAGCCAAGCCGGCCGTGGCGGTTCCGGGAGAAGCACGTGTAGTAGCGATAGCGTGCGTTGCGGCCGTGAGCGGCTGTCCCGACGTAGCGCTTGCCACACGTGGCGAACACGACGAGCCCACTGAGTAGAAAGTCCGTGGTGTTGCTTCGCCTCGTCGATGCGTCCTCGCCTCGCTGTCGTAGAAGGCGTTGTGCCTTCGCGAAGACGTCAGCGTCGATGAGCGCACAATGAGGCGCGTCGTACTGCACGTCGCGGAAGGCGATCTTGCCCACGTAGGCCGGATTGCGCAGAACGTTGAGCACGCTGACATGGCTCCAGAGCTGGCCAGGCCGCGATCGGTAGCCGTGGTGCGATAGGTAGTTCGCTACGCCGCGTGCGCCGAGCCGCTTCTTGGTATAGAGGTCGAAGATCAGGCGTGCAACGGGAGCCTCTGACTCGTTTGGCTCCAAGAGCGCCGTTTCTCGATTGAGGCGATAGCCATAGGGAGCTTGCCCGCCGAGCCACTCGCCGCGCGCCGCCTTGCGCTCCATTCCAGCGATCACGCGGTCGATCAGAGTTGCGCGTTCGAACTCGGCAAATACGCCGAGCATCTGGACCATCATCCGACCCGCCGCCGTACCAGTGTCGAAGGGCTCCGTAGCGGAGCGGAAGCTCACGCCGGCGTGGTCGAGGTCCTCGAGGATCTGCGCCAGGCCTCGGACAGAGCGCGACAAACGATCGACTCGGTAGACGAGAAGCATGTCGTAGCGCTTCGCTCGCGCGTAGGCGAACGCTTGCTGCAAGCCTGGACGATCTAGAGTCGAGCCGCTCATCTGATCGGTGAAGCGATGAACGAGCTGCCAGCTGTCCTGGCTCTGTATGTACGAGCCGAGCCGCTGGGCTTGGGCTTCGAGCGAGAACGGCTGGTGTTCCTCGTCGGTCGAGATTCGCGTGTACGTCGCCACGCGCACGGCGCTGCTCACGAGTAGCGATCGCTTGTCAGACACGGACACGTCTTATCACGGACTTGGTTGAAGGGGAATCCCTTCACGCTTTTGATCGCCCAGCATCTCGGCGAGGACTTCAACCGCGCGGGCGAACTGCGCATCCGACATCGGGACGATCCGCGGTGAAGCGATGTTCAGCACCAGCGAATCCTTTGGATATCGGGGTCCGAGTCTGACCCCCGGTCGTACGCGGGCCGAGGGCGAAGTTCGCCAGCGAGGCGCGTGGCGTTTCACATCTATACAATCTCCATTCAGGAATGTCCCACTTACCTTGAAGCTGCCAGGATTGTTGAAATACCATTGCTGAGACTGGTGAAGCTGGACAAAGCTGCCAGCCGGCTCGGGTGCCACGTCGAAACGCTGCGAGTCCACATCCGGACGGGACGGCTAGAGGCGATTCGAGGGCCCCATGGGGCCTACTACGTGGGCGCTGACGACCTCGCGTCTTATCCGAGACCCCGGCGGGGTTGGCCTGCTCCGGAGAAGTTCTCGAGCGAGGAGCTGGAGCGTTCCTGGGCTCTGGTCGAAGGCGTGCTGCCCAAGGCCAGAGCGTGGCGCGATCGCGAGCTTGCGCTCATTGATGAGCTCCACGCACATGCCGAGCGGAACCGTCGCCTTTACCGCTTGGCGTCGGTGCATCGCCTGCGCCAGCTTGGGCTGACGTTTGGTCAGATCGCGGACGAGTTGGGCATCACGTCGCGGCACGCCCGCCGCCTCATCTCCGCGAGCCTGTTCCTGGCCCTTCGGCGCGAGCTGGTCCGCAGAGATAAGGCGCTGGCACAGGCTGACGCTCAGGAGGCGCGGCGAACGAAGCAAGACCTTCCTCCGCGGCGCCGGCGATGGCCACCCCGCCGCGGCATTTGATCTGCGGTCTCGGTTTCCGTCCGAAGCTCTCGGCGCGGGGATCAGTCGATTCGAAGCTGGTTCCGATTAGCCCATTGGTCGATGTCGAAACTCAGTTCTGACCGACTCTTATGGTGGAACCGTCTTCCAGCAAGCTCGAAACATAGCTGGGATGCGCCATTGCGCGATTACTGGATTGGCCGTATGCAAACGCATGTGTTTACGGATACCGTCCGGAGTTGTAAATGCGTTTTTGAACTCGCTTTGGCCGGTCTTGAGGAAATGACTGCGACCCCCCTTGCGACCCCCCTTGCGAAATTGTCTTCGGCTCTCATCTTTCCATAACGCGAACCGAAGTCGCCGGACCCATCGCTACCCTATCCAGATCAAGACAAATGAGATGTGGGCAAAACTCATTGCGTGGGCCGTAGCAATCGCGTCCGTTGCTCTGGCGTGTGGCGGCTCGGCGCATGCAACGCCCAGCCAGTCTCCCAACGTCGTCTATGGGTTCGCAGGCCTCACGGCTGAGGACAAAGACGACGAGGTTCAAGCCTTACGCGCGACGATTACGTGGACAGTCGCGCCCCGTAGCAGTTCCCCGTACAGCGTTTCGACTTGGATTGCGTTTGCGGCCCCGGCGGGAGATACAACGGGTGGCAATGGCGTTTCCTATCGAATTGTCCAAATCGGCTGGATCCAAAAGAGTCCGAACGACTATCGGCTGTTCTGGGAATGGGACACCTCACCGACCGACCATCACTTTAAGACGGGCGGGAAAGTCGAACCTGGAATGCCCCTACGCGCGGAAATCGATCGCGACACACAGGTTGGTTTCACGCTTCACGCAAATGATGTCCTACTGGCCTCGGTCCAGGTCGGGTGGACACCAACCTCAATAGGAATTTTCGCGGAGACGCATAGCCCTACCGACTACCTACCGGGGTCCTCTGCAAAGCCGGAGATTATCAGCGGTCTCGAACGAGAGGTTGGCGGTCGGTGGGCGCCGTATCAGGGTAGCGTTTTCAGCACGAATGACCAATATCGCGTTAGCGTTGGGATCGACGATCCGTCGGTAGTCATCTGGGATGCACGCCAATAAGGCGGTCCGGACGGCTGTGCGATAGGGTGATCTGTCGCCCTTCAATGAGGATCGAGTGGTTCGCGTTACGGAAACTGCGGCCCCACCACCGAGTTTGAATACGAACGCACCTGATAACACTCGAACCAAGCAGCCGAACATAGCCTTCCCGCGAGGCGTGGATCGCATCGAGGGCGTGACCTCGAACGGCATCATGTTCAAGTTCGTGCTCGGTCGCAAGGACGACTCCTCGAGATCGACGCCGACGGCTTAGCGCCCGAGGTTCGCAAGGCGCTCTTGCAGCGCGGCGGCGTCGAAATGGTGAGCACCACGTGGTTCTCCGCCGTGACGTCTCGGCGTGGCGTCATCGGCGAACGCAGCCGTGTTCATTCCCCAGTGGGACACGACGACCCACACGCACAAGCCGAGCCGCGGCGGCAAGCTCGGTCTGCAATGCCCCGCGGTTAAGGCCGGCGAGCCTTGCACGGACGCGGAGTGCGATCACGAAGTCACGTGTTCTTCCCCGGCGTGTCAGCGCTACTTCGTGGACGACTGGCGCAGGGCGTTCCCGCAGAACGCGTTGACTGCGGCCGCCTACAAGGTCAAACCGAACATGAGCGAGTACTACCTGCCTGTCGCCTCACCAGTTAAGGCGCAGCGCCCGATCACCACGACCGAGTACGAGGCCAGGGCAGCGCAGACAGCCGAGCAGATCGCCTCGGTCGGCCAGGCCGCAGCGGTCGGTAAGGCGATCGCCGATGCGCTGCAACCTCACCTTTACGAAGCAGGACCGCGCAAACAGTGACGCTTTGTCCTTCAACAGGGGCGGTTTGGGAGCGACCGTAGTAACGAACGCGTTTGGGGACCAAAGCCGGAGGAGCCGCCGGAAGTTGTTAAAAAGGTGCTGGACGAGGAGATGCTTCGCCAGCGTCCGTGTCGGGGCCGGTGGGCGCAGGCTCGCTCGCTTTCCCTGAGCCTGGCCGGTTCGACCGGCGACACCTTCTGGCCTTTTTTCCGTTAGATCCAGTTAGTGGAATTGCCGGTTTGCCGAAGCCGATCGACGTGCTTCATGAATCCGTTTCTGACCTGTGTTAGCTTGTCGCGGGAAGCTGCGGACATCAGGCGCCGCCCGTTGCCTGGGTCGGAGCGAAGCTGAGTGTTGCTCACGGTTCGGGGTCAGGCGTACGTCGCGCCGGACAGGGTCGCGAGGATCGCGGGTTGGCGACGCTCGATCGCTTGCCTGGTTGTAATAGGACTCCTGGTCACCGCGTGCGGGCAGGCAGTCGCAGGTCCCGGTCCTGCGTCTGGAACGCGCAACAGCCCAAGCGCGTCGACCCAGCCGTCCTCGCCGCCAGTCGCGAATTGTTCACCGCCACCAGCCAGGGCGTTCGGATCGCTCGTCTATGACAGTTCTCACAAACAGGTCGTGCTGTTTGGCGGCTTAGGCAATGAGGAGTTCAGCGACACCTGGATTTGGAATGGGACTTGTTGGAGCCAAGCCACGACTGCGGCTGCGCCCTCACCCAGAAGTTATGCCGCCTCTGCCTTCAACCCAGCTACAGGTAGCGTGTTCCTCTACGGCGGTCGTGGCGCGACAAATGCCTTTCTGTTTGACGCATGGACGTGGGATGGATCGACATGGAATCAGGTGAATACGGCGGGCGGGCCAAATCTTGTTCTCCCCGTGGCCGCATTCGATCCGCTGACCAACAACGTCGTGGTTCTCGGATTGACGGCCGACTATAAGTCAGTCCAGACGTGGACCTGGGATGGATCGTGGCAACAACGGCAGCCGCAAACCAGCCCGACACCACGAGTGTCGACGGCGACGGCGTACGATCCCGTCTCGCGCCGGGTACTCCTCTTTGGGGGCCGCAATCCGGCCGATCTTAGCTATCTAGGGGACACATGGTTTTGGGACGGAAGCAATTGGAGCGTCCTTAACCCAAATTCGGGCCCATCAACCCGCCAGGACGCTTCGATGGCGAGCGTGCCGAATGGTGTGTTGTTGTATGGGGGTGTTCAGCCTGGCTTAAGGAATACTGACACCTGGCTGTGGAATGGAACATCCTGGCAGCAAGTCATCACACAACACTCACCCCCCCCGAACGCCACGGCGGTTAGTACGTCGCCTGGGGGCGTCTTGGCGGTGGTCGCGCCAATCGGCTCGACGACCTGTCAAACGTTTGAGTTCTACCAGGGCGACTGGGTCCAGAGATGACGATTAGCGACTGAACGGAGGCGGCACGATATGGGGTGGCGTCGAAATGTAGCTCGGATGTCTGTAGTTGTGATGTGCGCCGCCGACCTCGTCATCGTGATTAACACATCGATCAAAATTGAGCCAGTTATTGCCGCTAGTTTTGGAAATACTGATCAGTTCGAGTCCACCGACTATCCGCCAGGCTTTCCGCCAAGCCAGCAATCCTGCATCACCTCTCCAATTTGGTCAGGCACATCCTGCGTCCAGCAGCGATATGGGTGTACTTCCTTTGGTCTAGAGGACGCCGTGACTACTAATTCTCCACCCTATGAGCGCGTCTGTCTGCAGTTAGATTCCAGCTGGTGGCACTGGCATCATGGAATCGACCTGGGCACCCCGGCGATCGTTAAGGGAACTTACTTGTACAGCTCGGTAAGCGGAAAGGTAGTCCAGAACGACACCGGCCTATTAGGAATAGATGATCTCAGCGGTCACGTCGTCTATTACGTGCATGGAGACTCGCTCACCAGCCTGAACACTCTCGTGACCGTTGGCCAGCACATCGTCAATGCGAATTGCTACGGCAGTTGTACTGGACCGCATTTGCATCTCGAGGTTCATAGCACGCTCCGATTCAATCAGGCGAATGGTTCGATCGATGATATAAATCCCGAGCCGTGGCTGCAGTATCAGGGACCACATCCGGCTACCGTTTCGTGGGGTACGAATCGACTGGATTTCTTCATTCGCGGAACTGACGGGAACGTCTACCACAAATGGACATCTGACGATACCAACTGGAATCCAACAGGCCAAGGCAATTACGATCCGTTAGGCAGCGCTGGTGGGGGACTCGCGGGACAGGTTGCCGCAGCTAGCTGGGGCCCAAACCGAATTGATTTGTTCGGAGTGGGATACGACGGCAATCTATGGCACAAGTGGTACGACTCGGGAACGTGGTACGGATGGGAGAATCTGAGCAGCATTGTTCCGCTCGGCATTCCATCATTGATAGGGTCGCCGAGCGCCGTCTCGTATGCTTCGAGCGCACTCTCCGTCTTTGTCCGTGCGTCTAACGGCAGCATCGTGCATGTGTTTTACGCCAATGCGCCATGGAATTGGGAGTCCCACGCTGGCTATTCAACGACCGATCCAGTCGCGATCGCGGGGCCAAATAGGATCGATCTTGTGGTCTACGGGCGAAGTCTCGATTCCACAGTCGCAAGTGGCTACAGCTGGCACCAGTCATGGACTCCTGCCGGGGGTTGGTCACCCGGCACCACCGGCTATGACAATTGGGGTACAGCAGACAGTCGCTTCGTTAGTCAACCAGGAGAAGCATTTTTCAGCGCCACGAATATCGACACTCTGGCAGTTTCGGCTCAAGGCCACCTTTGGGATAACCACTTCGACGGCACATCCTGGACTGGTTGGCAACAGATGGTAGGAAGCAGCGGCCCAAGCGGGGTGATCGGGAGTCCAAGCGCGACTGATACGCCATACGGTGGCCTGTTCTCGCTTCTGGTGCGCGGTTCGGATGGTGCCCTTTGGGACTGCTGGCCGAGCGGAACGACTTGCGCCTGGAAGGCTCATGGGGGCCAGATAACCAACGATCCGCTGGTCGTGTCTGCCGCATCATGGCAGGAGGATGTTCTTGTTCGAGCGGCTAGTCCGTTCTACGTCGCTCATCAACTGTATGCGAACAGCAGTTGACATCCCTGTATGAGTGCGTGCTACGACAACTTCGGCGGTGTCATGGCCTGAGGCAGACGCTCGGCGATTTGGCGCGTCGCGATGGCTTGGATGCCAGCGCTGGCTTAGAACGCACTGGCGGCTTTTCCCGCCCAGCTCAAGGAGTCAAGACACCCAA
>Ga0207664_10003016_pt1 | contig 11195 bp, 12 predicted proteins | sample LARL83metaG_FD_184349 | JGI IMG/M metagenome (GOLD analysis project Ga0207664, IMG submission 184349) | Corn, switchgrass and miscanthus rhizosphere microbial communities from Kellogg Biological Station, Michigan, USA - LAR L8-3 metaG... | ecosystem: Host-associated > Plants > Roots >...
AGAACGACCAACTCCGAGACGCACTCATCAAGGAGAGACATATAGGTCATGCAGTTCGAAGTTACCGAAAGCATCCCTTTCACGGACAAAGGCAGATTTCCCAGGAGACGGCGGCCCGCTGGCTGAGCGTAAGTCAAACTCAGCTTTCGCGCATTGAGAACGGTCGACCCCTTTACGACCTCGATCGACTTATTCAATGGGCGAAGACGCTACGGGTACCGCCTGAATTGCTCTGGTTCGCCTTGCCGGAAGAGGGAGAAGATGTGGAGCGACGTCAATTCTTGATTGCGAGCGGAGCGGCGACAGCCGGAGTTCTATCGGCCGCTGTCACGCTTAGCGCGGGAAACAACACTAACATGCCAAGCGCAGAAGAATGCGCGCAATGGCTTGCCTGGGAATTGTGGAATCGTCAGGCGTTGTCCCTTAATGCCGAGGAAATACCAGCGCAAGTCCGTCACCTTCTGGATGGGCTCCCCCCTGCCGGCAGCCTAATTCTCAGAGACGCCGACAATAACTACTCCTTTGCCCATCCGTCGCTTATAGATTTCTTTGTTGCACAGCGCGTATTCGGTGACCTAGCGCTGGGCAATGCTGATTTGCTGGCGACTACCCAGACGTCGCATGATACCGATCAGGTTATTCGCCGGTTTGTTCAGCACGAGAATTCGTGCGTCCCTATACTTACGCGATGGATGCGCGACGGTACTACGCCAGTTCTCCGTGTCAATAGTGCGGGAATCCTCGCTAAGCTTGGACCCGCCGACATCTCAGACGAGGTCATTACCGTTCTCAAAGGCGATGCGGAAACTCGGCAGCTATATCTTACGGCAGTGGCTAGCAGGGTACTGGCGATGCCTTGGGATGAAGCAGGAAAGCTTGCAGTCAGCGCTACTGAACTAACATCCACCGCCACTATGTCGCCAGAACGAGCGACAGCACTCGCGGTGCAGCTAAGTCAGGAAGTGCAGCATTCACAGGATGGAGCCGCCCGCTGGTGCAGTGTGGTATTGATAAGCCGCATTGGCCAACGCGTTCCTCCCGTCGTTACCAGCGCATTGCAGGACACTTTGCGCCGCGAGCCTTGCCGCGAAAACCTCAGAGCGATAGCTAGCGCTCTGTCGAGTTCTGACCCGCTCGAAATCTAAGACAAGCAAACTTAGAAAGTGATCTCAATGTTCGTGATCTCGGTCAAGCCAGGCCAGGAAGTCATCGAGACTGTCACCATGGAACTCGCTAATCGCAGCGTTAGCAATGGCGCGATAGTGTCGCTGGTTGGTGCCATTGATAGTTGCTGTATCAGTAACATGCCCAAGGGTGACGCCAAAAGCGATATCTTGACAGAGTACCAACAGCCCTTCGAAATGGCAGGTACCGGAGAGGTCAGAGGCGGCAAGCCTCACATTCACTGCATCCTGGGGCGAGAAGGCGACACAAGCTTGGCAGGTCACCTGCACTGGGCGCGCGTGGATACCTGGTTTGTTCACGTCTACGTGGAAGAGTTGCACGACGTGCCGTAGCCGTCGCCTGGTGTCTTCTTCCGTTCTCAGCGCGCGTGTGACCGTCGCAGGTGTACACGCAAACCCGCAGGTCAAGCCCCGCTTCCTGGTCTTGCTACGAAAGATGCTTGACTGACGTCACGATCGTCAACGTGGCGATGCCGACGATCGGCCGGACACTGCACGCCTCTGGCGCCGAACTGCAGCTCGTCATCTCCGGGTACACCGTGAGCTACGCGATGATGCTGATCACCGGTGCCCGCCTGGGGGACCTGTACGGGCGGCGGCGGATGTTCGTCACCGGGGTCGCGGTATTCACGCTGGCGTCACTGGCCTGCGGGCTCGCGCCGGGAATCGGGGTGCTCATCGCCGCCAGGTTCGTCCAGGGCGCGGGGGCGGCGGCGATGATGCCGCAGATCATGAGCGTGATCCAGGTACGGTTCGACGGCGCCGCGCGGGCGCGGGCGCTGAGCGCCTACACCGCCGTGCTGTCGTCCGGGTTCGTAGCGGGGCAGGTGGTCGGCGGCGTACTGGTGACGGCCAACATCGCCGGCCAGAGCTGGCGGCCGGTGTTCCTGGTCAACGTGCCGATCGGGCTTGTCGTGCTCGCCCTGGTCCCCCGGGTGGTGCCGGCCGACCGGCCGTCCGGGACCCGGCGCCTGGACCTGGCGGGGCTCGCCATCGCGGTGCCCGCGGTGTTCTTGATCGTGCTGCCGCTGATGCTCGGCCATCAGGAGAACTGGCCGGGCTGGGTGCTCGGCTGCATCCTGGCCGGCCTGCTGCTGAGCGCGGTGTTCGTTGCGGTCGAGCGCCGGATAGCGGCGCGGGGCGGTGACCCGTTGCTGAACCTCGCGGTGCTGCGCGCGCCCGGGCTGGTGGCCGGCCTGGCGGCGGTCGCCGTGCTGATGATCACCTACGGCGGCTTCCTGTTCTCGTTCGCGCTGCATCTCCAGGCAGGGCTGGGCGACAGCGCCCTGCGAGCCGGGCTGACGTTCGCGCCGTGCGCGCTGGCGTTCGGCCTGTGCGGGTACTTCTGGCGGCGGCTGCCGGCCCGCTGGCATCATCTGCTCGCACCGGTGGCCTGCCTGGTGGCGGTCGGCGGCTACGCCGCGGTGGCCGCGGACCTGCGGTCGGGGACGTCGGGCGGCGCGCTGCTCCAGGTCATGCTGGTCATAACCGGCGCCGCCCTGGCGCTCGGCTTCAGCCCGGTGGTGACCCACGCGCTGGTCCGCGTGCCACTGCACCAGGCGGCCGACGCCAGCGGGCTGCTGACTACCACGATCCAGCTTGGCCAGGCGATCGGCGTGGCGACGTTCGGCAGCCTGTTCCTGACGCTGACCGCCGACAACGCCGCCACCGCCGGGGCGCCCGTGGCCTCCGGCCACGCGCTCGCGGTGACCATGGCCTGGGTGACGGCCACGATGGCGCTCAGCGTGATCGCGGGCATCCCGCTCGCCCGCACCGTCCTGGCCACCCGCCGCGCCGCCACGGCCCAGGCCGCGGCGCCGGCCCCCGCCAGCCCCGGCCGCTGACGCCTCAGCCGGCCGCTGACGCCTCAGCCGGCCGCTGACGCCTCAGCCGGCCGCTGACGCCTCAGCCGGCCGCTGACGCTTCAGCCAGCCGCGCCCGACGTGCCGATGGCGCCATCGGGCCGGCAGGTCCCCCACCCGCTGGCGCCATCGGCAGGCTCAACCGGGGCCCGTTGGCGCCATCGGCACGCTGCTGCGGACGGGGGAACGCCCAGGCTGCAAGCCGGCCAGGAGGGTGCGGAGCAGGTCGGCCAGCTCGCCGCGCTGAACGGGGGTCAGCGCGGCGAGCAGTGCTTCCTCGTGCCGGAGCAGGCCGTCGACGCTGCGCTCGATCAGCGCGTGGCCCGCGGCGGTCAGCGTCACGTAGCTCAACCGGCCGTCGTCGGCCGAACGCTCCCGGGTGACCAGGCCGTCGCGCTCGGCGCGTGCCACTCGCTGGGAGATCGCGCCTGCGCTGACCAGCGCGCGCTCGGCCAGCGCGCCCGCGGTGAGCCGGTAGGGTTCGCCGGCCCGGCGTAGGACAGCCAGCAGATCCAGGGTCGCCGCGTCGATGCCGAGGCGGGCGAGCGTGCGGCGCCGGTCGTCGGACAGCAGCTTGCCGATCCGCCAGATCCGGGTGATGACGCCGATCGAGCCCGCCGGCGTGCCGGGGCGCTCCCGCTCCCAGGCCCGCTGGATCTCGTCGACCGGGTCCGGCATACTGGGGTCCACAGAGATATTTTAGACCTAAAGGAGTTGTGCGGCTATGACGGGGCGTCAGATCGTGGTGACCGGTGGCGGGACCGGGATCGGGCTCGCGATCGCCACCGAGTTCGCCGGCGCCGGCGACCGGGTGACGATCACCGGACGCCGGGAGCACGTGCTGAAGGAGACCGGGCTCGCGTACGTGTGCTTCGACGCGGCCGATCCGGCGGCGATCTCGGCCGCGCTCGGCCAGCTGCCGGAGCGGGTGGACGTGCTGGTGAACAACGCGGGCGGGAACACGGACTTCGACCGCGAGCCACCAGGGGACGGCGACCTGGCTGGCATCGCCGCGGCGTGGCGCGCCAACCTTGACGCCAACCTGATGTCGGCGGTGCTGGTGACGGCGGCGCTGACGCCGCGCTTCGCGCAGGACGCGCGCATCGTCACGCTCGGCTCGATCGCCGCCAAGCGCGGCGCGGGCGGGTACGGCGCGGCAAAGGCGGCCGTCGAGGCGTGGACCGCCGACGTCGCCGCGGAGCTGGGACCGCGCGGGATCACCGCGAACGTGGTCTCCCCCGGCCTGACGCTCGGCAGCGAGTTCTTCCGCGGCCGGCTCACCGACGCGCGCACCCAGCGGCTCGTCGGCGAGACCCGCACCGGCCGGGCCGGCACCACGGCCGACGTCGCCGCCGCCGTGGCGTTCCTCGCCTCCCCCGCCGCGGGCCACGTCACCGGCCAGGTCATCCACGTCAACGGCGGCGCCTACCTGGGTCGCTGAACCCGGCGCTTCGTCCATGAGCGGCGAGGACGGAGCCGGCTGGAACCGCTAGGCGGCCAGACCGGCCCGGTGGGCGCGCCGGCGCAGCCAGCTCGGCGCGGCCCAGGTGCGGTCGCCGAGCTGGGACAGCGCGGCGGGCATCAGCACGCCGCGGACGACCGTCGCGTCGATCAGCACAGCGGCGGCCATGCCGATCCCGAGGATCTTCAGGTCGATCAGCGACAGAGTGGCGAACACCGAGAACACCGCGACCATGATGAACGCGGCGCTGGTGACCACACCCGCACTGGAGGCGATGCCGCCGGTCACCGCGTCCCTGGTCGACGCCCCGCGCGAACGCAGCTCACGGATCCGCGAGAGCAGGAATACGTGATAGTCCATGCTGATCCCGAACAGGAACACGAACATGAACAGCGGCTCCCAGGCGATGATCCCGCCGAACGAGGTGTACCCGAGTGGCCCCTGCAGCCGGCCGTCCTGGAAGATGAGCGTGACCAGGCCGTAGGCGGCACCCACCGACAACAGGTTCAGCAGGATCGACACCAGCGGGATCGCGACCGATCCGAACGCGATCGCGAGCAGCACGAACGCCGCGGCGGCCACCGCCGCGAAGACGAGCGGCACCGTGTCCCGCAGCTGCTGGTCGAAGTCGGCGTTGCTCGCCGTGTCGCCGGTGACCGCGAAGCTCACGCCGGGCACCGTGCCCAGCGTCGACGGGAGGACCTGGGTCCGCAGCGTCGCCAGTGCGTTGCTGGACGCGCTGTCCGAGCCGGTGCCCGCCAGCGGCACCGAGATCAGCAGCGCCCGGTCACCGGCCACCGGCACGGCGCTGATCGGCCCGCGGATGGGACCGCTGGCCGTGGCGCGCCCCTGCAGCGCCTCGACCGCGTGCCGCACCGCGGGGCCGCCCAGGTCGGTGCCGGTCACCACGACCTCAGCCGGGGACGGCCCTTGCGGGAAGGCTCGCTCGATGCGGTCCATCGTCTGGACCACGGCCAGGCCCTTCGGCGCGTCGATCGCCGGGTAGCCGATCCGCATGCCGAGCGCCGGCGACGCCAGCCCGAGCAGTGCCAGCGTCGCGATGCCGCCCCAGGCCAGCGGGTGCTTGACAACCCGACGGGCCAGCGCCCCCCACAGCCGCGACGGCTTGGTCGCCTTGGCGCGGCGGCGCAGCAGCGGGATGCGCCCCCGCTCCGCGCGCGGGCCCAGCCAGGACAGCAGCGCGGGGAGCACGGTGAGCGATCCGGCCACCGCGATGCCGACGACGGCGATCGAGCCGAGCGCCACGCCGTCGAAGACGCTCAGCCCGGTGAGGAACAGCCCGGCCAGCGCGACCATCACGGTCAGCCCGGAAATTAGGACCGCCTTGCCGGACGTGCCCGCCGCGATCCGCAGGGCCTCCGCGTGCGACGCGCCGCGGGCGCGCTCTTCCCGCTCCCGGCGCAGGTAGAACAGCGAGTAATCGATGCCGACCGCCATGCCGATGAGCAGCACCACCTCCGACGTGCTCGACCCGACCGGCAGCCACTGGCCGACGACGGACAGCAGGGAGATCGCCGCGATCACCGCGGTGATCGCCAGCAGCAGCGGGATGCCGGCCGCGATCAGCGACCCGAACACCACGAGCAGCAAGATCAGCGTGATCGGGACCGACGTCTCCTCGGCCTTGTGAAAGTCGTGGCCCAGGGCGGTGGAGACCGCGCCCGAGATGCTGGCATCACCTGATTCGGCCACGGTCAGCCCTGGGTACCGCGCCTGGACGGCGGCGACCGCCCGCTGGGCGGCCCGCACCGTGGTCGTCGTATCGGCCGCCTTCCCGGGCACGGCGAACGTGACCAGCTCGCTGCGTCCATCGTTGGACGGCCGCGGTCCGTGCACGTCAGCGGCCGAGGACGGGACAGCTCGCAGCGCTGCCGCTGCCGCCCGGGCGGCATGCTCACGCAGGGCGCCGGTACCGCCCTGGATCAGCACGTTCTCGGTCGGTGCGGGCTGGTATTCGCCGGTGATCTGGTGGAGCGCCCGCTGGGCCTGGCCGGACTGGCCGGGATCGTAGGGCGGCACGCTCTTGGTGCCGAGCGCCTGCCCGGCCATGAACATCACGGCGACCAGCAGCAGCCAGCCGAACACCGCGGTCTTGCGGTGCCGGGCACTCCATCCGGCAATCCGCTCCACGACCGGACGGTGCCTGGTCCCGGGCATCGCGGCGGGGCTCGTTACCTCTGGCGCTGGTCTGGGCAATACTTGATCCGAGGACGGCTGTCGCATTTCGGCCTCTCTGGCGAGTTGACGATGGATGGATGGTCGTTTCCTTAGGTGCTCCGCCCGTGAGCTGGACCCTCACGGGCGGGGCCGTTGAACTACATGTCGTTCTGCGACAAAAGAGGGGGAAGCGGGCCTGGACGTTCCAGCGTCCGCCTAGCCGGAGCGAGGGGATCCTGCGGCGCGCGAAGCAGCGCCCGGGCAACCGTCGCGTGTGCTCGTGCGGTGGTGACAAGCAGCATGCTGGCCGGGATCAGCAGCACCGCGCAGACCACCGCGGTCAGCAGGGCCTTGGGCAGGCTGTCGATGTACCAGCCGGCCGCGCCATGGCCGTGCGCGCCGTTCGGGAAGTAGCCGAGCTGGATGCCGTGCTCCGTCACGCCATGGGCGTAGTGCTGGACCGGCGCCCAGTACCAGATCGGGGTGGTGACGCCGGCCGCGATCGTCAGCCAGACGGTGAACACCACGGCGCCGAGGATCGCCAGCGGCACGAACAGGCCTGCCAGGTAGCCGATTTCGCGCCAGGTCGCCGGGTCCTTCCAGCGGACCGCCGCGTTGGCGACCAGGCCGGGCCGGTCCGCCACCCGGTAGCCGGTCTCGACCCGGCCGGGCAGGATCTGCCGCAGCCGCGCCCGCTCGACGCTGGCGCAGCCCCGGATCACCGCGGCGGCCGCGATCATTAGCGGGAAGCCGGCGATCGTGACGGCCAGCGCGGCCGCGCCGGCCATTGCGATCAGCACCGCCGCGCACAGCGCCACGCCAAGGATCTGGTAGGCGAACAAGTACCAGGCGGCACGGAGGGTGCGGGTGATCATCTAACCCACGTCCCGCATCAGCTGTTCGACCGCGCTGACCTTCTCGGCAAGCTTGCGCATCTCGTCGCGGAGCTCGGCCTGATTGGCGACCGCCTCCTCGGCGAGCTTGCGGTACGAGGCCATCGCCACCGCGTCCGCCCGGTGCTGCTGGAGCCGGTGCCACGACCAGACGACGATCGCCGTCGTGCCGCCGATGATGAACAAGACGCCGAGCGTGATGATGATCCCCGCCGTCGCGCCGCTACTCATGTGCATTCTCCTCGTCCCGGTCCTGATCCGCTTGGAGTGCCGCGATGACGGTGTCCGCGGTAATGCGGAACTCAAATGGTGCTAGCTCGATGTACTTCATCGCCTTGCCGTCCGACGACAGCTCGAGACTGCCGCGCACCAGGCCGGCCTTCTCGAGCCGGTCCAGGTGCATGTAGAGCAGCGGCCGCGACATGTCGAGCCGGCGGGCCAGCTCGCTGACGTGTACCCGGCCTCCGGCGAGCTCCGCGATGACGCGCAGTCGCAGGGGATGGGCCACCGCCGTGAGCATGGCGAGCAGCTCTTCGCTGGTCAGGGCGTGCTCCTCAGGTCGTTTGTTTCACCTGTCATTCAGAACTTACAGGTGCCGGTTCGAGCTGTCAACGTGCTCGTTCGATTCGTGTTTGCGATCCGCTATTTCGCGATATATCGTGGAAGCTCAACCTCGGATGGCGGTGTACGGAGGGCAATATGGCGTCGGGACCGAACATGCGCGTGGGGGACGCGGACCGCGAAGCCGTGGCCGCGCAGCTGCGTGAGCACTACGCCGATGGCAGGCTGACGCTCGATGAGCTGAACGAGCGTCTCGACCAGGCGTTCGCGGCCAGAACCCGGGCCGACCTGACCGCCGTGACCCGGGACCTGCCGGTCACCGGCCGGCCGTTCGCCACCGCTGGCGCTGGGGTGAACCCGTGGCAGGACGCCACGTCCGGGTCCTCCGGCTCGTCCGGTTCGTCCCGTTCTTCCGGCGGTTCACGGCGCCAGTTCGCGCTGCTGGCGCCGATGATGGCGCTGGTCTGGCTGTTCGTGATCCTGGGCAGCCTGTTCGCGTTCGGGCTCGGCGGCGAGAAGCCGTTGGCCATCGTGTTCTTCCTCGCCGCGCTCGCGTTCCTGCGCCGGCTGCTCGGCTTCGGGCGCCGCCGGGGTCGCGGCCCGCGCGGCCGGGGCTGCGGCCGGCGCTGGTAGCGCGGAACAACGCGCAAATCCTGGGTTCCCCGGACGGTGCCGACCGGCTTATCGTGGATTCAAGATCGGTCTCGCGAAACCGGGTACTCAATGGGTATGCGCTACGACGTCCGAACCGGCATGATCGTCCCTGACGAGACGATGCCTCGCGTCCCGGGCTGGCGAGTCCCTGGCGAGACCAGATACAGCTACGACCTGCGGATCGGCGACGCGGAACGCGACGCGGCCATGGCGCAGCTCCGGGAGCACTTCGCGGCCGGACGGCTGAACCTCGACGAGCTGACCGAGCGTATCGACTACGCCCTCACGGCCAAGACGCAGCGCCAGATCGAGGCGCTGATGGCGGACCTGCCGCGGCTCAGGTCCCCGCTGGTACCCGCCAAGTCCGCCGACGAGCACAGCGACGCCGGGCGCTACATCGTGCTGTTGCTGCTGCTGTTCGCGCTCGCCGCCTGGCTGCTGATGATGGCGTGGATCTACAGCCGGTCGTACCCCGCATACCCGCCGACGGGCCCGGGATTTCCTAAGTAACGACTCAGGCGCTGGCCAGCGCCCGCAGCGGCACCACCAGGTAGCGGAAGTCCGGCGCCTCCCCCGGCCGGTCCCGCCGCGTCCCGGTGATCACGGCCGGCTTGGTCGGGCTGGTGAACTCGAGCAGGATGCGCGCCTCCTCGCCGTTGGTCCCCTCACCGGTCGCGATGAGCGCCGCGGCGAGGCCGTCGAGCAGGTAGCCGGGGCTGAACGCGATCGCGGGTTCGTCCCCGGTGAACTCGGTGGCCACGGTCTCCCGCGCCCGCGCCTGCCCCTCCGTGCCGGCTTCGATCGTGACCGTGCCCTCGTCGAACGACAACCGCACCGAACTGCCGCGCTCCGCGACCAGCGCGACCCGCTTGACCGCCTCGGCCAGCGAGGCGGCCGGCATGTCCGCACGGCACGCGAACTCGGCGGGAAACCGCGACTTGTACTTGATGAACTCGCCCGCGATGAGCCGGGTGGTCAGCCGGCGGCCGCCGCACTCGAAGCCGATCATCGCGTCGGCCGCGCGCAATTCCGCCTGCGGCCCGCCGCCGCGCACCCCGGTCCCGCCGCGGAGCATGATCTGCACGGGCACGCCGTTGGCCATCATCCGCGCGGCGTCGGCCAGCGTCTTCGCCGGGATCAGCACGGTCGCGGACAGGTCCGGGTCCGCCGGGCTCCACGCCAGCTCGCGCATCGCCAGCCGGTACCGGTCCGTCGCGGCGAACGTCATCACGTCGCCCTCGAACTCGATGTTCACGCCGGTCAGGATCGGCAGCGTGTCGTCGCGGCTGGCGGCCGGGACGACCTGGCTGATCGCCGCGCCCAGTGCGCCGCCGTCCACCGTGCCGGCCAGCACCGGCAGGTCGGGCAGCTCCGGATAATCCCCAACCGGCACCGTGACCAGCGTGAACGATGCCGCGCCGCAGGTCAGCGTCACGTCCTGGCCGGCCGAGTCGTCGAGCTCCACGGGAAAGCCGGGCAGGCTCCGGGTGATCTCCGCCAGCAGCCGGCCGGGCACCAGCACCGTGCCGGGCTCGGTGACGTCCGCCTCGACCCGGATCCGCGCGGACACCTCGTAGTCGAAGCACGACAGCGTGAGTTCGCCCGGCCCGTCCGGTGTCTTCGCGGCGGTCAGCAGCAGCCCGGACAGGATAGGCAGCACCGGCCGGTTCGGCAGCGCGCGGGCCACCCACGCGACCGCCTCCGTCAAGGTGTCGCGCTCGATCCCGAACCGCATCGCCGTCCCGCCTCTCCGTTGCCCTACCCTCGCATACTCGCACGAGGGTCTGACATTCCGCGGGGTTCGGGGGTCGCCCCCAGGTCACAGAGTGAGCGCGGTTTTCGGCTAGACGAGCCCGGGCGGGACCGAGTCGAGCGTCGCCTGGATCGCCTTGACCAGCGCCCGGGCCGAGTCCGCGGTGAGCTCGACGGCGACCCGCGCGGACGGTCCCGCGCCAGGGTCGAGGAAGTCGATGTTCAGCGTGTGCTCGGCCGGCGCGTGCACCGGGTGGTCGAAGTAGACGCTCGCGTCGGTGACCTTGAACCAGCCGGACGGCCCCTTGCCGCTGCCGGTCACCGAGATCCGTTCCGTCAGGTACGTGCACATGCGCTTCTCCTCGTAGAGCGTCAGGTCCTCTTATAGCGTCAGGTACTTGCCGAACCAGGCCCAGATCCGCTGCCAGGCGTCCAGCGCCGCCTCCGGCCGGTAGGCCGGCCGGTCGACGTTCATGAACGCGTGCCCCGCACCGTCGTACCGGTGGAACTCATAGGTCTTGCAGTGCTGCTTCAGTGCCGCTTCCAGCTCGTCCACGTGCGCGGGAGACGGCGCGGAGTCGTCGTTCCCGAACAGCCCGAGCAGCGGGCAGGACAGCTCGCCGGTCCGCTCGACCAGGGGCCGCCAGCC
>Ga0207664_10003020_pt1 | contig 11190 bp, 12 predicted proteins | sample LARL83metaG_FD_184349 | JGI IMG/M metagenome (GOLD analysis project Ga0207664, IMG submission 184349) | Corn, switchgrass and miscanthus rhizosphere microbial communities from Kellogg Biological Station, Michigan, USA - LAR L8-3 metaG... | ecosystem: Host-associated > Plants > Roots >...
GGCGGCGTGGCCGAAGCGGTGCGCGACGAGGATGCGCCAGTGCCAGTCGTGTCTCGAGTACGGCTGCGCGTTGCACGTGACCATGTAGACGGCCGCGTCGACGTAGCGCGACTCGTCGCGCAGGCGCAGATCGAGCTCGAGGTCGGTCCAGTCGTCGGGCAGCGAGTCGACGATCTGCTGGAAGGTCTCGGCGAGCGAGGTCGGCATCGCCGCGAAGCGTAGCCGGCTCAGCCCGCGAACGTCTGGACGAGCAGGAAGCCGTTGAGCGCGACGATCCCCGCCGCGATCGCCCACGCGACGACGGTCGTCGCGCGGCGGTTGACGAACGTCCCCATCACCTCGGCGCGGCTCGTCAGGAGGATCAGCGGCACCAGCGCGAACGGGATCCCGAACGACAGCACGACCTGGCTGAGCACGAGCGAGCGCGTCGGGTCGAGCCCGAGCGCGAGCACGAGCAGCGCCGGCACCATCGTCACCGCGCGGCGCAGCGCCAGCGGGATCGTGCGGCGGATGAAGCCCTGCATGACGACCTGGCCGGCGTACGTTCCGACGCTCGAGCTGGCGAAGCCGGAGGCGAGCAGCGCGACCGCGAACGCGAGCGCGGCGCCGCCGCCGACGAGCGCCTCGAAGCCGTGGTAGGCGCCCTCGATCGAGTCGACGCCGGTCAGCCCGGAGCCGTGGAACAGCGACGCCGCGACCGTCAGCATGAGGATGTTGACGACGCCCGCGAGCGCCATCGCGATCAGCACGTCGATGCGCATGAAGCGCAGCAGCTCGTGACGCTCCGCGTCGTCGCGCGCGCGGATGCGGTCCTGCGTGAGCGCCGAGTGCAGGTAGATCACGTGCGGCATCACGGTCGCGCCGAGGATGCCGGCGGCCAGCAGGATCGACCCGCCGCCGTCGAAGCCGGGCACGAGCAGGCCATGCGCCGCGGCGCCCCAGTCGGCGCCGATCTTGAGCGTCTCGTAGAGGAAGCCGAGCAGCACGATCGCCAACAGCCCACCGACCGCGAGCTCGAAGCGCCGGTAGCCGCGCGCCTGCAGGCCCAGGATCGCGAACGCGACGCCGCCGGTCATCAGGCCCGCGGCGAACAGCGGCACGCCGAACAGCAGGTTCAGGCCGATCGCGGCTCCGACGAACTCGGCCAGGTCGGTCGCCATCGCGACCAGCTCGGCCTGCAGCCAGAGGCCGAGCGAGGCGCGCCGCCCGAGCCGCTCGCGGCACAGCTCCGGGAGGTTGCGGCCGCTCGCGAGGCCGAGCTTCGCCGACAGCGTCTGGATCACCATCGCCGTCAGGTTCGCCGCGAGCACGACCCACAGCAGCAGGTAGCCGTACTTCGCACCGCCGGCGACGTTCGTCGCGAAGTTGCCGGGATCGACGTAGGCGATCGCCGCCACGAAGGCCGGCCCGAGCAGCGGCAGCACGCCCCGCAGCCCCCGCCGCGCGCGGATGCGCTCGAGCGCGCTCGGCGACGGCACGACCGTCAGCGAGGCGTCGGCGAGGGGCGGCGACGGGTTCACCGGAGTGATTGTGGCATAACTAAACCATGGATTTGAAGGACACAGGTTGCGGCCGGAGCGTGTTCGGGCGCTCGCTATCCTCGACGGCGTGTCGGCCGTCGCTCCCCCATCCCGCCCCGAGGATCGCGCCGTGCGCGAGCGGTGCGGCCTGCTCGACCGCTCCGAGCGCGGCAAGCTCGCGCTCGGCGGCGGCGAGGCGAAGGCTTTCCTGCAAGGACAGGTCACAAACGACGTCGAGGCGCTGACGCCCGGGCGCGGCTGCTATGCCGCGCTGCTCAGCCCCAAGGGCAAGATGCTCGGCGACCTGCGGATCCTCGACGCGGGCGAGGAGCTGCTGCTCGACACCGAGCGCCCCGCCCTGCAGGCGATCTTCAACGTGCTGCACCGCGCGCGCCTCGGCTTCGACGTCGAGCTGCGCAAGCGCACGCTGGAGCGCGGGCTGCTCTCGCTCGCCGGCCCCGACGCGCGCCTCCTCGCCGGCGCCGAGGCGCTGCCGCACGAGGAGCACGCCCACGCGCCGGTGGAGCTGGACGGGACCGACGCGCGCGCGATCGTCACCGACCTCGGCGTCGACCTGCTGTGCGACGCGCGTGACACCGAGGCGCTCGCGGCGTCGCTGCGCGGGCGCGGCGCCGTCGCCGTGCCGGAGGCGGCGCTGGAGACGCTGCGCGTCGAGCGCGGGCGCCCGCGCTACGGCGTCGACCTCGACGAGACGACGATCCCGCAGGAGGCCGGCCTCAACGAGCGCGCCGTCTCCTTCGCGAAGGGCTGCTACGTCGGCCAGGAGACGGTCGCGCGCCTCCACTACAAGGGCAAGCCGAACCGCCACCTGCGGGGGCTGCGGCTGTCGGCCCCGCTCGCGAGCGGCACGGAGCTGACGCTCGACGGCAAGCCCGTCGGGCGGCTCGGCAGCGTCGTCGACTCGCCGGCGCACGGCCCGATCGCCCTCGCGCTGGTGCGACGCGAGGCCGAGCCGGGCGCGACGCTGGCCGCCGGAGATGCCACGGCGACCGTCGTGGAGCTTCCCTTCACGCGGTGAGGGATCGCACCGTCGTGTCCCGACCGCGCGCCGGGGTAGGATGAGTGCACGGGGTCACCGTCGAAGGAAGGAGGCGCCCGATGACCACATTCGCAGCCGACCACGACACCAGCCGCCAGCTCGAGCAGCTCGACGAGCGGACGCGCACGGCGTGGGAGGCGTATCGCACGAGCATCTCGGAGCTCGCGGGGGCGGACTACGAGGAGGCCGAGCCGGTCTCCTGGGAGCGCCTCCAGCGCGCGCTGAGCGAGCTGGAGGACCAGCGCGAGCGCCTCGTCGGCGCCGCCGCGCCGGCCGACGACGCGGCCTGAGCCGCGACCCCGGCCCCACGCCGCCGCGCGCGCCGGCTCGCGCTTGACTGGCCAGTCGGCTAAGGTTCCGCCGAGCGGCTGGTGGGGCGCCGTTGGGACCACCGACAGGCCACGAGGGAGACCACAAGCCACGATGCGGACGCGGATGCTCGGAGCGCTCGGCGCCATCGCGCTCGTCGCCGTCCTGGCCGGCTGCGGAAGCGGCGGCAGCGGCTATGCGAACGCCGCGCGCCCGCCCTCGCCCGTCTCGGTCTCGATCTACCTGACGGACGACCGCATCGCCGTCTCGCCCTCGCGCGTGGGCGCCGGCCCGGTCACGCTGCTGATCGCCAACGAGGGCACCCGCTCTCGCAACGTGACGCTCACGGCACCGGCCGGCACGGCGCGGTCGTGCGTCGCGGCCGACGCCTCCAGCGGCCCGATCAATCCGCAGGGCACCGCGCGCGTCAAGCTGCCGCTCGTGCAGGGCACCTGCGCCGTCGGGGACGCCGGCGGCGCGCTCCCGCCCGCGCTGCTCGTCGTCGGCCCGCAGCGGCCGAGCGCGCAAGAAGACCTCATGCAGCCCTGAGCGGCGCCGCCGCGCGAGGGCGGCGTCCGCCGAGCGGGCTAGCGTCCGCGCGATGCAGGTGCTCGACGCCGTGGACGAGCACGCGATCGAGGAGCTGACCGCGCGCGACGAGTTCTTCTGGCTCGACCTCGTCGACCCCTCCGACGAGCAGCTCGCCACGCTCGGCGAGCGCTTCGGCTGGCACCTGCTCGCGCTCGAGGATATGCAGCACTTCGGCCAGCGCCCGAAGCTCGACCGCTACGAGGACCAGATGCTGCTCGTCTTCTACGGCGCGCACGCGGCGCCCGAGCGCGCCGACGGTCAGCCGCGGCTGATCGAGGTCCACTTCATGGTCAGCGGCGGCTGGGTCGTGACCGTGCGGCGCGAGCGCTGCGCCGAGCTGGACGAGCTGCGCCGCCGCATCGCCGCCGACCCCAGCCGCGACGAGCAGCTCGTCGTGTATCGCATCTTCGACACGCTGACGGACTCGTTCTTCCCCGTGCTGGAGGCGGTCGACGACGCGATCGACGACCTCGAGGACGCGATCGTGCTGCAGCCGACCGACGAGCAGCTCCAGCGCCTCTTCCAGCTCAAGCGCCACCTCGTCGTGCTGCGTCGCGTGATCACCCCGCAGCGCGACCTCGCCGCGCGCACGATCAGCGAGATCGCCGAGCTGCCCGGGCTGGAGACCGGCACGCGCGACTACTTCCGCGACGTCTACGACCATCTGATCCGCATCTCGGACCTCGTCGACTCCTACCGCGATCTGCTGACCGGCGCGATGGACGTCTACCTCTCGACCGTCTCCAACCGCCTCAACGTCGTGATGAAGCAGCTCACGCTCGTGGCGACCGTGTTCCTGCCGATCACCGCGCTGACCGGCTTCTTCGGCATGAACTTCGGCTATCTGGTGCGCCACATCACCGGCGCGACGGCGTTCTTCGTCTACGGCGTCGGCGGCGCGCTGCTCTCGATCGTCGCGCTGTACGCGTGGTTCCGCCGCCAGCGCTTCCTCGACTGAACCGCATCGGATAGGCGACCCTCCTCGCACCGCTACGATGCGGGCCTTCCGCCGACTATTCCGATCCTGAAGAGGTGCCGTTGTGGCTGTCGATGTGAGCCAGGTCGCCAGCGTCGCGACCGAGCCGGGCGAGCTGCCCGAGACGATGACCGCGTGGGTGATCCGCGAGGAGCGCCAAGGCGAGCCGGTCGACGCCTTCCAGCTCGAGCAGATCGAGACGCCGCGGCCGGGCGCCTTCGAGGTGATCGTGCGCGTGATGGCCGCGGGCGTGAACTTCAACAACGTGTGGGCCGCGCTCGGCGAGCCGGTCTCCGTCATGCGCTACGGCGACCACCCCGAGTACGGGCACCACATCGGCGGCTCCGACGCGTCGGGCATCGTCTGGAAGGTCGGCGACGGCGTCACGCGCTGGAAGGTCGGCGACGAGGTCGTGATCCACTGCAATCAGGCGTCCTACGAGGATCCCGAGGTGCACGGCCTCGACCCGCTCGCCGCGCCCTCGCAGCGGATCTGGGGCTACGAGACGACGTGGGGCAGCTTCGCCCAGTTCACGAAGGTGCAGGCGCAGCAGCTGCTCCCGAAGCCGAGGCACCTGAGCTGGGAGGAGGCCGCCTCCTACGGCCTCACCTACTTCACCGCCTACCGCATGCTGATGGACCAGGCGAAGCTCCAGCCCGGTCACCGCGTGCTGATCTGGGGCGCCGCCGGCGGCCTCGGCGTGTTCGCCACGCAGCTCTGCAAGATCGCCGGCGCGCAGTCGGTCGGCGTGGTCTCCTCCGCCGAGAAGGGCGAGCTGATCAAGCAGCTCGGCGCCGTCGACTACGTCGACCGCAACGACTTCGCCGGCATGATGCGCCGCGGGGGCGAGGACAAGGACGCCGAGAAGGCGCGCTTCAAGGAGTCCAAGCGCTTCTGCGCGGCGGTCGAGGAGAAGCTCGGCGGCGCGCCCGACATCGTCTTCGAGCACGTCGGCAGAGCGACGTTCCCGACCTCGGTGCTGTGCGTCAAGCCGTTCGGCAAGGTCGTCATCTGCGGCGCCACCTCCGGCTACCAGCTCGACTTCGACGTGCGCTACCTGTGGATGCGCCAGAAGCAGATCATCGGCTCGCACTTCGCCAACGCCTGGGAGGCGCTGAAGGCCAACGAGCTGATCGAGCACTCGCTCGTGCGCCCCGTGCTGTGGCAGACGATGGGCTTCGAGAAGGTCGCCGAGGCGCACCAGCTGCTGCGCGACAACAAGCACCTCGGCAAGATCGCGATCCTCGTCGGCGCGACCGAGGAGGGCCAGGGCAAGACGGCCGACGGCCCCGGCGCGATCCGGGCGGAGGTCGGGGCGTAGAGCCGCCCCGGCCCCGAGGGGTGCCGGAGCCGGCCACGTGGCCCGGCGGAGGCGGGCCCCCCGGCCGAGTCCGCTAGGATCCCCGCCGATGGCCGGAGTCGTTCACATTCCCTGGTACGCGACCCTGTTCCGCGGCGACAAGCTCGCCGCCGGGGTCGCCGAGGTCGCGGCCGCGTCGATCCGCTACGGCGCGACGCAGTACCGCGTCCACCGCTCGCGCGACGACGCGTACAGAATCACGCAGATGGTGTGGTTCGAGTCGAGACTCGACTGGGAGCGCTACTGGGGAGGGCCCGAGATGCTCGCCTTCCGCGCGAGCTACGGCGGCAAGTACCAGGTGCCCGTCGTCTACGCGTGGCACGACGAGCTCGCCGCCGACGTGATCGAGCAGGCGGAGCCGACGCCCGCCGACGTGCATCCGGCGCCCGCCTGACGCTCGCGGCGCTCCGGCCGCCTCATGCGCGCCGTCGAGATGGGAGAGGGTGCGCGCCCGGCGCGGGTCCGCGGTTCGCCGAGCCCCTGTCGGTGCCGGGCCGCTCGTCCGAGAGCGTGCCTTGCGCGCGCAACGCGAGCTCCAGCTCGAAGCGGCGCTGCGCATCGTCGAGATCCTCGCCGAACAGCTCTCGGAGCTGGCCCATGCGATAGCGGACCGTCTGTTGGTGCACGTGCAGGCGATCGGCGACGCTCTGGAGCCTTCCCTGGCACGAGAGCCATGCGGCAAGCGTCTCGGTCAGCCGTTCACGACTGCGCTCGGAAAGCTCGGCGAGCGGCGCGAGGCGCGCTCTCACGAGCTCCTGCAGCAACCGACGATCGCTGTGCAAGAGGAGCACCGCCGTGTGCTCGCTCGCGTCGACCAGGCCTTCCCGGGCGACGACCCCGTCGTGCACCAGCTTGAGCGTGGCGCGGGCACGCGCAAGGCTGGCAGCCGCTTCCTGCCACGGAACGGCCGGACCGAGCGCGGCGCGACGCAGCCCCACGGCCTGCCGCAGCTGCGCGCGGCGGTTCGGGTGTCGTGGATCGGGCACGAGCACGCACACGAGGTCGCCGTACGTTTCGGCGATCGCGTCCGCCGGCAACCGCGGCGCGACGCGAACCGCGTCGCTCTCGTCGAGCACCAGTACGGCGAGCGACTCGGGCAGGTGCCAGCGGGCTGCACGCGCCGCCTCCTCCACATCGAGCGGATCGGACGGGGGATCGCGCAGGAGCAGGCGCGCAAGTCGCTGGTCCAGGGCTCGCTGCTCGCCCGCCATCGCCGACTGCTCCCGCGCGTAGCCCTCGGCCGACTTGGCCGACAGCTCGTCGATGTAGGCGAAGATCGACTCGGCCAGCAGGTAGAGCGTCTGCGGCTCGAGGCCCGCCGCGATTCCAGCGGCCGAGAAGCGCCGCCATGCAAGCCGAGCCCCGACTCGGTATGCAGCGAGCAGCACGTCGAGGCTGCGGCCGGCACGCAGCTCGCCGCGGCCGAGGTCGACGTACACGCGCGCGCGCAGCATCGCGCCGCCGTCCTCGATCCCGTCGACGAACTGACGCAGCGCCTCCTCCACGCCGACGACGAGGCCGCGCCCGAAGGGGCCCTCGAGCGGGCGCGCGTAGGCGGGCACCTCGACGCGGATCGCCGCGATGATCTCGCGCGCGAGGTCGGGGAGCACCGGACGCAGCACGGCCGCCGCCTCGGGCGGCATCTCATGCCACGGGCGCACAGCTTCAGGAGTCGTCGCCATTGTGAGAAACCTACAAGTTATCCCGCCAAGACGTTGATCTCCGACGAGGACAAGATCGAGATTGCGCCGTAAGCTCCAAACATGACCCGCGCCCATCGCATCTCCAACCTGATCGCCGTCGGCCTCCCCTTCCTCGTCTTCCTCAGCTCGATCGTGCTGCTGTGGAACAAGGCGGTGGGTTGGGAGGACCTCGCGATCTTCCTGTTCATGTATGCGATCACCGGCTTCGGCATCACGATCGGCTATCACCGCCTCTTCACCCACCGCGCGTTCGAGACGTCGAAGCCCGTGCGGGTCGCGCTCGCGATCCTCGGCTCGATGGCCGTCGAGGGCGACGTCGTCACGTGGGTCGCCGACCACCGCAAGCACCACGCGTTCGCCGACGAGGAGGGCGATCCGCACAGCCCGCACGTCGACTTCGAGGACGGCTTCCGCGGCGCGGTCAAGGGGCTCTGGCATGCGCACGTCGGCTGGATGCTCGGCGACAAGACGCACGGGCGCGCGTCGGCGCGCCGCTACGCGCCGGACCTGATCGACGACCGGCCGATCCGCTGGGTCAGCCGCACGTTCCTCTTCTGGGTCGCGGCGACGCTCCTGCTGCCGTTCGCGCTCGGCTACGCGCTGAGCGGCTTCTCGCTCGTCGGCGGCCTGCTCGGGCTCGTGTGGGGCGGCTTCGTGCGGATCTTCCTGCTGCACCACATGACGTGGTCGATCAACTCGGTCTGCCACTTCTTCGGCCGTCGCCGCTTCGAGACCGAGGACGAGTCGCGCAACGTCTTCTGGCTCGCGCTGCCCTCGCTCGGCGAGGCGTGGCACCACAACCACCACGCCTTCCCCACCTCGGCGTTCCACGGCCTGCGGCCGCTCGAGCGGCTCGCCGATCCGAGCGGGCTCGCGATCGGCGCGATGGAGAAGCTCGGGATCGTCTGGAACGTCGTGCGCGTGAGCCCCGAGCGCCAGGCGAGCAAGGTGCTCGTCGGCGCGTAGGACCCTCGCACCGGTCCGATCCCGGACCGGTGCGACCAGGACCGCTCCGATCGGGCCGCTCGCGCGTTTCGATCACCGTCGTGCCTCTGCGCCCTCGCTGGATCCTGCTCACGTCCGTCGCCGCGCTGCTGCTGATCGCCGCCCCCGCGGCGGCCGGCGGCCTCGTGCAGGTCGACGGCGCGACGCTGCGCTTCACAGGCGACGACCTGGAGCCGAGCAGCGTCACGATCGACGACCTCGACGGACTGCTCGTGCTCGACGACGACGCCAGCCGGATGGTCGCCGGGCCCGGCTGCAGCCCGAGCGCCGACGGCTACGAGGTCACCTGCCCGGACACGGGCGTCGAGCAGATCGACGTCAGAGTCGGCCTGCTCGGCAGCGACGTGCGCATCCGCGCCGACCTGCCCGCGCACATCCAGGGCGGCCCCGGCGACGACGTGCTCGTCGGCGGCCCGGCGGACGACGTGATCGACGGCGGCCCCGGCAGCGACGTCATCGGCGGCGGCGGCGGCGCCGACGTGCTGAGCGGCGGCTCCGGCACCGACCTCGTCACCTATGACGACGTGATCGCGCCCGACGGCACGCTGCTGCCGCGACGCACGCCGGTCGCCGTCGCGATCGGCCGACCGGGCGCAAGCGGCGGCCGTGGCGAGGGCGACACGATCGCGCGCGACGTCGAGCAGGTCCAGGGCGGCGCGGGCAGCGACACGTTCGACCTGCGCGACGGCCTCGCGACCGAGGTCGACTGCGGCGCCGGACGCGACACCGTGACCGCCGATCCGCGCGACACGATCGACACGAACTGCGAGCGGGCGACCGTCGCGCCGCAGCGCGGCGGTCCGCGCATGAGCCTCGCGACGCTGCCGTTCCCGTTCCCGGCGCCCGGCGACCGCGGTGTCAGCTCGATCGGCGTCGGGCCGCTGCTGCCGCTGCAGGGCAACGCGATCGTCCTGCGCGTGAGCTGTCCGGCGGGGCTCGGACTGCTCGCGCTCGTGCCCTCGCAGCCGTGCAGGGGCCGCGTCCGCTTCACGCGCTCCGACGGCTTCGCGATGGGCACCCAGCGCGTGCGCATCGCGCGAGGCCGCGCCGTCACCGTGCGCCTCCCGCTGACCGCCTCCCGCGCGCTCGCGCGCCGTCCCGGCGGCATGCCCGTCAGCGTCACCGCGCTGCCCGACTGGGGCCGCGTCACGCGTGTGCTGCGCCTCGTCGTGCGCGGCTAAGCCTGCTCCAGCGGAGCCATGGTCAAGGCCGCCCCGGCGAGCTGCTCCCAGTAGAGCTCGGCGGGCTCCCGCTGGCCGGTCCAGACGATCGCCTGACCGCTGTGGTGGATCCGGTCGGCGAAGGCGAAGCCTCTGTCGACCGTCACGCCGGGGATGTAGCGGGCGAGCGTGCGGGCGACGTGGTCGAACGTGTTGTGGTCGTCGTTCTTGACGATCACGCGCCAGTGGCCGCCGAGGCCGGAGCCCGGACCCTGCACGCGCGGGCGCTCGATCGTCTGCGTCATCGCCGGCAGGTTACCGCCCCCCCGCGCGCGCGGCTACGCCGACTGGACGCCGGCCGCCGCCTCGCGCTCGGCCCGCTTGCGCCAGTAGCGCGCGAGGCCCTGGGCGACGTGCTCGGGCGCGACCGCGGCCGCGTACGCCGCCCGCAGCGCGCGGTCGCCGGTCGTGTCGACGCGGTCCCTGACCGCGGCGGCGACGGTCGCCGGTCCGGCGGCGCGCGCGAGGTCCGCCAGCTCGCGCAGCGAGGCGCGCACCGCCTCGAGCTGCTCGTCGACCGCCTCGACGCCGCCGAAGTGCGTGAGCGCGAGGCTCGTCGGCCGCCACGCGGCGATCGCCGCCAGCGAGGCGTCCCACGCCTCGACGTCGATGTCGGGCGGCGGCGTCGGCGCGATCGTCACGTGCGCCGGCGGGATCCGCACGCCGGCCATGTCCCCCACGAACGCGCGTCCGCTGTGCTCGTGCAGGTAGGAGACGTGGTGGGACGCGTGGCCGGGCGTATAGGCGACGCGGTAGTCGCCGGCCTCGCCGAGCGCCAGCGTCTCTCCGCCGCTCAGCGGGCGCACGCGCTCCGCCGGCACCGGCAGCACCTCGCCCCACAGCCTCCTCATGCGGTCCTCGCCGTAGAGCCTGCCGGCGCTCGCGAGCAGCTTGGAGGGGTCGATCAGGTGCGGCGCGCCGCGCTCGTGCACGTAGACGTCGACGTCGGGCCAGCGCGCGAGCAGCGCGCCCGTGGCGCCGGCGTGGTCGAGGTGGATGTGCGTCAGCAGCAGCGCGCGCGGGCGGAAGCCGTCCCCGAGCGCGTCGAGCAGCGAGGACAGCGAGGACTCCGGCCCCGGGTCGACGAGCACGTCGCCGACGCGCCAGCAGCAGATCACCCGCTCCAGAGCCTGGAAGCGCACGTCGATCGCCTCGACGGCGGACTGATTTACGCGACCGTCCACGTACTTGCACCTTACAATCGAGGCCATGAGCGACGCTGCCCGCCCCCACCGCCTGCCCGAGCCCGACCGTCCGTGGATGATGCGGACCTACGCCGGACATTCGACCGCCGAGAAGTCGAACGAGCTCTACCGGCGCAACCTCGCGAAGGGCCAGACCGGCCTCTCGATCGCCTTCGACCTGCCGACGCAGACCGGCTACGACGCCGATCACGAGCTGGCCCGGGGAGAGGTGGGCAAGGTCGGCGTGCCGGTCGCGCACAAG
>Ga0207664_10003022_pt1 | contig 11188 bp, 12 predicted proteins | sample LARL83metaG_FD_184349 | JGI IMG/M metagenome (GOLD analysis project Ga0207664, IMG submission 184349) | Corn, switchgrass and miscanthus rhizosphere microbial communities from Kellogg Biological Station, Michigan, USA - LAR L8-3 metaG... | ecosystem: Host-associated > Plants > Roots >...
GTGTTCTCGATAAAGATCGTGTCGGCGCGCAGCCAATTTCCGCTGCGGATCGTGCGCTCCAGCAACGCCGCATTGCCCACGTTGCTGAAATCTGGCTGCGTATTCGTGGCCAGCGGAGTCTTCGTCCACTGCTCCACCTGCAGCTCGAACATCTTCTCCCACGTCTGCTCGGCGACCAGGTTGCTCGGAAACGGATTCCCCTCGTACGGCCACGTGTGCCCCTCGCCCCAGAAGCCATACATCATCGTGTCGACAAACTCGACCTGCGGATGCCCGTTGTACTCCGCCGCCAGCAGTTCGTTCAGTTCGCGAAACGCCGCCTGATACGCCGGATGGTCATAGCGCGGCACGTGGCTGTTGTCCTTCTTGTAGCGCATCTCCGAAGGATTGCCCTTCCACTCGCCTTTCAGCTTCACGTAAGGCACCTTGCCCAGCAGGAAGTCGGGCATGCCCGGCTCGGGCACATCCGGATTCTCCAGTTGCACGCGGAACCCGATCTTCTTGTCGTAGCGCCTCGCCAGGTCAAACGCGATCTTCCACCACTCGGCGAAATCCAGCCGCCCCGGCTGCTTCTGCACCTCGCGCCAGTTCGGCCGCAAGTAGAGCTTCTGCACGAACGGAAGCTTGATCAAGTCCTCGAGCGTCTTCTCCTGCGACTCGCCAGGGACCTTGAGCGGCCCGGTGTCGTCCGACCCATAAACAATGAAGCCCATGCCGTAGTTGCTGACGATTTCCTGCGAAGGAGTGGTCACCATCCACACATCGCTGTCGGGCACAACCGCCGCCGGACCGTATTGCGGGAACGGGCCTTGATAAAGCCGGTCCGGCACCGGAGGCGTGTATCCCCAGTCGTATTTCTCCCAGTTGTGTTCAGGGATGGTGGCGGCAGCGTTCTTCGCCAGGCCAAGCGCGAGTCCAGTAGCGGTAGCGGATTTAACAAAATTGCGGCGGTTCATGATGGCTCCTGCAGCGGAACGGCGTCCGATGCCGGAACCAATGTAAATCAAGGTCAGCTTGCTGGGTTAAAAGGAAGTGGTTCAAAACCACAGGTTCACAAGGTTTGACCTACTTTACTTTGCGAGCGCGTCGCGGTTCTCTTTCGCCCAATCACTGTCGGACGGCACGGCCTTCAGCGGCGGCCCGCCTTCAGTCCCACAGGCGCAAGGACCTTCCATCTTCGCCTCCGTCATGCACGCGCAGGACTTCGTTTTCAAACAAGCACAAACGTAGACCGTGCTGCCCTTCTCCTTGCCGCTCGAAGAAGCGAGCGAAGCCAACAGGAAAAAGGAAAGAGCGGCCGCGGTGAATCTCATTTGATATCGCATGGATTTGTCCTCACACCCTTTACCTAGGAAGTGTAGTTCTGAGAGTGATTACCACAATATCCACTTGAAGTAGGTCTCGCATAACCACTTTGGCGGTATGGTCGCCGGGCAGCAAATAGCTGGAGTCCTCGCCCGTCGCATACACATCTATCACTTTGCTAGAGTCAAACACTATGGCTGCGATTCGGAGAGCGATCCCTCGAGAACTGAGATGGCTAAACCCCCACTGATTTTCACCTATTACATTGCTGCTCCCGTGGAGAAGGTTTGGGATGGGTTCGTCTCGAAGGAGACGAATCGGACGATCTTTATGGGCGCGGAGTTTGAGATCGATTTGCGACCCGGCGGAGCGATGACATGGTCAGGCCCCGGTAAAGACGGCAAGCCCATGCGCTATGTTACCGGCGAGGTGTTGCGGGCAGAAGCGCCGAAGCTGTTCGAATACAAGTTTGGCATGGGCGATGGCAAAGTGATGTCAAACGTCAAGGTCGAACTGACTCCGGAAACCGAAGCGGTCAAGGTTGTGGTCACGAATGACGGCTTTGCTGAGGACGATCCAGCTTATGCCCAGAACGCTGACGGCTGGCCGAGAATCCTTTCTCGATTGAAGACATTGCTGGAGACAGGAAAGACGTTCCGGCCGCACTAAACGTGAAAGAGGTTCAGCAGTTGTGTCTGAGAAGGAGTTCTGGTGCAACCGTTTCAGATTCATATCCCGGATGAAGTGCTCGACGACCTCCGGGCACGGCTACGCCATACGAGATGGCCCGACCAGATCCCCGGAATAGGTTGGAACCAGGGCACGGAACTGGAATGGTTGCAGCGCCTCGTCGCCTATTGGGCTGACAAGTTCGACTGGCGAGCGTGGGAGCAGAGGCTCAACGCTCTCGAACAGTTTACGTGGGAGGACACCCACTTCATCTACCAGCGTGCGGCATCAGGGCGACGCATGCCGCTCATTCTCACCCACGGCTGGCCCAGCAGTTTCCTCGATTACCTTGAAATGCTGCCGATGCTTGAGGATTTCGACGTGGTCCTACCCTCCCTGCCGGGATATGGATTTTCGCGGCGCCCGCCCCAGGTCGGCGTCAACTACCGGTACGTCGCGGAGCGCTGGCACCAACTCATGTCCCACCTCGGATATTCCCGCTATGCGGCCGGTGGCTATGACTTTGGCGCCGGGGTGACGACGATTCTCGCGCTAGATCATCCCGAGTCGGTAATCGGAATTCATCTCACAACCTTGGAGTCTGACTTGACGCCGATGGTCGACGACGCGGAACTGTCTGAGGCCGAGCGCTCCTACCTTGCGGTGAACCGAAAATGGGATGTGACCGAACGCGGCTATAGCGCGATTCAATCCACTAAGCCGCAGACGGTTGGCTATGGGCTGAACGATTCTCCTGCGGGGCTCGCGGCATACCTAGGCGAGAAGTGGCACTCGTGGAGTGATAAGACGCCACCCGATGAATTCCTCTGCGCCACGCTCACCCTGTACTGGGCGACGCAAACCATCACGTCTTCAATGCGTGACTATTGGGACAATCGCTGGTACCCGGTGGATCGTGCTTACGTTGGCACGCCGACAGCGTTTGGTGTTTTCGCACATCAGACCGTGCCCGAGGGTGAGCCTCCTCGCTCATATCTGCAGCGCGTGTACAACATTCAGCGATGGACAGTGTTTCCGAGTGGCGGACACTTCGCGCCCGCGGAGGAACCGGCCGCGGTAGCAGGCGACTTGACTGCTTTCTTCCGTAGCATTCGCTGACCTAGTGGGGGGAAAGAACGTGGCTCCGTTCTCACAACTTAAGGGCCGAATACGCTAGCTCCACAAACCCGTTCTTGTACGCGACTACGTTCTTCAGGTTCCACTTCTGCTCCGGCACGGGACCATCAAACAACCGGAGGCCGTCACCCAGCAAGACCGGCGAGATCGTCAACTTGATTTCGTCCACCAGGCCGAGCTCGAGAAAGCGCTGGCACAACATCGCTCCGCCTACAAGCCAGACGTTGCGGTATCGAGGCGCGAGTTTCTCGTCCGCTAACGCGTTGAGATCGCCGGAATAGAACTCGACGTTCTTCTTGGTCGACTTCAACTTCCGACTGGTCACCACAACGACCGGAGTATCGCCATAAGGCCACCCCAACTCCAGCGCGTGTTCATACGTCTTCGAACCCATCACGTAACAGTCGATGGTTTTGAGGAACGCAACTATTTCTTCGTGCGAAATGGAAACCCCGGCTTCGTAGACGCTTGTGCTTTCCATCCAGGAGACATCGTTGTCCTTCTTCGCGATGAAGCCATCCAGGCTGGAGACGACGTGTAACGTGATGGTTCGGCTTCTCATATTCCCTTCGGCGCTTGACATAGTTCCTCGGAACTGGGCCAACCTTTCCTATCTTTGTGTCTTCTTCATTAGGGACGAATTGTAATCCCATCCTGTCGCAAACAACCGCGACCAGGGTGGGGCAAACGCAATTCCAGGCAAATGACAATTTCTTGACACCTTTCGAATAACTGGTGGTAGTCTTCGTGGGTATTTTTTCGATGCTGCCGTTCAGGGGAGGTGGTCCGTGCTTCGCCCCAGCCTGCGCAAGTCGCTCGATTTTGTTCTACCCCTTCTGGTGATTGCCCTGATCGCCGCAAACGTCCTCCTCATGCGCCAGAACCAGCGTCTCAAAACCGAATTGCCTTTGCCTTCTGCATTGGCCGTACATCGCGAGACACCGCTGTACGATCTCGGAGGCGTTGGGTTCGACGGCAAGTTCCGCACCATTGAACTGCCACGGTCCGCCGCGGAACACCTGCTCGTCTTCACCTTCGCACCGCGATGTCCGGAGTGCGCTTTGAGCAAGGCTTTCGACATCGCCTTAAGCGAACAGGCCAAGAAACTGGGCTGGCGCACAGTGTGGATCAGCCGTGGCAATCCCGAGGAAACCCGCACCTACTGTAACGCCAGTGGCATCCCGTTGGAGGAAACGCTGGTGAATCCTCCTTATGCCACTTACGTGAGGCTCGGTCTCGCCGCTGTCCCTCAAGTCGTGGCGGTCGGCGCAAACGGAAAGGTGGACGAAGTGTGGTTAGGACGACTCAACATGGAGTCCGCAAAATCGGCGACCCAGTTCTTGTTGGACCACCCTGGCACCCATGGCACCCAAGCCAGCAACAGCGCGCACATGTCGTCGCCTTAGCGCATTCGTCCCTATCTCAAGTCTCTGGTTGAACTTCACACAAGGAGGAATGAAACAAATGCAAGCCATGACAAAGCTAGTGCTGGCTGTAGGCCTGTTCGCCTGCGTTCTCATGAGCGCAGTGCAGGTCGCAGCCAAGAAGACGCCTCAAGCGGCATGCGCCGTCATCAACGGTGCATGCGTGACGGGCAGCTGCAACGGAGAGTGCGGCCCACTCTTTCCGGCACCCTGTGCATGCATAGGCAACTAGGAAGAGCGATGTCGTATGCGAAGCCTTGCCACATGGCTGGGCTTCGCATGATCAGCAAGGCGCTTAATCATGACTTCGTCCGCGGAGCGGTGTCGAGTCTCACTCTGCATCAGTCCACGAACACTTTCGGGCTTTGGCGAAGTAACGACGAAGGTTGGGGTTGTCTGCAATGATTTTCGACATGCCAAAAGCCAGGCGGTCCATTGCGTCGTGCCCGGTCATATTCCGTAACTCAAAACCTTGATTGCAGACCGACGCATGCTCCAGTTCATGAAACAGGGTTACGGCTTCGAAGCAGCGGCCGATATCGTCCGCGATCTGAATGACATGCTTATCACACGACGTGTAGCCGTCGTAGGGGCTACGCTCAATAATGATTTTGTGCTCAAGGACAATTTCCCATTTGGTTCCGTCGACCATGACGGACTTCGGTGACCCCGCGAAGGCGGTCTGCGTGACGAGGAACAACCCCACAATCCACTTCTTCATACAGTCTCGCGCTGCCTTATGTTTCTCCGGTCAGCAATCGCGAGGACGATCGAACTTGTCACGATAAAAGCGATACGCATGCCAAACATTCTAAAGGAGCACGTACATCGCGCATATAAGAGCAAGCCCTTAGTTCGCGCGCGGCTAAGCTCCTTGTTCACAAGAACTTCCGCGGGAAGGCGCACGATCAAACAGAGCGGGACTACCCGTCGATAACAAAAATCTGTCGCGCTCCAGAACCTTCGTTGGACTCAAGACTGGCAGTTGTGCCAGTTCAATCGTGCAATACCTCTCATTACGATCAGCGCGAGTTGTTGCCGTTCTCGCTTGGTCGAAACGCAGCAACGCTCGCGGGGGGAGCGGAAGCTTACCAAGCTCTCGCGTAAGCAAATAAGGAGAAAGCCATGTTGCGGAAATTAGCTATTGCGGGTTTCTTTCTGTTCTTTTGCCTCAGTGCTGGCATCGTTGCGGCTTCGGATGATGACAGCGTCAAGGGGGTGATCACGAACAGAACGGGAGAAATGTTGACCGTAAAAACCGATCAGGGAGAAGTTCCCGTTCTCCTGACGTCTACCACCGAGACCAAAGACAATCGGGGACTGATTGGGTTGCGCGAGAAGGAAATGGCTGACGTTGTGCTCATTCCGGGTCTCAAAGTGGACATCGACGGAGCCAAAGACGATCAGGGCCGATTCGTCGCCAAGAAGATCAACGTTGATGGAGACGACCTGGAAACTTCGGAAATGATCCAGGCTGGGTTAAATCCCACGGCAGAACAAGTGGAAGCTCATAGCAAGCAACTTGAAAGCCAGGGACAGGCAATCGAATCGAATGAGCAGAGAATCGCGAAGATCGAAGCTGCGCTCAAGCAGGCAAAAGAGAACCATGATAGGTTTGAACGCGCCGACAATTTCACCGTGAAAGGTGAGGCGACTATCAAGTTTGATAGTGGGAGTTCCACAATCAGTTCGGCAGACGAACAGCAACTGAAGCAACTGGCCGACAATGCAAACAAACTTCCCGAATACCTGATCAAGGTCACAGGGTTTGCAGACTCGTCAGGCGACCCCGCCATGAACACCAAGCTCAGCGAGGCTCGTGCACAGGCTGTGGTCTCCTACCTGATTCAGCAGGCTGGAGTGCCAGTGCAGCGCGTCGTGGCACCGGGTGCAATGGGAGAATATGGACCGGCTGCATCGAACGAATCGAGTACTGGACGGGCGCAAAATCGCCGCGTCGAAGTGAAGGTTATGTACCCGAAACAGCGCCAGTGACGACCGGCAATAATTGACAGGTGCGTTCCGCGTTGCCGGCGAGTAGTGTGGTTTTCACAGACCAATGACGTGCAACCGCCCTCGCTAGGAGACGACATCCGTCCCAGCGGGGGCGTTTTTTTTGTATCCGCATCTCCACCTTGACTAGAATCAGTTTCAGAGCAGACCGGCCCCCTCGCCCGGGACCACAACACGCAGCTTGTTCCGATTTCACTGACTTTCAAGGACAACCCGGCCATACAACGGCTGAGTCGGGCGGGCGTCGTCGCGATACAGCTGAGAGAACTGCTCAATCTCTTTCGCCGAAATGTCTACAGGATGCTTCAGGACGAACCAGGTTACGTCTTCGCTACAAGGCGGGGTGGTTAGAGAACCGGAAAAGGTGTAGTAGCTCCGATCCGGCGGGAGTAATTCCGATAGGTTGATCTGGACCTTGTCAAGAAACTCTTCCCTGCCTTTCTCTTTCGGAAAGTCGTTCCACAACTCATGCAGGAGGTGGCTGTCTTGCCCTTTCTGGAGCAGAACTGCTACTACAGCGAGGTTGCCACTTTCGTCCTCATGTACGAGATGTGCCGTCATCTCGAAGCCTTTGCCGTTAATCTTCTCCTCGCCAGGCCGGTGAAAGTGGAACTGTTTGAGTGCGTATTTCTTCCCCCCGACGGAGATGGAGCTTCCCGGACCGTAATTCACCATAATGGTGTGGCCGTTATCAATAATGTGGAGTGGAGAAGGCTTGTAGTCGAAGTAAATGGGAGCCAGAGCCGCTCGCTTGGGTTTACGAATGTCGATCGGTGACTGATAATGTCCGGTTTTGCAGGTTGCAAACTCTGGCTTCAGATCACCCCAATGGCTCGGCCCATGCGTGCCTTCATAGTCCCATGTGTGCTCAATCGGATGCTCTTGGGCTGCGCAACTCAAGGCCAGCACAAACGCGAACAGAAGCAAGGCACCGCGAGACAGGCTTCTCAGGTTTTCGCCGAAGAGATGAGACCATCGCTGAACAACTACGACGTTGAGCTTGAGTTTCTGAGCCCAGTGCTTCATGGAACAAGAGGAATTTGAGACGTCACTTGCACATCGATCAGGATTCCGAGACGGCGATCAATCTGAAAAAATCGAGCCATTGTTTTTCCCGGTAGGACCTTCTCCAACATGGCCATGTATTTTGATCGGAGCTGTGCGAGGTCTTCATCCGTTTGCAGCCATTTCCCGACAAGGCTTTGCGCCTCTGCATCAGGGACATTTGGATACGCGTCCGCGTATTGTTTGATCAATGTCAATCTCGTTTCGTTGATCTTCGACAATTCAGCGATGTATTTGTCGTAGACTGGCCAAAACTTAACTGCGTCAGCATCACTAAGCTGCAGATTCGCGGCGACGATTTGCTTTCGCTGCGATTGCACGTCTTCTTTCAACAGCGCGAGGTCTTGATTGGACGATGCCGGTTCCCCCTTATTCTGACAACGGGCCACAGGCGCTGAGATCAGGGAGCTTGCAAATACTAGGAGGAGGAGAAAGGGTTTTTTCATTTGCAGGGTTCCTTATGTACGAACAAGGTGACTATGGCGGTGCGCTGCCCACCACAAACCTGAACGTAATTTAGGCAGGTGGTTTCAGATGGGGTATTGGCAAAATTACCAGTCCGAGTGAGGCGATCGACATACCAAGTTCAGTCAATTCCTGACGGCGAAGCGTTTCATCGGTTTCAACCAGCTCTGTAATGTCTGACAGGTTTCGCCTGGCATCTCTTCTTGCAATGATTTTCGAGCGTCGACTTGCATTTACTTATGCCTCCGCAATCTGGCACTGAACCGAAAGCGCACCTGTCCGGTAGTGAGATGTCGGACGCACTAGTTTTCTTCGGCGCCACAGGGGACTTGGCGTACAAGAAGATCTTCCCGGCTTTACACAACATGGTTCGGCGTGGGACGTTGAGCGTTCCCGTGATTGGAGTTGCCAATTCCGGGTGGACAGTTAACGACCTTCGCGAGCGTGCCCGGGACAGCATTCAGAAATTCGCAGGCGGGGTCGACGCCGCGGCATTTGCGCGCCTGATCCAGTTGTTACATTACATTGACGGAGATTATCGCAATCCAAGCACGTTCTCTCAATTACGAGAGCACCTCGGCAAAGCACAACGACCCGCGCATTACCTGGCGATTCCGCCCAGTCTGTTCAGCGTGGTCACTCAGGCCCTGCAGAACTCAGGCTGCGCAGTGGGTGCCCGCATCATCGTAGAAAAGCCATTCGGACGCGATCTGAGTTCCGCCCTACAGCTCAACGATACGCTACATGGAGTGTTTGGGGAGTCGCAAATTTTTCGTATCGACCACTACTTAGGAAAGGCAGCAGTCGAGAACCTGCTCTTCTTTCGCTTTGCCAACACTGTTTTTGAGCCGATCTGGAACCGCAACTACATACAGAGTGTTCAGGTCACCATGGCTGAGGAATTCGGAGTGGAAGGGAGAGGCAAGTTTTACGAAGAGGCTGGTGCAATTCGCGATGTGATCCAGAATCACCTGCTGCAAGTAGTCTCTCTTCTGGCCATGGAACCACCCACCTCGATCTATTGGGAATCTATCCGAGATGAGCAGGTCAAAGTGTTTCGAATGATCCCGCCGATCCAACCATCGAATCTGGTCCGTGGACAATTTCGAGGCTATGTAGATGAGCTTGGTGTAGCCTCCGATTCCAAGGTGGAAACTTATGCCGCCGTACGTTTTGAAGTGGACTCGTGGCGATGGGCAGGAGTGCCATTTCTTGTGCGCGCGGGCAAACGCTTGAAGTCAACGGTGACTGAAGTGCTCGTTAACCTGAAGAAACCACCCCTGGCGAGGGCCAGCGCCGAGAACAACTACTTCCGTTTCCGCCTCGGCCCGGACGTCTCACTGGCGCAAGGTCTTCGCGTGAAGCGGCCCGATTCCAGAACTGCAATGCCGATCGAGCTGGTAGCAGTCGATCACGCTCAGAAAGACGAGATCGGGGCATACGAACGCTTGCTCACCGATGCGATGCGGGGAGATTCTCTGCTCTTCGTGCGTGAAGATGCCGTGGATGTTTCCTGGATGGTTGTGCAGGACTTGCTGGGCGATGTAACGCCCGCCTATGCATACGAGCCTGGGAGTTGGGGCCCTGCCGAGGCAGACGCTTTGGCAGCCGATCTCGGCGGCTGGAACAATCCACTGTGATCACGATGTTTCAACTTACCTTTTGAAACTGCTGTCTCGTCAAAGCAAGCCAACAGAAAGCGCCGTCGCGCGCCCAGTTTCACTGTTACTTCTACCAGTGCTCGGCCTGGTTGATTCCCTCTAAACTTCCTCAATCTTGCAGGCATGGAGAGCTGATGCGGAATGATGAGAACCGCAGATTCGAAGCCGGTGTGGTTCCTGTTGACTCAGCATTGGCTCAGTCTCTGCGGAGCAGCGCTGGTCACGACGGCCGTCATTTCATGGCTATTTGTATTGCCTCAGCAGATTCGTGGCCATGCCGACAATCCCTACATAGGACTGATTCTCTTTCTCGTCATACCAGCGCTGCTCATCGCTGGGCTGATCTTGATTCCGATAGGTATCTATTTAAGCAGGCGGCGGCTGCAGCAGACATTATCGGCAACTACATTCGACCGGAAAGCCGCAGTTCGCCGGATTGCCTGGTTCTTTGCCGTCACGACATTAATAAACATTCTGATTGGAACCCAAGTCACCTACCGTGCCCTCAAGCATATGGAGACACCACAATTTTGCGGCGCGAGTTGCCACACCATGAACCCTGAGCTCGCTGCTTATCGGAATTCACCGCACTCGCGAGTCGAATGCGTGGAATGTCACGTTGCGCCGGGTGCGGCGGGCTGGGTAAGCAGCAAGGCGAATGGGGTTCGCCAACTCGTTGAAACCGTGTTAGGAACCAGCCCAAAGCCGATTCCTTCGGCCATCGAGAGTAATCGCCTCGTCCCGGCAAAGCAGACGTGTGAGAACTGCCATTGGCCGCAAAAGTTTGAAGGGGTGCGGCTCCGAGTCATCACAAAATACGCCGACGACGAGCCTAATACTCGTTCAGAAACTGTTCTTCTTATGCTGATCGGCGGAAATCTCATCTCTGGGATCCACGGTGCACATCTTGGAGCGGGTGTCCGAATCCGTTTCGCCGCGTCCGATCCAGCGCGACAGACCATTCCTTGGGTCGAATATCAAAACACAAGCACCGGAATACATCGAGAGTACAGCAGCCAGGGTCCAGCTTCAGGGCCCCTCGATAACTCGACGATTCACGAAATGGAATGCGTGGACTGCCACAATCGGCCGACGCACACATTTGAACTGCCAGAACAAGCCCTGGATAAGTCTCTTGCGCTCGGCGAGATACCCGTAGGTCTGCCATTCATCAAGAAGAAAGGCACTGAACTGTTGAAAGCTAACTACGCAACTAGTGCGGAGGCTGCCGACAAAATACCAAGAGGGCTCGATACCTATTATCGGCAAGAATATCCGAATGTGTATTCGAACCGAAAAGCCGACGTACAACATGCTTCCCAGGCGTTGTTAGCAATCTACAACCGAAACGTCTTCCCAGACCTTAAGGTTTCCTGGGGTACGTACCCCAACAATCTGGGTCACATGGATTTCCCCGGATGTTTCAGGTGCCACGATGGGGCGCACGCG
>Ga0207664_10003023_pt1 | contig 11185 bp, 7 predicted proteins | sample LARL83metaG_FD_184349 | JGI IMG/M metagenome (GOLD analysis project Ga0207664, IMG submission 184349) | Corn, switchgrass and miscanthus rhizosphere microbial communities from Kellogg Biological Station, Michigan, USA - LAR L8-3 metaG... | ecosystem: Host-associated > Plants > Roots >...
AGCCGCCCGTAGTCACGGCCTGTGCGTTTTAGCAGGAGCCGTTCCGGGATTGCCATTCGGCGCAGGCAGATTCGATGGCGTGATGGCGAATTTCGTGCTCAGCCATTTAACCTTGTACCAAGCGGCCTTGGCCGATATGGCGCGGGTGCTGAAGCCCGGAGGCAAGCTAGGCGTAACGAGTTGGGGATCTCTGCAAAACGAGTATCGGGAACGCTGGCAGGTGGTGGCGGATTCATTCGCGGACCCGCAAGCTCTTCACGCCGCAGTCGCAGAAGGACTTCCGTGGGAGGAATGGCTCGAAGATCCCGCTCACTTACGGCAGGCCTTCGAAGAGACAGGCCTTCAAAGCATCGCGTTGCACCACGCTCACTACACCACGCGAATGAGCATCGCGGATTTTCTCGCCGTCCGCTCCAATGCGCTGCAGGCGCGCTTCATGCGGCAGACGCTGGCCCCCAAGCGCTGGGAAGAATTCGAACGGGCACTGTCCGCGGACTTCTACGAGAGATTCAAAGACCCGATTGAGCATGTGAGAGACGTTCACATCGCGGTGGGAACGAAAGCCTGATTCACACCAGCTTCGTGTTCTTTGTTTCGGGCAGCGTGAAGACGAGAACAGACCCGATCAAGAAGAAGGCGGAGTTGAGCGCCAGAGCTGCGCCGATACCCTGGCGGTCGGCCACTGCTCCCACTGCGAGTGGCGCGAGGGCGCTGGTGGCCCGTCCGAAATTGTAGACGAAGCCTTGCGCGGCACCACGGATCGAAGTGGGATAGAGTTCGGCCAGCATCGCGCCGAAAAGGGCGAAGAATCCGGTGCCGCAGAAGCCGATCAATGGCCCCAGGATCAGCAGCCAGGTTTCCGAAGACGCTCCCGCCCAGCGCGGCGTGAGGCCGTAGATCGGAGTGAGGATGGCGGCCATGAGCACGTACCAGAAGAAAGTCGGACGCCGTCCGAAGCGATCGGCCAGCCAGCCGAAGCTGACGTAACCCAGGAACGCGCCAAACTGCATGATGAAGATCCAGCCGCTGGTGTCGAGGATGTTGAGACCTGCGCCGCCCTGCGATTTAGGGGCGGAAAGAAATCCAGGTAGCCAGGTGTTGAGTCCCCAATAGGCGAACAGCACGGATGTGGCAAGAGCGGTGGCCAGGAAGGTGCGGCGCGCGAGGGGCGGCCGGAATAAATCTGTGATCCGCCCGGTGGAAGTCTTAGAGCTCCAGATCTCGGGTTCTTTCACCTTGCGCTGGATCCAGATGGTGAAGAACGCCGGGAGCACACCGACCAGGAACAACATTCGCCAGCCGAAGCGGGGCAGGATGTAAGCCGTCGTAGCGGCAGCCAGCATGTAGCCTAGCGCCCAACCGGATTGCATGAGGCCGATGGCCTTCGCCCGATGCTGGGCGGCCAGCTCTCGGCCACCAGGACCGCGCCCGCTGACCATTCCCCGCCCAGCCCCAGCCCGACTACGGCGCGCCACAAAAGCAGCGATACGATTCCCGTAGACGTGGCCGATCCACCCGAACCGATCGAGTACACGAGAATCGCATAAATCAGGGTGCGGCTTCGCCCGATACGGTCCGCGAGGACGCCTGCAAGAACCCCGCCCACAGAGGACATCAGCAGGGTCGCGGAGCTGACCAGGCCGGCGGTGGCGGCTGACCAGTGGAACTGGGTCCGCAGTGTTTGGACGGCGAAGACGTACAGCAGCACGTCCAGCGCATCCAGCATGTAGCCGAGCATGGCCGCCCAAAGCGCTAGCCAGCGCTGTTCGGAAAAGTACACGGAGCGTGCCATTGCGGGTTCGACATATCATAGCCTGAAGGGCATGACCAGAGAGCAGAAGATCCACGTCGCCAGCGTAACGGTACTCCTGTTGGCGGTTGGGATCGCGGTCGGCTTGAAGAACGACTGGCTTCTGCGGCGCTCGGCAAAATCGCCGGCCGTCCCACAGGATACAATTTACGGGATGCTGGATGCCGCGCGTTCCGGGAATGTGGCAGTGTACCTTTCCAGCTACACGGGAGCTTTGCAGGCATCTTTGCGAGAGGCCGTGCGCGAATCGACAGAGAAAGGCTTCGCCAAGTATCTCCAGGATTCCAATGTCGCGATCAAGGGTGTCGCTGTGAGTGAGCCGCAGCAGGTCAGCGAAAGCGTGGTCAGCGTTCGGGTCGAATACGTGTACCAGGACCGCAACGAGGCTCAGAACTTGCGTCTCGAGAAAGTAAACGGCGAATGGAGGATTGCCGCCGTTGATGGAGCAGAGCGGGTGAAGACGCTGGTGCCATACGGGACACCTGTGAAGTGAGCAGCGAGAGCAACTCATGAATAGAGGACGTGTTCATAATCCATGCGAATGCGATACAAGATCGTAGTTTTGCTCACGCTTGCGGCGGTTGCAGTCTTTGTTGGCATGCGTCTTGTGTACCCCAAGATCTCCCTGCACGCGGCAACCACTACTGTCGCGCCGGCCGAATCGTACCTGGTGATTTTGGGCGTAGGCGACACGGCGGCCACCAATTGGGACGGGTCGATCACCGTCACCGGAGCGAATATCCAGATCCTGCGCGGATGGCGATTCACCCCCGCCGATTCGATATCCGGCACCTCGAGCTGGAAGTTGAGTACCAGAGCGACGCCATCATTGAATCCGCCCGGCCCGGTTCAGGAGAATGGACTCATCGTCAAGATTTCGGCGCCCACGGGTCCAGTGACGTTTAATGTCACTACGACGCAAGGCAACTTCAGCTTCTCGGGGCAGGATTTCGGCGTCAGCCGGACATTTCTGAATGGCCGCGCTCTGGTAGCCAAGACGGGGGCACAATTCCAACTGTCGTCTTCTACCGAGGAAGAAGATTTCCCGTCGATGGCTCAATCGGGCGATGATGTTTACCTCGCCTACACGGAATTCGTACATGGCGACCGTTCACTAGCGGTCGGCCAGGGGACCACCCAGCCCATCACCGATTTTTCGTTCCTGGCGCGTCCGGCCGGTGGCGATCAGGTTCTGTTGATGCATTACTCCGTTTCCCAACGCACTTGGACGGGGCCGTTTGCCGTTACGAACACCGGCGAAGACATCATGCGCAGCGCCGTGGCCGTTGATGGACAGGGGCGCGCGTGGATCATGTATTCCGCCCAACGCTCTGGCAATTTTGACCTCTATGCTCGCAGTGCCCATGCCGATGGCAGCATGTCGTCGGAAATCCGGCTAACCAGCGACCCCGGGACCGACATCTTTCCAGTGGCTACCACCGATGCTTCGGGCCGTGTCTGGGTGGCATGGCAAGGCTTTCGCAACAACAATCTTGAGGTGCTCACGACTGTACAGACAGCTGATACATTTGCTCCCGAAGCAATTGTATCGACCTCGTCGGCCAGTGATTGGGACCCAGCGATCGCGGCGGCGCCCAACGGAGAAGTCGCGATTTCGTGGGACACCTACGATAAGGGCGATTACGATGTTTACCTGCGCCGCGTGCGCTATACCGATCAAATCGGCCTCGACGATCCCATTCCAATTGCCGCTACGGTGAATTTCGAAGCGCGCAGTTCGCTCGCCTATGATCCCCAGAACCGCTTGTGGATCGCCTACGAGATGGCCGGTGCGAGATGGGGCAAAGACTTCGGGGCCTACGACACCAGCGGTCTTCCGCTTTACTCGAGCCGTACAATTCAGGTCCGGTGTCTGATCGGCAACGATCTCTACACGACCGCGAATGATGTTGCGAGCGCCCTACCCGGCACGCCGGCTACGCACCTGTTTCTCCCGTCGACGAGAGGAACGCCGGTGGCGCAACCCGATCCGACGATCACCCAAAAACGCACAGCGAACAACGGAGTAGGCACGGCGAACGGTCCACGAAACAGCTTTCCACGCCTCACCACGGATTCTGAAGGCACGGTATACCTGGCCTTCCGAGAGCAGGCCGGCCCTGGACTTTCCTCCAGCCGCTCCACGGGCGGCCTTTCGACGGGATCGATTTGGGTGGGCGCGATGGTCTACTTCGACGGAGCGCAGTGGCATGGACCGGGAGTGCTGGGGTATACCGATGCGGTTGGGGATAATCGTCCGGCAGTGGTTGCGCTCGCGCCGGGACGCCTGTTGATAGCGCACTCGTCCGACCATCGGCTTTCGCCCATCGCGGCCGGCTCTCCGCAGGCCGATGGAGTGAGCTCCGATATTTTCCAGTCTGATTTGGTGATCTCTCGGACACAGCAGTCTCCGCAATTACAGAAAATCGGTCAGGTGACTCCCGATCCCCCGGATTCGCCGGCTGCGGCCGAAGCCGCGGCAGCCACGCTTTCCCGAAGTTACCGGCCGACGGTCAATGGGCAACAGTACCAACTGGTGCGCGGCGATTTCCACCGTCACACGGAGATTTCATTTGACGGTGTCCGCGATGGCCCGCTGGTGGATGCGTACCGCTACTACATTGACGCGGCTTCGCTCGGATGGGCCGGGTGCTGCGACCACGACAACGGCGAAGGGCGAGAATACACCTGGTGGCTCATTCAGAAGTTTTCGGATGCGTATTTGCTGGGTTCCAAATATATCCCGATGTTTTACTACGAGCGCAGTGTCGCTTACCCGGAAGGACACCGCAACGTTGTGTTTGCCCAGCGCGGAGTTCGGCCACTGCCTCGGCTGCCGGTCACTGCGCCCAACTCCGCGGCCACGCCCGCTCCGGATACGACGATGTTGTACGGTTACCTGCATTTCTTTAACGGCATCAGCGCTCCTCACACCAGCGCAACCGATCAGGGAACGGATTGGCGCAATAACGATCCGCAAGTGGAGCCTTTCGTCGAAATCTATCAGGGCGACCGCCAAGATTACGAGATGCCCGGCGCGCCAAGGGCGAACACGTCTGCGGATTCAATCTCGGGATTTGAGTCGGCAGGTTACGTCTCGAACGCACTCGGAAAGGGCATCCAGCTCGCGTTTGAGGCATCCAGCGACCACGTTTCCACGCACATTTCATTTACTAATGTCTGGGTGACAACGCCCACCCGTGCCGGCGTCATGGACGCGATGCACAAACGCCGCATGTATGGCTCCACCGACAACATCCTTGCGGACTTCCGCAGCGGCGTCCACTTTATGGGCGAGACCTTCACTGCCACGAGCCCGCCGGTGTTCACGGTTCGCTTGTGGGGAACGGCGCCGTTCCAAAGCGTGGTCGTTGTGAAGGACAACAATATCGTCTATTCTCCGACGGTTGGAGACCGCGTCGTTTCGTTCAGTTATCAGGACCAAACCGCGACAAAGGGCAAGTCAAGCTACTATTACGTACGCGGTGTTCAGACCGACGGCCAGATCGTCTGGGTAAGTCCCATGTGGGTGACCTTGCAATGAGGCGCATTTTCGTATTGTTGTCGGTCATTGCGGCAGTCGACGCACAGACGCCGGCGCTCCATCCTCTACACGTTTCATCGGCAGGAATCATTCTCGATGATTCTGGCAAGCCGGGTTTGCTGCGTGGGCTGAATCGGAGCGCCACAGGCTCCGGGAACGCCGACGCCACTGCAACCGATGCCGACTACGCTGCCCAAAACCAGTTGTTATCGATGAACCTGGTGCGGATTTTCGTTAATGCCACCTGGTGGACCAGCAACGTGCAGATCCCGATCGGGAATCTCAAATACCAGGACTACATCGACCTCCTGATTCAGCGCGCTAAGAAGTACGGCAACTATGTTCTGATTCTCAAAGCCGGCCAGTTTCCCGATCTTCCCTGTGGCGCTGACGGGAAGAATTGCCCCGCGACCAATCAGGGCGACCTGAATTGCCAGGCAACCCCTTCGGTCTGCCCTGCGCAAGATACGACCGGCGCCAACATCGATGCCGCGTTCAACTTTTGGAGCGCATTCGCCAAGAAGTATGCTGCCGATCCGATGATTCTTTATGACACCTGGGAGGACATGCATGGCATCGACAACAACACCTGGAGCGATGATCAGAATCAATTGATCGCGGCGATCCGCACCTACAGCCCACAGTCGGTCATCTTCATGGAGGATACTGGGACGGCGTTCGAATCAATCGTGCAAGGTGCCATCCCGGATCTTGGCTGGTCAAATATCGTGTGGAATTTTCATTTGTATAACGGCCCAAGCGGGACCTGTACCAATCCGGCATCAGCGCGCTACGCCAACTGGCCGCAGAACTTCGACCCACTGGTGAGTTATGCGCATCAATACGGCCATGCGGTCGCAATCACGGAATGGGGTGGGTGCAACGACAGCGATCCATACCACACAAACATTACGTCTTATGCCCAGACTCACTCTGTGGCGCTTGCTTATTTCGATAGCAGCAACGTGATTACGCAGTCGGGCGCGAGCTATCAATTAACAGCCACCGGCACGAAGATAGCGCAGGCATACACGGCGATAGCGGCAGGCGGACCGGGCACGGTGGCCAGCGCCAACTCAGCGAGCGGAACAACGACGCTTGCCGCCGAAGCCATCGCATCTGCTTATGGTGCGAACCTCGCAACCGTCGCGCAGTCAGCTAGCGTAGTGCCCCTGCCCATGAACCTGGGAGGTACCACGGTAACAGTCAGCGACTCCAATGGAATTTCACGCTCGGCCGAATTGTTTTTCGTCTCTCCTACGCAAGTAAATTACCAAGTGCCACCCGGCGTGGCATCTGGGAGCGCTACTGTTACTGTGTCGGTGAACGGAGATCCTAAGGGCATCGGCTCAGCTCAAATTGCGTCGCTGTCGCCGGGGATATTCACGGCCAATGCGACTGGACAAGGTGTGGCGGCTGCAATCGCGGTGACTGTCCATGCGGATGGATCTAGCGGCTACGTCCTGACATTTCTGCCGGCAACTGCCGCGGCGGTCCCCATCGATCTTGGACTCGATACCGATCAGGTGGTGCTCGAACTGTACGGCACCGGGATACGCGGTCATAGCGCGACAGTGAGCTGCAAGATCGGATCGATCACGTTGCCGGTCGCGTACGCCGGACCCCAGGGCCTGTACGTCGGCGAAGACCAGGTGAATATCCTACTGCCAAAATCGCTGCGGGGCGCAGGACTGCTTCCCGTCGTACTAACAGTGGATGGACAGACCGCGAATACGGTGAGTGTGAGCTTCAAGTAATTATGGATGAAGAACGCCAGGAACGAATTCGATATTACGCATTTGCGGCGTTCGTCGGCGCGCTGCTGGTTGCCAACTGGCTGGGCATCTTTAAGACGATTTTCGGGGTCGACACGGCCATCCTGATCACGTTGCTGGCGGGATACAAGACTTTTTACAACTCCATCTCGGCGCTCATGGAACGGCGCATCTCCGCCGATATTGCGCTGTGCATCGCGGTGATCGCGGCGCTTTCGGTCGGGCAGTACCTGGCTGCGGCCGAGGCAATGTTTATTGTTCTGGTAGGCGAAGGCCTGGAGACCTACGCCGCCGGACGAACAGCAGCGGCGATCCACCGCTTCGTGGAACAGATGCCGCAGCGCGCCCGCTTGCTTCGCAACGGGCAGGAGCAAGAGGTGGAGGCCGCGTCCCTGGCCGCGGGCGATCTTATCCTGGTGCGGGCGGGCGAAAAGCTTCCGGCCGATGGGGAAATCGCCTCCGGCTTTTCGGCGATCAACGAAAGCTCCATCACCGGCGAGCCGCTGCCGCGGGAAAAAGGGCCGGGCGACGAAGTATTTTCCGGATCGCTGAACGGCGGCGGCATGCTCCAGGTGCGGGTGAGCCGTGCCGGAGAAGACACCACGCTGGCGAGAGTAGTGCAGCTCGTCCGGGAAGCACAGGAGAAGCGTGCCCCAGTGGAAAGGCTGGCAGATCAGGTTGCCCGATACTTTCTCCCGGCGTTGCTACTGGCAGGTGCGCTCACGTTTTACTTCACGCGCGATTGGATGCGGACCGTTTCCGTACTCATTGTGGCCTGTCCGTGCGCCCTGATCCTGGCGACCCCGACGGCCATGGTCGCTGCTATCGGCGGCCTCGCGCGGCGCGGGATTCTGGTGCGCGGGGCCGCCGTATTACAACGTGCGGCCAAGGTGGATACGGTCGTCTTCGACAAAACAGGCACGATCACCGAGGGTCGTTTTGAGATCGTCCGCATCATTGCTCTAGACCGGACGCAGGATGAGCTTCTGGCCGTCGCGGGGGCGCTGGAACGCGCATCCGATCATCCTCTGGCGCGAGTAATCGTGGAAGAGGCGCAACTTCGCGGTCTTAATCTCGTGGCGCCTGAGAATGCGCAGGCCGAAGCCGGGCGTGGAGTGACAGCAGAGGTCGGAGGCCGCCGCTGGCGCGTTGGTAATGCCGCTTTTGTCACGCAGGATGGCGCACCGCTTCCGAGCGATTTGCTGAACCAAGCCGATTCCCTGGGCGCCACCAGCGTCTGGATTGCCGAAGACGATCGTCTCGCCGGCGCGATCCTGTTGCGCGATCGGGTCCGTGATGGAGTGGGGGCTTGCATCGCCGGGTTGCGACAGCTTGAAATCGGCCGTCTGGTCATGCTTACCGGGGATCGCCAGCGCGCTGCCGAGGCAATCGCGCGGGAAGCTGGTATCGCGGATGTGGAGGCCGATCTGCTACCGGAGCAAAAACTTTCGCGGGTTCGCGAACTGGTCTCCCAAGGCCGGGCGGTTGGAATGGTTGGTGACGGCATTAACGACGCGCCCGCGCTGGCAGCGGCAAATGTTGGCATCGCCGTGGCTGGCGCCAGCGCCATCGCAACAGAAGCAGCCGACGTCGTCTATTTGCCCCACTCGCTCGAAGGACTTCCAGAGCTGTTCTCCACCAGCCGCCGGGCGCTGGCCACCGCCTGGCAAAACATTATTCTGTTCGCCGGGATCGTGAATCTCGCAGCGGTGCTGTTGGCCGCCTCCGGCAGACTGGGGCCGGTGGGTGCCGCCGTAACGCATCAGCTCTCTTCGTTCCTGGTCATGATGAACTCGCTGCGTCTGCTCCGCGTCGAAGGGGCGGGGCGCAAAATGTTGGCGAGACTGGCTTCGGTCACGAATCTGCCGATCGCGTGGAATCATGTTCGCAATGTCGCGGGCCGAATAGATCCTGGCGCTGCCGTCCAATGGGCTGCCGATCACCACCAGCGGCTGATCAAGCCCGGCGTCGCCGTCCTGGTGCTGGGCCTGCTGCTGAGCGGCATCTACATCATTCCGCCCGAAGAGGTCGGGATCATTCAACGATTCGGCCGGCAGGTACTGCCGCATGATGGTCCGGGAATTCACTACAAGCTGCCGTGGCCTGTCGATCAGCTCACTCGCGTACAGGACCGGCGAGTACGTGTAGTAGAAATCGGCTTCCGCACCAATGCAGCCAAGTCCGATGCCGAGCCCGCCGCCTATGAGTGGAACGTGCAACACCGATCCGGGCGATTCCAGCGCCAACCTGAGGAGTCGCTCATGTTGACGGGCGATCAGAACATGATCGAGCTGAACGCAACCATCCACTACGACCTCGCGCGGCCGGACGAATTTGTGTTCGGCCAATTGGATGGAGCTGCCACGGTGCGCGCCGCCGCCGAATCCACGATTCAATCGGTGGTCACCGGTGCGCCGCTGGATGATGTGCTTACCACCGGCCGTTCGTCGATCGAAGAGCGCGTCAAGAGCGGGTTGCAGGCGCGCGTGGACCGTTACCATTCCGGTATTCGGGTGCTCTCAGTGCGTCTCGAGGATGTGCATCCCTCGCTCGAAGTAGTGGATGCTTTTCGCGATGTTTCAGGCGCGTTCGAAGAAAAGAATCGCGTAGTCAATGAAGCCGAGGGTTATCGGAATGAGCAGGTGGCGCTCGCCCGCGGCAATGCGAAAGCCAGCTTGGCCCAGGCTAATGGCTACACAGTGGAACGCATCCATCGCGCCGAGGGTGATGCGGACAGGTTCACCCAACGGGAAGGCGCGTTTCGCACAGCGCCCGGCCCCACTCAGACGCGCTTGTATCTGGAAACCGTCGAACAAGTGCTCCCCGGCAAGAAGAAACTGATCGTCGACGGCACCAAAGCGCGGCGCCAACTGTTTTTGTTGGAAGACGGCGTGGAGATCGGTGGTACAGCACTGAATCCCGTGTTCTCCGAAACGCCTTCGCCCAAAGCTCCGAAGGACTGATATCAATATGAACTCATATCCGAAAAGGTACATTCTCGCGGCCATTAGCCTGGCTGTAATAATTCTGGGTTACCGGACCCTCTTCCCGGTCAAAGAAACCGAATTCGTGCTGGTCACTCAATTCGGACGGCCGCTGTATGCCGTGACCAGTGCCGGTTTGCACGCCAAATGGGCCTTCCAGAGCGCGACCTATTTCGACCGCAGGCTGCGCATCTATAATCCGCGACCCTCGGAGTTCCTCACGCGCGACAAGAAGAACATTGTGGTGGACAGTTACGTGGCGTGGAAGATACAAGACCCGAATCGGTTCCTGCAAAGTGTAGGCGACCCGGTTGCCGCGGAGATGCGCCTGCATGACATCGTGTGGTCGGGCCTCTCGGCGGCGCTCGGCGCGCATGATCTGGATTCGCTTGTCTCTATCGCGGCCAAGCCGCAGACCGCCGACATCATGGATCAATTGACGGGCTTAACGGATCGCGCCGCGCTGGCAGAATATGGGATCAATGTAGTCGACGTGCGGGTCAAGCGGCTCAATCTCCCGGAGCAGAACAAGCAGAGTGTCTATGCGCGTATGAGGGCCGAACGCGAGCGGATCGCGCGCCAGTACCGGGCGGAGGGCGAAGAGCAGGCGCTGAGCATTCGCGCGGATGCGGACCGCCAAAAGGCCGAGTTGCTTTCGTTGGCGTACAAGGAAGCCGAAACGACGCGGGGGCGCGGGGACGCCGAGTCGACTCGCATCTACGGGCAGGCTTACTCCAAGAATCCAGCATTTTATAAACTGCTGCGCACACTGGAGGCTTACAAGAAGGTGCTCGACGACAAGACAACGGCCATTCTGAGCTCGGATTCTGAACTTCTAAGAATCCTCACGCGAGGCGAAACAGGAGCGAAGTGAGCACCAGTCCTACACGAGCGAGAACGCCGATTGAGTTGGCTCACGTCAACATCGGTGAGCCGGTACTGCAGAACGGCATTGGCAAATCGCGCGCGCCGCACTATGTTCCAAGACTCGGGTGGGGCTTTTTACTGCTGTGGATTCTTTCTGGAATCTTTTTTGTACCGACCGATCAGCAAGCAGTGGTTACTCGTTTCG
>Ga0207664_10003024_pt1 | contig 11185 bp, 7 predicted proteins | sample LARL83metaG_FD_184349 | JGI IMG/M metagenome (GOLD analysis project Ga0207664, IMG submission 184349) | Corn, switchgrass and miscanthus rhizosphere microbial communities from Kellogg Biological Station, Michigan, USA - LAR L8-3 metaG... | ecosystem: Host-associated > Plants > Roots >...
GGCGTTCAAGGCCTGAGCCAGAAGGTTTCCGTTTTACTCGACGGCATCGGCGGAGCTCCAATTCCTGTGTTGACCTCCATGTCTCCAGCCACCGCCTATGTCAACGGCGCTGGCTTCGCACTCACTCTCACCGGCTCGGCTTTTGCTTCCGGTGACGTGGCGTACTGGAACAACTCTCCGTTAACCACTACCTACGTCAGCTCGGCTGAGCTCATCGCGCAGGTTCCTGCATCCTCCCTTACAGGCACTGGATCGGATTGGGTCACCGTCGCAAATCCCAATGGAAACTCCTCGGGAGGGCTTGACTTCAACGTGATTGCTCTCGATCCCTTTGTCAACAACATTTCTCCGTCGTCCATCATTGCGAAATCACCTCCGCCGGCAATCCTTGTGAACGGCAGTAATTTCATGACCGGCGCGAGTGTCAAGTGGAACGGGAAGACGATGCCTACGACCTACCTGAGCTCAACCCAGCTGCAGGTGACGCCGACGACTGACCAACTCGCGTCCGCCAAGATCGTTCAGTTGTCCGTTACCAATCCTGCTCCGGGCGGAGCCTCCCAATCCATCAACTTCAACGTCACCTATCCCGCCAAAGTTACGGTCTTGAATCTTCCCGCCAACGATTTGGTTTGGGATCCCTATGCCCAGCGAATCTATGCCTCCCTCCCCAGCACCTACGGTTCAAAGGGCAACAGCATTGTGGTCATCAACCCTTCGACCGGCAAAACCGCCGGATACTACTTCGCCGGCAGTGAACCCAACCAGCTCGGCTTGTCCGCCGATTCCAAGTACCTCTATGTCGGACTGAATGGAAATGGCTCTGTGCAGCGTCTGCTGCTTCCCAGCTTTGCCCCCGACATCAACATCAGCTTGGGCACGACCAACTTCGGACTCAACAGTGCACTCGATCTGCAAGTTTCTCCCAGCGATGCTCACTCCATTGCTGTTCCGGAGGGCTCGCCGGAATGTTGTAGCTCAGGAGGTCTCTACTTCTATAAGGATGCAAACCAACTCCCCGACTCGATCCCCTATCCATTTTTCACCAGTGTCGTGTACGTCGATGCAAGCACGCTTTATGGGTACAACAACGGCACATTGGGCGACGTGGCCGTCAACTCGAGTGGAGGCACCTTGGGCCAGCAATGGAATGGCTTGGTCCAGGGTAATTCCATTCAATACGACAATGGACTGATCTACGGGAGCAATGGTCAAGCTTTCAATCCGGTCACCGGAAAACTCGTCGGTACTTACGATGTGAACGGAAACAGCTGTTGCAATTCCATGCAGGTCTTACCCGACTCCGCGATCGACCGCGTATTCGCAGTAGGCACCACGCCGTTCTTCAACTCGTTCGGCATCACCAGCTACGATCTTGCCAAGTTCACTCCCGTAGCAGTGACCGATCTCTCTCAGCTGACGAATACAAGTCCGCTGTCGTTCACCCGTTGGGGAAGCAGCGGCTTGGCCTTCGTTCTGCAAAACGGATGCTGCGGCAGCACTTCCTCGCAGGTCGTGTTGGTGCAGAGTCCCTCCATGCTCATGACCGCCGGCGGCTCCAAGAATCCTGCGCCTGTAGCGCAGACTCTTTCGCCCGCCAGCGCCACTCACGGAACCTGGAACTTTCCTCTGACCGTAAAAGGCACCGGATTTGTCCCCGGCTCGCAAGCAACTTGGAACGGCATAGCGCTGACGACCACCTATCTGAGCGCAACCCAACTCACCGTCTACGTGCCCGCCGGCAACGTTGCAGCGACAGGCACAGCCCAAGTCATCGTCACCAATCCCGCGCCCGGCGGTGGCTCGTCCAGCGCGCTATCCTTCACCATCAACTAGCAGGAACGAATGCCCCACCCTTCTCGCGCCTTTTTGCGAGAGGGTGGGGATTTTGATCTACCCAGCAATTCATCGACGCCCCTCCTTCGATCCCCTCAACCTCCAGCCCCGATGGGTAAGCGGAAGAAAAGATAACCGAGCCCCGTGGACGACAGAAACACCGCTTCTGTCGAAGGCCTTTTTTCGCGCCAGAAAAGCCCGAACCATACCAGTAACCCTCGGCTCTAAACGGCTATTTGTTCCACCTACATCCCGATCCGGCATCGCATGATGACCCGTATAATCCCCGCCACCTCCAAATTTTGCACCCTCGTTCCCACCACTGTTATCAACCTTGATTCATCCAGCAAGGCCGACCCAAGCTAGGAGCTAGCAGCTAGAAGCTGCCCTTCTTCATTCGCATCGCTATCCCACCCCGAAACTCCGGACTTCGCATCATCTTCTCTCCACCCGCATGCTTGAAGCGCACTTCATCCTTCACCGCGCCACTCATCACATCCACCCAGCGCAGCACATATTCCCCGGCAGGCAAACTAAACGTCACTTCCGTCGGCCCATCTCCATCGACATACATCGCATACTCGCCCTGCGAACTCGAAAGCATATGCGTCACCACTCCGCCCGCGTGCTTCACCGCGCTCATGTCCGGAGCCAAATCCACCAGCGGCAGCCCCTGCAGAAACTCACTCAAAATCCGCAGCCGCCGCCTCAACTCCGCGCTCCCGCCGCCCGGCCCGTTCGGCTCCGTATCCGTTCCATCCTCGTGCCCCACCGAGAACGAATAGTCCAAGCTGTCGAACACGCCTCCTCCCGACAACATGAAATTCCACGCCTGCCGCGCGTAAGTTTCATCCGCGCGCCCCAGGAACCCTGTCTCGTCATACGACAGAGCTTTGCCTAATCCGTAATTCTGCAGCGCGGCCTCCGGATACGCGTAGTGAAAGTTCGCCACACTCACGCCCGCAATCACCCCGCGCATCGGATACACAAAGTTGCAGCAATTCTGCGCAATCAAATGCCGCTTGGGCAGCGCCGCCTCTTCACTCGCAATCCACTCCGCCACCCGCGCCTGCCACGCAATCGATAACCCGTCCGCCAACTCAATCGAATTCGGATACTGATCCCGTCCCGAAAACAAATACGGATTCACCACGTTCTCCAGCACCGGACGATCCGACCAAGGCTCATTGGCGATCTCAAAAATCACGTTCGGGAGCGCATTCGCCTCCCGCACCAGCTTTCGCACATAGCGCTCCTGGTGCGCAAGAATGTTCCCGTTTTCCAGCGTGTTTACTTTCTTCCAGTCGATCGCGTCGGTCTGATTAACATTGTTCGCGCGATTAAACGGACTCAAGTCCCACTGCAATTGCCCATACTGCGAAGAGAAAAAAGTAAGCTCGACCACGATCCCGCGCTTCGACGCCTCCGCAAGAAAATCATTTAGTCGCGAAAAATACTCCGGATTCCATTTCTCCAGATCAAACTTATTCCCACCACCTGCATACTCTGCTGTCGCACTCCGCGTCCACGGCGCCACAAATCTTCCGCGCGCCGGAGCCAGATCATTCCGCAAAATCCCAAACGACTTCGCCGGCGCCTCCACGTACGACCCGCCAAACACCCGCGTGTAATTCATTCCCCCCGCCGCGAGTGCCTGCAGATATTTGTGATAATCAAAATCCGCATTGAACACCGCCCCGTAGTGCTCCCCGCTGGTAACCAGCGCCACCGCCTTCCCCTGAAACAGAAAATAATGCGGATTCTTCGGATGCAACCGAATCGGCTCAGTCTGCGCAACCTGCGCTCCGGCCCACGTGCCAATCCACAGAATCAATACAAGCGGGGTAAGGGCAGAAAACTTTCGAGAGCTTCGGACATGCATGCCGCTTCCTCCTGATCGAACTACATCCCTGATGGATCACTTTCGTTGACGGCTATTCCGCGCGCAGCGCGGCGCACGGGTCGATCCTTGTCGCGCGCCGTGCGGGCAGCCATGCCGCCATCAGACCCACCGCCATCAGCAGCAGCGTGACCATCGTGAATGCGATCGGATCGGTCGGCGTCACCCCGAACAGGAACGTTTGCAGCACACGAGTCACGCCCGCGGCCCCGGCCAGGCCCACGATCAGGCCCGCGAGGACGATGCGGAGCGCGCGCGTGAGCACCAACTGGAGCACGTCGCGGCGTTCGGCGCCGAGCGCCATGCGCACGCCGATCTCGCGGCGGCGCTGCGTCACCGAGTAGGCCATCAATCCGTAGATTCCGCACGTCGCAATCAGCGTCGCGGTGATCGCGAACAGCACCAGCAGAAACATCCGGAAACGCGGCGGCGCCACCGACGCCGCCACCGCTTCGTCCATCGTCACTGTGCTCTCGATCGGCAGATTGGGCGCGACACGTCGAATTTCCGCGCGGATCCCTTCGACCACGCTGGCGGGTGTGTCCGTACGCACGACGAACGACACGAACCGCAGTACGAAGAACTCGACGCGCTCCTGCTGGAACGGCACGTAGAGCATGGGCTGCACTTCCTGATCGAGTCCCTTCTGACGGATGTCGGCGACCACGCCCACCACCGTCAGCCACTCGCCCCGATCGCTCAAGCGCACTCGCCGGCCGAGCGCCTCGCCCGGACCGCCCGGAAAGTATTCGCGCGCGATGCGCTCGCTGACGATCGCTACTTTCGGCGCTTCCGCCGTGTCCCGTGCGGTGAACTCGCGTCCCGCCAGCAGCGGAATTCCCATGGTGTTGAAATAGCCCGGGCCAATCTTCGGCCTGCCGGCATCAATCTTCGGCTTCGGCTGCCCCTCTATGTAAAAGTCGTCGCGGATGAACATCATCCCGAACGGCGCCGAGTTGATCAGGCTCGCGGACTTCACGCCCGGCAGGTACTGAATGTGATCCAGCATGCCGCGCGCGAATTCATGGATGCGCTCAGGCTCGTCGTAAAGGCGTTCGGGCAGCGTCACCCTGACTGTCTGCACGACGCCGTCGGGCCCGCGCGACACCGACGTGAGTCGCACGAAGCTGTGAATCAGCAGGCCCGCGCCGATCAGCAGGACGAGCGTCAGCGCGAACTGCGCGGCGACCAGCAGCGTCCGCAATCGCTCGCCCCGACGGTCGGCCGTCGTGTGCGCTTCGCCGACGTGCAGCGCGAGGTCTTCGCCAAACGCGGCTCCACTGACGCGCAGCGCCGGCACCAGGCCGATCAGCAGAGTAGAGACGACCGACAAGCCAAGGCAGAACGCCATCACGCGCGCGTCGATCACAATTCCGCCGAGGCGTGGAAGCGCGAATTGTGGCACCAGCGGCAGCGTGATCTCGATCGCGATCCGCGCCAGCATCACACCGAGCGACGCGCCCAGCAGCGACAACACGATTGCTTCCGTTAGCAACTGATGCACGATGCGCCGGCGTCCCGCGCCCAGGGCCATGCGTACGGAAAGTTCGCCGCGGCGCGCGCTGAGGCGCGCCATCTGCAGATTCGCGACGTTGACGCTGGCGATCAGCAGCACGAACGACACCGCCCCGAGCAGGATCAGCAGCAGCGTGCGTACCGACTCTGTGCCGTACTCCTGCAGCCCGACGACGCGTGCGAGGGTGCGGACGTTCGGCGCGAGCGCACCCTCGGTCGCGAGTCCGCCTGCGTGCACGATCGACGAATCGTTCACCAGCGCCGTCAATTCCGCTTCCGCCCGTTCCTGCGTCACGCCTGGCTTCATGCGGCCCAGCAAGAAGAGAAACGCATTCCTGCCGGTATCGCCGGGCCAGCGATTGAGCAGAAAGAGGTCCGTTTCCGGCAGCGCGCCGAGGCGCGGAAGCACCGGCCTGAAGCTGAAGTCCGGCGGCAGCACGCCGACGACGGTACGGGGAAGGCCGTCGATGGTGATGGACTGTCCGACGATCGCCGGATCGGCCTTCAGCGACATGCGCCACAGTCGGTCGCTGACGATCGCGCTGCGATCGTCGTCTGGCGCCGCGGCGCCGGTGAGGAACGGGCGGCCGCGCACTGGCTCGACGCCCAGCGTGACGAAGAAATTCGGACTCACCTCGAGCGCGTGCAACTGCACCGGCTCGCCGCGTCCGGTCAGCGGCACGTCGATCGAGTTGTAGGCTGCGAGATCCTCGAGCGCGGCGACCCGCGGGCGCAGCCCCTCGTACGACACGGGCGCCCAGGTCGAGAAGGTCCTCGGGCCTTTCTCGGTCTGCTGCGCTGACGAGATCATCACCAGTTGATCGGGATTCGAGTACGGCAGCGGACGCCAGAGCACGCCGTAAGCAACGGAGAAAATCGCTGTGTTGAGGCCGATGCCGAGCGCGAGTGTGGCGAGGGCAGTGAAGGTGAACGCCGGATCGCGCCGCATCAATCGCAGCGCGTGACGCATGTCCCGCATGAAGGTTTCGACGGTTGGGAAGGTCCACGGTTCGTGCGACTGTTCGCGCAGCCGAAGCGGATTGCCAATCCGCCGCCGCGCGGCCGCCCGCGCCTCGTCACCGCTCATTCCATCTGCGTCGGCGAGGGCGTGCGCCTTCATCTCCTCGTGAAAGCGCAGCTCCTCTTCCAGATCACGATCGAGCCGATTCCGCTGAAACAAGAACAGCAGACGTCGGAGCACAGAACCCATGGCACCCTCCTGAGAGTCAAGACATTACGTCGTCTTCATCACCCGCATGATCGCGCCGAACATCTGCGAGAAGCGCGATTCCTCGACGCCGAGCTGTTTCTTCCCGGCAGTCGTGAGCCTGTAGAAGCGCGCTCGCCGGTTGTTCGCCGAGATCTTCCACTCGGCCAACACCCATCCCTTGACCAGCATCCGCTGCAGCGCCGGATACAGCGATCCCTCTTCAATCGTCAGCACATCCGCCGACAGCATCTGGATGTGCTGCGCGATGCCGTAGCCGTGCATCGACTCGATCGACAGCGTCTTCAGAATCAACATCTCGAGCGTGCCCGGAAGCAGCTCGTTCTTGCTCTTGGTCTTGGCTTCTTTCATCAGTCTCTCTTTGCATAGACTAACCATGGAAGTGGAAAGTATCCTTCCTTCAATGAAACGCTGTCAACCGCTGGCAGCAGACGGCTCGAAATATTCCGAACTTATATCCCAGCAACCGCGAGCGCGATGAGGGCGAAAGATTTCAGCCCTGCCGCAAAGCTTTTCGGCCACGAACACGAAAAAAGGCGGCCGCAAGGCCGCCCGGTTGTAGCTAGGAGCTAGAAGCTAGGAACTGGAACTCCTCCCCCGCAACATCTCCACCACCCGCTCATAATCATCCACCGTGTGATACTCGATCACGATCTTCCCCTTGCCCTTGCGATCGCGAATGCGCACCCGCACTCCCAACAATCGCTCCAGGTCCGTCTGCGCCGCACGCACGTTCGGATCCACCCATCGCGCCCCGCCTCCGGTCTTCTTCGTAACTTGTCCCGGCATCCCAGGGAACGGATCCAGCAGCCCGTTCATCGAGAGCACCATCCTCTCGATCTGCTCCAGGCTCAGCCCCTTCTGCACTGCGTACAGCGCACCCTTCGTAATCTGATCGTCGTTCTCCAGCTTCAACAACTCTTTCGCCTCGCCGAACGTGATCTTCTTCTCCGCCAGCAGTTGCATCACTTCCCGCGGAAGCTTCAGCAGCCGCATGTAATTCGCGATGGACTCGCGCGACAATCCAACCCGCTCTCCGATCTGCGCCTGCGTCAGTGAAAATTCCTGGCTGAGCACGCGAAACGCTTGCGCCTGTTCGAGCGCGCTCAGATCTTCGCGCTGCAGGTTTTCAATGATCGTCATCTCGGCGGCTTGCTGCAGCGACACGCGCCGCACCAGTGCCGGAATCGTCGTCTTCCCCGCCTTCTTCGACGCCAGCAGCCGCCGCTCACCCAGTACCAATATGTAGCGCCCGTCCTCGTCCCCCGGACGCACCATGATCGGCTGCACCACCCCATTCGCCTTAATCGAATCCGCAAGTTCCTCCAGCCCCTCGTCATCATCCACATACCGGGTCTGAAACGGATTCTTGTCGATATCCGAAATGGCCAGATTGATCACCAGATTTCCCGGTACCCGCGACTCCGCCTGCGCCGAAATCGTAATCGCCTCGCCAGCAGAAACCTCCGCGCCATCTTGTGTCGGAATAGCGTGTGTATAAGGAGCTTGTGTGGAAAACTGCTGGGAAGGGATCGCCGGTGTGGGGAAAGTTTGTGCTGGGAAGGTTTGTGTGTGGACAGCCGCCCCCGGCGGTCCGGCCGAGCGAAGCTCGGCTGCCTCTGCTCCCTCCACGACAGCCTGAATCGTCCCGTCGAACGGCACCCCGACCCCCTGGTCATTCCGGACCTGAGCCGGCTGAGCCGGCACTCGTGGAGCCACAGGTATCCCCGCGGGCCGAACGCCCGCTCCCCCCACCACCCGCGGACCCGGCAGCAACGACTCTAACCCGCGCCCCAACGCCCGCCGCTTTTCAACCTTTTCCTTCTCCGCCACTCGCGCCGTACCGTCCGCCGCCGTATTCGTCATCCAGTCCTCTCTCCTATGCCCTCGCCGGTACTATATCGATGCTCATCAATATAATATATTGATGGCTATCGATGTAAGTCGAGCTGCGCTCAAGCCGTCTTATCCATCTCATCCGCCACCGCAGGAATCTCCTCCACCGCAGCCTGTTCGCCGCTACCCTCAGCGCTAACGGTTTCAGCCGAGAGCTCAGAGCTCACAGCCGACACCTGCCCCGGCTGCCTCTCGATGATCTCCTTCGCGAGCCGAATGTAACTTTCCGCACCCTTCGACCGCGGATCGTATACGAGCGCTGCCTTCCCATGGCTGGGCGCTTCCGCCAGGCGTATGTTCCGCGGCACTGTCGTGCGGCAGAGCTTCTCTCCAAAATAATTTTTCAGCTCAGCCATCACCTGCTGTGCGAGGTTGGTGCGCTCATCAAACATGGTGAGCACGACGCCTTCGATCCCTAATTCAGGATTCAGTGCGGCGCGAATGCGCTCGATCGTATCGAGCAACTCACTGACGCCTTCAAGGGCAAAGTACTCTCCCTGCATCGGAATTAATACAGCGTCTGCAGCGACCAGGCTGTTGAGTGTCAGCAGGTCAAGCGCAGGTGGACAGTCGATCACGATGAACTGAAACCGATCGCGCAAAGGCGCGAGCGCATCGCGCATGCGATACTCGCGTCCCTCTGCGTCGACCAGCTCAATGTTTGCGCCAATCAGATTCTTGTGCGCTGGAATCAGCCACAGCTGCTCGAGTTCAGTCGTGAGCAGCGCTTCCTCCGCTGAGGCTGCGCCCATCAGCAGATGGTACGAGCTCACACGGTCGGGATCCTTGGGGAAGCCCAGGCCGCTGGTGGCGTTGGACTGCGGATCGCAGTCGATGAGTAGCGTGTTGACTTCTGCAGCCGCAAAGGATGCGGCCAGGTTGATGGCGGTGGTAGTCTTGCCCACGCCACCCTTCTGGTTGGCAACAGCGATAACGCGTCCCATTGAATTGTCTGGAGAAGCAGAGCTAGTCGCAGCATAATGCTGTTTAGTTTTCGAAGCAATCAAGATCTGCTGTGCATGGCGTGAATTTATGTGCAAAACACGTCCGAATGTTCCCACGGGAACATTTGAGGGACGGAGTGTTCCTATAGGAACACTCGTAGGATCTCTCGCGCACTGACTACGATTGTTGCGAAAGCTTTCTGCAGGAACAAAATCTGGTTTTTCGATGGGTACGTCTAGGCACACGGGGGCTAGCGTTGCGCCTGTTTCGATCGAGGTGTTTTGCTTTGAGTGCTATGGCGGGGAAAGTGTTCCTACGGCACACCTATCTGTCCGATACGCCTCCACGTGACGTTCCCATAGGAACACTTTGAATTATGGAGAAATGTTCCTGCGGGAACACTCTGGTGAGTCGAACGGGACAACCGGAGAAGTGTTCCCATGGGAACACTTTGCTCCCGACGAGGACCTATCTCTGACTTCTCGAGCTGTTTTCCACTTTTTGTCAGAAAGTAGCGTAAATCAGGCATCCAGTGATCGATCTACGCGGAGCGAAGCCTCTCGTGTTCCACTTGTTACTACTTTGGTACATCAGCCTGTCAATAGTATCTAGGGTTAACGAAGGTTCGGTGTAAACTATTGATTATGCTATATAATTCCACTTAGTCAGCAAAAATAACTATAACCACTCATTTTAATTTCTAATATAGACATTGTTTCCCACTTTTACAACGGGTAGCCGCCAATAACACCTTGGAGGTTGCGTTCGGGATTGGGGTCGCAGGTGACCAGGTGAAGTCCGGCAGGAGAGAGTGGGCTATGTCGACCTGTGGGGTGGCGATCAATAGAGCCAGACGGCCGGTGGGGGACACGAGTGCGGCAGCGATGGGGAGGATCTTTTCGAAGTGCTCGACGGCGCGGAGGGTCACCACATCGAATTTAGCCTGGATGGATTCGGCGCGGGTGATTCGTATATTGACGTCGGTCAATGTAAGCGCGCGGGTGATTTCGCGAAGGAAGGTAGCCTTTTTGTGGTTGGACTCGATCAGGGTCAGGGACAGAGCGGGGTTCCAGATTTTTAGGGGGAGGCCGGGGAATCCCGCGCCTGTGCCTACGTCTGCTACCGTGCGGCGGGAATCAAGATCTTTCACCACAGAGAGCACAGGGGAAACACAGGGGAAGAGGTGGCGGGCGGCGAAGAGGGATTCGCCGAAGTGACGGGTGACGATTTCTTCTGGGGTGCGGATCGCGGTCAGGTTGATGCGGGAATTCCAGCGGATTAATATATCGATGTATATCGATATATGCTCCAGTTGAGCGGGGGAGAGAGCACAAACGTTATTTGTGATGTTTGGATCGGCTGAATTCTCCTGATTCTTAATATTTTGATCTTCAGTATTATGGTCCTCATTTTGTTGGACGGGCGCGCGCAGGAAGGGGTCGAGGAGTTCGGCGATGCTGGCGGTGTCCATAGGGAGCAGACACCAGATTGTAGAAGGGAAGACGGGAGATTGGAAAAGAGGATATTCTGGAATTAGAACTGGGCCCGGCAGAAAAAATTATCTTAACGAAAAGGCAGGGAGTCGCCGGCGCGGGAGCCGGCATCCAATTGACCTATGAAGACCACAGGCGGAGAACTATTTGACGAGAAATATCGTGTGGTCGCGGTGGAGGGACAATCGCTGACTATTCGTGGGGTTCGCAGCGGGAAAGTTTTGAAGATCGTGAATCCTGATCCGAGCACGCCGCTCACGTCCACGGAGTATCCGCCGGGAAAGTTGATTAAGTTGAGTGATCCGTCTGGTTCGCCCGCGAATTAGAGGGGTTCACGCGATCACAGTTGCTGGGCACGGGCGGCCGTGAAAA
>Ga0207664_10003025_pt1 | contig 11177 bp, 7 predicted proteins | sample LARL83metaG_FD_184349 | JGI IMG/M metagenome (GOLD analysis project Ga0207664, IMG submission 184349) | Corn, switchgrass and miscanthus rhizosphere microbial communities from Kellogg Biological Station, Michigan, USA - LAR L8-3 metaG... | ecosystem: Host-associated > Plants > Roots >...
TTTGAAGAGGCCTTCCGTCAGCTAAGTCAAGTGGTCGTTTCATTGCAGGATGGGCAAGATATTGCTTCTTCGGTTCGAGAACATGGTTTTGTTGTAGCTTCCGCGCTGTATGCAGACGCTGGCCAGTACGAGCTGGCATCCTATTACGCAGATGAGATTTTCAAGCGGGGTCTTGCGAGCCCGGGATATACCTGTGTCGACGATCACGCCCGCGTCGCCGCACTGTACGGTGGCCGGAAATGGCAGGGCATCGATCCGCTGATCGCGCAAGGTATCGAGGTCTGCGTCACGGAGCGCAATAGCCTCTACGCCAACGGCATCCGTTATTTTGCAGCCAGACTGGATCTTGATCGAGGACATCCGAACGAAGCGATCGCGTTGCTGCGGAAGAATTACTCTGCCGTGCAGCATGATGGGTACGCCCCGCAGCTCGCCCAGTTCGATGCGTTGCTGGCGACTGCCTACGACCAGACCAAGCAACCGCAGCTGGCCCGCGAATCGGCCTTGGCGGCGATTGCGCACGGTACCCACAATCGTTACGCCGAATCCATCAGCACCGCTTATCGCATCCTGTATCAGGTCGCCAAACAGCAGGGCGACGTCGCCTCGGCACTGGCCTATCACGAAAAATACATGACCGCCGACAAGGGCTATCTGGACGAAATCAGCGCGAAAGCGCTTGCGTTCCAGACGGTGCAACAGCAGGTCATGGCAAAGAAGCTGCAGGTCGACACGCTGAACAAGCAGAACCAGATCCTGCAGCTGCAGCAGTCGCTCGACAAGAGCGCTTCGGAGATGAGCCGCCTCTACATCATCCTGTTGCTGACGGTGCTGGCCTTCATCGGATTCTGGGCGTACCGGGTCAAGCGCTCGCAGCTGCGCTTCATGAAGCTGGCCCGTCGCGATGGGCTTACCGGCATCTTCAATCGGCAGCATTTCGTCAGCTCCGCCGAGCTGCAGTTGCAGTACTGCAAGAAATCGGCGCGGCAGGCCTGCCTGGTGCTGATCGATCTCGACCACTTCAAGGTGGTCAACGACACGCACGGGCATGCGGTCGGTGACCGTGTGCTGAAACGCGCGGTGGCCGCCTGCCAGGAGCATTTGCGCTCGACCGATATTTTCGGGCGCCTCGGTGGCGAGGAGTTCGGCATCGTGCTGCCGGAATGCACGCTCGAGCAGGCGCTGGGCCGGGCGGAACAGATCCGTGTGGCGATCGCGACGGCAGCCGGTGGCGAGGACGCTCCGGGCATACCGATTTCCGCGAGCTTCGGCGTCGCCACGATTGCCCGCTCGGGCTACGACCTGCGCAAGCTGCTGATCGACGCGGACGACGGGTTGTACCGGGCCAAGCGCGAAGGCCGCAACCGGATCAGCGTGCGCGACGACATGCAGCCACGCCAGCGGGTCGACGGCACGGCCACCGAACGCGCCTGAGGGCGATTCGCAGACTTTCCTGCCTCGTCCTCGGCGCACGGGGCGAAGCGGGATTCCACCGGGCAGCTGGAACCCGATCCCCGTAAAGCGTGGACAGACGCTTGCGCCGGAACGACCGTACGGCGGCGCCTACTTCTGATTCGCGCCTGTTCGAGCTTCTGCCGACGCCGCATCCAGCCGATCGAAGTTGACGATCGCATTGAAGACCAGCGGATAGCTGCCGATGGTTTCGCCGCGCCAGATCGGGTTGCTGGCGAACAGCAGCACATGGCCCTTGCCATAGCTGGCCTGCACCACCGCCGCGCGTTCGGCCATTTCGCCGCCGCCGTCGAGCAGGCCGGAGATCAGCAGGTTCCCGGCGTCGGCGTAACGCAGGATCACCCGCGGACGCTGCCTGGCTGGAATGAGCCACGGGTTGTTGCGCATCTGCTCCGCGTTCAACGGCATCGGTTGCCATGGCTTGACGTCGGGCAGGGCGGATGCCTGCGAGGCGGCGCGGCCCTCGGGCGTGTCCGTGTCGTGCGGGCCGCCGCGCCCAGTCGGGCGCTGGAAATCCTTGGCGTTGGGCAGGCCGCGGTCGCCGGTGAGCTGGCTGGATACGGTGAACGACTGGCCGGCGGCGCTGTACAGGGCCAGGTCGTCGCGGGTGTAGGTGGCGGCGATCGGGCTGGCGCGATCGACGAACTTCGCCTGCAGCACGCTGCCGACGACCTTCAGCTTGCTGCTCGGCGTGACGAACACGCCCGGCGCCATGCCGACGTCGATGGCGAACGCCGCGGTGTCTTCAGCCGCGATCAACAAGCCGCCGGCTTGCACGAACCGCTTGAGGTGGGCGACGCCGCTGGCGCCGAGGCCGGGACGGATGTCATCGGTCGAGTCGATGTGGCCGAGGTTCGGGGTCAGCGCGGTGGTTTTCCACGGCATCGGATTGCCCCACATCGGCAGCCCGTCGACGATGCGTTGCGTGCTGGCGTCACCGACCGGTCCGAACAGGATCACGTCGTACTTCGCGCGCAGGTCGGCGGCCTTCGCCACGTCCTGGGTGCTGATGTAGTCGTACGGAACCTGCAGCTTGTCCAGCGCCATCCGCCACCAGCCTTCGGTCTGGGTGCTCAGCCAGGTGTGCATCAGGGCGATGCGCGGCAGCTTTGCGCGCGGCATGTCGATCGCGGCCAGGCCCTGCGGAACGTCGACCGGTTCCAGCACGCTCATCGGTGCCTTGAGAATGGCGTTGTCGGTGACGCGCACGACCTCGACGTCGAACAAGTCGCCCATCGACCAGCCGGTGTCGTCGTAGGGATGCTGCTGCGGATCCTTCGGCGACCAGTACTGGCGATCGAGCAGGGTGTCGACGATGCGCGAGTACGGCTGGTCCATGCGCACGACATAACTGCCGGCGGCGAAAGTGCGCGTTTTGGCCTGCTTGTCGCCGTCCTGTTTCGGCAGCGCCACCGTGACCGGTGCGCTGGTGCGGCTGACCTCGGCATGCTGCAGTTGCAGGATCCGCAGCAGCTGGGCGCGTGAGCCCTCGCGCTTGTCGTCGGCGGGAAACACGTAGGCCGCCGGGCCCGCCTGTTGCGGCTTCTCGATCGAACGCTTGCTCTTGAGATAGAAGTTCTTCAGGAACTGCCGGCCGTTGCCGGAAAAATAATTCAGCGCCGTGAGCAGGCCGGTCTGCTGGTAATTGTTGTTGTTGCGCTGCGACCACAGCACGCTGGGCAACGGCGGATTCGGCTTGTACCAGGTACGCTGGTATTCCTCGGGTTCGAGGATGCGCTGCACCGTGTCTGCGCCGCCGTTGCCGAAGGTCTCGTACAGCCGGCTGATGCCGTTGTGCATGGCGGCGATGAACATCAGGTAGCCGGGGCTCCACGTATCGAAGTCGCCATGGGTGAACACGCCGGGCATGCCCAGCGTGGTCATCTGCTGCACGTTGTCCCAGCCCAGCTGCTGCCACTCGCCGGTGAGGATCGGGTCGATCCACGCGTTGTACGGGCCGTCGCCGACCGTGTTGTCGTACAGGAACGGCACCGATTCGTGCAGGTCGTGCAGCACCTGCGCATGCCAGCCGACGAAGGTGTCGGACACGTTGCGGGTGAGGTTGAGCGTCATGCCCATGGCGTCGCGGTTGTTGTCGTGCGCCACGTAATGGCCCCAGTACAGCAGGCGCGAATAGTTCTGGCCCGGATGCGCCAGGTGCCAGTTGTAGAGGTCGACCATGCGGTCGCGGCCGTCCACCTCGACGATCGGCGTGATCAGCGTGATCACGTGCGAGCGGATATGCCGGATGTACGGCGCATCGTCCACGGCCAGGCGATAGGCGAGCTCCATCAGCGCCGTGGGCGCGCCGGTTTCGGTGGAGTGGATGGCGCCGGTGATGTAGTACACCGGCGTGGATTGCGCGATCAGTTCGTCGGCGATGCTGTCGTCCATCCCGATGCTGCGCGGGTCGCCCAGCTTGGCCAGGCGCGCCTTGTTGGCGTCGATGTCGGCCAGCAGGCTTTCATCGGCGATCGCCACCGCGATCATCTCGCGGCCTTCCTCGCTCTTGCCGATCGAGAACACCTTCACGCGCGGACTGGCGGCGGCCAGCGCACGGAAGTAGCGGTAGATGTCGGCCGAGTAGGGCAGGTAGTTCGGCGCGCCGGAAATATGGCCGAGCACTTTCTCCGGCGTCGGCACGGTGGCGGAGGCCGGCAGGTAGTTGGTCAGCGGCGAGTTGAACGAGGGATCCGTGGTGAACTTGAGGATCTGCGCGGTATACGCCTGGTCGATCGGTTGCCCCGGTGCGCGGGCATAGTCCGCCGGGCGGCTGGCGTCGGTGGCCGCCTGGGTGCCGGCGATACCGAACAGCAGCAAGGCTCCCGCGGAAATTCGGACAGACAGGCGCATGACGATTCCCCATAGGCTGGACAGCCGATGGCCGCACTGTGCCAGAGCGGGCGCGCCGCCGTGTAGCCCATCAGTTGGGTAGGGATTTTCGATGGTCGCGCCGCGGATATCCTCCAGGTCCAGGCCAGCGGCCCCATCGGGACGCTGGAGCCGGCTGTGCCAAGCGGCACAGGTTCGGCGGTGCCGGAACGGCGCACAATCGGCGGCACACTGACCCCAGGAGATACGTCATGCGCCAGACCCTGCTTGCCGTGCTGTTGACCCTTGCGCTGCCTACGGTGGCGCTCGCCCAGGTATCCAACCTGCATAGCGGCGCGATCACCGCCGCGGTGCAGAAGGGCGTCGACGATCCGGCCCGCGCGGCCGACAAGTCGAACGATGCCCGCCGCAAGGTGGCGCTGGTGATGACCTTTGCCGAGGTCAAGCCGGGCCAGAAGGTGCTGGAACTGATTCCCGGCAGCGGCTATTTCACCCGCGTGTTCAGCGCGGTCGTCGGGCCGCAGGGGCACGTCTACACCGTATGGCCCAACGAATACGCGAAGGAGGATGCCGAGGACGTGGCCGCTTCGCAGAAGCTCGCCGCCGACCCGCACTACGCCAACGTCAGCGTGCTGACCCAACCGGCGAACCAGCTGAGTGCGCCGGAACCGGTGGACCTGGTGTTCACCTCGCAGAACTATCACGACTATCCCGACAAGTTCATGGGCAAGGTCGATCCCGCCGTGCTCAACAAGCAGGTGTTCGACGCGCTCAAGCCCGGCGGCCTGTGGGTGGTCATCGACCACGTGGCGCCGGCCGGCTCCGGCATGGCCGACACCGATACGCTGCACCGGATCGATCCGGTGATCGTGAAGAAGCAGGCCGAAGCGGCGGGCTTCGTGTTCGACGGCCAGAGCAACGCGCTGCGCAATCCGAACGACCCGCACACCATCAAGGTGTTCGACAAGTCGATACGCGGCCACACCGACCAGTTCATCTACCGCTTCCGCAAGCCGGCGAAATAACCGCACCAGCGCGGCCGCGTGCGCTTGCCCCGCGGCCGCTTGAGCGGCGCAGCGCTTCGCTGCACCATCGGTCATCGCGGCGGTATTTTCCGCGCTGATGTAATGTAGGCAGAAGATGGCGAACCCCGTTGAACCCGCTTCGCCGGCGCCCGATCCCGACGATTCGCCACCGGTGCCGCCGGCCGAGCCGGACCCCGCCGACTGCTGCGGCGAGGGCTGCGTGCGCTGCGTGTATGACGTCTACGAAGAAGCGCTCGAACGCTACCAGGCAGCACTGGCCGCGTGGCGCGCGCTTCATCCCTGAGCTGCGCCGTCCAAGGAAACGTCATGTGGATCGCCGTCACCCGTGAAACCAGCCCGGCACTGGGCCAGTGCGAGCTCTCGTTCCTGGCCCGCGATCCGATCGACCTCGCGCGCGCGGACATGCAACATCGCGATTACCGGCGCGCGCTGGAAACGCTCGGCTGCCGGCTGCTGGTATTGCCGGCCGAGCCGGACCTGGCGGATTCGGTCTTCGTCGAAGACGTGGCGGTCGTGCTGGACGAAATCGCGGTGCTGACGCGCCCGGGCGCGCCATCACGGCGCGCCGAGGTGGCCAGTGTGGCCGAGGTACTGCGCCGTTACCGGCCGGTGCTGGCGATCGAGGCGCCGGGCACGCTGGATGGCGGCGACGTGCTGCGTATCGGCCGCACGCTGTACGTGGGCGAGTCTGCGCGCAGCAATCCGGAGGGCATCGCGCAGTTGCGCCGGTTGGCGGGCAGCCATGGCTATGCCGTGGAGAGCGTGCCGATCCGCGATTGCCTGCATCTGAAATCCGCAGTAACCCGGCTCGACGACGGCAGCGTATTGCTGCAGCCCGCGTGGGTGGATCGCGCGCGCTTCGCCGCTTTTCGGGTGATCGAGGTCGCCCCGGCCGAGCCGCATGCGGCCAACGTGCTGCGCATCGGCGATGCGCTGATCATGCCCGCCAGTTTCCCGCTCACGCGCCAGCGGCTCGTCGACGCCGGTTTCGCCGTGATCGCCGTGGACGTCTCCGAACTGCAGAAGGCCGAAGGCGCGGTGACCTGCTGCAGCCTGGTGTTCCGCACGGACGCGTGAGCCCATGAAGATCCGTTACCGGCTCGGACGTCCGGAAGATTCCGCAGCCATCGGCCTGCTGGCTCGCCGAGTGACGCGCCGCTGGATCCTGACGGAGCAGCCGGCCAGCGCCGCCGCGCCGCTGCTTCACGGGATGAGCGCGAAATCGATACGGCAGAAAATGCGGAAGGGCCAGCGCTTTCACCTGGCCTGGCGCGATGATGGAACGCTGGTCGGGGTGGCGGCGATGCGCGACGACTGCCACCTGTTCCAGTTTTTCGTGAGCACCCGCATGCACGGCCACGGCATCGCGCGGCAGCTGTGGCAGCGTGCGATGAGCGACGCCATGCGCCGCGCCGGCACGCGCCGTTTCACGCTGAAGGCATCGGCCATGGCCGTGCCCGTCTACCTGCATTTCGGTTTCGTGCGAAGCGGCCCCTTGCTGGTCAGCGATACCGGCCTGGTCACCCAGCCGATGCATCTGCAACTGCCGTGAGGGCAAGCCGCCGGGTCACGGCAGCGTGTTCCGCACCGGAGCCTCATGGCTTCGTCGCTGTGGGGGCGGTTTCGTCGCAGCACCGGGAAGTTCCGCGGATGCGGTCACTATGCTTGGCCGCAATTCCCAGGCAGCCGGAGCCAACGACGTGATCCGAAGTTTCCTTTTCCATGCCCGCCTCGTCATCGCGTGGTACCTGCTGTTCCTGGTGCTGTTCGTGGTGGCCGACTGGGTCTGGTCGCCGCTGGGCAATGCCATGGTCTTGCTGGGCCTGGTGACCGAGATCTTCGTGGTCATCCGCGCGCATTCCCATCTGCGCCGGGTGCGCCTGCTCAACGGCGGCAAGCTGGACGCCGTGGCGCTGGCCAGCCGCCAGCATCGACAGATCGAGATGCCGTTCGAGGCGGACGAGGCGTTCGAGCTGACGGACGCGGCGATCCGCAAGCTGCCGGGCATCGACCACATCGACAGCGCGCGCCATCGGCTGGAGGTGCGCGCGACGGTGGCGTATCCCGACCCGTACGGATTCAGGCTGCTCGGCCGCTACGACCCGATGGGCTGGATCGTCAGCCAGCGCAACCGCGTGCTCGCCACGGTAACCCGCGGCGACGGCAACAGCAGCCTGACGCTGATCTTCGAGCCGGCCTCCGCACCGTGGAGCGACTGGCTGCAGGTCGACGACGGCATCAACCTGGAACACGCCAAGGCGGTCACCCAGGCGATCACGCTGGCGATGGCCGAACACCGGCGCGGCGAACGCGCGGCGGTGGCGCAGACCGTCACCGAGAAGGAGCTGGCCATCGCCAGGCTCAGCCTGCTGCAGGCGCAGGTGGAGCCGCATTTCCTCTACAACACGCTGGCCAATGCGCAACAGCTGGTGCGCACCGATGCGGCGGCTGCGGACGAGATGCTGGGCCACCTCATCCAGTACCTGCGCCATTCGCTGCCGCGCACCGACCACGCGCTGTCCACGCTGGGCGACGAACTGGAACGGTCGCGCGCCTATCTGGAGATCCTGAAGGTCCGCATGGGTCCGCGGCTCAAGCTGCAGATCGACGTGCCCGACGAGCTGCTGGCCACGCCGATGCCGCCGATGATGCTGCAGACCCTGGTCGAGAACGCGATCAAGCACGGCCTGGAACCGCGGCCGGGCGAAGGCACGGTATGGATCTTCGCGCGACGGCACGGCGCGCAGGTGGCGGTGACCGTGGCCGACGACGGGCTCGGTTTCACGACGCAGGCGAGCGGCGGCATCGGCTTGAAGAACGTGCGCGAACGACTGCAGCTGGTCTACGGCGCCGCGGGCACGCTGGTCATCGCGGCCAATTTCCCGCAAGGTGTCGCCGCCACCATCAGCGTTCCCGCCGACATGCCCGGAGGTCAGCCGCATGGCTAAGGCCGTTGTCGCCGAAGACGAGGCGCTGCTGCGCCAGGCCTTGCTGGCCGCGCTGGGCGAAGCATGGCCGCAGCTGGAAATTGCCGCCGAATGCGAGGATGGCGCCAGCGCGCTGGAGGCGATCGCCGAGCACCGCCCCGACGTCGCCTTCCTCGACATCCGCATGCCCGGGCTGACCGGGCTGGAAGTGGCGGCGGCCAGCGCCGAGGTGAGCCCCGCCACCCAGATCGTGTTCGTCACCGCGTACGACCAATACGCCATCGACGCCTTCGAGCGCGGTGCGATCGACTACCTGCTGAAGCCGATCGCCGCCGACCGCCTCGCCGCCACCGTGCAGCGTGTGCAGGAACGCGCTGCCGCGGGGGCGGCCGATTCCGCGGCGTTGTCGGCGCTGATCCGCCAGCTCGGCGCACGCGCCGCCGAGCCGCGGGCCGAGCCGCCGCTGAGCTGGATCACCGCCAGCACCGGACGCGAGACGCGGCTGATCCTGCTCGACGACGTGGTCTACTTCCGCGCCGACAACAAGTACACGACGGTGATGACTGCCGAGGGCGAAGCGCTGCTGCGCAAGCCGATCCGCGAGCTGCTCGACGTGCTCGACCCGGCCGTGTTCCGGCAGATCCACCGCTCGACCATCGTCAACATGAAAGCCGTCGCCTCGATCGTCCGCGACGACAGCGGCAAGGGCGTCGTGCGGCTGCGCCAGCGGCCGGAGACACTGACCGTGAGCCAGCCGTTCATGGTGCTGTTCCGGAACATGTAGCGGCCGCTTTTTCCAGCCGCCATTTCGCTGGCAGATGAAAAGCTGCTGTACCTGAAGTGTCACCCCACCACCCGCGATAACCAGCAGATCCGCGTGGTGGTTGATCAGCCGCAAGCGCACGCTGAATACGCCGCGGCGCGGCAACGAGACCCCTTCACGCGGCATACGTGACGCATTCGACATTGCCGCAGCATCTACGAATTTTGGTCATATCGCGGCAACTCTCCGTCGCCTATAAACACGCCGGGGAATTCTTGCCAACGCGTAGGGATAACACGATGCGATTGAAAACAACGGTCACCCGCGGCCTCGTGCTCGCGGGGTTGATGTTCTGTTTGCCGGCGCTGGCGGCCCAGCCGCTGTTGCCGGATCACCAGGAGTTCGATGCGTCCTTGCAGGTGCCTTTCCGGGCGGATGCGGCGCGCACGATCGCGATGCACTTCGAATACCCCGGCGCCACCGCCGGCACGCCGGTGGCGTGGCAGGTTGCGCTGCTCGATCGTGGTGGAAATGCATTGCGCGAGTGGAGCGGCAATGCCGTGCTGCATGCGCGCACGGCGCAGGCCAGCGTCAGCTGGGATGGCTTCGGCCGCCAGCACCGCGTGTTGCCGGCGGGCTACTACACCGTGCGCCTGCGCGCGATTGCGCTCGACGACGAGAACGCGCGGCGCATCGGCACCGGCATGGCGACCCACGCACTGGCGCTGGCTGCACGCCTTGCGCCTGAGCAGATCACCGAGCAGCGCTACGACGTGCAGGTGGGCCAGGTCGCGCCCGCACCGATGCCCGGCTTCAACGCGTTGCCGCAGCATGGCGGCGCACGTGCCCTGTCGGTCGGCGCGAGCGGACTGCCGTACACGATCTGGTACGGCGACCTGCATAGCCAAACCAACCACAGCGACGGCGGCGGCGACCTTGCCACTTGCCAGGGCGAACAGGCTCCGCAGAGCAGCGCCTACGGTCCGGCCGACGCCTATCAGTACGCCATGAACCGCGGGCTCGACATGCTGATGACGTCCGAGCACAACCACATGTTCGACGGCTCCACCGGCACCAACCTATCGGCCAATCCGGCCACCGCGCACAACCTGTTCGCCTCGGGGCTGCAGGCTGCCGCGACGTTCCGCGCCGCCCATCCGGACTTCCTGTCGATCTACGGACAGGAGTGGGGCGTGATCAGCAACGGCGGGCACATGAACATCTTCAACGCCGATGGCCTGATCGAATGGGAGAAGAACAGCGCCGGCCAGCTGATCGGCGACTACGAGATCGCCAAGGGCGACTACGCTTCGCTGTACACGCTGATGAAGAACAAGGGCTGGATCGGCCAGTTCAACCATCCCGCGCAGAGCGGGCAGTTCAACGTCGGCGGCACCGACTTCGGCTACACCGCCGATGGCGACCAGGTGATGGTGCTGGCGGAGGTGCTGAACAGTTCGGCGTTTTCGGTCAACACCACCGAATCGGAAACCAGCCGTCCCAACTACGAGATCGCGTTCAACACCATTCTCGAACGCGGCTACCACGTGGCGCCCAGCTCGGATCAGGACAACCATTGCGCCAACTGGGGCGCCAGCTTCAGCAATCGCACCGGCGTGCTGATTCCGACCGGTACGGCGTTGAGCCTGGACAGCTTTCTGGATGCGCTGCGCGCCCGGCGGGTATTCGCGACCGAGGACAAGACCGCGCAGATCGTGCTGACGGCGAACGGCCACGTGATGGGCGAACGCTTCAGCAACAGCGGGCCGTTGACGCTCACCGTCGACTACGCCAGTACGTCCGGCCAGACCGCGCAACGCGTGCAGTTGTTCGAAGGCGTGCCGGGCAGCAACGGCAGCGTGAGCAGTCCGTCGGAGACCTCGACCACCACCGTCACGCCCGCGCCTGGCGATCACTTCTACTACGCCAAGATCACCCAGGCCAACGGCCTGCGGCTATGGTCGGCGCCGGTATGGGTCACCGAAGGCTCCGGCGGCGGCGATACCACCGCACCCACGGCGAGCGCTTCGGAAAGCGGCAGCAGCGGCACCATCACGTTCGCTGCGACCGCCAGCGACAACGTCGGCGTGAGCCGCGTGGAGTTCTACGTGGACGGTGCGCTGGAGGCCAGCGACA
>Ga0207664_10003026_pt1 | contig 11176 bp, 4 predicted proteins | sample LARL83metaG_FD_184349 | JGI IMG/M metagenome (GOLD analysis project Ga0207664, IMG submission 184349) | Corn, switchgrass and miscanthus rhizosphere microbial communities from Kellogg Biological Station, Michigan, USA - LAR L8-3 metaG... | ecosystem: Host-associated > Plants > Roots >...
TCGGATGCACCACCCGTCTCGGCATCTGCGGCCCCGCGGCGGCGGCGGCAAGCGCGGGGTATTTGGACAGTTCCCCCTCGCGGACATAGATGAACATATTCTGGCAATACCACCACTCGATATCGGTGTTTTCCCATATTCGCGGCCGGAGCGCGTCGACGGCATGGTAGTTCTCTTTCTGGAACAGCCGCTCCCAGTAATCCGGCCACTGCTCGTTGACGTGATCGTGGCCGCCCTGATTGGGAACCGCTGCCGAGAACAGGATCACCGGCGCCAGCCGCGTCAGGCTTTTGACGAATGTCTCGGCATAGGAATCCGGCAAATGCTCCGCCACCTCAAGGGAAACCGTCAGATCGAACACCCGCTCGAGTTCGATCGGCCGGCGAAGATCCGACGGCCTGAACGCCGAGCGCGGAACATGCAGATACTCGGCCGGCACATAGTCGCCATCCAGGCCCAGCGCATCTGCAATGCCTTCCTTCATGAACGCGGACAGCCATGTCCCTACGCCGCATCCGACGTCGCACACCGAGCGCGCGGGAACGAGAGCTAAGACGAGAGGGACGACCGTTCTGGCCGAGCGAGCCGAGCCCGCCATCTGATCCTTATAGAAAGCTTTGTCGTAACTCCTCATGACATTTCCCCGCTTCAGGCCGCGTAGAGGATTGCCGAGACTAGGCAGTTGCAAACGAAGCGCCGCAGGGATTCCGCGGATTATTTTCGCGAGCGGAGCGGCCACAATTCCGTCATGTGCCTGCGAGAAGCGACTCCCGCGCATCGCCCTCGCATCGCTGACAGGGAGCGTGCCGGGCGCGGTCACGGAGAAGGCAGGCATTCAATTCTTTGTGAGGCTGCGTGAGGACGGCACGGCCGATTCTGCGGCCTAGCTCCGTTGTCAAAAAATGACACAGAGCGCGTTTTCCCGCTGCAAGCCCCATGGCGACCGCGCCGCCGGTTTCGCCCCGTCGTCGCTTTGCCGTTCCGTTCGGGTCGGCCTCTTTTCGCCACAGCGCGCTTGGCGCTCCGACTCACGCATTTGTGAGTTTCAATTTACCGCGAAATTCCGACCGCAACGCCGGTCGGATTAGCCAATGCATCGTCGGAAAAATTAGGTCAGTGCTGCATCCCACGCGCTCAGCGTCCTCTGAGCATCGTGCATCACATCGGGTGTGTGCAGCATGGCAATCGATCTCTCCAACTCGAAGCTGACCTTCGACGACGAATTCAATTCGTTCACATCCACTCCACAAGGCCAGGGCACTTGGCAGAGCACCCTCTACGGAGCCCGCACGCTCTCGAATAACGGCGAGCAGCAGTACTATTCGGATTCCACCGTCGGCGTGAACCCGTTCAGCGTTCAGAACGGCGAGCTCACCATCACCGCATCGCCGGGCAGCAATCCGGCCGGCCTCTGGTACAACTCGGGGGCCATCACCACCCTCGGCACTTTCTCGCAGCAGTACGGCTATTTCGAAATGCGCGCCGAGCTGCCCCAGGGCGCCGGCATGTGGCCGGGCTTCTGGCTTCTGCCCACCGATCATTCATGGCCGCCCGAGATCGACGTGCTCGAGGCGTTCGGCGCGCCCAACGGCGGCCAGGGCGGCAGCAACCTCGCCCACGTCAACGCGATCTCGTCGGTGCCGGGCCAGAGCGGCGGCGAATGGGTCGCCATTCCCGGCGATATCTACAACGGCTATCACACCTACGGCGTCGACTGGGAAGCCGACCATATCACCTACTACATCGACGGCGCCGCCGTCGGGCAGATCGCCACCCCCGACGACATGCACAAGCCGATGTACATAAACGCCAATCTTGCGGTCGGCGGATACTGGGTCGGCAGCCCGGCCGGCGAAACCGCCCAGATGAAGATCGACTACATCCGCGCCTATTCGAGCAGCCCAGGGGCAACAGCGGTGGCGCAGCAGCCGATCTCGTCGCCCGACGGCGCCGACACCGCGCCGTTCGCCAATCGCGGCGCGGCACCCGGCTCGGACCAGCTCGTCCTCCATGTCTCCGAGGACGCCTACAACGGCGACGCCCAGTTCACCGTCACGGTCGACGGCAAGCAGGTCGGCGGCATTCAGACGGCGACCGCCTCCCATTCGGCGGGTCAGTGGCAGGACATCACGCTTACCGGCGCGTTCGGCAGCGGCCCGCATACCGTCGCCGTGAATTTCCTCAACGATGCCTGGGCGCCGACCGCCCAGGTCGGGAAATACGCCGGCGACGATCGCAATCTCTACGTCCAGTCGATCACACTGAACGGCGAGACGGTCGCCGGCACCGCCGCCGAGAATCACGCTGACGGCGGCGGCTGGGGCCCCGCTTATGACGCAAACGCCGCGGTTCTCATCGCCAATGGCAGCATCCTGCTGCACACCCAGGGAACGGGAACGCCGCCTCCCGTCACACCGCCGCCGACGAACCCGCCCGGCTCGAGCGCGGGCACCGGCTCCTCGTCCGTGACGCTGCATGTCTCGGAGGATGCCTGGAACGGCGACGCGCAGTTTGTCGTGCTGGTCGATGGCCAGCAGCTCGGCGGCACCCAGACCGCAACGGCCAATCACAGTGCCGGCCAGTGGCAGGACATCACCGTCAACGGCAGCTTCGATTCCGGCCCGCACACCGTCAGCGTTCAGTTCATCAACGACGCCTGGGGCGGCTCGTCGGGCGCCGACCGCAACCTCTACGTCCAGTCGGTCGACATCAACGGCCAGCACATCGCCGGCAACACCGCGACCAACACGGCCGCCAACGGAAGCCAGTCGGCGGATCCGTCGGCTGCGGTGATGATGACCAACGGCACCGCCGATTTCCACTCCAGCTCGGGCACGCCCACCACAGGCGGCACCGGATCGGCGACGACGTCGACGCTGACCCTCCACGTCTCGGAGGACGCCTGGAACGGCGACGCGCAGTTCGTCGTGCTGGTCGATGGCCAGCAGCTCGGCGGCACCCAGACAGCGACCGCCAGCCACGGCGCTGGCCAGACGCAGGCCATCACCCTGACCGGCGATTTCGGTACGACCGGGCCGGGCCAGGTCAGCGTGCAGTTCGTCAACGATGCCTGGGGTGGCTGGTCGGGAGCCGACCGCAACCTCTACGTCCAGTCGCTCGACGTCAACGGGCAGCACTTCGCCGGCAACACTGCCAGCAACAATGCTGCCAACGGCAGCGCGTGGACCGATCCTGGCTCCGCGGTCATGGCCATAAACGGCACCGCGACCTTCGACGTGCACCATAGCGCACCGCCGGACGGCCTCTGGCACGTGTAGGCGTCGTCCGCCTGCACAGAGAAACGGCCGCCCCTTCGGGGGCGGCCGATCTCCGGGTCTCAGCCCCACAACAGAACCGCAACCCAATCGCACCGCTCACGTACGGGCGGAAATCATCAACCCGACATAAACATTAGGTACGTTCAGTATGGATCTCTCCAACTTTCACCTCACCTTCAACGACGACTTCAACACCTTCGACTCGTCTCCCGACGGCAGCCATGGGTGGAAGACCCAGTTCTATTTCAACGGACGCTCGCTGCCCTCCAACGGCGAGCAGGAGTACTACTCGGACACGAGCGTCGGCGTGAATCCCTTCAGCCTCGCCAACGGCGTGCTGACCATCACCGCCTCGCCCGGCAGCAACCCCGGCGGGCTCGCCTACAACTCGGGCATGATCACGACCGAAGGCGATTTCACGCAGACCTACGGCTACTTCGAGATTCATGCCCAACTTCCGCAGGGCCAGGGCATGTGGCCGGGCTTCTGGATGCTCAACGCCGACAAGTCGTGGCCGCCCGAGATCGACGTTCTCGAGGCGTTCGGCGCCACCAACGCCAACGGCGAAGGCGGCGCTAACCAGGTCCACGTCAATGCGATCTCGCATGCGGTGTCTGCTGACGGCAGCAGCCAGGGCAATGGCAATTGGGTGACCATCCCAGGCAACATCTACAGCGGCTACCACACCTACGGCGTCGACTGGGAGCCCGACACGACGACGTTCTACATCGACGGTCAGCAGGTCTTCAGCACGGCAACGCCGAGTGACATGAACAAGCCGATGTACATGATCGCCAACCTTGCGGTCGGCGGTCCGTGGGTCGGCAACGCCAACGGCAACACCGGCCAGATGTCGATCGACTACATCCGTGCCTATTCCAGGGACGGCAACGTGCCGGGCGTCACGCCACCGGATTCCTCGTCGCACGATTCGTCGGGCCCGGGCACGGGACCGTCGACCGTGACGGTCCATGTCTCGGAGGATGCCTGGAACGGCGACGCGCAGTTCGTCGTGCTGGTCGATGGCCAGCAGCTCGGCGGCACCCAGACCGCAACGGCCAATCACAGTGCCGGCCAGTGGCAGGACATCACCGTCAACGGCAGCTTCGACACCGGCCCGCACACCGTCAGCGTTCACTACATCAACGACGCCTGGGGCGGCGCCGGGGCGGATCGCAACCTCTACGTGCAGTCAGTCGACATCAACGGCCAGCACATCGCCGGCACCGCGGCGGCCAACGGTGCCGCCAACGGTGCGAGCTGGATGGATCCCAGCGCCGCGGTGATGGCGGTCAACGGCACGGCCGACTTCCATGCCGGCTCGGGCAGTTCGACCGGGACGGGCACGGGCGGCACCGGATCGGCGACGACGTCGACACTGACCTTCCACGTCTCGGAGGACGCCTGGAACGGCGACGCGCAATTCAACGTGCTGGTCGACGGCCATCAGATCGGCGGCACCCAGACGGCGACCGCCAGCCACGGCGCTGGCCAGACGCAGGCCATCACCCTGACCGGCGATTTCGGTACGACCGGGCCGGGTCAGGTCAGCGTGCAGTTCGTCAACGATGCCTGGGGCGGCTGGTCGGGTGCCGACCGCAACCTTTACGTCCAGTCGCTCGACGTCAACGGGCAGCACTTTGCCGGCAATGCCGCCAGCAACAACGCCGACGGCGGCATTGCCTGGACCGATCCCGGCTCCGCGGTCATGGCCATAAACGGCACCGCGACCTTCGACGTGCATCACAGCGCGCCGCCGGAGATCATGGGGTAAGACAAGGCGCGTTTGCCTGGGGAGAAACAGCCGCCTTCGGGCGGCTGTTTTTTTACGTGCATGCCGCCCCCCGCCTCGCTTGCGCCGCGAAATCCGCGCTCAGCCGATTTGACACTTTAAAATTTTCGCTCAGGTGTTCCTGGCGAATCGACGCGTTGCCATTTTTCCCCGTGTCGGAAGATGACACAGCCGGCGCCGCTACTCAGCGGGTCGATTCCGCAAGGGAGAACTCCTCGTTTGATCCCGGCGGCTTAGATATTTCTCCGCCGTGACAATCCTGCGTCGGGGCGAGGCGTGAGTTGGCTCGCTTCGAGACGGGAATCCATTTTTCAGAATACATGCCGCAGCGATTCGCGGCACCTGTGCGCCCGCGAGCCCAGCGTCCCTGGGTGTGAACAACACGGAGCGACGTGCAGCATGGCGTTGGACCTCAACGGCTTCAATCTCACCTTCAACGACGATTTCAATTCATTCAGCTCTACTCCCCAAGGGAACGGCGGTTGGCAGTCCACCATCTACGGCGCCCGCACCCTGCCCAACAACCACGAGCAGCAGTTCTATTCCGACAGTACGGTCGGCATCGACCCGTTCTCTACACACGACGGTACCCTGACGATCACGGCGTCGCCGGGAAGCAATCCCGACGGGCTCTTGTACAACTCCGGCGCCATCAGCACGCTCGGCGATTTCTCGCAGCAGTACGGGTATTTCGAGATGCGCGCCCAGTTGCCGGAGGGCAAGGGCATGTGGCCGGGCTTCTGGCTACTCCCCACGCATCACGCATGGCCGCCCGAGATCGACGTCCTCGAGGCGTTCGGGGCCCCCAACAGTCGCGGAGAAGGCGGAGCCAATCAGGCGCACATCAACGCGATCTCGTCGGATGCCGGCCAAAGCCAAGGCCAGTGGGTGACAGTGCCCGGCAACATCTACAGCGACTATCACACCTACGGCGTCGACTGGGAGCCGGACAATATCACCTACTACATCGACGGCCAGCAGGTCGGCCAGGTCAAAACTCCCGACGACATGCACACGCCGATGTACATGATCGCCAACCTCGCGGTCGGCGGCGACTGGGTCGAGAATCCCGGCGGCGAGACCGGCCACATGAACATCGATTACATCCGCGCGTACTCCAAGGATCCCTCGTCGCATCCAGCGATCGCTCAGCCTGATCACTCGCCGGCGGTGGCCGATGGCACGACGCCCGGTTCGGACGCCGCTCACGACGCGACGGCATCCGCGATGGACACCGCACTGGCCGCGGGTCCGAACGGGACCGGCTCGGCCGTGGCGGACTCCACGGCGGCGTCTAACACCCACGACACGGTCGCGAATGGCGCCCCGACGGCTATGCCGACGATGGCGGACACGTCGAGCATAGCCGCTCCGGCCGCCGCTCCGGCCGGTACGCCCGTGGGATCGAGCGCACCGGCAACGGGTACCGCCTCCGCATCCACGGGCCTCACGCTCCACGTCTCAGGCGATTCGTGGAACGGGGATCCGCAATTCCTGGTGTACGTCGACGGCAAGCAGGTCGGCGACGCGCACACGGCGACCGCCAGCCACGCCGCGGGACAGTCGCAGGACGTTGCGATCGCTGCACCGGACGACGGCGCCGTACACACGGTCTCAGTGAAGTTCGTCAACGACGCCTTCGGCGGCGCCGGCGCCGACCGCAACCTCTATGTGCAATCGCTCGACATGAACGGCCACACCCTGGCCGGGAATGAGGGGACGAACAATGCCGCGCGGGGCCATCAGGCGGACGATCCCGGCGCCGCCGTCATGATGGTCGACGGCGCCGTCGAATTCCACGTTCCCCAGAGCACGGCGAACGACGATCTCTGGCACGTCTGAGCGTTCGAATGCGCTCGGCGAAGCAGCCGTCCCCCCAAGGGACGGCTGCTTTTCGTCGCCCGCCCGCCCACAGGAGCGATCCAGTAAAACCAAAGCACAGGCCCGCTTCGCTTGGCAATGACGACAATCAATCCCAGAAATTTTCGGCCACGACAGCCGCTCCTTCTCGCGAAGAAATAAACAGCATTTGCGGTTGATTGAAACCTTCCTAGCCTGCCTGCTTCAATTGATCGTGATGCATTCGTGAAGAGTTGTGCATGCACCCGACATGGTGGCGCGAATGGCGCCGTTGGTACCCGGCTTGCACGTGCATTGGCATCGCTTTTTCCGCAGATGGTGTGGAGAAAATCGACGTACGTGTGGAAACTCTTCCAGCCGCGGCCGAACATTCGCGCTCACGAATTCGTGCGCGGTTTTGATCATCACGATTGCGTTCACCTTTGTTAATACGCGGTTAACCCGAGCAGAACACGTTCCCGGCACACCTTTTTGGCAATGTGCTCGGGAGAGCTTAATGGCTTTCGATCTCAGTTCGTTTCACCTCAGCTTCGACGACGAGTTCAACAGCTTCCATTCTTCGCCCGACGGCAGCGCGGGCTGGCAGACGACCTTCTACTTCGGCGGCCGCTCGCTGCCCTCCAACGGCGAGCAGGAGTACTACTCGGACCCGACCGTCGGTGCGAACCCCTTCAGCCTCGCCAACGGCGCCCTCACCATCACCGCAGCACCCGGCGCCAACCCCGAGGGGCTCGCCTACAACTCCGGCCTGATCACCACCGAGGGGACGTTCACCCAGACCTACGGCTACTTCGAGATTCGCGCCCAGGTGCCGGAGGGCGCCGGCATGTGGCCGGGCTTCTGGCTGCTCAACGCCGACAAGAGCTGGCCGCCCGAGATCGACGTTCTCGAGGCCTTCGGCGCGACCAACGCCCACGGCGAAGGCGGCGCCAACCAGGTCCACGTCAACGCGATCACCTCCGACTACTCCACCGGCGGCGGCGGCGAATGGGTGACGATCCCCGGCGACATCTACACCGGCTACCACACCTACGGCACCGACTGGGAACCCGATTACATCACCTACTACATCGACGGCCAGGAGGTGTTCCAGGTCAAGACGCCGAGCGACCTGAACAAGCCGATGTACATGCTGGCGAATCTTGCTGTCGGCGGATCGTGGGTCGGCAACGCCTCCGGCGAAACCGGCCAGATGCACATCGACTACATCCGCGCCTATTCCCAGGCCCCCACCGTCGCGACGGTGGCGCTCCAAGCGATCTCCTCGCCCGACGGCGTCGATACGGCGCCGGTCTATGGTTCGGCGCCGCCCACCGGCACGGGCTCGCTCACCGTGCGCGTCGCCGAAGACCAGTGGAATGGCGACGCGCAGTTCACCGTGTTCGTCGACGGTCATCAAGTCGGCGGCATCCAAACGGCGACAGCCTCTCACGCCAGCGGCCAATGGCAGGACATCGCCCTCACCGGAGATTTCGCCGCCGGCGCACATACCGTCGCGATCAATTTCCTCAACGACGCGTGGGGCGGCAGCGCTGCGACCGACCGCAACCTCTACGTCCAATCGGTCACCATCAACGGTGAAACCATCGCCGGCACGGCCGCGGTCAACACGGCCGCGAACGGCCACACGGATCCCGGCTCCGCGGCAATGGACATCAATGGCACGGCGGTCTTCACAGCCACCGGGATAGTGCCCTCCCCCGGCTCGTCCGGTTCCACGGGTTCGATCATTCCGGCCGGGAGCGATACCCTTTATCTGAGGGTCGCGGAGGATGCGTGGAACGGCGATGCCAAGTTCACCGTCTTCGTCGATGGCCATCAGATCGGTGGCACCCAGACGGCGACGGCGTCGCATGCCAGCGGACAGTGGCAAGATATTGCCCTGACCGGCGATTTCACCGCAGGTCCGCACACCGTCGACGTCAATTTCATCAACGATGCCTGGGGCGGTTCGGCCGCAACCGACCGTAATCTCTATGTCGGTGCCATCGGCCTCAATGGCGAGACGATATTCGGCAATGCCGCGTTCTTCAACAACGCCGCCAATGGGCACCCGGACACCAACTCCGCTGCGATGAACATCGCCGGCACCGTGGAATTCAAGACGACCGGAACACCGACTGCGCTTCCGACTACTTCAACGATTACGCTGCATGTCGCCGAGGATGCCTGGAACGGCCACGCGCAATTCAACGTGCTCGTCGACGGCGCACAGGTCGGCGGCACCCAGACAGCCACCGCATCGCACGCCAGCGGACAGTGGCAGGACGTCACCCTCACCGGCGATTTCGGCACCACCGGGCCCGGGAAGGTCGACGTCGTCTTTCTCAACGATGCGTGGGGCGGAACGGCGGCGACCGACCGCAACCTTTACGTGCAGTCGATCGACGTGAACGGCCATCACTTCGCCGGCAACGCTGCGAGCAACAACGCCGCCAATGGCGCCGCTGCGGCGGATCCCGGCGCCGCTGTGATGATGATCAACGGCACGGTCGATTTCAGCGTTGACCACACCGCCCCGCCGGCCGGCGATTTTTGGCACATCGCATAAGCGCCGTGCCGTCGACGCTCCGGGGGTGGAGCGAGAGAGGAAGCAGCCGTTCCGAAAGGGGCGGCTGCTTTCGTTCGAGCAGTTCTGCGGCTTTTAAACCAGCAAGTCCGACGCTGCGCTCGATCCGACGTTATGGAACGTCACTGTGCCGTTGATCAGCATCTCGGCGGCGTGCGGGTCGACGTCGGGTTGCCCGTTCCGGGCATCGTTGTCCGCATTCTGACCGGCGTAGTGCTGACCGTTGAAATCGATGCCGCCGACATAGAGGTTGCGGTCGGTCGCCGCCGTTCCGCCCCACACATCGTTGACGAAGTGCACCGCGACCGTGTGCGGCCCGGCGCCGAAATTGCCGTTGTAGGTGAAATCCTCGAACACGCCTGAGCTGTGGGCGACCACGACGCCGGTCGGACCGGCGATCTGCGTTCCGTCGACATCCACGGTGAACTGCGCATCGCCGTTCCAGGCATCCTCCGACAGGTGCAGAACCAGCGTGTCGGCACCGCCGCCGCTGGGGGGCATCGGCATCTGAGATGCACTGGTAACACCGACATCCGGAAAGCTGACGGTGCCGTCGATCGCCATCACGGCGGCATCGGGAGCCGACGCACCGTTGGCCGCGTCATTGCCGGCGGCGGTGCCGGCGTAATGCTGGCCATTGAAGTCGATCCCCTCGACGTAGAGATTACGGTCGGTCGCCGCCGTGCCGCCCCAGGCGTCATTGATGAAATGCACCGCTACCGTGTGTGGACCGGCGCCAAAGCTGCCGTGATAAGTGAAATTCTGGGCGTTGCCCGAGCCGTGGGCGACCATGACGCTGGTCGGACCGGCGATCTGCGTCCCATCGACATCGAGCGTGAATTGCGCATCGCCGCTCCAGGCGTCCTCCGACAAATGCAGCACCAGCGTGTCGGGACCGGTGCCCGTCGGCGGCGCGGAGGCGCCGCCGACATCCGGAAAGCTGACGGTGCCGTCGATCGCCATCACGGCGGCATCGGGAGCCGACGAGCCGTTGGCCGCGTCGTTGCCGGCGGCGGTGCCCGCATAATGCTGGCCATTGAAGTCGATCCCCTCGACGTAGAGGTTACGGTCGGTCGCCGCCGTGCCGCCCCAGGCATCGTTGATGAAGTGCACCGCCACCGTGTGCGGACCGGCGCCGAAGCTGCCGTGATAGGTGAAATCCTGGGCGTTGCCCGAGCTGTGGGAAACCGTCACGCTCGTCGGCCCAGCGATCCGAGCGCCATCGACATCGAGCGTGAATTGCGCATCGCCGCTCCAGGCGTCCTCCGACAGGTGCAGAACCAGCGTGTCGGGCCCCGAGCCGCCCGGCGACGAAGGATTCACGCCGCCGTTGTCGAACAGGAAATTATCGGCGGTGAATGCGCCTTCGGGCACGCCGAGGAAGGTCAGCGTTTCGCCGTTCGGCAATGGCAGCAGAGTGCCGGCGTTGCGCACGAGATCGCCGAAGTGGGACTGCACGTAGGAAAAATCAATCCCGTAGTCGACGAACTTGACGATGTCGCCGCCGATGCCCGCCGCGAAATCCTGGATCACATCCGAGCCTTGCCCGACCCGTTCGATGAAGGTGTCGCGCCCTGCGCCGCCGATCAGGGTATCGTTGCCGGCACCGCCGACGATCGTATCGTCGAGGTGCGTGCCGAAGAGCGTATCGTTTCCCGACGTTCCCGTGATCGTCTG
>Ga0207664_10003027_pt1 | contig 11174 bp, 11 predicted proteins | sample LARL83metaG_FD_184349 | JGI IMG/M metagenome (GOLD analysis project Ga0207664, IMG submission 184349) | Corn, switchgrass and miscanthus rhizosphere microbial communities from Kellogg Biological Station, Michigan, USA - LAR L8-3 metaG... | ecosystem: Host-associated > Plants > Roots >...
TGCTTGAGGATGTCCCAGCTGTTGTCCTGGCCGCAGTCGTGGACCAGCACCATCTCCAGGCCGCCTTCCACGGACAGGCCGCACACGGCGGATACCAGCTCCTCGATGGTGTCCGCGCCGTTATACACCGGTACGACGACGCTCAAGGTGGGCTGGTTCTCGGCCATCAGTTCATCCCCGGGCAAGGGCGTGCATTATAACGTACCGTCATTGTTCAGTCCCTGTCGCTGCGCGCGCACGGTAGCGCAATCCGAGCCACCCAAAACCGACCCATAGCAGTTCCTGGAGGATGGTGGCGATCTGGTACACCAGGATGATGGCCAGCGCGTGGGGGCGGCTCACGCCGAATGGCACCAGCACTGCCACCGCGATGAACTGGAAGATGCCGATGTAACCCGGCGTGGAAGGCACTGCGCTGGAGAGACCCAGTGCCGCCAGGAACAGCATGGCCTGGGCGAAACTCAGGGAATCGTGGAAGGCGTGGACGAGGCACAGCATCGCCGCGGCGTCGAAGACCCATACCGCCGCCGTCATGGCGGCGTAGAACGCGGTGCGGGCGGGATGATGCACCAATGAGCGCGAACCGGTGCCGATGCCGTGCAAGACCTCGATGCCGCGGTGTGCCAGCTTGTGCGGCAGATGCAGTGTCCGGGCGATGGATGCGAATCCATGGCTGAAAGCCGGCAGGAAGAACAGGACTCCGAGCGTCACGATGCCCAGCAGCAGGAAGACGCCGGCGGCAGCCGTGAGCCACAGCGGCATATGTGGTATCAGCAGCATCAGCATGAAGGTGACCAGCGCCAGGAACACCGCGTCGCTCACCCGCTCCACCGCCGCGGTCCCCACCACGAAAGGCAATCGCACGCCCAGGAGCCGGGACACCCATACGGTGCGAGCGGCCTCGCCGGCCCGCGCCGGCAGGAACGAGTTGCCGAGGTCGCCGATCGCCTCGCCGACGAACGCCACCGCCATGCAGCGGCCCGCTTCCGGCGCCAACAGCGTGCTCCAGCGGAGCGCGCGCGACAGCAGCGCAAGCAGTTGGAATGCCAGCGTCGCGGCCAACCAGTACGGCGAGAGCGTCGGCAGGGAGTCGAAGAATGCGTGCCAGTCCAGGCCCGCTAGCGCCACATACAGCAATCCCGCCGCCACCAGCAGCAATACCGAACGCAACGTCCAGGTGCGCAGAGTGGAGGCACGCGGCACCGACGCGCTGCTATGGACCTGGCTCATGGAGACCTTATCTATATATAAGTGTTGTCGAGGTGGCTTCGCGCCAGGTCCCCGTCCACAGATTTTACACTGGCATGCCGGGCCAATACCGGCTGCCGGGCCGGCATTGGGGCTGTGCTACATTAGCCGCCGCCTCAGCACTCGCGGCGTCGCCATCCCATGGAACAACACGAATACGAGGCCATGGCGCGGCTGGAGCTCAAGCTCTGGTGGTATCGCGCCTTGCATGACAAGGTGCTCTGCACGTTGCACCGACGCCTGCCCGGCAGGCCCGGCACCACACTGCTGGATGCCGGTTGCGGCACCGGTGGCCTGCTCAAGCTCGTGCACGACGCATTCCCCGACTGGTCTCTCCACGGCATCGACATCGCCGACACGGCCGTGCAATACGCGCGCCGGGTATCGCCGGCAGAGATCCGCCTTGGCTCCGTCACCGCACTGCCTTACGCCGATGCCAGCTTTGATGCCATCGTCAGCACCGATGTGATGTATCACCGCCTGGTGGACCCCCATGGCATGCTGGATGAATGCTGCCGCGTGCTCAAGCCCGGCGGCCTCCTGGTGGTGAACCTCCCCGCCTACCAGTGGCTGCGCTCCTATCATGACGACCATGTCCAGACCGGGCAACGTTACACCCTGCGTTCGCTGGCCGCAGTCATGGACTCCCATCCCGTGCGGCGCCTGCAAGGGAGCTATTGGAACGCCCTCTTGTTCATGCCTCTGGTGCTCAAGCGCAAGCTGTTCGCGGGCTCGCAGCCGCATAGCGACGTGGGCGAGTTCCCGCCCTGGTTGGACCGACTCGCCTACACGCTCATGTCTTGGGAGAATCGCTGGATCTGCCGCGGCGGCAGCCTCCCCTTCGGCAGTTCCGTCTTTGCCACCTATCGCCGCACCTGAACGCTGGCGCACATCCCGTGCCGCCCCTAGAATGACGCTCCGAACGCCAGATCCGCACCCATGACCCGACTCCCTGGAACCGAACCGCGATGCTGAAATATCTCGACGTCGGCACCCTCCGCAGGCACCTACCCTACCTGCTGGGCCTGGTAGCGCTCATCATCGTCGTCGCATCGTTCAAGCTGTTCTGGCGTTCCATCGATGACGTGGCCATGTCCAACATGGCAGACGGCGGCGGGCAAGTGATGGTGCCCGAACCGCACCTTATCCTCACCAACATCACGTGGGGTTACATCGTCTACGCCCTTCATCTGCTCGGCGATCCATGGGCATACGCCACCATGATCTACGTCGAGCTGGTTCTGTCGTACTTCGCCCTTCTCTATGCCTTCGTGCATAGCGACATCGACCATCCGGTGGCCGCGACCCTGCTGTTGTTCGTGTACGCGCCCACGCTGATCTACCCACAACATACCCTGGTGGCAGGGTACCTCGCGTTTGCCGGCATCGTGCTGCTGTGCCGATCGGTGGATAGCCGTTCGTTGCGGGGCGGTTATGTGGCCGGCGCGCTGTTGGTGTTATCCAGCCTGGTCCGGTGGGACGAGACCGCGTTCGTCTGCCTCGTCGCGATTCCTTTTTGCCTGAAGTACTGGTTCGCGGCCTGGAACTCCGATCTGCGCAAGCAATGGATGGGGTTGCTCGGCATCACCGCGATCGTCGGCGCGGGCTTCCTGCTCCTCGATTTCCTCACCTTCGGTCACGGCGAATGGAAGGAGTTCGCAGATACCTACAAGTACATGATGGAGTTCAACGACTTCAAGGTCGGTGAATATTTCTATAACCACCAATCGGCCTTGGCGGGGACCGGATATTCGGTGAACGATATCAGACTGTTCGGCGAGTGGTTCTATTGCGACCCCAGCGTCTTTTCCCCGGATAAACTGGCGGCGTTGCTCAATCGCGTACCTCCACTGGATAACCTGCTGATTCACCTCAGGGAGTACCGTAAGCTCCTGGAGCCCCTGGGAGATTCCACCTTCCAGGTCTTGGCAGTATCGGTGTTGGTGATGATCTGTTTCCATCGCCGCCGCTGGCAACTCGCCGCGTCGGCTATGATGCTGGCCCTGCTCATGTTGTTGTTGCTTGCGCTGGGCCGGCCCCAGGTCACGCGCATCTATCTGCCGGCCAGCGCCGCCTTGCTGCTCATCGCCGCGCTCGACATGGGGAAGCGTGCCCGCTGGATAACAGCCGCACTGCTGACCGCTCTGACGGCCGTCAACCTCACATACCTGGTCAGCCTGCATAAAGAAAACATCAATTTGCAGAAGCGGGCCGTCGGCGTGCAGGCCGCGACCTGCAGGTTGTCGCACGACCAGCTATTCGTGAACTGGGGCAGCGCCTATCCGTTCACTCTCAACTACCTGCCCTTCGGCAGTCCCAGCGCTTGCGACTTGAATTATTACTCGCTCGGCGGGTATTCGCTGTCTCCCTTCGCCCTCGATCACCTGCACAAGTACACCGGCGGCAAGGACCTGATCCCGGCCCTGCTGGCGGGCCAGCAGTTCGATTTCATCGCCGACGCCAGGAACCTGCCCCTACTGCAGCGATACGTGCATGAGCATTACCAGGCGCATCTGGACGTCGAGCGCATACCTGGCGCCAGCTTCTCCATGTTCCACGTGAGTGTGACGCCGGCCGCAGGCACCGTGCCGGTGGCCGTGAAGAGCGCCGACCCTTGACCGGATCGCCATGAAGTTCTGCAGTCAGTGCGGCCATGCACTCAGCCACCTGGTGCCTCCCGGCGACCACCTGCCGCGCTTTGTCTGTGCCGCCTGCAATACCATCCACTACCAGAACCCCAAGATCGTCACGGGCTGCGTGGCGGAGTGGCAGGGCCGCATCCTGCTCTGCAAGCGCGCCATCGAGCCGCGTGCCGGTTTCTGGACTCCGCCGGCGGGTTTCATGGAGAACGGCGAGACCACCGCGGCCGCCGCCGCCCGCGAAACCGCCGAAGAGGCCCTGGCCGAAGTGGTTGACCTGCAGCCCTTCGCCCTGGTGAACGTGCCCCACGTGGACCAGGTGCACCTCATGTTCCGCGGTGTGCTGAAAGACGGCCGTCATGCCTCCGGTACCGAGAGCCTGGAGACGGCCCTGCTGGAGGAGCGGGACATACCCTGGGAGGAGATCGCCTTCCCCAGCATGCGCTTCACGCTGGAGCGCTACCTGGAGGACCGGCGCCGCGGCAGCTTCGGTTTCCACTCCACCACCTGGGAACATAAGCGTTAACTCCCGCGCCACGGGGCTTGTGGCAAAATCATGCTACTGCGAAGGAGTCGAGCATGGCATTCGTCGTCACCGAGAACTGCATCAAGTGCAAGTACACCGACTGCGTGGAGGTCTGCCCCGTAGACTGCTTCCACGAAGGTCCGAACTTCCTGGTCATCGACCCGGAGGAGTGCATCGACTGCACCCTGTGCGAGCCGGAATGCCCCATCAACGCCATCTATTCGGAAGACGATCTGCCGGACGACCAGAAGGACTTCAAGAAGCTCAATGCGGAGCTGGCCCAAGACTGGCCGGTGATCACCCGCCAGAAACCCGCCCCCGCCGACGCCAAGGAATGGGAAGGCAAGCCCGGCAAGAAAGATCTGCTGGAACGCTGATCGCGTCGTCCACGCCCCGTCAACCGCCTTGGCCAGCCAGCGCCGCGGGATCGTCCAGTAACTTCAGCAGATCCTCCGGCGGCAGATAGCCGGCGATGAGCCGGCCGCCTTCGGTGATGATGATCGGCGTGCCCTGCAACCCAAGTTTCATGGCCAGATCGTAGCCCTCCAGCACCGCTTTCTGGTCGCAACCCTCCGCCGTCGCGACGGCATTGCCCAGCATGGCGGATCGGTAAGCGGCGCGCCGGTCCTTCGCGCACCACACTCCCACCGCCTTGGCCCAGGAGGGCGAATCGAGGCCGCTGCGCGGATAGGCAAGGTAGCGCAGTGCCACGCCCGCAGCCTGCAGCCGTGGCATGTCGCCCGCCAGCTGTCGGCAGTAGCCGCAGTCGATGTCAGTGAGCACGGTCAGCACGTGGCGCGGGTGTGGCACCGGGAAGACGATCATGTCGTCCTCGCCGATGCCGGCGAGGTAGGCCATGCGTGCCGCTGCCCGGTCCCCGGCGCTCAGATCACGTCCGCTGCTGAGTTCTATCAAGTCGCCGCGCAGAGCGTACTTGCCATCGCGGGTGAGATAGAGGATCTGCGGTCCCAGCGTCACGCGATACAGACCGGCGATGTCCGTGGCGACGACATCCTTCGGTTCCACCCGCAACTGCTTCGCCAGTCGTGCCGTGACGTCGTCCGCCAGTGTGGACACACACCAGCCGAGTAACAGCAGCGCCAGGATCATGCGACGCATTTGATGCCCCAAAGAAAAAGGGCCGCGTTTGCACACGGCCCCTTAATCTTACTACTCAACTAAGAGCGGGGGACCCGCTTTTAGCCGCGGGGATGGTGCTTCGAGTGCACGTCCTTGAGGCGCTCCCGCGCCACGTGCGTATAGATCTGCGTGGTGGATACATCGCTGTGGCCCAGGAGCATCTGCACCACACGCAGGTCCGCGCCATGGTTCAGCAGATGGGTGGCGAATGCATGCCGCAGGGTATGCGGCGACAGCGAGGCGGAGATGTTGGCGATCTCGGCGTAGCGCTTGATGATGTGCCAGAAAGCCTGGCGCGTCATGTAGTCGCTGCGGCGGGTCGGGAAGAGATAATCCGACTGGCGGCCGCCCAGGATGTCCAGGCGCGCATCGGTCAGGAACTTCTCGATCCACTTGGTGGCTTCCTCGCCCACCGGCACCAGGCGCTCGCGGTTGCCCTTGCCGACCACCCGCACCACACCCTGCTTCAGGTTGACCTGGGACATGCGCACGCTGACGAGCTCGGACACGCGCAGGCCGGTGGCATACAGGAGCTCAAGCATCGCACGATCGCGGATGCCGAGCGGCTCGGCCACGTCCGGAGCACGCAGCAGCGATTCCACCTCGCCTTCGCTCAAAGATTTCGGTAGCGGCCGGCCGAGCTTGGGCATGTCGATGCGCGTGGTCGGGTCCTCCGAGAGGCGTCCTTCACGCAGCATGTGACGATAGAAGCGGCGGATGCTGGAAAGCTGGCGCGCCGTGGAGCGCGGACGCGCACCCTGCTGCACACGCCAGGCCAGGAATGCCAGGAGATGTTCGCGCTGCGCATCCATGAGTTCCACGCCCTGGCCTTCCAGCCAGCGACTGAGACCCGACAGATCGGCGCGATAGGCAGCCAGCGTGTTCTCCGAGAGTCCGCGCTCGCTCCACATGGAATCCAAGAAACGTTCCACGTCCGGCTGACTGTGGCCGACGTCGGAGACGGGCATGGACAACGGGGCCGGGGCACTGCCCGGGACCGGCGTCGAATTGATAAGCTGTTTTTCACTCATGGCAATTCCCTTTATATAATTTCGTGTACCAACTAAATACCCGTCATCCATTTCGGGTTGGCCAAGTCTCGGTGCTTTCGCCACTTAACACCGTGATACGGTTCACATTTATATGTCAAATATACAGCATTTTGACAATAACTGGATAACTGCCTGCGGCCTTCTTGTTCTGAGGACGCCCAAACCTGATACTGCGCCCCAATCATGCCGACCCCCAAGTCCCCTTCTAAGTCATTGAATCTATTGTTTTCCCTGAGGGGATGGCTGGCAGTACTCCTCTTCGCGATCCCCAGCATGGTGTGGGTGGCCATCCTGCCCGGGCGGGCCCGCCGCCGGCGCTGGGCCAGGCGCTGCGCCAGGGTGCTGCTGCGGCTCATGGGCATCGGTCTCAAGGTGCAGGGCCTCGCCCATCTGCCGGAGACCTGCATCGTGGCCGCCAACCACGCGAGCTATCTGGACGGCGTCATCCTCACCGCGGCCCTGCCGCCGCGCTTCGGCTTCGTCATCAAGCGTGAGATCACCAAGGTGCCGCTGGTGGGCTGGATGACCCAACGGGTCGGCTCCGAATTCGTGGAACGCTTCGACAAGCACGGCGCACGCCACGACGCATCCCGCCTGATGCGGAGCGCGCAGCGAGGCGATTGTCTCGGCATCTTCCCGGAAGGCACCTTCATCGCCGAACCCGGTCTGCGGGTCTTCCATCTCGGCGGCTTCATGGCTGCCGCCCGGGCCGGCCTGCCGGTGGTGCCCATCGCCATCCGCGGTGCGCGCAGCATCCTGCCGGCCCATTGCTGGATGCCGCGGCGAGGCCATCTGCAGGTGCAGGTGTTGCCCGCCATCCAGCCGGCGGCCCGCAATGGTGATGCGGCACGCAAGCTCAGGGATGAGGTTCGTCTACAGGTGCTGGCCCATTGCGGCGAGCCCGACCATGCCAGGCACGGCGCGCCGGAGTGAAGCTCAGCCGGTGCTGCGCACGCTGAGATAGTGCAACCAGGCTTCCGCCTGGGCGCGGGAATCGTCGTACTTCGCGGCCTCTCGCAAGGACGCGGTGCCTTCGTCGTATTGGCGGTTCTGCACCTGGGAGATGCCCTGCAGCAGCCAGGCTCGGCCGGGACGTTTCAGCCCGCCCTTGGCGATGGCCTTCTTCGCGGTGTCGATGGCCGAGAACCATTCATGCCGCTGGGTGTAGATCTGCGCCTGGGCCACCAGCGGGTCACCGCTCTTCGATTGCTTAGCGGCCTCGCCGAGTGCCGCCACCGCGCGATCCAGATCGCCGGCGTCCTGCCACGCGTTCGCCAACAGCGTGTAGTTCGCTTCGCTCGCCTGCACCACGCCGGTCTGCAGGCCTTCTTGCAGCACCAGCGCCGCCTGGTAGGGCACGTTGTTCTGCATGTACAGCGAGGCGAGATCCAGGTAATCCTGGGATTGGCGGATCAGTCCCTGCCGATACATGAGTGCGTATACGGCGAGTGCCTTCGAGGCATCGCCCGCTTGGGCGTAAGCGTTGCCGAGCTGCGTCCAGTACTGGGTCTGGTCGGGATAGTGGGACAGTACCGCTTCCAGCTGCTCCGCCGCAGCCGCGTAGTCGTGCACCTGATACAGGCAGGAAATCAACAGCTGATACCACTCCACCGGCGCATCGGCGACGGAGTCGACGGCACGCTTGGCCTCCGGTACCGCCTGGCGGCACTGGCCTGCCTGGGCATATCCCTGCGCCAGGGCCATCAGCACGTCGGGCGGCGGGTTCTCCTGGCCCTGCAGGGAGTTGCGCAGCATGTCCAGGCCCGGCTGATATTGGCCGTTCGCCACCAGGAGCTTACCTAAGGTCAACTGCGCCTCGCGCTGTTCCGCTCCCGGCAGGAGGTTCTGCTGTACCACGGGCTGCAGCGTGGTGAGCGCATTCGCATAATCGCCGCGCGCCACATACAGGTCTGCGGCGAGTTCGCGCACCACAGCCGCCTCGTAGGTGTTGGTGGCCACGCCCTGTAGATAGCTCAGTTGGTTGGCCGCATCGGCGTACTGGCCCGCCCGGATCTGGTTCTGCACGCCGCGCATCTTGCGGAACAGCGTGCTTGAGATCGAACCCTGGTTGAGGATGGTGTCGGCGGCGGCAAGCGTCGCGGCGCTCAAGCCGAGCACAGCGAGCACCGCCGCCAGCAGCAAGCGTGGGCGATTCATCCGCCACCTCCGCGGTTGAAGTCCACCACCACCGAGGTGTCACGGGGCGCGGGGATGGGTTGGAACTTCCATCTCACCACGGCGCGCAGGGCCGCATCATCGAAGATGCCGCGACGCGGCTTGGCGTCGATCACGGTGGGATTCGACACGCTGCCATCGGTCTCCACCGTGAACTTCACGGTCACGGAACCCGAGGTGATCTCATCGCGTATCGCCTGGGGCGGGAATTTCGGATCGACGCGTTCCACCAGCACGATGTTACCCACCGCCAACACTGGCTGCGCGGCGGGCGCGGTGCCCGACGCCGGCGCCGGATTCTGGTTCTCGGACTCGCCCTCCGCCACGCTCTGGGCGGCGCCGGTCGCGAACTGCGGCTTGTAGGCCGGAAGTCCTAAGGACGGCAGCGGCAGATCCGGCGGCGCGACGCGCGCCAGGCCCGTGTCTTCGGGGAGCGCCGGGGCACGGTTGGCGCCGGGCTTGGGCGGCAACGCGCCGATCTGCAGCGCCACGGGCGCCACGTTGTTGAGGTTCACCACGCTGGTCGCGTCGGCGTTGCCGCCGGCGTTCAACTGGAACTGCCGGCCCACCACCAGGCTCTGCATCGCCACCAGCACGCCGAACACCATCAGCAGGCCAAGCATCAGCGATCCGGCGTAGCGCAGCATGGTCTAGCCGCCCCGCCGCAGTTTGTCCGCCAGGAGACGGGTCTCCCGGTCGGCGCGGTCGCGCAGCGCGCGGGTGAAGAACAGCGCCACCAGCACCAGGGCGCCCGCCGCCAAGAGCGGCACCGCGGCGCCGAGGATTCCGCCGGCCACGCGCGACTGGCCTGCGGCGCCTCCCAGGGATTCCGCCTCCAGCACCCGCATCACGCCGCCCACCGAACCGAACACGCCGAGCATGAACATCACCAGCACCAGCGACTGGATGAAGTCCACGGAGCGGTGGGTCTCGGCGAACACGCTGGCCACGATCTGCTTGCGCGCGCGCCGCGCGGCGCGCAGCTCCGCCTTCTCATGACGTTTCCAGCGTCGCAGCGCGATCTCCTGCGCCGCGGGATAGACGAACAGGAAATACCAATAGCGCTCGGCGATGAGCGTCCACAGCGCCACCGCCAACAACAGGAGCAGCCACACCACGCCGCCCGCGGCGAACAGGTTGGAGAGCCCGCTGAAGAGATCCTGCAGCGCCTGCATCAGCGCGCCTTGGCCGCCGCCAGCTTCTCGGCGCGCGCCGCGAGGATCGCGGCGCTCTGCTCTTCCAGCATGTGCATCAGTTGCCCGCTGCGCGCGGTCAAGATGCCGTGGAAGAACAGCAGGATCACCGCCACCAGGAGTCCGAGCCAGGTCGGCACCAGGGCCGAGCCGATGCCGCTCGCCACCTGGGTACCGCTGCTGCCGAACAGGTTCATGGTCTGGAAGGTGTTCATCACGCCGGCCACGGTGCCGAGGATGCCGAGCAGCACCGCCACCAGGGCCAGGATGCGCAACAGGCCCAGACGCGCTTCGATCACCGGCCGTTCCCGGAGCAAGGTCTCATCCAGGCGCAGCCCGAGCGTGTCGGCATCGTCTGCCTTGCTCTCGTTGAACACCGACAGGATGCGCCCCAGCGGATTGCCGAGGTCGGCCTTGCTGGAGCCCATCTGGGTCTTGATCTTGCCGCCCACCAATACGAGGTACGCGCCGCGCTCCAGGATGATGAGCAAGCCCACCAGGCCCAGCACGATGATGATCCAGCCGGTGGTATGACCCTGGGCCACCCGCTCCATGAATGAGGGCTGGTTGGCGAGGCTGCGCAGGAGGTCGCCGCCGGAGGGATCCACGGCCATGGCCTGCACGCCGCCGGAGGCGGAGGACACGCTGCCGGCCAGGTCACGCCAATGGTTGTTCGGCTGGCGATCCGGCTGCACCAGGGCGCCGGTCTCAGGCACGTAGCGCAGGAAGGCGTTGCCGTTCACCGCGCTGAACACTCCCACGCGCACCACGCTCGCCTGCTCCGAGGAACCGTCCTCATGGCTCACGGTGGCGCCGAACTTGGCGACTTGGCCTTCCGCCGTCAACTCCTGCTGCATCAGGAACCAGAGTTTGTGCAGATCGTCCGGGGTCGGCAGGTCGGAACTCTCGGCCAGCTTCGCCAGGAACACGCCGCGGCCCGGATATTGGGTCGAGGTCATGGAACCGTCGAGCGTGGTCTTGAGGTTGCCGGCTGCCTGGCGCACCTGGTCGAACACCTGGCTGTAATCGCCCTCGCGGCTGCGGATCTGGTTGTTGAGGTCGTCAAGTTGTTTCTTGTTGGCCTCGAACTTGGCTTCCAACTGCTGCTCGTTGGCCGATTCCTGCGCCAGCGCCTGCTTCGCGGACGCGAGGATCTGCGCCTGCTGGTCCGCCGCGTTGCGGAACTGCGCTTCACGCTGCT
>Ga0207664_10003029_pt1 | contig 11173 bp, 10 predicted proteins | sample LARL83metaG_FD_184349 | JGI IMG/M metagenome (GOLD analysis project Ga0207664, IMG submission 184349) | Corn, switchgrass and miscanthus rhizosphere microbial communities from Kellogg Biological Station, Michigan, USA - LAR L8-3 metaG... | ecosystem: Host-associated > Plants > Roots >...
GAGCACCGGCCAGAATCTCGCCGATGGCATCGTCGGCGTTGCCCTGCTCGGCACGCCTGTCGTGTTGACGTTCGGCCTGCTCGCCATGGGGCTTGCGACGCGCCTCGGCACTTCGCGGTCGAGTCTAGCCGCATCTCTCATCATGCTTCTCGTATCCGGGAGCCCGCTGCTCCTGGGGCCGAGTCTCAGACAATCCGCGGTAGGCCGGATATTCGATGCGATCAATCCCTTCTCGGGCGCCCTGAATGCGTTCGATTCAGTCATCATCGACTCGCAGTCGATCGGAGCGCAGGCGACGCGGATCGCCTTGACCGTTTCCTGGCTCGCGTTCGCCGTCTGGTTCGCTTTTTCCGGCATGAAGCGCGTCGCGCGGTGAGGAGAACGCAATGAGGCTTCCTGCCGTCGTTCTTGCCGCATTCCTGGCGTTCTTCGCAACCGGCGCGCGCGCCTCTCCGCTTGCGATCGAATTCGCGCCCAGCGCAACGAATCCCGCCAGCCCGCAGATGGGCGACAACCTGACCTTTCACAGCGTCATCCGCAACGACGGGACGGCGCCAATCGACAGCATCATCGCCTGGATCAGCCTCGTGCAGGTCGACAAGGGAAAGGAGCAGCCGCTGGATCTCGAGGACTGGAGCGCCCACAAGGCCGTCACGATCCCGACGCTCGCGCCGAATCAGAGCGTCCAGACCGATTGGCCGATGCGCCTGATCCAATCCGGCCACTACCGCGTCGTCATCAGCGCGGTGACGCGCGATGGCGCCAACCTCATGGCTAGCCCGTTCTCCGACTTCCAGGTGCGGGTGAAGCCGGTTGTCGAATCCTCGCGGGTCCTGCCGGTTGCCTTTGGACTGCCGTTGCTGCTCGGCCTCCTCCTGTTCTGGCGCTGGCGGCGCCGCTGATCGGGAAATCCCGTCCCGGGCCGACCGTCCTTGTCTCGCCCGCTATCCGATGATTTGAGGCGGCGCGGTGTGGTTGAGGTTGAAGTCGGCGGTTCCGTTGATGGCCATGACGGCGGCGGAGGGATCGAGCGCCTCCTCGTGGTTGGCGGCGTTGTTGATCGCGCTGCTGCCGGCGAGGTGGACGCCGTTGACGTCGATCGACTGGACGTAGAGGTTGCGGTCGGTCGCCGCCGTGCCGCCCCAGGCGTCGTTGAGGAAGACGACGTCGACATGGCCCGGCCCCTGGGCGCCGAAGTCGCCGCTCACGGTGACGTCCTGCACCTGATGCAGGGCGTGGGACGCCGTCGCCGTCTGCACGCCGCCCACCGCATTGCCGTCGACCATCACCTGGAACTGGGCGTCGCCGTTCCAGGCGTCCTCCGAGACGTGGAACACGATCGTCGACGGGGCCACCGTGCCGCTGCCTCCGCCGGTGCCGGTGCTGTGGAAGGTCGCGGTGCCGTTGACGTCCATCACCGCCGCCGAGGGGTCGCTCGCCTGGCCGCCGTTGGCGGCGGTGTTCTGCGCCGACGGGCCTTGAAGCGTCTCGCCGTTCACCGTGATCGACTGCACGTACATGTTGCGGTCGGTCGCCGCCGTGCCGCCCCAGGCGTCGTTGAGGAAATTGACGCCGATGGTGTGCGGGCCCGCCGCCAGGGTGCCGGCGATGGCGATGTCCTGCCACTGGCCCGCCGCGTGGGACGCCGTCACCGTCTGGGTGCCGCCGAATTGCGTGCCGTCGACCGTCACCGTGAACTGCGCGTCGCCGTTGAACGCATCCTCCGACACATGCAGCGTCAGCGGGCCCGTCCCACCCGTGCCGCCCGTGCCCGGACCCGGAGGAGCAGCGGTGCCATCAGTGAACGTCGCCGTGCCGTTGACGTCCATGATCGCCATATTGGGATCGCTCGCGCCGTTGGCCGCCGTGTTCTGCGCGGCACTCCCCGGAAGCGTATGGCCGTTGATCGTCACCGACTGGACGTACATGTTGCGGTCGGCCGCCGCCGAGCCGCCCCAGGCGTCGTTGAGGAACGTCACCGCCACCGTGTGGGGACCCGCGTCGAAAAATCCGCCCAGCGCGATGTCCTGCCATTGCCCCGCGGCATGAGAAGCCGTCACCGTCTGGACGCCGCCGATCTGGGTTCCATCGACCTGGACCGTGAATTTCGCGTCGCCGTTGAACGCGTCCTCCGAAGCGCGGACCGTCAGCGTGGAATAGGTGGCGTTGAACGTCGCCGAGCCGTCGATGTCCATGACCGCGGCGCTGGGATCGGTGTGGCCGTTGGCGGCGGTGTTCGGTGCGGTGGCCCCGGCGATCGCTTCGCCGTTCACCGTCACCGATTGGACGTACAGATTGCGGTTGGTCGCGGCGGTACCGCCATTTGCATCGTTGATGTAATTGACGGCGATGGCATGGTTGCCCGCCCCGAGCGCAGCATTGAGAGCGATGTCCTCCCATTGGCCCGCGGCATGCGATGCGATCGCGGTCTGAACGCCGCCGATCTGGTTGCCGTCGACGGTGACGGTGAACTGGGCATCGCCGTTCCAGGCATCCTCGGAAACCCGCACGACGATGCGATCGGGCGCCGCGATGACCCCGTTCGCGTCGGTGGCGCCGTACGGCGTGGTGTCGACTCCGTCCGGCGAAGAGACCGTCTGCAGCGCCACCGCATGGGCGTTCGGATCCTTCGAGTAGGCGCGGACGTAATCGATGCTCATCACCGACGTCTCGCCGGCGGGGTTGCCCGGCCATCCGCCGACGGCGAGATCGAGCAGCAGGTACATCGGCTTGTTCATGGTGGCTGGGGTCGGCAACTGCCCGACCTGGAACACCTGCTGGCCGTCGATGTAGTAGGTGAGGTGATCGGGCTCCCAATCGACGCCGTAGGTGTGATAGCTCGCGTAGATATCGCCGCTGACGGGAGCCCAGCTTCCCCCGCTCTCGCTGCGATTCGCAGAGATCATGCCGTGGTAGGTCTTGCCCTGGCCGCCGTCGCCGTTCGGGTTGGGGGCACCGAACGCTTCCAGCATGTCGATCTCGGGCGGCCAGGACTTGTCGGCGGGCAGCATCCAGAAGCCCGACCACATGCCCGGCCCCTGTGCCACCTCGACGCGCGCCTCGAAGTACCCGTAGGTCTGAGAAAAGCTCCCCTCGGTGGTGATCATGCCCGAGTTGTAGGGCTGATTGTCGGGGTTGGTGCCGGGAGAGGCCGTGATGTTCAGCGCGCCGTTGGCGAGGCTGAACGGATTCACGCCGACGCTCGGGTCCGAGTAGTACTCGAGGTCCCCGTTCGAATAGAGCTCGCGCCCGCCGAAATAGAACGTGGTCTTGTATCCCGTGCTGCCGTCGGGCGACCACTTGAACGCGTTGAATTCGTCGTCGTAGGTGAGAGTGAAACCGGAAAGACTGAGAGGAATACCCATTTGCGGCGCTTTCTCATGCTGGCATGCACGCGCATCGGTAGCGCGGCGATGCTCGGCATTTAGCCGCGCAAGCGGAGCGAGGGCGCGGGCGAAAAAACTTTCAAAAAGAAGTCATAAAATACCAGCCATTGCAGATTTTTCGGTGCCGGAAAGACACCGTTCTCAATCTTCGCGAGGCTGCTGTTCTGCACAGCTTCGTTTGCGCCCACAGCTTTCCTCGTTGACGGGCAGTGTTCAATTCTGCGGTCAAGATTTGCTTGCGCTCCGACCGTCGGTGCCGCTCGTCTCTCCCGACGTGCGTTCACCCACGGTACTGTCGGTTCTCCGCCAGCGCGGCAAGGGTCGGCGGTGTTCCCGGGAGGAAACCAGCCGTCGTTGGCGAGCATCGCGCCGTCCGTTCCACCGTGCGCATGATTGGGGCACACGAAGGTTCTCAGCGCGCACTCTGAGCGGCAACGATGCAGCGCTTAAAACCGGCAGCGGGAAATGCAGCCATGCTCCGTAGCCGAGCACATAGCGCAAAAATTATCGACGGGGTTCGATGCCGGCGATGCGGTCGCCCTCGACGCGAAATCGGCAGAATACGCGAACGGCGACGTGCAACGATCGGTTGCTATGGGCCCGCCCAGCCCCGAAGATGACGCGCTCGTCTACGAACGGCCCCATGGTGAGGGTGCCCATCGTCGCGCTCAACGTCTTGACCGCGAAGCGCATGTTCCGGCCTTACCACCGCCGTCTCCAGCCGAACGGCGGCCACTGCCGACGGCCAGTCTTAATCCCTTATCCCTTGTCCGATCGGGCTCGCGGACGGATGATGCTGACACCGAGCGAAGGCGTTATCCTGGCTCCGACGATAGGCTGATCCTACGCCCCCCGACGTCTCCTGCTCCGCAAGTCCTTATCTCCGCGGAACAAATCGCAACACCGGGCGTGTCACGAGTAAGCGGCCGCGTGCGGACTCGTGTCATAGCAAAGGTTTCGTGCATGGGTTTTCTTTACGACTGCACGGCCAATATAGTTCGACGGATTTACGACCGGCGGATCGCCGGGCCGCCGACGCTCGCGCTCGATGCGTATTTCCCCGATGGCCATCGGTTCATCAGCGCCTGGCAGGACATCCGCAACGAAGCGCTCGTGATCGCCCGGGACATCGAAAGCGTGCCGCGGTTCCACGACGTCATGCCGGAGCAGGAGGCGATCTCGGCCAACGATCACCGCGACTGGCGTCTGTTCATCCTCAAGGCGTACGGCACCGATATCCCGACCAATATGGCGTCCTGCCCCCGTCTCTCGTCGCTGGCATCGACAATTCCCGACGTGCTCTCGGCATCGCTGTCGTTCCTGGCACCCGGAAAGCATATCCCGCAGCACCGCGGACCCTTTCGCGGCGTGCTCCGGTTCTATCTCGGCCTGTCGATCCCCAGCAGCGAGGATGGATCCCCCGCCACCGTGCTGATGATCAACGGCGTCGAGCACCGTATCGGCAACGGCGAATGCCTGCTGTGGGACGATACGTACCCGCACGAGGTGTGGAACCGCAGCGACAAGCTCCGTGCGGCCCTTCTCCTCGACGTGAGGCGCCATGGAATGCCGTTCGACATGGAGATTTTCTCGCGGATGCTGATCGCCGTCGCCAGGGTCGGCATTCGGCTGCGAGGCGTCGGCGCGCCCGCCCGCTGAGACGTTCGGCCATACCAGCAGGGAACCGAAACGCCAACGCCGGCGTACGGCCCTAGTTTCTGCCGCCCTTGGCGCAGAACTCGGCCTTGGTGAAATCCCTGCAGAGAATGCCGCCTTTCGTCGCCATCAATTCGGTGAGGCGGTTGATCACCGCGGGCGGCGCATCCAGCACGTTGCGCACGATCGCCTCCATCTCGGGCCCCTTTGCGGTACGCAGCGGCAGGTTGAGCCGCTTCGCTTCCCCGATGAAGGCTGGGTCCCCGATCATCGCCTCGAATGCGGCGCGCAGCGCCCGGACCCGCGCGGCCGGCACGGCCGGCGGCATGAAATAGGAAAAGCCGATGTCCGGCCCCGCCGATGCAAGTTCCATCGCGCGCCTCTCGGTCGGCGTTGTGGCCGCATCGATGGCGGTCGGCACGTCCGACCATTCTTCCTCCCGTTTCGCACCCCACTGCACGATCGGATAGAACAGCTTCTTCGTCAGGTAGTCGGGCTTGGTCGCCTTGAACGTGAGATACGAATAGCTGCCGAAGCCGTCGACCTCGCCCCGCTCCATGGCGAGAAAGATCGCGTTCTCCCCGGCATAGCCCGAAACGATCTTGAATCTGGTGCCGAGCATGTTGTTCAGGATCGTCGGATAGATCGTTGCGTTCGACGACACGCCGGTCGAGCCGATCACGGCTTCGCGCTGGAGCGCGTCGGCGAGGGCGTGCACGTCGGCTTTCGCATCCCGGCCCACGCCAATCACCGCGTTGGATGCGAGCAGCCGCCCGAGGCCGATCAGCTTGCCGGCGTCGTAGCGCACCCCGCGCCCGCCCATAGCCTGATAGAGCGGGAGCGTGAAATGCAGGGTGAACAGGAGCGTGCCGTCCCGCGCTCCGGTGGCATAGGCCTGATTGAGCAGCGTCATCCCGCCGGCGCCCGGCACATTCTGAGGAACGATCGACGGCGTGCCCGGTATGTGCGCCGGAAGATTACGCGCCAGCAGCCGCGCATAGGTGTCGTAGCCGGTGCCGGCGGGCGTGCTGATGAGGATCGTCATCCGCTTGCCGCGGTAAAAATCGGCTATCTCGTCGGCGGATGCCGCCCCCGGCACGACGATGGCGAGGATCGCAACGGCAAGCGCCGCACGCGCGAAGACGCGGACCATGGAAACCTCCCGGCGGCGATCGCCAGCGTCGGCCGCCTGCACGGGCGGCCTGTTCCGTTAGTCCGAAAATACGATACGCTTCGAGCCCTGTCCCGAGCGAAAAATCCGGCCTCTCCGGTCGACCATGAGGCCGACCACCACGAGGAAAAGCGGCAAGGCTCACCATCGCGTTGCGTCCATGACCGGTCCACAACCATGAACGGGGAGGCAGAACCATGGTCCAGGTGTCGTTCGCGTGCTGTGCCCGCGCGGCTGTCGTTCTGGCGTCCATGCTGGCGGCGTTGCCCGCGACGGCGGAATCGGTCGCCGACTTCTACAAAGGCAAGACGCTGACCTTCATCGTCGGCGCCGATGCCGGCGGCAGCTATGATCTCAATGCCCGCACGGTCGCAACGTACTTCGTCCGCCACCTGCCCGGACACCCCGCCGCGGTCGTCCAGAACATGCCGGGCGCGGGCTCGATGCGGATGGCCAACACCGTCTATACGGTCGCACCCAAGGACGGCACCGTCATTGGTGCCGCCCAGCGCCTGGTGCCATTCGGGCCACTGTTCGGCGAATCGGCCGCGAAGTACGATGCCCGCAAGATGCACTGGCTCGGCAGTACGGCGAAGGAGGTCGCCATCTTTGCCGTGTGGCATACCTCGCGCCAGCGGACGGTCGACGACCTGTTCGCGCGCGAGACGATCGTCGGCGGTACTCAGCCCGGCACCGACACCGTGCTCTACGCCAACGTGCTCAACAACGTGCTCGGCACCAAGCTCCGGATCGTCAGCGGCTATTCGAGCTCGATCCCAATCCTGCTCGCCATGGAGCGCGGTGAGGTTGAAGGCATCGCCAACTGGTCATGGTCCGACGTCGGCAACACCCGGCCGACCTGGATTCCAGAGAAGAAAATCCGCATTCTGATGCAGCTCGGGCTCGAAAAGCATGCTGACCTGCCCGACGTGCCGCTGGTGATGGATTTCGCCAGAAACGCCGAGCAGCGCCAGCTCCTCGAGGTGCTGATGGGCATGAAGGACCTCGGGCGGCCGTTCTTCGTCGCCCCCGAAGTACCCGACGACCGCGTGAAAGCGCTCGAAGCCGCCTTCCTCGCCACAATGGCGGACAAGGATTTTCTCGCCGAGTCGAAGCGGGTCAAGCGCGACATCGATCCGGTCTCGGGCACCGAGATGCACGCGCTCCTCGACCGTGCCTACGCCCTCTCGCCGGACATGGTCGCGAAAGCGCGAGCGGCGGTCAACGCCGCGCCCGCCAAGTAAGAGGCGATCGATCGACGTTCGCCGGTCTACGCCGAAAGCGGCTCGCCCTCGACGGTGCAGCGGCGAAGCAGGCGCCGCTCGCTCTTGTCGAAATACGTGCGCGCATGGATCGTGCAGCGGTTGTCCCACATCACGAAATCGCCGAGCTGCCAGACGTGCTCGTAGACGAATTCCTTGCGCTCGCCGATCTCATAGAGTTGCTCGAGAATCTCCAGGTTCTCCTGCTCGCTCAAGCCGTCGATGCGCGCGGTCATCAGGCGGTCGACGAACAGCGTCTTCCGGCCGGTGTTGGGATGGGTGACGAACACCGGATGATAGAAGTGCGGAATTTGGCTGATGTCGCCTGAGAGATCGGCCTTTTCGGTGCGCTTGTATTCGTGGATGTGCAGCGCCTTCTTGTCCGCGAGCTTGTCCTTGAGCGCCTGCGGCACCGCTTCGAAGGCCTTGTACATGTTCGAGAACAGCGTATTGCCGCCGCTCTTCGGCAACTCGAGGCCGTAGAGGAACGTGTATTTGTACGGCTTCTCCGAGTAGCCCGAGTCGATGTGGAACCACATATCGCCATCGCCGAACGCGCCGATCGGCTTGCCGTCGACGCGGATGTTGGTGACGAGCAGAACCTTCTCGTGAGTCTGATAGATGCCCTCGGATCGCCCACGCAGCGGCGCCGGCGCCTGCTTGCGGTCGCCGAGCGGACCGAAATAGCCCGCGAAGCGGAGCTGATCCTCCTGCGACAGCGTCTGGCCGCGAAACACGAGGACGAGATACTTGTCCCATGCGTCCTTGATCGCCTTCACCTGAGGAGGCGACAGACCCTTGGTCAGATCGACGCCGGAGATCGCTGCGCCGCATGCCGGCGAAAGCGGGGTGACGGTGATGTCGAGGGTGTCCTGCATGGCCGGCCCTTTCAAAAAAATGAAACGTTGTCTCGTTTTCTTGATTATACTGGCCGAAGCTCCGTCCTCGGTCAAGCTGCGACCCAAAAAGACACGCAATGCCAGCACAGCCGCAAACTGCCGCCGAATCGGGAGATCGCAACGCCGTTCGCTACAAAGGCGAGGCGATTGCCCGGGCGGCGCGCGTCCTGGCGTTGTTCGGCCCCACGCGCCGCGAGCGGACGCTGGCCGAGCTGGCCGAAGCGAGCGGAGTCCCCAAAGCGACCCTGCGCGGCATTCTCGACACGCTGGTCGGCCACGGTCTTCTGGCGGTCGATGGAGCCGCGCGCTATCGCCTCGGTTACGCCTGGCTCCGACTGGGCGACGTGCGACGCAATCAGCTCAACATCCGCGAAAGCGCCCTGCCGGTGATGCGGCAAATCCGCGACGCCATCGACGAGACGGTCATCCTGAGCCTCAAGGTCGGCGAGCGACGCGTTCATCTCGACTATGTCGAGAGCACCCAGTCGATTCGCCGCATCACGCAGATCGGCCATGAAGCGCCGCTCCATGTCGGCGCCGCCGGCTCGGTGTTGCTGGCCGGCCTGAGCGAGGCCGAGATCGACGCCTATATGGGGCGGACGATCACAGCGGACGATGCGCGCGATGCCGGTCGCCGCTTCGTCGCGGCGATCAAACGGGACGGCTATGCGGTGGTGTCCGGCGCCGTCAACGCCCAGACCGCGGCAGTCGCCGCACCGGTGCAAGATCATTCGGGCAGGATCATTGCGGCGCTGACCATTTCCTGCCCGCGCGAGCGCTTCACGCGCGACCTCGAGAGCCGCTGCATCGCCCTCGTCACCGGGGGCGCGCGACAGCTTTCGCGGACGTTGGGATACGCGCCATGACTCCGCGCAACCTGCCCTTGGATCGTCCGGCCAAGCGCGTCGGCATCGTCGACCGCGCGGCATCGATTCTCGACTGCTTCAGCCGATCAGCGCCGGAATGGACCCTGCCGCAAATGTCGAGGCGCCTGATGCTGCCGAAGGCGACGACGTTCCGGCTCCTCACGAACCTCGTCCGCCATGGCCTCCTCGAACACAACGCCGCCGCCAATCTTTACACCCTCGGCTTCGGAACGCTGCGCCTTGCCGACGTCGTCCTGCAGAGTCTCGCGATCCGAGCGCGAGCACGGCCGGCGATGCAGGCCATCCGCGATGCGGTGAACGAGACAGTCGTCCTCAGCGTCCGCGACGGCGACAACCGCTACAACGTCGACAGCATCGAGAGCACCCACGCCATCGGACAGACCCAGCAGATCGGCGTGGCGATCCCGCTCTACGCCGGAGCCGCGAGCCGGGTCCTGCTGGCAGCCATGTCCGATGAGGAGATCGGCGCCTATCTCGCACGGGTCGAGCGCAATGCGTTCTCGGCCATGACGATAACCGAGCCCAGGCGCCTCGCGGACGAGATCGCCCGCACGCGCCGTCGCGGGTTCGCGACAAGCTCCGGCGAATTCACGCCGCGCGGCCACGCCGTCGGCCGCGCTATCCTCGACCGGGACGGCTGCGCGGCAGGCGCTCTCCATGTGTCGATTCCCGACACGCGGTTTTCAAGGGCCGTGGAGAAGCGATGCGTCGATGCGCTCTCCGAGGGCGTGCGTAAAATCGAAAACGGGCTTGCCGGATCTGCCAGCCGGGACGTCGGGTGCCCGCCCCGCTAGGCCGTCGACACATCGCCGCCGTCGGGCGGCAAGGCGCGCGGCTTGCGATCGGAACCGATCGCGACGTAGGTGAACAACCCTTCGGTGACTTTAATGTGCTCGCCGCCGACGCCGCGCCGGGCCCAGCTCTCGACGTCGACGGCGATCGAGGTCCGACCGGTCTTGGCAATGCGCGCGTAGCACGTCACCTCGTCGCCTATGAACACCGGCCGCTGGAAGGTCATGGTGGCGATAGCGATCGTCGCCACGCGTCCGCCGGCACGGCGCGTCGCAACGGTGCTGCCGGCAAGATCCATCTGCGACAGGAGCCAGCCGCCGAAGATGTCGCCGTGCGGGTTGGCGTCGGCCGGCATCGCGATGGCGCGGAGTGCAAGCTCACCTTTGGGACGGTCGATCATGAAGCTCCGTAAATGTCATCGGATCGGGGATGGAGAACCGGGCGATCTTATCCCATCGCGAGCCGTTGGCCAGCCGGCGACGGACCACGGACGTGGCTACGGAACCTCGCCCCAACCGGGACGTTTTCCTGTCATGAGTTTTCCGATCCGCACCGAATCCGGTCCAGGGATCGACCCGGCGGCGCTGCTCACGCAGAACTGGTGGGCGGTGGCTCTGCGCGGCGCTGCCGCCCTTGCGTTCGGCGTTTTGGCCATCCTGTGGCCGGGTGCGACGCTGCTGACGCTCGCTATCCTGCTCGCCGCGTATTTCTTCCTCGACGGCATTCTTGCGATCGTGGCCGGCGTGCGCGCCGCCCGTCATCGCGAGCGGTGGTGGCCGTTCATCCTCGAAGGCGTCGCGAACATCGCCGCCGGGATCGTCGTGTTCCTGCTGCCGGGCATTTCCGTTCTCGCCCTCATGTACCTGCTGGCGATCTGGGCGATCGTAACCGGCGGGCTGATGATGTTCGGCGGTATGCGCTTCGCGGGTGCGCCGCGCTGGCTGCTGGTCGTATCCGGCGCGCTCTCGATTCTGCTTGGCGTCGTCATGATCGCCGAGCCGGCGCTTGGGCTCCTCGCGCTGGTGTGGTGGGTCGCCGCATACTGGATTTCGTTCGGCTTGCTCCTGCTGTCGCTGGCCTTCTGGCTGCGCGGCCACCGGTCGCATGCGGCGCCGCTGGC
>Ga0207664_10003031_pt1 | contig 11172 bp, 12 predicted proteins | sample LARL83metaG_FD_184349 | JGI IMG/M metagenome (GOLD analysis project Ga0207664, IMG submission 184349) | Corn, switchgrass and miscanthus rhizosphere microbial communities from Kellogg Biological Station, Michigan, USA - LAR L8-3 metaG... | ecosystem: Host-associated > Plants > Roots >...
CCGGCTCGAGCAGCCGCGTGCAGCGTTCGACGATCGTCTGCACGCCCGGCCTGGCGGTGTCGAACACCGAGCCGGTCCAGCCCACGACCTGGTAGCCGAGCTCGCGGGCGACGCGGACGACGAACGGGTTGCGAAAGCCGTGCGGTGGCCGGAAGAGCCGGCTGGGGGCGTCGCCGCTGGCAGTCTCGATGGCCGACTCGGCGGCCCGCAGCTGGCGGGCGATCTCCCGCGGCCCGGCGAAGACGAGGAGCCCATGGTCGTCGCCGTGGCTGGCCAGCTCGTGGCCGTCGTCGACGATCCGGCGTGCCAGCTCGGGATGGTCGCGCACCGCCCGCCCCAGGCAGAAGAAGGTCGCCCGCACCCTGGTCCGGGCGAGTGTGTCCAGGAGCGCCGGCGTGAACCGCGGGTCGGGCCCGTCGTCGAATGTCAGTGCCACCCACGGCCTGCTCGGCCGGCCCGTCCCCAGCACGCGGCCGAACATCCGGGAGTTGTGCGCGAACGACCCCCAGGCGGCGGCGGCGACGAGCAGGACCGCCACCGCTACCAGCGGCTGGCCGAGGCGCTCCGGAAGCTGCTCGGCGACGATCGCAGCCAGGACGAGCCAGACGGCGGCGACCGCTACGAAACGAGCGATGACTTCGCGTTTGCCCATGATGGCTGGCGACCAGCGATCAGGTCGCCGTAGTAGGTCTCGAGCTGGGCGGCGATGCGCGGCCAGGAGTAGTGCTCGACGGCAGTCAGCCGACCCTGGTCGCCCATCCGTGAGCGCTCGCCGGCGTCGGCCAGCAGCGACTCGAGTGCCTGCGCAAAACGGTCGGCGGCGTCCGCCGGGCTGACCATCAGCCCCTGCCGGCCGTGCTCCATCAGCAGCTGGAAGCCGCTGATCCGGGAGGCGACGACCGGCCGCCCGCAGCTCATGGCCTCCAGCAGCACCATGCCGAACGACGCCTTGTTGCACGGGGTGCAGAAGACGTCGCCGCTGACCAGGTGATTGGGACGCGTGCGGTTGAGGCGCCCGGCGAAGTGCACGTACGGCCTCGCGGCGCCGTCGATCTGGCGTTCGTAGACCGGCCGCAGCGGGCCGTCCCCGACCACGATCAGGTGCACCTGCGGGCCACGATCGGCGAACAGCAGGTTGTACGCCCCGATCATCGTGTCGAGGCCGTTGCGGGGATCGAAGCGGCCGACGAAGACGATGTTCAGATGGTCGCCCATGAGCTCCTGGACGGGCGCCGCGCCGGGCGAGAAGTGGTCGACGTCGATCCCGTTCGGAATCACGTGGTAGGTGTAGGGGAAGTAGGGGGCAAGCGACCCGATACAGGCCTCGCTGACGCAGATACGGCCGTCCAGCCGCTCGATCAGCGGCCGGATCCAGGCCGCCTCGATGTCCATCCCGGCGGTGGCCGGAAAGACGCTGTGGAACGTCGCCACCGAGAGCGAGTCGTACGGGGTGTGCTCGATCGCCCACGCCGGGAAGGGCGGGTTGTAGGGCGCGTGCACGTGGACGACGTCGAACCGCCGGTCGGCGAAGAGGGCGCCCAGCTTGCGGCCGATCCAGGGCGCGAGGGTGTGCACGGTCTGGGCATGGTTCCCCCAGTAGGGGACGTAGAGCGGCAGGCCGACGCCCAGCCGGACGATCTCGAACGTCGGCTCCGGCCACGTCTCGCCGCCGTCAGCGGCGCGGCCGGGCCGGAACGGCCGGCCGGTGACCAGGGTGACCTCGTGTCCCCGGGCGCTGAGCGCGCGGGCCTGGCCGTCCACGTGCTCGGTGATCCCGCCCAGTACCGGGTAGTAGAAGTCGCTGACGATCGCGATCCGCATGCCGCGCGGATGCTAACCGACCGGCATTTGCGGCTTTCGCCGGACGATCGGACCGGGCCCCTTTTGCAACAGCATCTTGAGAGATTCGCAAAATTCCGCTACTGGTAAGAGATGGGCTTCGTCCGCGTCATCGCCGTGATCGCGATCTTCGCCGGCGCCTTCGCGCTGGTTCACTAACCCCTGGTTGGCACTCCGCCGCCGAGTGTGCCAATGGGCGGCCAGGATGCCCCCGGGCCGCGCGGTATACTTTGAGTGCTATGCCGATCTACGAGTACCGCTGCCAGAACGACCACCGGTTCGAGGTCATCCAGAAGTTCTCGGACGACCCGCTGACGGTCTGCGAGGTGTGCGGGGCTCCGGCCAGCCGCGTGCTGCACCCGGTGGCGATTCACTTCAAGGGCTCGGGCTTCTACTCCACCGACTATGGCAGCAAGAAGAAGGCGGCGGCAGATCGTTCCGACGGCGGCGACTCCAAGCCGGTCAAGGACAAGGACGCCAAGAAGGACGGCAAGCCGGCCGCCGACAGCGCTCCGGCCAAGAAAGCCGCCGAGGCCTGAGACCTACTTGATGCTGCAGCCGGGCGCCCACAGGTTGCCGGGTGCCGGCCGCTGCGGGGCGATGTCGCCCAGGAACATCTGAACGACCGCCCGGTTCTGCTCGGACGGCATCAGCACGTCCTGGCCGCCGATGTTCTGCGGGGTGCCCGAGAGGTGGCACTGCAGCGTGCGGCCGGCGCGGAACTTGACCCAGCCCATCTCGAGCATGTCGGGGGCGGTCAGATCGGTGCTCAGTGGGCGGGCGAGCGCCCGTCCCACCGACGGCAGGTGGAAGAGGGTGGACGGCGTCACCAGCTGACGCGACAGCGCCTGCATCACCCGCTGCTGGCGAAGCTCGCGGGTGATGTCGCTATCGGCCGGGTTGGTCGTGTGGCGGATCCGCGAGTAGGCCAGCGCCCGTACCCCGTCAAGGTGGATCGTCCCCTTCTCGAAGTGCCAGCTGTGGCCGTCGAACGGCTGCGAGGACTGGATCACCGTCGGGTTGTAGATCGTCACCCCGCCGAGACTGTCGATCAGCTCCCGGAACCCCTTGAAGTCGACCAGCACCACGTGGTTCACCTTGACCGGGTTGACCAGACGGTTGACCGTGTGGATGAGCAGTGGCGGGCCGCCCCAGGCGAAGGCGGCGTTGATCTTCGACGTCGAGTGGCCGGGGATCGGCACGTAGAGGTCGCGTGGGATCGAGAGCATCGACACCAGATGCTTCCCGGGATCGGTGCGGACGAGCAGGATGGAATCGGAGCGGGCGTCCGACTCGGCGTTCGAGGTGCGGCTGTCGGAGCCCATGATCATCGTCACCTGAGGTGTCGTCAGCACGCTGCCGCCGGCCGGCGTGAGGGCGGCGCGTGTGCGCTTGCCGATGCGCGCGTTGGCGTTCGCCATCTCGTTCGAGAAGGCCCGGTAGCCGAGGTAGATCCAGAGCACCGACAGCGCCACCACGACGGCCACGGCGATCGCGATGCCGCGCTTCCAGCCGGGCCGGAAGCGGCGCGGCCCCTGCGGGCGGGGCGGTCCCGGCCTGCCCGGGGCGACTGGCGGACCGGTGGGCGGGCGCATGTTCGGCCGCGGCATCCCGGCCGGCGTGCGCTCGCGGGGCGGCGCGATCGTGCCCGCTCCGCCGCCGAAATCGAAGCGAGCCGATTCCGGGTCGTTGCCGGCCCGTCCCCCGCGGTACGTCCGGTAGGTCTTTGACGACTTGGGCTCCGGCACCCCGGTAATTTAGCCGCCACAGTGTTGGAATCCTCCAAGAGCGCCCGCGTCGTCGGGGTCGACGTCGGCGGCACGACGGTGAAGGCCGCGCTCGTCTCGGGCAAGCTGGAGATCATCCGCCACGAGGAGCTGCCCACCCCTCTCGACGACCCCGCGGAGTTGCTGGATGCGATCGCCGGTCTGGTCGAGCGGGTTTCAGGAGGCGAGGCGAGCGCAGTCGGCTACGGGCTGCCGTCATTGATCAACCAGCGCCTGGGCCGGGTGGCCGACTCGGTGAACGTGCCGATCGCCGACATCCCCTTCCTGGACGAGATGCGCAGCCGCGTCGACCTGCCGTCGGTGATGGACAACGACGCCAACGTCGCCTGCCTGGCCGAGGCGCGGGCCGGGGTCGCCCGCGGCGTCGGTCACGTCGTCATGCTGACGTTGGGCACCGGGGTCGGCGGCGGCCTGCTCCGCGACGGGCGGCTGTACCGTGGCGCAACGGGCTTTGCCGGCGAACTCGGCCACACCTCGGTGGACGAGGACGGGCCGCCCTGCCACGGCCACTGCCCGAACCGCGGCTGCCTGGAGGTGGTCGCCTCGGCCGGCGGCCTGGTGCGGGCCGGGCGCGAGGTGGCGGCGGCCAATCCCGGCGGTACGCTGGCGGCATCCCTGGCTGCAGGCGAGCAGCCCAGCGCCCGCCGGATCATCGACCGCGGCCTGGCCGGGGATGCCGACTGCGTGGCCGCCCTGGGACGGGTCGGCCGCCACCTGGGAGTCGGCATCGCCAGCTTCGTCAACATGTTCAACCCCGAGATCGTCGTGGTGGGCGGCGGCCTCATCTCGGCCGGCGACCTGATCCTCGGCCCGGCCGGGAACGAAGCGGCGGCCCGTGCACTTCGCCCTTCCTGGCAGCAGACGCGCATCGCCGCCGCCGAGCTCGGCAACGAGGCCGGCCTGATCGGCGCCGCCGCCATGGCGCTCGAGGACACCCGGGTCGAGCGGTGACGGCGTCGCCGGCAGGCCGTGTGGTCGTCTGCCCGACCCCGATCGGCAACCTGGGCGACGTCAGCGAGCGCGTGCTCGACGCGCTGCGGACCGCAGACGTCGTCGCCTGCGAGGACACCAGGCGCACTCGCGTCCTGCTCGACCGCTACGGGATCAGCCGCCCCACGGTCTCGATGCACGAGCACAACGAGGCGGCCCGCTCGGCCGAGCTCGTCGAACGGGCGCTGGCCGGCGAGCGGGTGGCGGTGGTGTCGGACGCCGGCATGCCGACGGTCTCCGACCCGGGCGCGCGCCTGGTTTCGGAGGCGCTGCGGGCCGGGCTAGCGGTGGAGGTGCTGCCGGGGCCGAGCGCGGTCACGACTGCGCTGGCGGCCTCTGGACTGGCGGCCGGCGGTTTCGTCTTCGGCGGCTTCCTGCCCCGCGGCGCGGCCCGCGTGCGGGCCGAGGTGGAGCGGCTGGACGCCGCCGGGCTGCCGCTGGTCGCCTTCGAGTCGCCGAAGCGGCTGCCGTCGACACTGCAAACACTGGCGTCGGCCTGGCCCGATCGCCTCGCGGCTGTCTGCCGGGAGCTGACGAAGCTGCACGAAGAGGTTGCGCGGGGGCCGCTCGGCGCGCTGGCGGAGCGGTTCGCGGAGCCGCCGCGGGGCGAGATCACGCTCGTGCTCGCGCCGGCACCGGCGCAGCCGGCAGCCGTCGATCTGGAGGCGCTGGCGGAGCTTGCCGGCGCGGTCGGGACGCGGCAGGCGGCCGACCTGGCGGCGCGGCTCACCGGCGCCCCGCGAAACGCGCTCTACGAGGCGGTCACTGCTCGGAAGGCACGAGTTCGACAAGGTCGACCCGGCACTCGTGGCAGACCATCCGGCCCTTGAATTCGGCCAGGCGTTCGCTGCGGCCGCAGAAGACGCAGCTGTCGTGCGGCTTGGACAGGACGATCGACTCGCCCCGGACGCCGATCTCGAGCGGGTCGCGAACGGCGATACCGAAGCGCTTACGGATCTCGACCGGGATCACGATCCGGCCCAGCTCATCGACCCGCCTGACAACACCACCGCCTGTGCGCTGGCCTGCCGTCTGCGCGCCGCCATGGACTCCCCGCTTGCCGCTCATAGTCCTCTTCCGAGGTTAAGATTGACCCCTGCGCAGGTGAGGATATCCGGTGCCACAAGCGTTTGCCAGATTCGATGACAGTTTTTTCACTAACCACCCCGATTTATTACGTAAATTCCGATCCCCACCTGGGACACGCGTACACGACTGTGGCCGCCGACGTCCTGGCCCGACATCACCGGCGGTCCGGCGACGACGTGTTCTTCCTCACCGGGACCGACGAGCACGGCGGCAACGTCGCTCGCGCGGCCGAGGCCGCCGGCCTGCCGGTGAAGGAGTTCTGCGACCGGGTGTCGGAGCGGTTCCGGGCCCTCGCCGCCGCGGTCGAGTCGAGCCACGACTTCTTCATCCGCACCACCGACCCCGAGCACGAGCGGCGCGTGCAGGCGTTCGTTCAGCTGCTCAAGGACCGCGACCAGCTCTACGAGGGCACCTATGCCGGCCTCTACTGCAGCTCCTGCGAGATGTTCTATGCCGAGAGCGACCTGATCCAGCCCGGCAACTTCTGCCCTCTTCACCCGACCAGGGCGGCGGAGTGGGTGGAGGAGCGAAACTGGTTCTTCCCGCTCCGCTCATGGGCGCCGCGGCTGCTCGAGCTGTACGACGCCAATCCCCAGTTCGTGCGCCCGCGGGCTCGCTACAACGAGGCGCGGTCGCTGATCGAGGGCGGCCTGGAGGACGTCTCGTTCAGCCGCGCCACCGTCAGCTGGGGTGTTCCCGTGCCGTGGGAGCCGAGCCAGACGATCTACGTCTGGGTGGATGCGCTCCTGAACTACCGGACGGCGCTCGAGTACGGGCTGGGCCGGGACGTGACGGCGACCTTCTGGCCGACCAACCTGCACCTGATGGCGAAGGACATCCTGCGCCTGCACGGGATCGTCTGGCCGGCGATGCTGCTGGCGGCCGGCTACGAGCCGCCACAGGGCCTGTTTGTGCACGGCTATTTCTCGAGCGGCGGTCAGAAGATGAGCAAGACCCTGGGCAACGTGATCGACCCGTTCGAGGTGATCGAGAGCCTGGGCGCCGACGCGCTCCGCTTCTACCTGCTGCGCGAGGTGCAATGGGGCCAGGACGGCGACGTCACCTGGGAGGGGCTGCATCGCCGCTACGAGGGCGAGCTGGCCAACGACCTCGGGAACCTGGTGTCGCGGACGACGGCGATGGTCGCCCGTTACCGGGACGGCGTCGTGCCGGCCGGCCGAAGCGTGCTGGAGCCGATCGACGTCCGGGTCGGCGAGCGGCTGGCGGAGATCGACCTGACCGGGGCGCTGGAGGAGATCTGGGGCCTTGTCCGGGCAGCCAACAGGTTCGTCGAGGAACGGGCGCCGTGGGCGCTGGCCAGGTCGGACGACCCGGCCGACGTGGCCCGGCTGGACGAGACGCTGTACACGCTGACCGACGCCGTACGGTCGCTCGCGGTTCTGCTCTGGCCGTATATGCCGGAGTCCGCCGAGCGCATCCTGGAGGCCGTCGGCGACCCCGGCGCGATCGGCTGGGAGCGGGCCGGCCTGGGATTGCTCGAGGCGGGCGCGGCGGTCCGCCAGCCGCCGCCGCTCTTTCCGCGGGTCGAGCTGCCCGCGTGATCGACACGCACGCGCACCTGGACGCGTGCCCGGAGGAGGCCGACGTGCTGGTCGAGGCCGCCCGCGAGGTGGGGGTGACCCGGATCGTGACCATCGGCCGCGAGCAGGCCGTCGACCTGGCCGAACGGCTGCCGGGTGTGTGGGCCGCCATCGGCTGGCATCCGCACGAGGCCGGCGAGGTCGCCGACGTGGAGGCCGTGGAGCCGCTGCTCGCGCACCCGCGGGTGGTGGCGGTCGGCGAGTGCGGCCTCGACTACTACCGGAACCGGGCTCCCAGAGACGACCAGCTGCGCGTCTTCCAGGCCCAGGTCGAGATGGCAAACCGGGCCGGCAAGCCGCTCGTCATCCACACCCGCGAGGCCGACGAGGACACGTTCCGGATGCTCGAGTCGGCGGCCGTCCCGGTCGTCCTGCACTGCTTCTCGTCGGTCGGCCGGCTGGATGACGCGCTCGAGCGCGGCTACTACTGCTCGTTTGCAGGGAACGTGACCTATCCGGCGGCGGAGGAGCTGCGCCTGGCCGCGCCCCGCGTCCCCGGCGACCGGATCCTGGCCGAGACCGACTCGCCCTACCTGTCGCCGGTGCCGCTGCGCGGGCGCCCCAACCAGCCGGCCAACGTGCGCCACACGCTGGCCTTCCTGGCCGAGGCCAGGGGCGAAGCGGAGGCCGACCTGGAGGCGCACATCGACGGCAACGCGACCGAGGTCTTCGGACTCACGTGAGCGGCCAGGTCTCGCTCGCCCGGCTGCGCGAGTTCGGCATCCGGCCCGACCGCGACCTGGGGCAGAACTTCCTGGTCGACGACAACATTCTCGACGTGGCCGGCCGGCTGGTCGGCCTGGTGCCGACCGACGTGGTGATCGAGGTCGGCGCCGGTCTCGGCGTGCTCACGGCCTGGCTGGCCGACCGTGTGTCGCTCGTCCACGCCATCGAGGTCGACCGCCGCCTCGAGCCCGCGCTGCGCCAGACGATCGGCGACCGCCCGAACGTCGACCTGCGCTTCGCCGATGCCCTCGATGTCGATCTCGCCGGCCTCGATCCGGCGCCGACCGTGATGGTCGCGAACCTCCCCTACGCGGTCGCCACGCCGGTGGTCATGGAGGCGCTGCCGCACGTCCCCCGGTTCTGCGTGATGGTGCAGCGGGAGATCGCCGACCGGTTCTTCGCCGCTCCCGGCAGCAAGTCGTACGCCGCCGTATCGGTGCTCCTGCAGGTCGCGTGCACCCGGATCGGCCGGCGGCCGGTGTCGCGCAGCGTGTTCGTCCCGCAGCCAAACGTGGACTCGGCGCTGGTGGCGTTCGAGCGGCGGCCGGATGTCGTCTTCGACGAGCGCTGGCCACGGCTGGTGCGGCTCGTCCAGGGCGCCTTCGCCCATCGCCGAAAGACGCTTGCAAATGCGCTGCCGCTGGCCGGCCTGCCGCGGCCGCCGGCGGAGGTGGCGGGACTGCGGGCGGAGGCGCTGCCGCCCGCGCGTTTCGTTCGCCTGCTGGACGAGCTGGGCGAGCCATGATCGTCGAGGCTCCGGCGAAGGTGAATCTGGTGCTGCTCGTCGGGCCGCTGCGAAGCGACGGCTACCGCCAGCTCTCGACCCTCTTCCAGGCCATCGACCTGTGCGACACCCTGGACATCGAGCCCGGTCCCGAGACGGTGGTCGAGGGGATGCCCGGAGAGACGCTCGTCCGGGCGGCGCTCGATGCGCTGGGCGAGCAGGCCCGGGTGCGTATCGAGAAGCGGATCCCGGTCGCCGGCGGCCTGGGCGGCGGCTCCTCCGACGCCGGCGCGGTGCTGCGGGCGCTGCGTGGGGAGCGGACGGCCAACGAGCTGCACGAGATCGCCCGCGGCCTGGGTGCGGACGTGCCCTTCTTCCTGTCCGGCTGCGAGACGGCGATCGGCACCGGCCGCGGCGACCGCATCCACGCCCTGCCAGACTTCCCGCGAAGCCACGCCTTCGTGCTGATTCCGTCCGAGCAAGGCCTCTCGACCGCGGACGTCTTCCGGCATGCTGTCGAGAACGAGGTGTTCCCGGCTGTTCATGGCGAGCTGGTGCGGCGGGTGCACACGGTGCGCTCTGCGAAGGACGTCGCAGCAATGGTCGTGAACGAGCTCGAGCCGGTCGTCCTCGACCTGCGGCCGGAGCTCGCCGGGGCGCTCGCCGACCTCCGCGACGCCGGCGCCCTGGCCGCCGCGGTCAGCGGCAGCGGCCCGACCGTGTTCGGCGTCTTCGCGAGCCTCGACGAGGCCCGGCGGGCGGCGTCTTCGATACCGGGGGGAATCGCCGCCGCTCCTCTATGATTCCGGGGATGGCTCGAAGCACCTGGAACGTCTCCGGCGACACCGTCACCCTGGAAGAGGGGCCAAAGCGCTCCCCGTCGCGCTGGCTGCGCCAGAACAGCCTCAAGCTGGCGCTGCTCCTGGGCATCGCCGAGGCGATCTTCGCGCTGGTCACCGGGCACCGGCTGCTGATCATGCTGATCGGCCTCGTGTCCGCGATCGTCTACTTCAACTTCCGCTCCAGCATCCCGGCGCGCATCAAGCGGCCGATCTGGATCGTCGTCGCCGCGCAGATCATCGCCGGGCTGGTGGTGCCCGCGATCTACGCCGGCATCCTCATCTTCAGCGTGGTGGCTGCGCTCCTGCTGATCGTGCTGCTGCTGGTGATGCTCGGCGACCTACGCCGCTGACGCCGCCCGGTCGAGCTCGTCCAGCACATCGCGGCTGACGTCGAGGTCCGAGGCACGAGCGTTGGCGGCGACGTTGGCCGGGTTCAGGCTGCCGGCGATGGCGGCGGTGACACCGGGCCGCGAGGTCACCCAGGCGAGCGCCAGCGCGGGCACCGGAATGCCGATCCGCTCGGAGGTCGCGCGCATGGCGTCGACGACGGCGGCGCCTTCGGCCAGCACCTCGGCCGAGAACTCGGACGCCCGCCAGTCGCCCGCGTCGAACTCCGGCCTGGGGCCGAAGCTGCCGGTGAGCAGGCCGGAGCCGAGCGGCGAGTAGGCGAGGTATCCGATCCCCTGCTCGGCCAGCCACGGCAGCAGCTCGTCGACGTCGTCGCGGCGAAGCAGCGAGAGCTCGTTCTGCACGGATGCCACGGGGTGGATCGGCAGGCACCGCTCGAGCAGCGGCCGGTCGAAGTTGGAGACCCCGATCCGCGCCACCAGGCCCTGCTCCACCAGCGCCGCCATCGCCCCCCAGGTCTCTTCGACCGGTACCGCCGGGTCGGGCCAGTGCACCTGGTAGAGGTCGATCCGCTCGATCCCCAGGCGGTCCAGCGAACCGCGGACGGCGCGGCCGATCTGGTCAGGCCGGATGCCGGACCCCTCGTCGGACGGGGCGACCTTCGTGAACACCAGCACCTCGTCGCGGCGGCCGGCGATCGCCCGTCCCACCAGCCGCTCGGACGTCCCGTTGCCGTATACCTCGGCCGTGTCGATCCAGCTCATGCCGGCATCGATCGCCGCCTGGATGGCGGCGACCACCTCGGCGTCCGCGCGCGGCGCGCCCCACGACCCGCCGCCGGCCTGCCAGGCGCCGTAGCCGACGGTGGTGATGTCGGGGCCGCCGCTTCCCAGTGGCCGCACGTGCATTGGCTGCACCTTATACTCGATGCGCGTTCCTCGTTCGCGATGGGGCGTGGCCAAGCGGTAAGGCAACGGGTTTTGGTCCCGTGACCCCTGGTTCGAATCCAGGCGCCCCAGTTTCGGAGCACTCGCCGACATGACCCACGCACCTCTCGCATGCCTGATCCTCGCCGGCGGCAAGGGCACCCGGATGAAATCGGAGCGGCCGAAGCTGCTGCACGAGCTGTGCGGCCGGTCGCTGCTCGGCTGGACGCTGGCGGCGGTCGCCGAGCTGGCACCGGATCCCGCGGTCGCGGTGGTGCCCGCCGGGGCCAGCGCGGTCAC
>Ga0207664_10003033_pt1 | contig 11171 bp, 10 predicted proteins | sample LARL83metaG_FD_184349 | JGI IMG/M metagenome (GOLD analysis project Ga0207664, IMG submission 184349) | Corn, switchgrass and miscanthus rhizosphere microbial communities from Kellogg Biological Station, Michigan, USA - LAR L8-3 metaG... | ecosystem: Host-associated > Plants > Roots >...
ATTTGAATAATACTTGCCACTTTTTAGACTCGATTCCCATTTTGCTGGCTCCATCCACTCACATTTCTTGGAATTTACATTGATCTCGTTACTTGAAATGATTCTGTATGAAGGATCATCTAATATGTCATATTTGATGACAAGGTCTTTTCCAGATAATGTATCTACCCTAGCACCATACACAAATTGAATTGGCGTATTTGCGGTAAAAGGTGGCGTGTTTCCAGATTTGTGGGAATCCAGATGTACTACACCATTTTGTGTAATCATAAGATCATCATTTGAATAACGATTTTGTCCTAAAACATCTGTCGCATTACAATCATTTGGAATTATGAAAGAATTTTGCGAGTATACGTTAGACCCATCAAGATTTTTTACGTAAAACAATACATGGTCTCCAACATTAAATTTAGGGCCAAGAGGATCAGAGTGCCAAGTTGGATCAATGACTGGTTCTCTGATTGTCATATTGTTTGAGTCCTGAGGATTTTTCAAAAATTCATCTACGTGTATTGCATATTGGTCAAGATTTAGAGTATAGTTGATTTTTTTGAAAGGAGGCCCAGTGATATACTGCGTATACTCCATGTAGGAAAGAGTTGATGTAATATTGCCTACAGTATAAGATGATGGTACATTGATGATATTTTTAGACATTACATCTCCAGTAAATATGATATCGCTATAATTTGAAATGTCATTAAAGTGGTTATGCCACAAAAACCATTCTGTTGTATTGCTTGGTACTATGGCATAACCGTGATCAACAAGATACGGAATTAAATCTGGAGACAAGATCTCCTGAACTTTACTGCTGTTCAACATACTTGGACTGGAAAATGCTGGAAGTATGACCACAGCGCCAAATATGACAATGAGATAAAGAGTCTTCATTCTTCATACGTACTGGATGTACATTTCTTAAAAAAACTCGTGTAGAATTCTTCTAGATCTTAAGATTTCCCACTTATTTTCGTGCCTAATAATTGGGAATAAATGGTACGATTTGAAGGAAAAAATTTCGTGCCTAGAAAAATGCAAAATAGAATTACATTAATTTTCTAGTCCTAGTTCGAATTCGGCCCGATCCATGTTTTTTAAACTAGAAGAATCATACGCTTATTTTTTAAACCATACCTGTCCAGTACAGATGTAAAATGAAAATACTCCATTATTACATCATCACAATTTTTGCTACAAGTCTAGTTGTTGTAAGTAATCCTGTTTTTGCAGATGATTCCACGTCTTATGGAGGTTTTACAGGATATCGCCAAGCATATTTTCAAGGCAATCATGGCAGTTATCCAATTTGGTATAAAATCACAAATGGTACGGTTGTTGGTACTCCTTTAGATCTTCCTGCAAAGGCGTTATTGTTTGAAATCAACACAACTTCTAATGGTCAATTGACTGTTGAATTACCAAGGACAATAATAGATTCAAAAAATGGAAGTGATGATGTACCATACTTTGTTAGTGTTTATGATATTAAATCACTTGGAGGACCAATGAAAATATCTCCAGAAGAAATAGACGATGATGGAATAAGAGCATTAAAAATTAACTTTACAAAAGATATCACAGAAATAGAAATAGTGGGTACATTTTTTGTTGAAAAATATCACTACGCCACACCAAATTCCATGTCATCACTTTCTCCACTAAAACAATATGAATCTGGATTGGCAGCTAAAGATGTAAAATGTGAACAAGGTCTTCAGCTTGTAATCAAGGCAAAAGATGGTTCTCCAGCATGTGTGAAGCAGGATACTGTTCAAAAATTGATTGAGAGAGGATGGGGTATTATACCGCTAGGTGGACTTCCCACATATCATAATACATCCATATTTGATACTGGGATCTATCCATTTTCCATTAATGTAGCAAATACCAACTTTACACTAAACTACAACATCTCTGGAAACAACAAACTCATTGACGCAAATATGTATGCGCAAAAAACATCTCTTGTATTATCTATGCATACATCAAGTAACGGGACATTGTCAGTATCAATACCTAGAACACTTTTAGATTCTAACCTTTATCCTGACACTCGTTTTATCGTATTAGTGGATAAAAAAGAGGTAAACTTTACAGAAACTGTCTCTCTCACTGCTAGAACTCTTGTCATTCCATTTGAGTATGGAGCAGAAACCATGGAGATAATTGCTCCTCAAAGAATTTAAAAAATGAAAACTCTGCATGTAATGAAGTCCAAAATGTATCGATCTTACTGAGTATTTGTACGATATTCTGATATGTGATGAAACTTGAATATCATTGATAATTCGTGGTAGACAAGCCCACATGGAACCATGGAAAGTATTTTCTTACACTAGTTTTTGCTTCAATATTTTTATTCTCTGTTGGCATATTTTCACACAATGCATTTGCTGATATTGTAATATCTGATCAGACTTCATGTGTTAGTCAAGGAGGTGTCTGGGATTCTGTAACGAACACTTGTACTTTACATAGTTCAGCGATTGGCTCGTTTATTAATTATAGTGAGACTCTTAGCTGTTCTGGAATAACATTAGATTCAGGTGGATTCCTTGTCGAATTTAGCGGCACATTAATTGTTAAACCTGATTGTACCTTTAACGATCATGGTTTTACTGTAAGCAATGGCACTATTGTCAACGAAGGCGTATTCAATAATTTTGGAGGCGTTGAAGTTACAAACATTTTCAACAACACCGGCATTTTTAACAACAATAGCACATTTCAAAATTACAACAGCGGCTTTCCTACTGTACTTACCAATAGTGGAACTATAAACAACTATCATTCCATAGGAAATCAAGACATCATCAATAACCTGGGCATTATCAATAATGAGATAGGAGCAGGTATAACAGATAATGATCTAATTAGTAACAAAATGGGTGGAACCATTGTCAACAATGGAACAATCTACATTTCTCCTTATTTTGTTGATGGTACAGACCATCCATTATTTTATGGCACCCTCGATAATTATGGTTCAATCAATAACAATGCAGATGGTATGATAGACAATGAAGGTAATCTCAACAATGAATGTGGTGGAACCATTGTCAACAATGGAACAATTTCTGGCAATCAAACCGTCAATATTTCATGTCAACAAAATACTGTTACCACTGTGTCCTTGAATCCTGATACAGTCTCTACTGGTGAGAGAACATCGGTAACTGCGAATGTAACCAATACCAATTCAACAAACATACCTACTGGCTCAATTTCCTTTGATGATAATAATGCAGGCGGCTCATTTGGTATTTTATCATGTAACACTAGCGGCGATGGCATAGCATGTGATGTAAACTATACGGCACCATCAACAAACCAGTCAGTTACCATTACAGCTACATATTCTGGAGATGCTACTCATGCCGTCAGTTCAGGAATAGCTACACTTAGAGTTAATCCGCCTGAGCCCACCAAACCACCAGCTTCCTTTATAGCTACAATACCAGTGGGTAACTTTCCTTATGGCGTAGCAGTTAATCCAATTACAAACATGGTCTATGTAACTAATCAGGGCAGTAATTCAGTATCAGTAATAGACGGTAAAACCAACAGTGTTGTAAGTACTATACCAATTGGAAGTATTCCATACGATCTGGCAGTAAATCCAATTACAAACAAGATCTATGCAGCTAACTGGCTAAGTAATACAGTTTCCGTAATTGATGGGAATACTAATGCTGTACTTCACACAATAAATGTGCCAGCTGCTTTGGGAGTGGCAGTAAATCCAATTACAAACAAGATCTATGTAACAAGTGAAGCGATAAGTACGAACGTAAACAGGGGGATGGTTTCTGTAATAAATGGTACTACCGACATGGTGGAGAGTACCATAATGGTTGGGGAAAATACTCATGAAGTTGCATTAAACACCAATACAAATATGATCTATGTAGCCAATTCATACAGCAATACTATTTCTGTAATCGATGGAAGAACTAACACAATAGTAAGTTCCATACCTTTTACAAACCCTTTTGGTATGGCAATTAACAATAACACAAACATAATCTATTTGGACAATCCTAACACCAAGGTAGTTTCCCTAATAGATAGTTTAAACAATAACCTGATAGATACCATCCCAGTTGAATTTCAAACCTCTGGTTTGGCAGTAGATCCACATACTGATGTTGCATATGTAGTACACCCATTTGATAATGCCATATCTGTAATTTCTGGGAAAACCAACCAAGTTGTAGATACTATACCAGTTGGAAGTTATTCTCTTGGCATTGCAATAAATCAAGTAACAAACACAGTATACGTAGCTAATGCAAACAGCAATACAGTTTCAGTTTTGCATGGATTCTCTCCCCCAGAACCTCCAACTGCACTTACAGTAATACCAAAAATGCCTCCGCAAATCATTCTTAGCTGGACTTCACCGTCAGATAACGGAAGTACTCCATTGCTTGGCTACATGATAGAACGATCAACTGACAATGGCGCAACATGGTCTACCATAGTACAAAACACAAACAGTACTGGAACAACATACACTGATTCTCATTTGATTCCAGTCAAGGTCTACACATACCGCGTCTCTGCAATTAATTCCGTTGGTACAAGTGAGCCGTCTACTACAGTGTCCATAAAGCCACTCTCAATACATCATACCTAGTTGAACTAGAAGAAAGCTACCACAATTTTTTATGATATGTACGTCCAGTACATGTAAAATATGAAAACAATGCAAATCATTGCTATAGCGATGCTGATATCATCAGGTATAATTTTGGTGCATTTTACTGCAAATTTTGAATTGTCAGAAAAATATTTTGAGGATCAAAGAAATGGTCTAATGTGCAATAAGCCTGGAAGCAATTGTCCGTATCCTGACTTTGAAGATCCAATGTTGTATAGTATGCTCGGTCTTGCGATTTTTGTATCTGGCACAATTCTTTCCATATTCAAGTCAAGATCTATCTCTACATGTCGTGTTTTAATCACGGTATCACTGGCATCTGGAATTCCTGCCCTAGTAGCTGGAGTATTAGCATATTCAGATGATTACAGCCATTACATGACAATATCGGAAAAGTGTTCTCTCAATCCATGCATGACACCAAATGTTTTTTCTAACATGCAATTTGTAGAATTTTATATCATATCAGGATCCATATTGTCTGCATTGGGAGTAATTCTTTTTGTCACATACTTTTGGAGAACGATTCGAAGATGAAAACTCAGAACATCGCTAGAATTTCCATTGGAGTAATCACTGTAATTTCCGCATTGACAGTCATGGTTCATCCAATAATGGCAATCGACTCTTTCTGTGATCAACACTTTGACCATGGTCCAACATTAAGCGAAACAATTGGAAAAGAACATTGTGAAAATCCTATGACCCAGATTAATTACCATGGTGTAAATCTTACAGTTACTAACATGATAAATAAAACAACATTTCAAGTAGGAGAAAACATAACAGTAGTACCAGAACTTACAAATGCTGGAAACCGCAATGTTACAATTGGCTACTGTGGGCAATTGTTTGTAACGTTGACAATGGATGAATCAGATAAGATAGTCTCACCTCAATATTCTTGGGCATGTCCACTTTTTGGTAAGGGTGTTACCTTGTCGTCTAATTCCTCTACGACTGGAGAAGGTTATGGCCAAATTATCGCACTACATACTCCTGGAAACTATACAATAAGATCAATTGCAAGCTTTGGAGGCGAATCTAATTCCATAGTTCTCTGGTCAGAGCCCATTCAGATTACAATAATTCAAGAAAAATATGTACACAATGAAACAAATTCCATAAATCAGACATCATCTAATGTTACGGGAATTTCAAACCAAATAGGTAAAAACATAGTACTTGAAGCACCTAGCGACATAACAAAATCAAAATACATACTAGACCCTCAGAAAGAAAAACTGGCACGTGAAAAACAACAGATTCTTGTAGATACTTTGATATCTGAAGAGGAACTATATGGTGGTTTTCAAAACAGAACACAGAATTTCCCCTGGTCTGGAATAAGCTATGATTACGTAGACAATGCCCTTGAAGTCCATATCCTTCCTGAATATTTTAACGCAGATGCATTTCCAAAATACTTTGAAAAAATTAGAAGTATTGTAGGTAATGACATAGATGTTGCCATTTCCCCCCTACCATATGCAGAACATCCGGAAGGATATAGTTCGATACTTGTGATATTGATAATAATCACGATTGTTATTGTTGCATCAATCATTGTATTTTTATTCGTGAGAAAGAAAAAATGAAAACTCTACATATTTCATTAATCATCGGAATTACTGGCATGACAGCAATAGGTATAACATCTTTTGCTTTGATTGATTTGCAATCAAAAAATAATGAATCTACCAAATATGTATTTGAAGGCAAATATGAAATTTCAAAAGATATGACTGGATCTATAGGCGGCAAATCGTTTTTTGTTTCTCAGTTATATCCAGAAAACTATGTCAATGATTCCATTCAATTTCATGGTGTGATCTTTAGCACACTTGACCGCAATGGTGACACTGATCCTAGTGGGTTTGTTTCTAATTTGGTGAGATTCTCTGATGGAATTAATGAAACTTTAACGACTGGATATGGTGGGCATCCTCCAAATACGATAACAATATTGACCAAACATCAAAATCCGCAGGCTGGACTGACAAGGTACAACAACGGTTCAGTCAACTTTCTAGTAAATGCACCTGGTTGGCTCATTTTTTACTTGCAGAATTCCATTCACATTGACCCAACCAGAATTGACCAGATGTAGCATAAACTCCTCCTGCACAATAATACCGGTACAGAATTGAATCATATTGTACCACATCTTTGCAACCATTTTTGTCACACATCCTATAATGCGCACCCGGGTTATCCAAGATTGGAGCTAGTGCTATAAACAAGAATACAAAAAGTAATGAAATTCCAACTATTGAAAGGCGTAGAGTATTCATTTTCTCATTTCTTTGCTATCCTTTGATGTGAACATTCTCAATGTATCCAAACGACATATTGCTTTCCATTCCATTAATAATGAGACGATATGTCGATTCAGTTTGAAAGCCTCCACCAACTAACATTGTAGTATCAGATATGGAATTACCAGAAATGAGCGGAGTTGACGATGTAATACTTTTAAAATTAAAAGTGTAGTTGTGATTAGTTTCAAGCGTTACATCAAGATGAGTTATAGGCATTGTACCGACATTTTGTATCGTCAATTGAATCACAGGTCCTCCAGGAGTATAAGGTGGAACCATTTTAATCTCAACCACCTTTACTGCTTGATTTTCTGTCGCATTTGAGATAGGAGTGTATGAGTTAATCGCAACACCTGTTTCAGATATCATTTTTGCCCATCCACGTTCAACAAGTTTTGTTGCAGTATCCTGTTTTACACATGCCGGTGAACCATCTTCTGCTTTGATAATTAGATGAAGATCTCCTTTACACTGTATGTCTTTAACTGAAATTCCTAGATGGAATATCCTCAGTGGTACTGATGTAATTACAGGTTTTGCGATTGAGCCATATCCAAGAGCAAAAGATGCTGGAACTGATATCATTGTCATAGATATTCCGATAATTGCAATTATTGAAAGATGTAGAACTTTTATCATCAAGTCATTTGTCAAGTTCAAACTGTACTGTTGCAGCAATAGACATTTGTCCTGAAGAATAAAACGAAGATGGCGTAATCTGATAATAAGGTCCGTTATATCTTTGGGCATTGTCTTGAGTCAGCAAAGGACTAAGCTGAATATCTTGTATTGATTTGATAGAGAGTCCAGCCCCGCTTGCAATTTGTTGTGCTTGGTCAAGTGCATCGGCAAGCGCTTGTTTTGCAAGGTCTTGTTTTACAGAGTCAAGGCCCTTTTTAGAGACAGTCATTGTAATTGCACCCACACTAGAACCAGCATTGTTTACGGTATCAATTACTTTTGGAAGATCATTCAAGGACGTATCAATTGTAATTCCAGTATTCTGATCATATCCATTAATAGCCTGTTGGCCAGAGTTTACCATGTTTATCCTCAAAGGATCAATGCTGATATCCTTGCCAGATATTCCACCTGATTTGAGAATCTCTTTTACCTGGTCTAGCTGTGCAGTATACTTTTTGATGGTACCATAAAGTGTATCCTGTGCAGTGTTGATTGGTATGCTTATGTTTGCCTTGTACTGGGCTCCCTTGTCATCAGCGGAGACAAGTGAATTTCCAGTAACAACTACAATACCAGTCATCCATGGATGTACAGCGCAGAAATAATCAAAGGTTCCAGGATTCAAAAATACATAAGAAAAAGTAGATGTCGGTTTCATTATACCGCTATCAAACATAGATCCCGAGATTGTATCAGCAGGAGATCCACTGGTTATTGTATGAGAGACTTTGTCACTATTTTCCCATATGACTTGAGTTCCTGTTGTAACGTTGATCTTTTGAGGTGTAAAGCATGTGTTATCTGATGCACAAGCTGGGCTTGCACCAGAACCTGCATTTATCGATACGCGAGTTATATTTACAGGAGATGTCTGGTTTTGAGGTACTTGGGTTACCGTCAAGTCTTGTGTTGATATCTTGGCTTGTGTCAGATTAGCAGATATGTTCTCAAAAGATGCCATGTCAGTTGTAACATGAACCAATGAAAATGCTTGATATGTTGATGATGTTGACTGCCAATTATCATAACGCGGGTTTATCGTAACAGACCCAACGGAGACTGTAGATTGTGGTGAAACAGATTTTAATTTATCCACAATTTGTTGCACTGTCTGATTTTGTATAGTAGAAGAAGTAGAGTTTTCCCAGTGTGATAGAACATTAACTGAGACAGTGACTTGATCTGGCTCTACCCATTTTGAGCCTTGGCCTGTGACAGTTATCGTTTCAGGATACGACCCAGATAGTATTTTTTCAAATGTCGGACTCGTTTGGGCTTGTGCATTATACAGGTTAGAAAAGAATACCAAGATTGTAAAAAGACTAAATGTAACCATTAGAAGATGCATAGGTTTCATTTCCGAGAGCGCTAAATTTTAATGAAATTTAAGACTTGCTGACAAGTGTACTGTGTTTCGTACGGTACGATGTACTAGATTATAATAAAATTGTGCAAGAACATTCTTCTAGTCCCATATCATTACTGGACAAATATTGTAGTACTCATGGGTGGTGCCAATGAGTTTGGATTGTCAAGACTATCCCATGTAAAGATCTGAGCAGTATATGTGCCAGGTGCAGTTGGAATCCAAGACTGTCCCGGATTCAGGGATTGTTTAATGTCAAGCGTGCCTGTTATCCATGAAAGCGATTGTGTCACACCGTTGCTGTCTTGGATCTGTACAATGTATGCAAATGGCATAACACAGTCCTGTCCATTGGCTAAATCAGCAGTGATTTGTATCTGTTGTCCTACTTTTACTGCGCCAGTGATTGCATTTCCATATGGATCCACTATTCTTGGGTTTTCTGCAGCTCCGCGGATAATCGGTCCTGAAGGGAAAAAATCTGCATTACACCCAGGTCCAACATAGCTAAATGTTGTTTGGTTCTTGGCTCCTGCATAACTTGCAATTATGGAAAAATTTCCAGACGGGATGGCTTTGAGTATGAGTTGTGAGGTCTGCGAATAGATTCCATCAGCATTTGGCTCAAGTGATACCAATTCGGGATGTGGATAACTTGGATGTAGAATTTCAACAGATATTCGTTGGTTTGGTACAACAGGATTGACTTGGCCTGAAATTGTATAGTTATCTCTGTAATGGTATGAAGTTTTATCAGTTGAGATTGTTATTGATTGTGGTACAGAATACACGTAATGAGGTGAAAAAGTGCAAAGTAGCAAAATTGAAATGATAAAAGTGAAAAGGATTAGGATCTTCATTTTATTTCAAATACTTGACTATGGCTTAAAAAATTGACGTAGGATTCCTCTAGTTGCATCATAGGTTGGAATCTGATAAGTTCCGACACAATATTGTTTCATTTAGTTTAATACTCTTTTTATGACTCGCAGTAACGGACTGGAGTGTATTTGAACCTACTGAGAGAATCTACATCAGTTTTTAAAGCTTGAAAATAGAGTAATGATGTATTATGAAAACTACACATATTGCAATACCGATTGTTCTTTTGACAATTATCTTTGTTACCTTCGGCACTGTTCAAGCTACTCAATTTTTTCCATCGGCCAATTATAATAAAACATATAAAATTAATTCAAATATAGCATGGAAGGAATGGAATCCAGTTTCAAACATTCTTGTTGCAGCAGATGGTGGATCGTTAATAGAGTATTCTGGAAATGGAACTAAACTTGGAATTCCATATGAAAACAAAAATTTTTCGATTAGTAATATAAGATTCAATCATGATGGAACTAAACTTGCATTCCTAAATGATTATACTACCAGTGGAGGACCACTTGACATTTATGTTCTTGATCTAAAAAATAATCAATTATCACAATTAACTCACGGAGCTCATGTTCAGGGGCTTGCATGGACTCCTGATGGAAATATGATTTATGCAGATGAGAATGTGAATAATTGGTGGCATTTTAAGATATTAAAACTGGAGTTGAAAAATAATTCAACATCTGTCATTCTTGACCAGATGACTGCATTTGGTGGGCTTGACATATCTCCTGATGGCAAAAAACTCGTCTTTTCACAAATTACTACATGCAATCAAAAACAATACAGTGGATGCACTTATGGTCTCTTCATTTATGACTTGGAATCAGGAAACAAAACACCGACCGCGCTTACAATAGGTTTAACCCCTCAAGATCCTCGATGGTCTTACGATGGTTCGTTTATAACATATTCATACATAAACGAATTTTGCGGGCCAATAAAGGCGATAACTCCTGACGGAAACATCACTGCCAATTTAATTTGGTATAATGCTACATCGAATACACAGTCTTGTAACGGATTAGCCGTCATGAACAGGGATGGTACCATAATTGCGTATGATAGTGATCTAGGATTATCATCAGGAGGCATGTTTTTCACTTACACAAATCGTTGCGCTATTAATTCCTGCCAATTTACCGTCCCTGAATTTCCATTTTCAATTCCAGTTTTATTGCTAGGAATTACTTCATTAATCGTCTTTTTTAAGATGAAAATTCGTATTTAGACCACCGGA
>Ga0207664_10003034_pt1 | contig 11170 bp, 12 predicted proteins | sample LARL83metaG_FD_184349 | JGI IMG/M metagenome (GOLD analysis project Ga0207664, IMG submission 184349) | Corn, switchgrass and miscanthus rhizosphere microbial communities from Kellogg Biological Station, Michigan, USA - LAR L8-3 metaG... | ecosystem: Host-associated > Plants > Roots >...
CGCCGACTACGCGCAAGAGGCCGGATCGTTCGTCGGGGAAAGCAAACTCGCGTACAAGTCGGAGGACTTCGTCGACGTCCACAAACGCAACTACGAGGTGTTCCTCGGTTACCGCGATATCGGGCCGGAATACGCGCCGGTGCTCGGCTACACGTCGAACGCCGATCTGCGCGGACCACAGGCGTTTTTCGATTGGAACGGGACCCTCTCGTCACACGGTCCGATCAAACGCGTCGATTTGTTCATCGAGGCCGATCGCGCGACCGACGGAAGCGCCGCCATGCACCAAGCCGACTTCACGGCGGCGTTGGACCTGCAGCTCAAGAATGGGCTTCACCTCAACGGCGGTCCGTTCGTTTCAGAGCTGCGGACGTACGACAGCGGTCTGGTCGGCTATCCGCTCTATACCGGCGGCGTGACACGTTCGTACAACGCACACTCCGTTTCCGCCGGATGGAAGGACGGCACGCCGGCGCCGACCGACGTCCAGTACAGTTTCGGCCCGTTCGCCGACATGTACTTGCAGCAATTCTCGCTCACCACGTCGCGCGCGATCGGCACGCGCTGGAACGTGGCGGGTGAACTGGACGGGACGATCGAGCACCCCACGTTCGGCGGCCCCCGCAACGGACAGTCGCTGCGCCGGCTCACCATCGGCGAGACGATCGACGCTAACACCAACGTCTCGGTCTCGCTGCGCGGGATCAGCGGTACCGGCGGTTTCGCCCAACCCGGCCTCAACCTCGCCGGGTCGTTTCACCACCGGTTCAAGAACGACAGCGAGTTGTTCGTCAACTACGGCACCCCCGCCTCACCGGTGACCTTGCAACGGTTCATCCTCAAGTACGTCCTACGGACCGGCGGTGGCGCCGGGACGTAAGGTAGGGGTCTCCGCGAGCGGCATCCCGGCGAGCAGGGTGGTGAGCTTTCTCCGCTTCCAAAAACCGTAGTAGTAGGCGGTTTGGAACGAGAGTCCGACCGCGAACGCGACGGGGTACGCGATCCACACGCCGGTGAGCCCGAGCCGCGGCGCGAGCGCGTACGCGGTCGGAACCTCCACGCCCCAGATCGCGGTGATCGAGAGCAGCGTCGGCCACAGCACGGTGCCGCTCGAACGCATCAACCCCGAGAGCACGCTGGACGTCCCGAAGAGGACGTAGCTCCACAGGGTGATCGCGAGCAGATCGTGCGCCGTCTTGAGCACATCCGCATCGGTGATGAACAAGCCGAGGACCGTGTCGTTCAAGAAGTACACGATCGTGATCAGGACGCCGCCGATCAGCCAGTTCAGCGACACGCCCGCGCGTGCGATCTTGCGCAGGCGGTCGAACCGCCCGGCACCGATCGACTGCGCCCCGAAGATCGACGACGCGATCCCGATCGAGATCGCCGGAAATTGGACGTACGAGACGACTTGGTTCACCGCCCCGTACGCGGCGGTCGCCGACGAGCCGAACCGGTTGACGAGCGAGATCACCGCGATCTCGGCCAGCGACACCATGACCATTTGCAGCCCGGTCGGAATCCCGATCCTCAGCAGGGTCCACAACAACACCGGCTCGAGCTTCATGTGGCGCATGACGCTGCGGTTCAGCGTGAGCGGGTTTTTCTCGGCCGCCAGCGATGCGAGCAGAAAGACGAGCGCGAGCGTGTTGGCAGCGAGGCCCGCGTACGCCGCGCTGACGATACCGAGCTGGGGCAACCCGACCCAGCCGCGGATCAAGGCGGGGGTGAACACCATGTTCAACGCGGTGCTCACGAGCAGCGCCAGGAACGGGGTGCGCGAGTCGCCGGTGCCGCGCACGAACGTCGTGTACGACAGGTAGACGAACAGGATCGGGAGCGACAGAAAATTGACTCGCGCGTAGGCGAACGCTTCGTCGAACACGTCGCCCGGCGTGCCGATGAGGTGCAGCAGCGGGGCGCAGTAGAACCACCCGAGGCTGCCGATGACGATACCGGCGCCGATCGCCAGCGTGAGCGTCGTGCCGGCCACCGCTTTGAGCCGCTCTTCGTTTCGCGCGCCGTACGCTTGGCCGATCAGTACCGAGCTACCGCTCGCGACGCCGATGAAGAACGCGATCATGAAGAAGATGATCGGAAAGAAGCTCGATGCGGCGGCGAGCGCGTGCACGCCGATCAGCCGCCCGAGATAGATGCTGTTCAGCGTCGCCGAGGCCGACTGCAGCACGTTGCTCAGCATCAGCGGGACGAGAAACACGAGCATCGAGCGCCAAATGGGTCGCGTGTCGTCCAGAGCCAGTTGCCGTTGCTGCATCCCGGCGTGTATATCCCCTGAACTGCGGGCACTCCCGCTCTACACGCGCGTAATGATGGCTCGTGTCACGTATTGGTCGGCAACCGAATAGTACAGATGGATCGCGCCGTCGACCTCGATCGCGGAGGCGGCGAAGGCGATGTCGCTGTCGTCGTCGAGCCGCTTGATGTGGGGCAGCACGACCGGTTGCTCGGAGCGCGCCTCCACGCGCGTGTACATCGCGTCGAATACGATCCAGCCGATGCGCCACTGCGCGCTCCGCGTGGCGCCGTTGTAGAACATGACCGGATACTGCGAATCGGAGTCGAGGATTGGACCGGTGCTCAAGTGCCAATCGTCCCAGCGCGCGGGGCGCGCGTCGAAGAGCGGCGGCAACACGTCCCAGGGACCCTCGACGCGATCCGAGCGTGCTATGCCGATCTTCGACTTGCCGTCGTGTGCGTACTCGAAGAACAACCGCCACGAACCGTCCGCGGCCTGCACGATCGTCGCTTCCTTCGGATTGTGCGCGAGCGCGCTCGACGCAAGCGCGATCCCGCGCTTTTCCAGCTGGTCGAGGTCGGGGCCGGCCGCGAGCAGTAGCTCGCCGCGCCTCGTGTGCTCGTTCCAGCCGCTGTAATAGACATAGTACGTGCCGTCGACGAGCGCGGCGGTCGGATCTTCGCAGCCGCCGTTGTCGTACGCGTCCGGATCAGGGTCGGGCGATATCACCGGAGGCTCGCGCAGGACGAAGTGCAGCCCGTCTTCCGAGGTCCCGCGGTGGATCCGCGCCACTTTCTGCGAGGGGTCCTCGGAGCGGTTGACCACGCGCAGCAGCAAGTCGTACTGCGCGTCGCCGCGCCAGACGAACGGGCTCAGCTTGTACATCTCGGCCAGCTCTTCGGGGCACGCGAACGTCACCTCGTCGAGACGGGCCAGCTGAAAGCCGTGTATGCGCGCGGGGTCCGACCCGCCGTGGACGGTCGAACTCATGGTGCCTCCCAAGGCAAAGGTGAGGGCACGATCATACGCCTTCTGCCGCCGCCGCGGCGGTCGGCGGTCGCACAAATTCGAGGCCGGGCAACCGGGGGACGGCCGTCGAAATGGACCGCCCGGTTCGGTAAGGGTCCTTACTGCGCGCGGGGGCGGCGCGCGGTAGAATCAAAGCTGCAGTCCCACTTCTCTCGAGACCGGAGAACGCAACACGATGATCGCGACCATCCTGCTCGCTGCGGCGACGAGCCTTGCACCGATCCACGCAGCTTCCGGCTGGGTGAACGCACCGTCCGGCCCCGTGACCGACGGCCGCGTGACGATCGTCGACGTCTTCGCGTTCAGCTGCATCAACTGCAAGCACGTGACGCCGGAGCTGAAGAAGCTTCACGCCTCGATTCCCGCGCGGGACCTAACGATCGTCGGCGTACACGCGCCGGAGACCCCCGAGGAGCACGTCCACGCCAACGTGATCCAAGCGCTGCACGACCAAAACATCACCTGGCCGGTCGTCTACGACGACGGCTTCACGATCTGGAACGCCTACGGCGTCAACGCGTGGCCGACGCAACTCGTGTTCGACCGCCACGGACGGTTGCGTGCGACCTACGTCGGCGAGGGCTACGACCCGCAGCTCGAACAAACGGTGCGCAAACTCGTCGCCGAACGCTGACCGGCGCCGGCCGGGAGTCGCTCGCCGCGCGGAGAACCCCAACGCGGCGGGCGATTAGCTCAGCGGGAGAGCGGCTCCTTTACACGGAGATGGTCGGCGGTTCGAATCCGTCATCGCCCAAATTTCGCGCCGCGCCGCCGGTCATTCGAGCGTGTAGAAGCCCTCGAAGCGTTTCTTCCACGTCTTGCCGTTGTCGAGCGAATAGTCCCAGTATTGGCGGACGCGGTGAGCGGACAACGGCGTCCACGACGCGCGTTCCCGCGTCAGCCGGCCTTCCGGTGTGAGGAGCCGGCCGGTCATCACCATCGCATTGCCCTGCAGGTTACCGTCGAGTTGGAGTTGGTTGCCGAAGCTGTCGAACCAGCTCTGGTGCCAATGCTTCGTGCGCTTGTCGTACCCGCTGTAGCTGAAACCGGTTTGATCGACCACGCCTTTGTCGAACGATTGCCAGTGCTCGAGCACCGCGCATCCGCCCATCTCCCGCGTGACGAGGTTGTGCCCCTCGGGCGCCCCGGCTTTGTCGCGGACCGTCCAGTCCCCGACCCAGAAGTCGAAGTCGTGATACCGCGCATCGGCGCAATGCGCGGGCGGTGACGCCGCAGCGGGCCCGGCGCCGGGGACGGCGATAACGGCGGCCAGCGCTGCGACCAGAACCGCGAGTGTCCTCATCGTGGTGAACCGTCTCCTGATCACGTCGCCGGTTTGCGGAGCGTTGCGTGCGCGGAGACTAGGCGCCAACCCTGCGGCGTTCGAACGTAGACGTCGGTGAAGCGAACGGTCACGTCGAATGCGCTACCGTCCTGACTCGTTCCTTTTTGATCGAGCCGCGCGGTGACGACACCCGTGTCGCCCCAGACACGCGCCTGCACGTCGCTCGATGCGTTGACGGTGTAGTGGTTCTCGCGTGCGTCGTCGAGCACGCCCTGCTTGGTGATCGGCTTGTCGCGGCTCGAGTACAGCAGATAGTTGCTCGCCAGGATGCGATCGAGCGCCGGGACGTCGTCCGTCATCACGGCGTGCTGGTAGGTTTCGTTGAGCGCGACGAGCGTCGCTTCGTCCGAGCCGGCGCTTCGGGCGGCCGTGAACCCGACGAACGGTACGACGATCGCGGTAGCGATCGCTGCAATGCGCAAGCTGTTCGACACGAAGTCCTCCGGAAAACGGTATGGCGCCTACGCTAGCGTAGCCCAGTGCGCCGGCCAAGGACCAATTTCCGGCGCGGCCCCGAACCAGTCCACGGGGACGGAACCGGCGCCGGGCCGATTCATCTGCGGTTCATCCTGGCCGGTTACCCTGGAGGCCGGCCGCGAGCCGCCGGACGCCCTGATTTGTCGACCTATCAGGGTGCCTGCGGCCCGCGGCCACGTTCGTCCGCCGCCGCGCGTGCGTCCGCTGGTCCGCGCGGCCCATAGGCATCGCCCGGAGCGCTCGCCAAGACGCTGCGGGTTGGCAGACTTCGCGAAACCGAGCGTCGTCGCGGGCGCGAGGACGCTCGAAGGCCGCTGGTATCGTTCGCCCGAGGCGTTTGCCGCCGAGCGGGCGCGAATCTTCGCGCGCGACTGGATCTGCGTCGGACGGCTCGAACAGTTGGAGTGCGCCGGCGCGTTCTTCGTGACCGAGATCGCGGGTGAGAGCCTGATCGTCGCCCGCGACGCGAGCGGCGCGGTACATGCGTTCTACAACGTTTGCCGCCATCGGGGCACCCGGCTGTGCACGGAGCCCTCGGGAACCTTTGCCGGCTCGATCCAGTGCCCGTACCACGCGTGGACCTACGGGCTCGACGGTACGTTGCTCGCCGCGCGGATGATGGCCGACGTGGCCGGCTTCGACCGCGCGGCGTTTCCGCTGCACGAGGCCGCGACCGCAACGTTCGAAGGCTTCGTGTTCGTGACGCTCGCGAACGAACCGGTCCCGTTCGCGACGTCGTTTGCGCCGTTGATCGGCCGCTTCGCGCGCTGGAACATCGCCGGTCTGCGCACCGCGCGCACGATCGTCTACGATCTCGCGTGCAACTGGAAGCTCGCCTTCCAAAACTACTCCGAGTGCTATCACTGCCCGCTGCTCCACCCGCAGCTCGACCGGCTTTCGCCCTCCGACAGCGGGCGCAACGACCTGAGCGAGGGGCCGTTTCTCGGTGGCTACTCGGAACTGCGCCGAGCGGGCTCGAGTCTCACGACGTCGGGCGCGACCGCGCGCGCGCCGGTCGGCACGGTCGACGGCGCCGACCTCGAGCGCGTCTACTACTACACGATCTTTCCGTCGATGCTGCTGAGTTTGCATCCGGATTACGTGATGGTGCACGAGGTCGAGCCGCTGGCCGTCGACCGCACGCGCGTCGTCTGTCGCTGGTTGTTCGAACCCGCCGCGATCGAGGCGACGGGGTTCGATCCGAGCGACGCAGTCGACTTCTGGGATCTTACCAATCGTCAGGACTGGCGGGTCAACGAGTTGACGCAACTCGGCGTCTCGTCGCGCGCCTACACGCCCGGGATGTACGCGAACGCGGAAGGATTGCTCGCCGCGTTCGACCGCCACTACATCGCGGTGATGTCCTGAGGGATGAACGCACCTGCGGCGAGCGCCGCAGGGCGTCGCCGTCGGCTACGGCTTGGTCGGGGTCGTTCCCGAGGTTCCCGAGGTCGTAGAGCCGCTCGTGTTCGAGCTTCCGCCGGCGCCCTGGGTGGTGGTCGTCGTCTGACCGTTCGTCGTCGTCTGCGTCGCCGCGGTCGTGTTCCACGGATGCCAGAAGAACAGGGCGATCGCCGCGATGACGACGACCAAGATAATGGCAATGAGGGGCGCGGAGTTGCCGGAGGCGGTTGTGGTGTCGCGTTCGACCATTAGATCCTCGTTCGCTTTCTTCGTTATATCAACGAGACAAGGCGCTGATTACCCAGAAATCCGCCTTTTCAATAAACGGGCCCCTGCCGGTGCAACGAAGATGAGCCGGGGCCACGGCTCAGTGCGAGACGATGCCCAACGTGAGCACGCGCGTCTTGTCGCTGCGCCGCGACGTGCCCAGGGTGAGCGACGTGCGCGCATTGACGGGAATGCGCACGTTTCCTTCGATTCCGCCGTTGCGTACGAGCAGGTCGAAACGCGCGGCAGCGTCCCAGGTCAACCAGACGACGTCGCGCTGAAAATTCTTGCCGATCGCAATCGGCGTGGTGGGACCGCCGGGATACGGCGGTGCACTCATCGCTTCGGTGGTGTCTCCATCACGCAGCGCCCACGCGCGCAACGAGACGTGCGGCGCCAACTCGTAGCCGAGTGACGCGGCCAATCCGCGGGTGAACGCCGACGGCGCGCCGTCACCTTCAGCATAGGCGACGACTTCAGCGCGTAACCGGCGACGATCGGTGTACGCAAGCGCGAGTTCGCCGAGCCGTGCGAGGGCGAGCGCGCTGCCCGGCGTTCCGAGCGTCGACTCGCCGAAACCGGCGTGCACGGTAACGGAGCCCGACAGCGGCGCGTCGAGCGCGAGCGTCGGCAGCACCGCGAGCGCGGCTCCGTTGGACACGCCGTTATAGCCGCGCTGATCGCCGTACGCGAGCGCGACCGCGGCGCTGACGCGCACGACGCTTCCGCGCGTCCCACCGACGACGAGCGCCGCATCGCGATGGTCGGGATAGAGTTCGCCGGCCGGAACGTTGGGATCGGGGATGGCGCCTCGCTCGTCGCGCCAGCGGGCGCGCACGTGGAGCGCATCGGATCCGCGGCCCTGTGCGTCGACGACCAGCGAGGTGACGTTGCCGTTGTCTCCGCTATTGCCGTCGAGACCGACGTCGCGGGTGAGATCGAGCTCCCCGCCGACATCGATGTTGCGCGCCGCCCCGCGCAGCCCGACGCCGATGCCGCCGAAGGTCGCCGCCGGCGTCGCACCGGTCAGCGCGAGGACGCTGCCGGTGAGGGGACCCAACGGGCCCGACGCGCGCGCCGCGACGAGTTGCCGCGCGCCGTCGGCATCCCAGGACGAAGCGGCGAAAACCGCAGGATTGCGACCGAACGAGAACGAGGCGTCGCTATTCGTCGCCCGGACCGTGTCGACGCGGTCGAACAGCGACGCATCGATGACGCCGGCGCCGCCGCGGTCGCCGTACCACGGCGCGGCAAGCGCATCGCGCACCGCCAATCCACCGGCCGCGTGATCGGGCAGCAAGCTGGTCGTGTCGGCCCCGTCGCCGCGCCGGTAGAACGGCAGGCCCTCGAGCGTGGTCACGCCGCGCTCGCGCGCGAGCCAGCGGTCGTTGATCGCGTCGGTTAGGGCGACCCGGTACGGGACCACCGACGCCAGCCCCGCAAGGGTGCCGGCCGGCAAGGCGGCGACGTCGGCCGCGGACGGGAACAGATCGGCCGCGCGATGGCGGTAGAGAATCGCCGCAACGGGCGTCCCGGCAGCCGGGACGGCCAGCCGCGCGACATCGGCGTCGTCGGCCGTCACGACCAGCGACGCCGGCCGCACCGGCGCGGCGAGCGCGAACGTCCCGTCCGCGGCCGACCGGTCCTGCCCGATGACCCGGCCGGCGGGGTCGAGCGCCTCCACCCGGGCCCCGGCGACGATCGCCCCGTCCTGGTCGCGCAAGGCGCCGACCACCAGCTCGTCGGCCTGTGCGGGCCAGGGGAGTACAATCGAGGCACCGGCAGCTGCAAGTGCCAAAAGCCTCAGAAACCCTTCACGACGATCGTATAGAATGGTTCGGATGAGAGACCTCCGCCGCTGGGTGATTGCCGCGGTGCTCGCGCTGGGCGCGTGCACGGGCGCAGCATTCGGCGCGGACCTGATCCTCGGCGACCCGGGCACGCTGGTGCCCAGCGCCGCGCCCGGCCTGCTGGGACCGATCACCGAGCTCGGCCGAACCGGCTGGAATTGCGCGCCCGAGCGGGCCGCACGCGCCCGGACCGCGAGCGACGCCGGCTTGCCGCAGAACTGATATGTTCGCGCGCGCGGCCATTGCCTCGCTGCTCGTTCTTGCCGCGGCGAGCGGCGCCGTTTCTGCTCAGACCTACGCACGCCCGTCCGCGGCGCCACGGACGACCGATCGCAACGCGCTGGTCGCGCAGGCGCGCGAGCGCGAGATCCACGAGCGCTTCATGCGCGGTGTTGGCCTGGAAGAGCGCGGCGACTGGAACGGCGCGGAGGCGGAGTTCCAGCGGCTGCTCGTCCTCGACCCCGCCGAACCCAAGGGCTCGACCGTGCGCTACGATCTCGCTCTCGCCGAAGCGCACCTGGGCCGCGACGATGTCGCGGCACGGTTGCTGGAAGACGCACTCCACCGTGACCCGCGTTTCGCGGCGGCGGCCGCGAACCTCGTTGCGATCCAACTGCGGCGCGGGGATCTCACCGCCGCGCGCGCGGCCGCGGACCGCTTCGTCGCGACCGCGCCGGGCGCTGCGTTGGCGCGCTATGCGCGCGGCCTCACGGCGCTCCGCGCCGGCGACCTGCCGACCGCGCGCGCCGACTTCCGCGCGTTGATCGACGCCGATCCCGCCTATGCCGTCGCACACTACGACCTTGCGCTGATCGAATTGCGCGCCGGGCGCGACGATACCGCGCGGACCGAACTCGAAGCGGCGTTGACGCTTTCGCCCGCCTACGCGCGGGCGCGCTTCGCGCTCGGCACGGTGCTGATGCGCGACGGCCGCCGGGCCGACGCGCGGATCGCATTCGACCGCTGCGCGCGCGACGCCGAAGACCCCGTCTTGCGCGCGCTCGCAATCGACCTGCGCGACCGCCTGTAGTTGTTCGGGCTTCGCCCGAGCGACGCTCGCGTTCGGCCTGCGGCCCATCCGCCCGGAGCTCGCCGGACGTCGGACGATCTCGGTCTACCCGCGTCCGGTGCGGAGGGCGCCCAGGAGTTCGGCGCCGGCGACCGTCGAGAGCGGGATCGCGCGCGAGGGCAGGCCGTGCGAGTCGAGCACGTAGGCGAATGTGCTATGGATCTTCTTGCTGACATGCACGACGTTGAATGCCGCCATCAGATCCTCGACGTTGCGCGGTTCGCCGCTCGCCCAGCGCCACCGTAACGGATCGGCATCGAACTTTCGAGCCGCGTTCGCCATCACGATCGGCGGCTCGTGGGCGGGGTCGAGCGTGATCGTGACCAATCGCGCGTCGATGCGTTCTTGGCGCAGCTGCTCCGCCAGCCGCGCGAAGACGGCCTCGGCGATCGCACAGGCATCGTCGCAGTCGGTATCGATGAAGATCACCGCGGCGGGCCGGTGCAACGAGCGCAGCGTGAAGGTCGTGCCGGTCTGATCGACGAGCGGAACGTCGCGAGCGTCGCGTGCCGCGCCGGCCGGCGCCGCCGCCGTTCCCAATGCCAGCGTGCCGGAGAGAAGACCGACCGCGGCGACGCGGACGAACGTGGCCGGCGATCGATGTGACGACATGGAGCCCTCCGCAGCCTCGGGTTGGCGCCAGCGTACGGGCGCGGTTTGAGCCGCCGGTGAAGCGTCGGCGGCGAGGGTTTCAGAAAGTCTTCATGCCGGTATGCGACCCCGCGGACAACGGTGCGGCGGCGGCGCGCGGCGAAACTGGCCTGCGTGCGGATCCTGGTCGTGGAAGATCAGCGTGAGATCGCCGACGCCCTGCGCGCGATGCTCGAGCGCCGAAAGTACGCGGTCGACGTCGCGATGGACGGCGCGAGCGGTCTGGAGATGCTGCTGCGCGGAACCTACGACGCCGCGGTGGTCGACGTCGTGCTGCCTGGCCGCGACGGGTTTGCGATCTGCCGCGAGGCGCGGGCCGAGGGCGTCGCGACGCCGGTTCTGTTTCTCACCGCACGCGACGCGGTCGAGGACCGGGTGCGCGGGCTCGACGCGGGTGCCGACGATTATCTCGTCAAGCCGTTCGTCGAGGACGAGTTGGCGGCGCGGCTGCGCGCGCTGCTGCGACGGGGGACGCTGCCGATCCATGCCACCCTGCAGGTCGGCGACCTGCTGGTGGACCGCGGAGCGCGGGCGGTCCGGGTCTCCGACCGCGAAGTGCCGCTCGGCGCGACCGAGTTCCGGCTGCTCGAATACCTCGCGGCCAACGCCGGCATCGCCGTGACGCGCGCGCAGATTCTGGAGCGCGTCTGGGGTGAAGACTTCGAGGGCTCGAGCAACGTCGTCGACGTCTACGTCAGCGCCGTGCGCCGCAAGCTCGCCGCGGTCGGTGCGCGTGACCGGATCACGACCGTCTGGGGAGTCGGCTACTCATTGCACGCGTAGTCGCGCGCCTGTGCGCGTCGTTTCTGGTCGTGTTC
>Ga0207664_10003036_pt1 | contig 11166 bp, 8 predicted proteins | sample LARL83metaG_FD_184349 | JGI IMG/M metagenome (GOLD analysis project Ga0207664, IMG submission 184349) | Corn, switchgrass and miscanthus rhizosphere microbial communities from Kellogg Biological Station, Michigan, USA - LAR L8-3 metaG... | ecosystem: Host-associated > Plants > Roots >...
CTCCATCCAGACCACGAACGAGCGCGGCGGGGCGGAGTACGCGAACGTCGACCTGCTGGAGGCGCTGCGCCTGCGCGGGCACGACGTGCTGCTCGTCACCAACGTGCCCGACATCGCGGCGAAGACGAGCGTTCCCGTCGAGGCGATCGACCTCGGCCCGAAGCTCAACAGAAGAAGCGTGCTGCGCACGGCGCTGGCGGCGCCGCGCACGCTGTGGCGGATCGCGCGCGCGCTGCGTGCCGCGCGCCCGGTCGGCGTCACGTTCCTGCACTTCAAGAAGGAGCAGCTGCTGTGCGCGCTGCTGCCGTCGGCGCTCACCGGCCGCATCGTCTGGGCCGAGTGGGGGCCGGTGCCGCCGAGCTTGCGCGGCGGTCTGCCGCGCCTGCTCTACGCGCTCGCCGCGCGGCGAGCGGCCGCGATCATGGCCGTCTCGGAGGGCACGAAGCGCACCGTCGTGGACGCCGGGGTGGCGGCCGACAAGGTCCTCGTCGTGCCGAACCTCGTCGACGTCGAGGAGGTCGGCTTCGACTCCGACGCGCGCGAGCGGCTGCGCGCGGAGTGGGGCGCCGGGCCGGACACGCTCGTCGCCGGCTGCATCTCGCGCTTCCAGCGGCGCAAGCGCAACGACGTCGTGATCGACGCGATGGGGCACGTCGAGGGCGACGTGCTGATGGTGCTCGCGGGCGAGGGCGAGGAGGAGCCGGCGCTGCGCGAGCGCGCGGCGCCGCACGGCGCGCGCGTGCGCTTCGCGCCCAACGTGCGCGGCCACGTCGAGGCGTTCCTGTCGGCCTGCGACGTGCTCGTGTTCGCGCCGAGCCCGACCGAGGGCGCGCCGCGCGTGATCGTGATGGCGCAGCTCGTCGGCGTGCCGGTGATCGCGACCGACCCCGAGGGCGCCGCCGAGCTGGTCCCGCCCGGGACCGGCACGATCTGCTCGCCCTCGCACGACCCGCATGCGCTCGCGGCGGCGCTCGCCGCCTACCGCGACGACCCCGAGCGGCGCCGGCGCGAGGGCGCCGCCGGTCGCGAGGCGACGCTCGTGCGCCACGACATGGAGCGCACGCTGCAGTCGGTCGAGCGCGCGCTGGGGCTGGGCGGATAGCGACGTTCAGCCGCGCCCGAGCACGCGCGCGCGCAGTGTTCGCAGCTGCTCCTGGCGCTGCGGCGTGAGCGCGCGCTTGAGCGCCTCGCGCGCTTCCACGCGCGCCACCGTCGGCGCGATCCGCGCGAACGTCAGCGGCATGCGCGGACGCGGCACGAGCAGCAGGGTCCAGCAGACGGGGTCGTTGCCGTCCGCGAAGCGGCGCTTGAAGAGCTGGTCGCCCGGGCCCCAGTCGAGCCGCGCGTCGCCGCGCGCGAACGCGTCCTCGATCGCGTGCAGCATGCAGGCGTTCGAGACGCCGACCTTCGCGTGCGCCTCGTCCCAGCCGCCGTTGATCGAGGCGACCTCGCCGCCGGCGGCCGCCAGCAGCTCGGCGGCGACCGGCTCGCCGTCCAGCTCCAGCAGGTAGAGGCGGAAGCGGCCGTCGGCGAGGTGCACGGCGGCGACCTCCTCGTAGACCGCGGTGAGCTGGCGCTCGCGCACGACGATCGCCGACTCGCCGCGGCCCTCCCAGCGCGAGGCGTGCAGTCGCATGAAGGCGGCGACGTCGGCCGACAGCGTCTCGGCTGTGCTGATCCGCGCGACGCCGCCGAGCGCCTCGACGTCGCGGCGCACCTTGCGCATGCGCTTGCGGAAGTGCGAGCCCTTCTCCGTCATCCACTCCTCGAACGAGCCGGCCGCGAGCGAGACGACGTAGGAGTCCTGCACGTAGTAGCGCCGCAGCGGCGGGCGCAGCGGACCCGGCCAGCGCTCGGCGAGCGCTCGCGGCCAGTGCGAGCCGACCGGCCCGGACTCGAGCGCGAGCACGTCGCCGCGCGGGCGCGCGCGAGCCAGGGCTCCGGCGACCGCCTGCGCGGCGTCCCACTCGCGCCCGGGCAGCGCGATCGGTCCGGTGCGCGGCATCGCGCCGCCCAGCATCCGCAGGTCGATGCGCCACGCGCCCTTCGGCTCGGCGACGAACGGCGCGATCGCGACCAGCTCCTCGCCGTCGTGGACCGCGACGACGCTCAGCCGCGCGCCCGGCGCCGGCAGGTGGCGCCACCACGCGAGCATCCACGCCGGAGCGCACAGCGGGCGCCCGCACGCGACCGCGAGCGCGTCCCACGCCGGCGCCAGCTCGGCGAGGCGCTCGGGGTCGGAGACGACCTCTGCGTCGAGCGGGGCGACCATGGCGCGCCGGAGTCTATGCCGCGCCGCGGAGGCGTCGCTGCAACCCGCGGAGCTGGCCGACCCGTTCCTCGGAGAGCCCGCGCAGCGCCGCCGCGCGCACGCGCGAGCGCACCAGCGTGCGCGTCGAGCGCGCCGCGCTGAGCGCCAGCCGCGGCCCGGGCGTGAGCAGCACCGCCCACTCGAGCGGCGCGTCGCCGTCGGCGAAGCGCAGCTTGTAGGGCTGCTCGCCGACGCCGAGGTCGAGCCGTCCGCGGCCGCGCGCGAACGCGTCCTCGACGGCGTCGAGCAGGCACAGCAGCGAGGGCTTGAAGGCGGCGTGGCGCTCGTCCCAGCCGCCGTTGACGAACAGCTCGGTTCCGCCCGCCTCGATGAACAGCTGCGCGCAGATCGGCTCGCCGTCGAGGTCGAGCATCCGCAGCGTGAGCCGTCCGTCCTCGAGCAGCCGCTCGCCGGCGTCGGCGATCATCGCCGCGAAGCGCTCGCCGAGGTCGACGAGGTTCGAGTGGCCTCTGTCGTCCCAGCGCGAGGCGTGCAGGCGCACGAAGGCGGCCGCGTCGTCGGCGAGCGTCGCGCGCGTCGCGACGCGCGCGACGCCGCCGGCCTGCTCGAATCTGCGCCGCATGCGCCGCATCTGCTGGCGGAAGTTCGAGCTGCGCGCGGCCATCCACGCCTCGAAGCTGCCTTCGCGCAGCGACACGAACGGGCTGCCGTCGACATGCGTGCGCCACAGCGGCGGGCGCAGCGAGCCCGGCCAGCGGTCGCGCAGCGCGCTCTGCCATTGGCCGTCGACCGCGATCCCCTCGAACAGCAGCGCGTCCGGCCGCGGCGTCGCGCCGGCGAGCGCGCCGTCGATCGCCGCGGCGACCTCCCACTCGCGGCCGGGCACGGCGAGCGGCGCCAGCCGTGCGGCGATCTCGATCCCCGGCAGGCGGTAGTCGAGCCGCCCACCGCCGTCCGGCGCGACGTAGAACGGCGCGAGGCCGACGAGCCGCCCGCCGTCGCGCACGGCGACGCCGCGCGGCAGCGCCCCCTCCGGTGCGACGTGGCGCCACCACGCGAGCACCCATGCGGGGCTCATCTGCGGCAGCGCGTCGGCGACCGCGAGCGCGTCCCACTCCGGCGCGAGCGCGGCGAGGCCGTCGACCTCCGCGATCAGCTCGGCGTCGAGCATGCGCCGGCTACGCCGTCCCGTCGCGCTGCGCCGCGACCCGCGCCGGCGTCTGCTCCAGCGCCTGCTGCGGATCCACGCGCGGGTCGATCGCCCGCATCGGCGCGCGCCCCTTCAGCACGATCTCCTGGTACTCGTCCTCGGCGTCGGACTGCATCACGATCGCGCCGCCGACGCCGAGCGTCGCCGTCTCTCCGTCGATCACGATCGTGCGGATGACGATGTTGAGGTCGACCGCGCCGCTCAGGCCGAACCAGCCGATCGCGCCCGAGTAGACGCCGCGCGCCTCGCCCTCCAGCTCGTCGATGATCTCCATCGTGCGCTTCTTCGGCGCGCCCGTCATCGAGCCGCCGGGGAAGCACGCGCGCACGCAGTCGGGCGGCTCGACGTCCTCGCGCAGCAGCCCGCGCACGGTCGAGACGAGCTGGTGGACCGTCTCGTACGTCTCGACGTGCATGAGATAGGGCACGTGCACGGTCCCGACCTCGCACACGACGCCGAGGTCGTTGCGCAGCAGGTCGGCGATCATCAGGTTCTCGGCGCGCGTCTTCTCGTCGGCGCGCAGCTCCTCCGCGAGGCGCACGTCCTCGGCCGGCGTGGCGCCGCGGCGGCAGGTGCCCTTGATCGGCTTCGCCTCCGCCCAGCGGTCGCGCCCGATCGAGAGGAAGCGCTCCGGCGAGGAGGACAGCACGGCAGAGTCGCCGACGCGCAGGAAAGCCGAGAACGGCGCCGGGTTCACGCGCCGCAGCGTGCGGTACAGCGGCAGCGGGTCGGGCCGCACCTCGGCGGTGACCTTGTTCGTGAGGCAGATCTCGTAGGACTCCCCGTCGGTCAGCGCCTGCTTGCAGGCGGCGATGTCGTCGAGGTAGCGCTGGTGCGAGCGGCTCAGGCGGAACCGCACCGGCGGATCGCCGCGCTCGGCCGAGAGCCGCTCCCAGTCGGGCTCCTCGACCGGCGGCAGCGAGACGAGCCGCAGGCTCGTGTCGCGGATCCAGCGCTCGGCCTCCTCGACGCCGTCCGGCTCGGAGATGCACAGGACGTAGGTCGTGCGCTCGACGTGGTCGAACGCGATCAGCCGGTCGGCGAGCACGAATGCCGCGTCCGGCATCGCGGAGGCGTGCACCGCCTTGCCGCCGCAGTCGGCCTTCAGCTCGTAGCCGAGGTAGCCGACGAAGCCGCAGTTGAAGTCGAACGGCAGGTCGTCGGAGACCGAGCGCAGGCGGCGCGTCTCGCGGCTGAGGTAGTCGAAGATCGACTCCCGCGAGGTCTCGACCGTCCCGTCCGGACGGGCCACGCGCACGACGCCGTCGCCGACGTCGTAGGTGACGACGGCCGACAGCGGGCCGCCGGGCGCGCCCATGAACGAGAAGCGCGCGCGCTCGTCGATCTTGCTGCTGTCGAGCCAGAACGCGTTCTCCGCCTCGCCGTAGAGGTGCACGAACGCGCGCTCGGGGTCGACGAGCGTGTCGAGCCGCTTGACGCTCAGCGTCAGGCGCGCGCGCTCGGCCGGACGCCGCGGCGCGGCGGCGGGCACGGCGGCCCCGTTGCCGGCGCACGCGCCGCCGTTCGCCGCCTGGAAGGCGGCCGTCAGGTCGCCGAAGTTCGCGAGCAGCTTGCGCCCGTACTCGGTGCTGATCGACTCGGGGTGGAACTGGACGCCCCAGCGTGGCCGCGTCTTGTGCGCGACGGCCATCAGCACGCCGTCGCTGGTCCACGCGATCGGCTCCAGCTCGTCTGGCAGCGGCTGCTGGACGCACAGCGAGTGGTAGCGCACGACCAGGAACTCGCGCGGGATGCCGGCGAACAGCGGCGAGTCTTCGTGGAGGACCGCGCTGACGCGGCCGTGCATCGGCTCGGGCGCGTGCACGACCTGCGCGCCGCTCTTCCAGCCGAGGCCCTGGTGGCCGAGGCAGACGCCCAGCAGCGGCACCTGCGCGTCGGCGATCGCGTCGCCGCAGACGCCGAAGTCCTCGACGCGGTCGGGCCGGCCCGGGCCGGGCGAGACGACGACGTTGTCGAACTCCAGCTCGGCCAGCTCGGCCCACGTCGCCTCGTCGTTGCGCACGACGATCGGCTCGTCGCCGTTGGCCTCCGCCAAGAGCTGGAAGAGGTTGTAGGTGAACGAGTCGTAGTTGTCGATCAGCAGCGTCTTCATGGATCAGACCAGGTACTTGCGCAGGACCTTGCCCAAGGGGCTCTTGGGGATCTCGTCGCGCAGCTCGACCTGCTGGGGGACCTTGTAGTTGGCGAGCCGCTCGCGGCAGAAGTCGATCAGCGCGCGCTCCTCGAACGCCTCCGCCGGCACGACGACGGCCTTGACGATCTCCGCGCCGGGCGTGCTGCCCGGCACGCCGACGACGATCGCCTCGGCGACGCCCGGGTGCGCCTCGACGACGTCCTGCACCTCGATCGGGTCGACCTTGTAGCCGCCGACCTCGATCAGCAGCTTCTTGCGCCCGGTGATCGTGAGGCGGCCCGCGTCGTCGAGCACGCCGAGGTCGCCGGTGTGGAAGCGGCCCTCGGCGAACGCCTCCGCGTTGACCTCCGGCAGGTCCGAGTAGCCGTCGGTCATCGCGGGGCTGGAGACCGTCACCTCGCCGATCTCGCCGGCGGGCAGCGGCGCGCCCTCGTCGTCGACGATCGCGAAGGAGACCGCGCCGACCCCGCGCCCGACCGACGCGAACGTCGCGACCGGGTCGGCGTCGAGGTTCGCGGCGAGGAAGCCGGTCTCCGTCGAGCCGTAAAGCTGACGGACGAGCACGCCGAACTTCTCGCCGAAGGCGTCGAAGCTCTCGCGCGCGAGCGCGGTGCCGGCCGAGAAGCACAGCCGCAGCGACGAGAGGTCGGCGTGGCCGGGCGCCTCGGCGAGCAGCTGGTAGTGGAACGGCACGCCGGGGAAGACCGTGCAGCGCTCGCGCTCGAGCAGCTCCAGCGCGCGGTGGCGCTTGAGCAGGAACGGGTTGGGGTCCTCGAGGATCACGAGCGTCGCTCCCCACACGGTCGGGCCCAGCAGGCAGGCGCCCATGCCCCAGGTGTGGAAGAGCGGGATCGCGCTGAAGACGCGGTCGGCGGCGCTCACGTCCAGCTCGCCGTAGAGCGCGCCCTCGGCGGCGATCTGGCCGTGCGTGCGCGGCACGCGCTTGGGGCGGCCGGTCGAGCCGGAGGAGAACTGGTAGACGAAGGCCTCGTCGGGATCGCGCGGCTCCAGACGGCCGGCGGGGGCGCGTTCGATCAGCTCCTCGAGCGTCAGCGCCTGGCCGTGCGCGGCCGTTGTCGTGATGACCTCGACCGGGTGCTCGAAGCCGGCGGCGATCCGCTCGCAGACGCCGGCGGTGCGCTCGTCGCTGACGATCCCGCGCACGTCCGCGCTGTGGAAGCAGAACTCCAGCTCCGTCTGCTTGAACGCCGGGTTGACGGGCACGACGATCCCGCCGAGCGCGGTGATCGCGTGGAAGCAGGTCACGAACCACGGGTCGTCGCGCAGCACGAGGCCGACCGCGTCGCCTGCGCCGATGCCGCGCTCGGCGAAGCCGTGCGCGAGGCGCTCGACGCGCTCGACCAGCTCCGCCCACGCGATCCGCTCGTCGCGATAGACGAGCGCGGTGTGCTCCGGGCGCTCCGCCGCCTGCGCGTACAGCCGCTCCATCGTCAGCATGCGCCTACCCCTTCGCCCGCTCGACGAAAGCGCCGATCGCGGCGATCGTCTGGAAGTTCTCGGGCGTCAGGTCGTCGTCGTGCACGGTCACGCCATAGCGCTCGCGCAGGAACGCCACGAGCTGCATGACGCCGTGCGAGTCGACGATGCCGGTCGCGAGCAGGTCTTCGTCGGGGGCGATCTGCTCGATCGCGCTGCCGGCCATGATCTCGCTCAGGATGAACTGCTCGACGTCGGTTGCGACGCCCATGCTTGCACCTGCTTTCTCTCTGCTGGGGCTCTCTCTGCTATCGCGCATCTGCGACTGCGCCAGCGGCGCAGCACGCGCGTGCGCTCCACGTCCCACATCGGCAGATAGCCACGCGCACCGTAGACCCAGCGGGCGCTGCGGTTCTCGGCGACGACCCACCCCCACAGGCGCTCGAAGCCGCGCTCGCGCAGCGCGGTCTCGACCTGGTAGAGCATGTCGTTGACGGTGCCGCCGGCGCGGTGCTGCTTGTGGACGTAGAGGTCGAAGCCGTAGGCGTCGCGCGGGCCCAGCTCGATTCCGAGCCCGAGTCTGCGCATGTCGCGGTGCGGCGGCATGCTCGCGTCCGAGAACCAGTAGCAGGCGATCAGCCGCTCGCCGTGGAAGCCGGCGTAGCCGCTGTAGCCGGCGTCGAGGTCGGCGGCGAAGCGGGCGTCGCCGTCGAGGTCGCCGCGCTCGGCGTTCAGCTCGCGCAGCGCGGGCAGATGGCGGCGCTCGATCGGCTCCAGGCGCACCGTCCCGCGGCGCGCGGGCACGGCGATCTCGTCGAGCGGCTTGACGATCACGCTCAGGCGCTCGTGCTTGACGAGCTGGGCGCGCGCACGATCGCCCACGAACGCGAGCGTGCCGCGCAGCCCGCCGGCCGCCAGTCGACGGCGCAGCTCGCGCAGGATGGAGCGGATGGTCGTGAGCAGGGACATGGCCGGGCGGGCGGACGAGGTGGACCGAGCGTCTGCTTATAGCATCGGCAGGGCAGGTCGATGATTCGCATGTGACCTTGCAGGACGCCCGCATGTCCGACCTCCTTCCCCAGCCCGACCCCGACCGCGGCGTGTTCGAGACGCTGCTCGTCGCAGGCGGCGTTCCGCGTGAGCTGGACGCCCACCTCGAGCGCCTGCGCGGCAGCCTGCGCGCGCTCTACCGCGCCGCGCTGCCCGACGGGGCGCGGGAGCTGGCGCGCGAGCGGGCGGCCGGCGTTCGGCTCGGCCGCCTCAGACTGTCGGCGACGCCGCCGACGGGCGGCGGGGAGCCGCGCCTGGACGCAGCCGTCCAGCAGGTCATGCCGGCGAACGTGCTGCCGAGCTGGGAGCTGGCGCTCGACCTGCGGACGGTCCCGCTGGAGCACTGGCGCGGGGCGCACAAGTGGACGGATCGACGGCTGCTGGAGGCGATCGACGCGCGCGCCGCGCCCGAGGGCGCGCTGCTGCTCGACGCCCGCGACGGATGCGTGCTGGAGACGACGCGCGCGAGCGTCTTCGCCGTCGGAGCCGACGGCGTCGTGCGCACGCCGCCGCTCGACGGCCGCATCCTCCCGGGCGTCGCGCGCGCGCGCGTCATCGCGCTGCTGCGCGCGGCCGGCCTCGAGCTGCGCGAGGAGTCGCTGCGCCTCGAGCAGCTGCTGGCCGCGAGCGAGCTGCTCGCGACCGGCTCGGTGCGCGGCGTCGAGCCGATCCGCTCGGTCGACGGCGTCGCGGTCGGCGGCCCGGGGCCGGTGTCCGCCGCGCTCGCGCGCGAGCTGCGCGCGCTGTGGCTCGGCAGCGTCGTCGCCGCCTGAGCTACGCGACGCCGACGCGCTGGGCGCGCAGCGAGCGCAGCTCGTCGAGGTCGAGCACGCGCAGCGCGAACAGGCCGGCGACGTAGACGACCGCGCCGATCACGCCCGCGGGGATCAGCCCGAGCGGCGCCGCGAGCGCCATCGCGCCGGTCATCACGGCGGCCACGAGCGCCGTCGCGAGCAGCCGCCACGGCTTGACGCGCAGGCGCAGCGTGAAGAGCGCGGTGCCGAGCATCAGCGTCATCGTCAGCACCTCGGTGACGACGGTGACCCACGCCGAGCCGAGCGCACCGTACTTGGGGATCAGCCACACGTTGAGACCGATGTTCGCCGCCGCGCCGATCGCCGAGTAGATCGCCAGGCGCCAGTTGAGGTTCAAGAGCGGTGCGAGGAAGCCGGCGAGCGAGCCGAAGCAGATCGAGACGAACGCGATCATCAGGACGGGGAGGACGGCGGCGGTGCCGGCGAAGGCGGGGCCGAACATCACGTGCACGATCGGCCCCGACAGCGCGATCGTCGTCGCGAGCACCGGCAGCGAGATCATCATCAGCAGCTCCGCCGCCCGCTGCACGAGCCGCCGCACGCGGTCGGGGTCGCGCTTGTGGACGGCCGACAGCACGGGGAAGAACGACGACATCACCGCCGCCGGCAGCAGCAGCAGCGGCGAGAGGAAGCGGTAGCCGGCGCCGTAGATGCCGACTTCGTGCGTGCTGGAGAGCTGGAGCAGCAGCACCTGATCGACCTGGTAGTAGATCGTGATGAGGATGCTCGCGATCCCGAGCGGGACCGCGACTTTCATCAGCGGCTTCCACAGCGCCCGCCCGCCATGCCAGTCGATGTGGGCGTAGCGGTAGGTCGCCCGCACCTGGAGCGTGCACACGACCGCCAGCACGACGATGTAGGCGATCGCGAACGCGTTGACGGACGCGCCGGCGAGGAAGAAGGTGATCGTCACGCCGAGCCACAGGAAGCTCTGCACGACGCTGAACGAGAGCGCAAGCCCGGATCGCAGGCGCGAGTTGAAGACGGCCATCAGCGCGCTGCCGCCGGTCGAGAGGATCGTCAGCGTGAGGATCCACGCGGCGGCATGGCCCGTGTGCAGGAAGATCGGCACGCACGCGGCGCACACGACGAGCGCGACCAGCGAGAGCAGCAGCCGCATTCCCGCCAGGGCGCCGAGCCACTGCGCCTCGCGCTCGGGCTCGGCTGCCATCCGCTGCATCGCGACGGTCGTCAGGCCGAGGTCGGTCAGCACCGCGAAGATGCCGGTGTAGGCGCTCGCGGCGGTCCAGATGCCGAAGCCGTCGGGGCTCAGCGCGCGTGCGGTCAGCGGTACGGTGAGCGCGCCGATCGGCATCGTCACGAGCCGCATCACCAGCTGCGTGCTGATGTTCGTCGCGATCGTGCGCCCGCCCGCCTCGCCGGCGTCGCCGGCGCGCCCGCCGGACAGGAAGCGGCGGGGGAGCGTTCGGATCCGGCGGGGCATCGGTCCGATACTCTTGCAGCCTTGCGCGTCCTCGTCGTTCTGCCGTTCCCGCCGTTGGTCGAAGGGGGTGCGGCGTCGCGCTGCGCGATCGGCATGGTGCGCGGCCTGGCCGCTCACGGCGTCGACCTCCACGTGCTCGCGGCCGACCTGCGACACGAGTTCCACGGCATGCCGCCGGACGATCTCCCGGTCGAGCTGGCGCTGACGCCGCACCCGAGCCGCGCCCGCACGCGCTGGTTGCGCTTCACGCGGCCGCACGCCGTCCTGACGATGACCTCGTTCGCGCCGCTCGTGCGCGAGCGCGCGCGCGAGGCCGACGTCGTGCACTTCGTCGAGCTGGCCGGCGCGTCGCTCATCCCCTACGTAGATCGGCCGGCGGTCGCGCAGATCCACTGCCTGACCCGCCGCGACCGGGACATCGGTCCACTCTGGACCCATGACGGGCGCGTCGCGCGCGAGCTGCTGCGCGCGGAGCGGCGCGTGTTCAAGCAGGCGAGCTGGCTGCTCGTCAACTCGCGCGAGGTGGCCGAGCCGCTTGAGCGGATGGCGCCGCGCGCGCACGTCGCCGTCGCCCCGCTGCCGCTCGACCCCGCGACGTACGCGCCGCGCGCGCCGCTCGACGCGCCCGTCGCCGGGCTGATCGGCACGGCCGAGTGGCCGCCGACGGCGAACGCCGTCGAGCGCCTGCTGCGCAGCGTCTGGCCGCGCGTGCTCGAGCGCCGTCCCGACGCGCGGCTGCTGCTCGCCGGCTTCGGGATGGAGCGCGAGGCGTTCCCCCATCTG
>Ga0207664_10003037_pt1 | contig 11165 bp, 5 predicted proteins | sample LARL83metaG_FD_184349 | JGI IMG/M metagenome (GOLD analysis project Ga0207664, IMG submission 184349) | Corn, switchgrass and miscanthus rhizosphere microbial communities from Kellogg Biological Station, Michigan, USA - LAR L8-3 metaG... | ecosystem: Host-associated > Plants > Roots >...
AGGTGCCCGGATCGATCGCGCTCGCTCCGATGGCGACGTCCCAGTGCGCCAACTGTTCCGCTGTCAGCCGGAAGGACACCGTGCGGCTCTCCCCCGGGACCAGCCGGACCTTGCGGAAGTCGGCGAGCCGCAGGCGAGGTGCCGCGTAGCGGGCGTCCAGTGGCCGGACGTAGAGCTGGACCACCTCGCTGCCGGGCCGCGTACCGGTGTTGGCGAGTGTCACCGAGACGTCGACCGAGCCGTCCGTGGTCGTGGTCGCCGGCGCCGACAACCCCCGATCACGGTACGTGAAGTCCGTATAGGACAGACCGTGACCGAAGGGGTACAACGGTTCGGCCTGGTGGTACTGATAGGTCCAGCCGGCCTTGATGATGTCGTAGTCGAGCCGGTCGGGCAGTTCGTCGTCGCCCCGGTACCAGGTCTGCGGTAGCCGTCCCGTGGGCTCGGCCTGTCCGCGCAGCACGGCGGCGACCGCGCGGCCGGTTTCCTGGCCGCCATGGGACGTCCACAGCACGGCGGGCAGGTGCTCGTCGGCCCAGTCGATGGCGTAGGGGTAGCTGCTCATCAGGACCAGCACGGTCTCGGGGCGGACCGCGGCGATCGAACGCAGCAGCGTTTCCTGCGCGTCGGGCAGCGCGATGCCGGCGCGGTCCTCGGTTTCGCGACCGGCGATGAGCGGGTGGTTGCCCAGGACGACCACCGCGACGTCGGCCGCTGCCGCGGCGGCGATGGCTTCGGCCGGACCGTCGCGGAGGAGCTCACGTTGCCAGCGCTCGGCATCCGGAGCCGTCTCGGCGGTGACGGTCACCCGACCGTCGAGCGGATCGACGATGGCATAACGGCCGGTACGGGCGCTGCGCAGCAACACGGCGTCGCCGTCGGGCTCGATACGGAAGGTTTCGCGTACCTCCCAGCTCTTGATCAGGTCCTGGTCGACGGCCAGCGTGTCGTCGTCCTTGACGCTCAGGTAGCGGCCGGTGTCGGCCGAGCGCAGCGTCAGCACGCCATCGCACCAGTCGACGACGTCGAACGCGGTCTTGCCCAGGAGGTCGCCCGTGGTGCGGGAACGCAGTGCGATCCGGTCGGCGCCCGTCACGTGGACCACGTCGTCGCACGCCGCCAGTCCGTCCGCGATGCTGATCCGGTAGGGCATCGAGCCGCTGTACCAGTCCTCGCACACCGTGTCGGCGAGCGGGCCGATGACCGCGATCCGCGGACTGTCCAGCGGCAGGATCCCGTTGTTGCGCAGGAGCACCACCGACTCGGTCGCGGCACGCAGCGCGAGCGCGCGATGCTCGGGACAGTCGATCACATCGGGACCGATGTCGCGGTACGGATCGAGGTCCGGGTCGAACTCGCCGAGCCGGAAGCGGACCAGCAGTTGGCGCCGTACCGCGCGATTCACGTCGTCCTCGTCGAGCAGGCCGCGGTCCAGTGCCGCGCGCAGCCGGCCGATCGGGATCGCGCTGTCGTCGCCGTGGTCGGTGAAGCTGTCGATGCCGGCCTTGAGCGCGGCGGCGTGGGACTCGGCGTGGTCGTCGAAGTAGTGCTGCTCGTCGACCAGATTGGACGGTGCCTCCGCGTCGCTGACCACGAACAGTTCGTGGCCGGTGCCGGCGGCCCACCGGCGCAGCTGCGTCTCGATCAGCGGACTGACGTGGCACGGGCGGCCGTTGACCAGGTTGTACGCGGCCATGACGCCGGTCGCCGCGCCGGAGGAGATCACCGGCCGGAAGGCGGCGAGGTCGTACTCGTGCAGCACGCGCGGCCGCAGGCCGGACGACGTGGTGCAGCGGTCGTCCTCGTTGTTGTACGCGAGGAAGTGTTTGAGCACCGGGGCCGTGCGCAGGAACCGCAGGTCATCACCGCTCAGGCCCCGGCAGAACGCCTCGGCCAGGCGCGCGGTGTGCACGGGGTCCTCGGAGTAGCCCTCCTCGTTGCGACCCCAGCGCGGGTCGCGCAGCAGGTTCACCACGGGTGCCCACGCCTGCAGGCTGATGGCGGCGTGGGGACTGGATGCCGGACGGTGGTGGTGGAACGCGCGCAACTCGACGGACACGGCCTCGGCCACCTGGCGCACCAGGTCCGCGTCCCAGGTCGCGCCCAGCCCGACCGCCTGGGGGAAGACCGTGGCCGGGCCGAGCCAGGCGACGCCGTGCAGGGCCTCGGTTCCGGTGCGGAACGCGGCGATGCCGATGCGTGGGACGGCCGGTGCGTACTGGTGGAGCATCGCGATCCGCTCGTCCAGCGTGAGCCGTGCGAGCAGGTCGTCGATGCGCTTCCGCAGCGGCGGCGCCGAAGCCGCAAGCCTGGACAGCGAGCGCACGTCACGAACCCCCGGTCACAGATCCGACGTCATGCGCTTCGCACCCTCGCACGAACAGCGGAAACGTGTCAACCAAAGGAAAGTTTCAGTGCGAGCGGACTCAACCGGGACGGAGGCTTGTCAAGAGGTGGGTCGCTGATTAGCGTGGCCGTCGCCACACGGAAGCGCTTCACCACTTACCGGAGAAGGGCCGGCTCAGCCATGAGTAACGAGTTGAATCGCAGAAGCTTCGTGCGGGCCGCCGTCGCGATCACGGGAGTCGCCGCGATGTCGCCGTTGTTGTCCGCGTGCGGCGGTAGCGCGGCGCAGTCGACCGGCGCGAGCACCAAGGCGGGGCTCAAGGGCGCACTGCCGGCCTTCGTGCCCAGCACATCCGTCCGACCGGACTTCCCCGTCGTCGCCGGCGGCCCGGACGCCATGACGGACCCCGGCTTCCTCACCTACCCCGCCACCCAGGTCGCGACCGTCTCCGGCGTACCGGGCCGGGGCGGCAGCTACACGGCCGTCACACCGTTGTGGGGCACCGTGCCGGCCGCCGGAAACTCCTTCTACCAGGCCATGAACTCCGCGCTCGGCGTCAACCTGACGATCAAGCCCGCGGACGGGAACAACTACAACACGATCATCCCGACGATGACGGCCGCCAAGCGATTACCGGACTGGATCCAGCTACCGACCTGGTGGAACTCCAACTTCAACGTGGGCGAGCTGGCCGCGACCCAGTTGGCGGACCTGACGCCCCACCTGTCCGGTGACAACATCAAGAAGTATCACAATCTCGCGGCCATCCCGACCGGCGCGTGGCAGGCCGGCGCGTGGGGCAACAAGATCTACGGAATCCCGTCCTTCTCCAGCGGTTTCGTCATCGCCTGCACCACGTTCTTCCGGCGGGACATCTTCGACGCGAAGGGCATCGGCGCCGACCAGGTGCGCTCCGTCGACGACCTGATGAACCTGGGGAAGGAACTGACCGACGCCAGAAGCGGCGTGTGGGCGTTCGACGACGTGTGGACCTACCTCTACCCGTTCTGGGGCCTGCCCCTGAAGTGGACGATCCAGAACGGCAAGCTGGTGCACAAGTACGAGATGCCGGCGTTCCTCGACGCGATGGACTGGCACTACCGCCTGGCCACGGCCGGTTATCTGCACCCGGACGCGATCACGGGCGACAACGCCAACGGCAAGACCCGCTTCTACGCCGGGAAGGTGCTGATCTCGGGCGACGGCACCGGCGCGTGGAACCTCGGCGACTACCAGTCCGGCACCGCCGCCAACCCGAACTACCGACGCGGCTCGTTCGCCATCTTCGCCGCCGACGGCAAGAGCACGCCCCGCGTGTACATGGGTCCGTCCACCAGCATCATGAGCTACCTCAACGCCAATTTGAAGCCGAACCAGATCGACGAACTGCTGTCGATCGCCAACTACCTGGCCGCGCCCTTCGGTTCGCGTGAGTACACGCTGGTCAACTTCGGCGTCGAGGGCACGCATTTCACGATGGTCGACGGCGTGCCGACGGCCACCGACGACGGCAAGAAGGACGTCCAGGCGCAGACCTACCCGTTCCTGGCATCGCCGCCGGCCGTGATCAGCAACCCGGGCGGGGACATCGTCACCAAGGACTACGCGGCCTGGCAGGCCGCCAACGTGAAGACCCTCGCCAAGCCGGTCTTCTGGAACATGAACATCAGCATGCCGCAGTCGATGGCCGTGGCCGATGCCGCACAGGCGGTCGAGGACACCGTGAAGGACTGCTACCACGGCAAGAAGAAGGTCTCCGACGTGCAGGCCGCCATCGCCACCTGGAAGTCCAGCGGCGGGGACCGGCTGACCGGCTGGATGACCGACAACGTGTTGAACAAGTACGGCACGGGACAGTGAGCATGGCGAGTACGCGGTGAGGATGCCGATGGCGGCGCCGTCGCGGCGATCGGTCGGGCTGTGGTCGAGGCTGCGGCGCGACCGGTCGCTGTTGCTGATGACGGTGCCCGCGGTCGCGCTGCTCGTGGTCTTCAACTACGTGCCGCTGTTCGGGCTGGTCACGGCGTTTCAGAACTACGATCCGCTGGTCGGGGTCTGGCACAGCGACTGGGCCGGCCTCGACCAGTTCCGCCAACTGTTCGGCGACCCGCTGTTCTGGGAGGCCGTGAAGAACACGCTCTACCTCAGCTTCGTGCAGCTGGTGCTGTTCTTCCCGATCCCGATCGTGCTGGCCCTGCTGCTCAACTCGTTGCTGTCGCAACGGCTGCGCAACCTCATCCAGTCCATTGTGTACCTGCCGCACTTCTTCTCGTGGGTGCTCGCGATCACGATCTTCCAGCAGATGCTCGGCGGCGCGGGTGTGCTCAACCAGTTCCTGCGCGTGCACGACATCGGCATCTGGGACATCATGACCAACCCGCACACGTTCGCCCTACTGGTCACGTCCGAGGTGATCTGGAAGGAGGCAGGCTGGGGAATCATCGTCTTCCTCGCCGCTCTGGCCGCGATCAACACCGATCTCTACGAGGCGTCCGCCGTCGATGGCGCCGGGCGTTTCCGGCGGATCTGGCACGTCACCCTGCCCGGTCTGCGCGGCGTGATCATGTTGCTGCTGGTGCTGCGGCTGGGCAACGCGTTGACCGTCGGCTTCGAGCAGTTCCTGATCCAGCGGGACGCCGTCGGCCACGACACGGCGGACGTCCTGGACACGTTCTCCTTCTATTACGGCATCTCCACGGGCAACTACAGCTACGGTGCGGCGGCCGGACTGTTCAAGAGCGTCATCTCGCTGCTGCTCATCTGGGGCGCCAACCGGCTGGCGCACGCCTTCGGCAGCGACGGGTTGTACCGGCGATGACCGACACGATCGCCGTCGAGCGCGGCACCGAGCGGGCCGACCGGACAACCGCGGTCGGCCGCCGCGCGGGACGTGGTAGCCGGCGTCCCGCGCGTCCGCCGTGGGAGGAGCCGCCGACGGCCGTCGGCCAGACCGCCAAGGGGCTGACTCTGGGCGGGGTGGTCGCCGTGGTGCTGGTGCCGCTGTGGATCATCGTCGTGACGAGCTTCTCCACCCCGGGCGCCGTCAACCGCGCGGGCGGCCTCGTGCTGTGGCCGGACGGCCTGACCATCGAGCCGTACCGCGAGATGCTGACCGATCCGACCGTGCGCACGGCGCTGCTGGTCAGCCTGGGCATCACCGGGGTGGGTACGGCCATGTCGATGGTCGTGTCGATCCTGTGCGCCTACGGGCTGTCCCGGTCCCGCTCGGTCGGCCACCGCTTCATCCTGGTGCTGCTGATCGTCACCATGTTCGTCAGTGGCGGCCTGATCCCCACGTTCCTGGTGGTCACCGGGCTGGGCGGCTACGGCCAGTGGTGGGCACTGATCCTGCCCAGCGGGGTGTCGGTGTTCAACATCCTGGTGCTGCGCGCGTTCTACTCGGACACGTCGGCCGACCTGATCGACGCGGCACGCATGGACGGCGCGGGAGACTGGCGGATCCTGTGGTCGGTCGTGCTGCCCACGTCGCGCGCGGTCACCGCGGTCATCGCGTTGTTCTACGCGGTCGGCTACTGGAACTCCTTCTTCAACGTCATGCTGTACATGCCGACGGACAGTCCGAAATGGCCGTTGCAGTACGTGCTCTACACCTACGTCAACCGGGGCAACAGCCTGCCCGGCTCGCTCAACTCGGGTTTCGGCACCGCGCACGCGCAGACCGCCCCCCTGTCGCTGCAGATGGCCGTGGTGGTACTGACCCTGGTACCACTGCTGATCGTGTATCCGTTCGTGCAGAAGCACTTCCGTGCTGGTGTGCTGACCGGGGCGATCAAGGGGTGAACCGACACGATGAAAGCAGGAGTACCACTGATGGTGACACTCGCCGACGTTGCACGGCACGCGGGCGTCTCGTCCAGCACGGTCAGCTATGTGCTGTCCGGCAAGCGATCGGTCACGGCGGAGACGAAGCGTCGCGTCGAACAGTCCGTGACCGAACTCGGCTATCACCCCAACGCCGGCGCCCGTGCGCTGGCGGGTCGCCGCTCGCACATCATCGCCCTGGTGGTGCCGCTGCGCACCGACGTCTACGTCCCGATCATGATGGAGATCGCCATCGCGGTGACCGTGGCCGCCCGCCAGCACCGGTACGACGTGCTGCTGATCACCAACGACGAAGGCCCGGACGGTGTGCGCCGGGTCGCCGCCAGCGGACTGGCCGACGGCGTGATCCTGATGGACGTCGAGCTGGACGACGAGCGGATCCCGGCGCTGCGCGCCCAGCGCACGCAGGCAGCCCTCATCGGCGTGCCGGACGATCCGCGCGGTCTGTCCTGTGTGGACCACGACTTCGCCGCGGCCGGCGCGCTCTGCGCGGACCACCTGGCCGACCTGGGCCACCGCGAGATCGCGTTCATCGGTTACGGCTCCGGCGTCTACCACCGGCACGCCGGATACGCCGAACGCACGCTCACGGGCTTCCGCGACCGGGCCGAGCGGCGTGGACTGCGCTTCGTGCACCGTCCGTGCGAAGGCACCTACGAGAGCACCGCGGGCGCGCTCGCGCGGATTCTGGCCGACCGGCCGGACACCACCGGCTTCGTGGTGCAGAACGAGGGCGCGATCGGCCCGCTGCTCAGCCTGCTGCGCACCAGCGGGCGCACGGTCCCCGAGGACGCGTCGGTGGTCGCGCTCTGTCCGGAACAACTCGCCGAGCAGCACGCGCCCCGGCTCACCGCGGTCACCGGCCCCACGCAGGAACTCGGCCGGGTCGCCGTGGCACAGGTGATGGACCGGATCGCCGCCGCCACGCGTGGCGAGCACCCGGCGGACGAAGTCGTCCTGCTCACGCCGGTCCTGACCGTTCGGGAGAGCACCGGCCCGGCGCCGCGAGTCCAGCCGTGACGCACTTCCGCGACCTCGGCGACGCGCTGGAATGGCGGGCCAGGGGCGAGACACTCCGGGTCGAGGCGTGGGGCGCGGACGCGGTCCGGGTGCGGGCCACACCGGGTGGGCCGCTGCTCGACGACCTGCCCGGCGCGCTGCTCGACCTGCCACCCGGCGGCGCACAGCCGCTGATCACCATCGGCGCGCACGACGCGACATTGGTCAACGGCGACATCACCGTCCACATCGACGCGGGCCGGTTGACGTTCGCGCGGACCGTGGACGGCGCCGAACTGCTCGCCGAGCGACCGGCCCACTTCTGGTGGCCCGGGCCGCGCATGGCCACCGCCACCGGCAACGGTTATCACCGGCTGGAGCAGTGTTTCCGCGCGTATCCCGGCGAGCGGTTCTACGGCCTCGGCCAGCACACCCACGGCCTGCTCGACCAGAAGGGCGCCGTCATCGACCTGGTGCAGCGCAACGGCGAGGTCACCATCCCGCTGCTCGTCTCCGACCGGGGTTACGGCCTGCTGTGGAATTCGCCCGCGATCGGCCGGGTGGAACTGGCGGGCACCGGTACCCGCTGGGTCGCCGACAGCGCCCGCCAGATCGACTACTGGGTGACCGCCGGCCGGCCCGCCGACGTGTTGCGCCGGTACGCGGACGCCACCGGTCACGCGCCGGAACTCCCGGCGTGGGCCACCGGTTTCTGGCAGTGCAAGCTGCGGTACCGCAACCAGAAGGAACTGCTGGACGTCGCGCGCGAGTACCACCGGCGCGGGCTGCCGCTGGCGGTGATCGTCATCGACTTCTTCCACTGGACGCACCTGGGCGAGTGGCGTTTCGACCCGGCCGAGTGGCCGGACCCGGCGGCCATGGTCCGGGAACTGGACGAGTTGGGTGTCAAGCTGATGGTGTCCGTCTGGCCGTCGGTCAGTCCGGCCAGTGCGAACTACCATCCGATGCTCGACCACGGCTTGTTCATCGGCAGCGAGTACGGGCCGGTCGCGCACGCCGACTGGCCGGACAAGGGCCTCGGCGCGGACTCCGCCCAGGTCGCGTTCTACGACGCGACCAATCCCGAGGCGCGCGCGTACGTGTGGGAACACATCCGGCGCGGCTATCACGAGCTCGGTATCACGGTCTTCTGGCTGGACGCCTGCGAGCCCGAACTCAAGCCCGGTCACCAGAACGGACTGCGCTACCACGCGGGACCGGGCCTGGAGGTCGGGAACCTGTACCCGCGGGAGAACGCCCGCATGGTCCACGACGGCCTGCGCGCGGCCGGCGACAGCGAGATCGTCACGCTCAACCGTTCGTCCTGGGCGGGCGCCCAGCGCTACGGCGCGGCACTCTGGTCCGGCGACATCGACACCGACTTCGCGTCGCTGCGTACCCAGATCAAGGCGGGCCTCAACGTCATGATGTCCGGTATCCCGTGGTGGACAACGGATATCGGCGGTTTCCACGGCGGCGATCCGGACGACCCCGGCTATCGCGAGGTGTTGGTGCGGTGGTTCCAGTACGGCACGTTCTGCCCGTTGTTCCGGCTGCACGGCTTCCGCGGCCCCGGGCACGTCCTGGAACCCGGGATGACCGGGCTGCCCAACGAGGTCTGGTCCTACGGCGAGCACGCCTACGCGATCCTCGCCGATCACCTGCGGCTGCGGGAACGGCTGCGTCCCTATGTCGCGCAACAGATGCGCACGGCGGCGGCGATCGGGCTGCCCCCGATGCGGCCGCTGTTCCTGGCGTTCCCCGACGACCCGCCGGCATGGTCGGTCGAGGACGCCTTCCTGCTCGGCCCGGACCTGCTGGTCGCTCCCGTCACCGAGGCCGGTGTCCGCGAACGCGATGTGTACCTGCCGGCGGGAGCGCGCTGGACCGACGCGTGGACGGACGCGGAACACCAGGGCGGGCAGACCGTCACCGTGGCCGCGCCCATCGAGCGCATCCCGTTGTTCCGACGGGATGGCGCCTGGCTGCCGATCCGGCCGGAGCAAGCATGACGATGCGGCGGCTGACCGACCGGCTCGGCGGGCTCGCCTTCGGCGGGGACTACAACCCCGAGCAGTGGGACGAGCCGGTCTGGCGGGAGGACGACGAGCTGATGCGGCGGGCCAGGGTCAACCTGGCCACGGTCGGTGTGTTCGCGTGGGCGCTGCTGGAGCCGGCGGAAGGCCACTACGACTTCGCGTGGCTCGATGACACCCTCGATCGCCTGCACGCCAACGGTGTCGCCGTGGACCTGGCCACCCCGACCGCGTCCCCGCCGCCGTGGTTCACGCTGGCCCACCCGGACGCGCTACCGGTCACGCCGGACGGCGCCCGCCTCACCCACGGCAGCCGCGACACCTACTGCCTGTCCGCACCGGCCTACCGCGACGCGGCGCGCGGCATCGCGTCCGCCCTCGCGCAGCGCTACGGCGACCATCCGGCCGTGGCGCTGTGGCACGTCCACAACGAGTACGCCACGCTCTGCTGGTGCGACCACACCGCAGTCGCGTTCCGCGCCTGGCTGCGTGCTCGGTTTGGCAGCCTCGACACGCTCAACGAGGTGTGGGGAACGGCCTTCTGGAGCCAGCACTACACGTCGTGGGACCAGGTGCTCCCGCCACGCGCCACCCAGTGGCACCGCAATCCCGGTCAGGCGTTGGACTTCCGCCGTTTCGTCTCGGACGAGGCACTCGCCGCCTACACCGAACAGCGTGACGCGATCAAGGCCCACAGCGACCGGCCGGTGACCACCAACCTGATGCTGCCCGGGTACCAGAACCTGGACCTGTGGGCGTTCGGCCGCGCGGTCGACCTGGTCGCCATCGACCACTACCCGGACGCCCCCGGTGTCGACGCGGCCGCCGACACGGCCTTCGGCGCCGATCGCGCCCGCTCGTTCGCCGGTGGCCGGCCTTGGCTGCTGATGGAACAGGGCACCAGCACCGTCCACGACGGCGATCGGATCCTGGCGAAGGAACCCGGCGAGATCCTGCGTCACACGCTGGGCCATGTCGCGCACGGTGCCGATGGCGCGCTGTTCTTCCAGTGGCGACAGTCCCGCGCCGGCGCCGAACAATGGCACTCGGCGATGGTCCCGCACGCCGGACCGGACAGCCGCGTGTTCCGCGAGGTGACGGACGTCGGCGAGACTGTCGCCCGGCTCGGCGAACTGGCGGGATCGACGGTCACCGCGCGCGTGGCCGTGCTGCACGACTCCGACGCCTGGTGGGCCATGGCGGCGGACGGCATGCCGTCGGCCGAACTGGACTACCACGCGACGTTGCGCCGTGCCCATCGCGTGCTGTGGAATGCCGGTGCCACCACCGATTTCGCGCACCCCGAAGCGGATCTGAGCGGCTATCGACTCGTACTCGCGCCCGCGCTGTTCCTGCTCACCGACGCCGGTGCGGTGAACCTGCGCCGCTACGTCGACGGCGGCGGCGTGTTGCTCGTGCAGCACTGCGTCGGCGTCGTCGACGGTCGCGGCCACGCCCGCCTCGGCGGCTATCCCGCCGAGCCGCTGCGCGAGGCGTTGGGCATTCGCGTCATGGAGCATCGGCCGCTCCGGCGGGACGAGTGGATCACCCTGTCCGACGGTTCGCGTGCCAGCGCGTGGAGCGAGGCCGTGCAGCCGAAGGGAGCCGAAGCACTCGTCACGTATGTCCATGGAATGCTCGCGGGCGCACCCGCCCTCACCCGTCACAGCTTCGGCAACGGACAGGGCTGGTATCTGTCCACCCGCCTGGACGACACCGGATACGCCGCCCTCATCGACCGGCTGCTGGACGAGACCGGCGTCGGCCCGGAACTGCCAGGCTTGCCGCCACAGGTGGAAGCCGTCACCCGCCACGCGTCGGACGGCCGCCGCTGGCATGTCCTGCTCAACCACCGCACCGACGCCGTACCCCTGCCGGAATGGGCGCACGACGTGCTCACCGGCGGACCGGTGGACGCACTACCGCCGGGCGGTTGCGCG
>Ga0207664_10003038_pt1 | contig 11162 bp, 8 predicted proteins | sample LARL83metaG_FD_184349 | JGI IMG/M metagenome (GOLD analysis project Ga0207664, IMG submission 184349) | Corn, switchgrass and miscanthus rhizosphere microbial communities from Kellogg Biological Station, Michigan, USA - LAR L8-3 metaG... | ecosystem: Host-associated > Plants > Roots >...
CCAGTCGGTGGTACGGGATGTAGGCGCCGTAGCTGACCAGGCCTCCCATGGCACTCCTCAAGTCGGAAAGGATGAGCAGGGCTAGCTTACCATTGATGAGCTAATTTATTTAGCTTATTATGAGCTTATGTCTGTTTACAGTGCCGGGCGGTCCGGCGCGAGCCTGTGGCTGGCCTGGCTGCGGAGGTCGCTAGGGCCGCCGCCCCCGCCGCCCAGGCGTTACTTCTCCGCGCGCGGCTACTGGCCTGCCCCGCACCGCGTGAGCCGGGTGACCCGGCCAGCCCGCCGCGCCTGAGCCGTCGCCCGTGATCCGCTCTGGGCCATCCGGCGGGCACGACACGCTGCTTCCGTAGCTCTCGGTGATAGCGTTATCCTCGTATACTTATTTGCTAATGAGTGGAATCCGGATCCCGTCCGGGCCCGGGGCGCGAGGAGAAGCTTGAACGCCGTGGTCAGTGGAATCTCGACAGTCCGGGTGCCCAAGGCCGGAGAGATGGTGGCGGCCCACCTGCGCCGCCAGATCGTGCTCGGCGAGCTGAGGGAAGGCGACCAGCTGCCCCCGGAGAGCGTGCTGATGGAGCAGTTCGGCGTGTCGCGGCCGACTCTTCGCGAGGCGTTCCGGATCCTGGAGGCCGAGGGCGCGATCACCGTGCGGCGCGGGGTGCGCGGCGGCGCGCGGGTCCAGGTGCCCGACGTGAAGGTCGCCGCCCGGCAGGCCGGCCTCGTGCTGCAGTACCGGGGCGCGCTGCTGTCCGACGTGTACGAGGTCCGCGCCATCATCGAGCCGGCCGCGGCCCGGATGGCCGCCTCCCGGCGCACGTCGGCGGACCTGGCCCGGCTGGAGGAGACGCTGGAACGGCACCGCCAGGCCGTAGGCGACCCGGCCGCCTCGTTCGTGGCCGACGCCGACTTCCACCGGCTGATCGTGGAGCTGTCCAGGAGCGAGACCTTGCAGGTGCTGTCCGCGATGGTCACCGACATCATCCGCGAGGGAGACCGCTCGTACACCGAGACGCATGACTCCCGGCACGAGGCGGAGCTCGTGCAGGTGGCGCTGCGCGCGCACGCCAGGCTGGTCGAGCTGATCCGCAAGCGCAACGGCGAGGAAGCCGAGCAGCTCTGGCGCAAGCACCTGGCCGAGTCCGCCAAGGTCGTCCTGGCCGACCGGCCCGCGGCCACGGTCGTCGAACTGCTCTCCTGACCCCAAGGCCGGTTAGTTAAGGTTCGCTTCTGCGCTGTTCTCCACGGTCTCGGGGATTCCGCGGCGCCAGGGCCGTGTGAGCCTTCCTCAACATGGCGTAATGAGGGCGGAACGGGACCGAAACGGTCGCAACTAAGCATGGATATGTGGCCGTAGCGACGCACTGTCCGTACTGCTCACTGCAGTGCGGTGTCTCGATGACGACGACAGCTGTCATCGAGCCGGCGGACTTCCCGGTAAATCGCGGTGGCCTGTGTGCCAAGGGATGGACTGCTGCCGACCTGCTGCGCCATCCGGACCGGCTGACGACGCCACTGGTGCGGACAGACCGCCGCGATCCGCTGCGCTCCGCAAGCTGGGATGAGGCTCTCGACGCGATAGCCACGGCGGTTCGCGAGAGTCAGCGTAAATACGGATTGGACAGCGTGGGCTGTTTCGGCGGCGGTGGGCTGACGAATGAGAAGGCCTACCAGTTCGGGAAGTTCGCGCGGGTGGCGCTGCGCACGTCGGCGATCGATTACAACGGCCGTTTCTGCATGTCGTCCGCGGCCACCGCCGTCAATCGCGCGTTCGGCGTGGATCGCGGCCTGCCGTTCCCGCTGGCCGACATCGCCGAGGCTGACGCCATCCTGCTGGTTGGCAGCAACCCGGCCGACACGATGCCGCCCGCGATGCAGTACTTCGACGCCGGCCGTAGCCGCGGTGCGACGCACATCGTCGTCGACCCGCGCCGGTCAGCCACCGCCCGCGGCAGCGCCCTGCACCTCCAGCCGGCCCCGGGCACCGATCTCGCCTTGGCGAATGGCCTGCTGCGCATCGCGATCCGCGAGGGATACATAGACAGAAGCTACATAGAATCCCGAACGACTGGTTTCGATGCCGTCCAGCACGCCGTGTCTGCCTACTGGCCGGACCGGGTGGAGCGCATCACCGGGGTTGACGGGGACCTGCTGCGCGAAGCCGCCCGCATCCTGGGCACGGCCCGGTCGGCGATGATCTTGACCGCGCGGGGCGCCGAACAGCACAGCGCCGGCACCGACACCGCGCAGGCATTCATCAACCTGGCGTTGGCGCTGGGGCTGCCCGGCCGGCCCGGTTCCGGGTACGGGACCGTGACCGGGCAGGGCAACGGCCAGGGCGGCCGGGAGCACGGGCAGAAGTGCGACCAGCTACCCGGCTACCGTCGCCTGGACGACCCGGCGGCCCGTGCGCACGTCGCGGCGGTGTGGGGGATCGACCCCGCGGAGCTGCCGCTGCCGGGCAGGTCCGCGTATGAGATGCTCGACCGGCTCGGCACGCCCGGTGGTGTGCGCACGCTGCTGGTGCTGGGCTCCAACATCGTGGTTTCCGCGCCGCACGCCACCAACGTGCTTTCCCGGCTGCGCGGGTTGGACTTCCTTGCCGTCTCGGACATCTTCCTGTCCGAGACGGCCGCCGAAGCCAACGTGGTGCTTCCCGCCGCGCAGTGGGCGGAGGAGGAAGGCACGATGACCAACCTCGAAGGGCGGGTGCTGCGCCGCCGCCGCGTGCTGCCGCCACCGGACGGCGTCACCGACGACCTGACGATGCTGGCCGCGCTCGCCGCCCGGCTCGGGCGCGGGAATTGCTTTTCCGCTGACCCGCGAGAGGTCTTCGACGAGCTGCGCCGGGCCAGCGCCGGCGGGATCGCCGACTACGCGGGCATCAGCTACGAACGGATCGACGCCGAAAACGGCGTGTTCTGGCCCTGCCCGTCGGAGGACCACCCCGGAACCCCGCGGCTGTTCGCCGAGCGCTTCGCTACCCCGGACGGCCGGGCCCGGTTTGTGCGCGTCGATTACCGGGGGCCGGCTGAAGCGCCCGACGCGAGGTACCCGTACGTGCTGACCACCGGCCGGATCATGCAGCAGTACCAGAGCGGCACCCAGACCCGCCGGGTCCGCTCGCTGACGGCGGCGGCAGGCGAACCGCGGGCCGAGCTGCACCCCGACCTGGCCGGCAAGCACGGGATCGTCACCGGCGACGAGATCGAGCTGCGCACCCGGCGTGGCCGCGCGGTGTTCCGGGCACAGGTGACCGACGCCATCCGCCCGGACACGGTGTTCACGCCGTTTCACTGGGGCGGCGCCGCCAGCGCCAACGCGCTGACCGATCCGGCGCTCGACCCGCATTCGAAGATGCCCGCGTTCAAGGTGTGCGCGGTGGCCATCGGGGTGCCTGCCGCACCCGCGACGAAGGGAGCCGACATGCATTCGAGTCCGCGTTTCCTGCAAGGGATCTTCCCCTTCGAGGGGAAGGGGATCGACCAGCCGTTCCCGCTCGACGCCGCACTGGCCTACACGGTCCCGGACGGCGTCACCGCCCAGGCGGTGTACTTCCGGGGCGGCAACACGACCGGCGAGCTGGTGTGCGCGGTGCTGATGCGGGACGGCGCGCCGATGCGCTACTTCCCGATCGGCGCGAAGGCGGACGTGCACGTGCCGCTCCGGGTGGTCGAGGACCTGGAGAGCGGCACCGTCGTGGAATTGCACATCGCCGCCCCGGCCGGGGTGTCCGGCGCGGTCATCATCGACCTCGGGCTCGTCGAGGTGTGATATGAAGCAGCGCCTGGTGGTTATCGGTAACGGGATGGCCGGCGCGCGGACGGTCGAGGAGGTCCTCGAACGCGGCGGCGGCGGGCAGTTCGCGATCACCATGCTCGGCGAGGAGCCGTACGGGAACTACAACCGCATCATGCTGTCGCATGTCCTGTCCGGTGAGGAGGACGAGGCGGGGATCTTCCTCAACAGCCTGCCCTGGTACGCCGACAACGGCATCGAGCTGCGCGCGGGCGTGCGAGCGCAGCGCATTGACCGGTTCGCCCGCCTGGTTTCCGCCGACGACGGGACCGTGATCGGCTACGACAAGCTCGTCATCGCGACCGGCAGCCGGCCGTTCGTACCGCAGATCAAGGGCATCTACCGGGCGACCCGCGGCTTCCACCAGGGTGTCTTCACGTTCCGCACGATCGACGACACCCGGGCCATGATGCGCTACGCCCGGCACCATGAGCGGGCGGTGGTCGTGGGCGGCGGGCTGCTCGGCCTTGAGGCGGCACGGGGCCTGCAGACCCACGGCGTCGAGGTGACGCTGGTGCACGCGGGCGGCCACCTGATGAACCAGCAGCTTGCCCCGGCCGCCGGGGCGATCCTCAGGCGCAGCGTGCAGCGGCTCGGCATCGCCGTGGAACTCGGCGCGCGGACCACGGAGATCACCGGCAGGGACGAGGTCGAAGGGGTCAAGCTGGCCGACGGCCGGATCCTGCCCTGCGACATGGTGGTGGTGGCCGCGGGCATCAGGCCCAACACCGAGCTGGCCGCGCTGAGCGGCCTCGCGGTGGAGCGGGGGATCGCCGTCGACGACCAGATGCGGGTGCTCGAGGAGGCGGACATTTACGCGGTCGGCGAGTGCGCTCAGCACCGGGGGGAACTGTACGGGCTGGTCGCGCCGCTGTGGGAACAGGCGAAGGTGCTGGCTGATCACATCACCGGGGCCAACCCGCGCGCCGCCTACCACGGGTCGAGGACCGCCACCAAGCTCAAGGTGGCCGGCGTGGACGTGGCTGCGATGGGGGTGACCGAACCGGAACGGGAGGACGACGAGGCCGTGACGTTCGCGGAGCCCGGCCGCGGCGTCTACAAGAGCGTGATCATCCGCGACGACAAGGTCATCGGCGCCACACTGCTTGGCGACCTGAGCAAGGTGGGATACCTCATGCAGGCCTTCGACGGCAGGATGCCGTTGCCGCGGGAGCGGATCCGGCTGCTGTTCGACCTGGGCGGGCCGGCTGCCGAGGTGTCGGCGGCGGAACTGGACGAGGCCACGCAGGTCTGTAACTGCAACGGGGTTACCAAGAAGACGATCGCCGCGACCGTGGCCGGCGGGGTGAAATCGGTGACCGGGGTGATGGACGCCACCCGGGCCGGCAAGGGATGCGGTTCGTGCAAGCCGCTGGTCGCGCAGATCGTGGAGTGGGCGGCCGGGGGTGCGGTCGCCGAGGATCCCGCCGCGAGCTGGTACGTGCCTGGCATCCCGCTCGCCAAGGCCGAGCTCATGACCGCGATACGGGAACAGCGCCTCCGTTCGGTGTCCGAGGTTTTCGCCGCGCTTGCCCCGGACGGCAAGGAAGACGCCAAGAGCAAGATGGGCCTGGCCTCGCTGCTGCGGATGATGTGGGCGGACGAGTACGTGGACGAGCGGGACGCCCGGTTCATCAACGACCGGGTGCATGCCAACATCCAGAAGGACGGCACCTTCTCCGTCGTGCCGCAGATGAAGGGCGGCTGCACCACACCGCAGCAGCTGCGCCGGATCGCCGACGTGGCGGAGAAGTACGAGGTGCCGCTGGTGAAGCTTACCGGCGGGCAGCGTATCGACCTGCTCGGCGTGCGCAAGGAAGACCTGCCTCGCGTTTGGGCCGACCTGGATATGCCTTCCGGGTACGCGTACGGCAAGAGCTTCCGGACCGTGAAGACGTGCGTCGGCTCGGATTTCTGCCGGTTCGGCCTTGGCGACTCCACGGCGCTCGGCATCGCGATCGAGACCAGGTTCCAGGGCCTGGAGGCGCCGGCCAAGATGAAGCTCGCGGTCACCGGCTGCCCCCGCAACTGCGCCGAGGCCTACGTCAAGGACGTCGGCGTCGTCGCGGTGGACGGCGGGCGCTGGGAGATCTACATCGGCGGTGCCGCCGGAGCGCATGTCCGCAAGGGAGACCTGCTGGCGACGGTGGACTCGCCGACCGCAGTCATCATGCTGACCGGGCGGTTCCTGCAGTACTACCGGGAGAACGCTAACTGGCTGGAACGCACCTATGCCTTCGTGCCCCGCGTCGGCCTGGAGAAGATCCGCGCCGTCGTGGTCGACGACAGTGAGGGCATCGCGGCCCGGCTCGACGCCGCGATTCAGGCGTCGGTCGACGCCTACCACGACCCGTGGCAGGAACGGGACGTCACGCCAGGCCAGTTCCGGACGGCGCTACCCCTGATCACGCTGCCCCAGGGACCGGCCCGGGAGCAGTCGCCATGACCGCGGCGACGGAGTACCGGCTTGGGCCTGTGGCTGAACTGCCGGTCGGTGAAGGCCGGGCGTACGCCGCCGGCGGCGAGACGGTCGCCGTGTTCCGGCTGCGTGACGGCAGCCTGCGCGCGGTGTCGGCGGCCTGCCCACACGCGGGCGGGCCGATCGCCGACGGCCTCGCCGACCCGGAAGTCGTGATCTGCCCGCTGCACCAGCATGTGTTTGAGCTGGCGACCGGCTGCGGCCGCACCGGCCAGCCGCCGCTGCGGGTGTATCCGGTCCGCGTCGAGAACGACCAGATCATTGTGGAAGGAGCGGCCGGATGAGCGCCGCAGTCAGCGCCCCGCCCCGCGCTCCCGGTCGCTGGATCGAGGGGTGGCAGCCCGAGGACGCCGGGTTCTGGGAGTCGCGCGGCGCGCCGATCGCGCGGCGCAACCTGATCTTTTCCGTATCGCCTGCTACGCGATATGCACCGTGATCACCTGGGCCGTCTACCTACGGCCTTCACCGCACCGCCTGGCCGACGTCTAGACCCAAGGCGGGCTGGCGCTCGAGCTGCCCATGGGCTATAAGTAACTAAACTAGTTACCTTATTGCGGCAGCGAATGGAGACGGCCATGGGCGGGCCTGGCGACCGCTACTTCCAGCCCGGGATCGAGACGATGCCCAGGGCCGAGCTGACCAAGCTGCAGACCGAGCGCGTCCTGCGCCTCGTGCCCTACGCCTACGAGCGTTCGGCGTTCTACCGTGAGGCATGGGACGCGGCGGGCGTGCGCCCCGCGGACATCAGGGACCTCGATGACTTCGCCCGGCTGATCCCCACGATCACCCGCGATGACATCAGGGCGTTCCGGAGCCGGACGGGCGACCCGTTCGCCGGCCTGCTGTGCGTGGACCCGTCGGAGCTCACGTCGGTCACCTCGAGCTCGGGTACCACCGGCGAGCCGGAATTCTTCCCTGAGCTTTGGGACGCCCAGCCGCCGCTGCCGCTGGCGTCAGCCCGTGACCTGTGGGAACTCGGTCTCCGCCCCGGTGACCGCGTGCTCACTCCGGCCGGCAGCTTCCGCGGCTTCTTTGACGGCTTCTACCAGATGCTCGGCCTCGTCCCGGTCTACGTCGACACCTGGATGGGGCACTGGGCGGAGGTCCTGGAGGTCATCAAGGCGTACCGGCCGGCTTACGTGCAGCTCATGGGCCCGATCATCATCGAGCTTGAGCGGCTGGCGGCAACGCACGACCTGCGTGAGGCTTTCTCGTGCTTCAAGGGGGCGAGCTTCGCGGGCCAGCCGCTGGGGCGGCACCAGGCCCGCATGGTCCGCGAGGACTGGGGGCTCGAGCTGTTCGTTTATACGAGCGCGGGCGACACGGGCACCGCCTGGGAGTGCCGCGAGCACGACGGTTACCACCTGTGGGAGGACACGGTCCTGGCTGAGCACCGGTCGACCGACGGTAACGACCCTGCTCCCGGCGACGAGGTGGGGGAGCTGGTCGCCACGAACCTCGATGACCTGGCGGCGCCGCTGATCCGCTACCGGAGCGATGACCTGGTGCGGATGAGCGGTGCCGTCTGCGGCTGCGGGCGGACCCATTCCCGGATGTGGGTCGCGGGCCGCAAGGGTGACGAGACACTGGTCCGCGGCCGGCCCGTCCTGGTCGGTGACGTCTGGGCGGCGGTGGAGAGCGTGCCGGAGACCGCCGACGGGCTGTTCCAGATCATCCGTCCCGGCCGTGAGGTCGAGGAACTGCGGGTACGCGTGGGGTACGTGCCGTCCGGTGACGTGAGCGGGCTGGCGCAGCGGCTGGCCGCGGCGATCGAGGAACGCGCGGGCGTGGTCCCGGTCGTGGAGCTCGAGACGGCGGACGAGATCCTCGCCCGCAGTACCAGCGTGGCGAAGTTCCCCCGGGTGGTGCAGAAATGAGCGTGGTGAAGAAATGAGCAGGGCATCGATGGTCGCCGCGGCGACGGCGCTGCCCCGGGCGCCCATCGCCGGCATCGGCCGCTACCGCGCCGACGGCCAGGTCGTCGAGTTCGAGATCGGCTGGGCGGAAACCAGCCGGGACACGGCGTGGGCCCGGGACCAGCTCATCCGCTGGGGGGCCAGCCGGTCCGGCTACGCGCTGGTCACGGCGGCGATGTGGCAAGGCCCCTGGGTGTCCCCGGTGCTGCGGGCGTGCCGCGAGATCGGCATCACGTTCGGGATGGCCGATGTCTTCGGCTGGGATTCCCGGCGGACCGCGACGTTCGCCCGGCGGCTGCCGCTGTCCCTGGTCTTCGGGCTCGGCCGCGAGACCGCCGAGTCGCTCGCGGACTCCGGGGAACTGGCGGACCTGCTGGGCGGGGTGCCCGCCGTCCTCGCGCACGCTGACGCCCGGCCGGCGCTGACCGCCGCCGGGCTGCGGCCAGGGCTGATCGCGCTGCTCGGGCCCGCGCTCGCCGTGGAGTGCCCGCAGCGAGCCGGCGCGCACGTCAACGGGGCCGAATGGCTCGTCGAAGAGGCCGTCGACGGCTTGGTGCTCAGCACGGCCGCCGAGCGGGCGCACCAGGCGCGGCGCGTCCCGCTGGGGATCACGGGCAGCGTGCTCTCCGGCCCCTGCCCGTGCGGGAGCCCGGACCCCCGGGTGCGGCTCGGCTGAACGCCGGATCCGAGCCGTCAGGGCACCTGAGCACCCGGCCGCGCCGGATCTTGCACAGCAGTAGCCTCTCCTGCGGATGTGCTAGCATCAGAAACAGTTGACTAATTATGCTTAATAAATAAAGATCGGGCAAGGAGATCAAATGGCCGAGGGATTGTGCACCGGTCGCGTAGTGCTCATTACCGGCGCGGGTAACGGCATCGGCCGGGCGCACGCGCTGGCGTTCGCCGCGCAGGGCGCCAGGGTCGTGGTCAACGACCTCGGCGGTTCCCGGGATGGCACGGGATCGTCGGCCGGCCCCGCCCAGGCGGTCGCGGACGAGATCATCGCGGCGGGCGGCGCAGCGGTGGCGAACACCGACGACATCTCCTCCTGGGCAGGCGCGGAGCGGCTGGTCCGGCAGGCGGTCGACACCTTCGGCGGCCTCGACGTGGTGGTGAACAACGCGGGCATCCTGCGCGACAAGATGATCGTCACGATGACCGAACAGGACTGGGACGCGGTCATCGCCGTGCACCTCAAGGGCACGTTCGCGGTGCTGCACCACGCCGCGGCGTACTGGCGGCAGCGGTCCAAGGAGGGACACGCCAACGACGCGCGGGTCATCAACACGATGTCGTCGTCCGGTCTGTTCGCCAATGCCGGGCAGGGCAACTACGGCGCGGCCAAGTCCGCCATCGCCACCCTGACGATCATTGCCGCCAAGGAACTGGAGCGCTATGGCGTCACCGTCAACGCGATCGCGCCGACCGCGCTGACCCGGCTGACCGAGGATGTCCCGATGATGAGCGACGCGGCCGCCACGACCGAACTCAGCCCCGAGGCCATCTCGCCGCTGGTGGTCTGGCTCGGCTCGGCGGAATCCCGCCCGGTCACCGGCCGGGTCTTCGGCGTCTGGGGCAATGCGATCACCGTGATCGAGGGCTGGGTGAACGGCCCGAGCGTGTCCAGTGACACCCATTGGGACCCGGCCGCGCTGACCGCGGTCGTCCCAGACCTGGTGGCCAAGGCCGCGCCGAACGCGGGCATGCTGGGCACCCGCCAGCCAGTGGGCTGAGGCGCGGCTCGAGGAGCCCAAGGCCCCCGCGACGACCGCCCGCGCTATGCGGCCGGTCCTCCTCATGCCAGTTCAGGTCATCCGGAACGAGGGTTGTCTTCGCCGTTCGGCGTCGCTGCGCTCCCTGCTCCTTCGCGGAGTTTGATGGCGCGGACGAGGAGCTGGGCGACGTCGATGACCTCGAGGGTCTGCTTGGCCTGGCCGGCGGCTTTCTTGGCGTTGACGGCGTCGCCGAGCATGACCATGCAGTAGGGGCAGGCGGTGGAGATGGTGTCGGGGTTAAGGGCGAGGGCCTCGTCGATGCGTTCCTCGTTGATCCTTTTGCCGGTTCTTTCCTCGAGCCACATGCGGGCGCCGCCGGCGCCGCAGCAGAAGCCCTTGCCCTTGCACCGGTGCATTTCCTCGGCGGTGGTGCCGGGGACGGCGTCGATGATGGAGCGGGGCGGGGTGTAGACCTTGTTGTGGCGGCCGAGGAAGCACGGGTCGTGGTAGGTGATCTTCTCCTGGACCGGGTTGACCGGGGTGAGCTTGCCGTCTTCGACGAGGCGGGCGAGGAGCTGGGTGTGGTGGATGACCTCGTAGTTCCCGCCGAGCTGGGGGTACTCGCGGCTGATGGTGTTGAAGCAGTGCGGGCAGGACGCGATGACCTTCTTGCCGGTGCCCGCCGCGACGCCGGCGTCGTTGAGGGTCTCGATGTTCTGCTGGGCGAGCATGTTGAAGACGAACTCGTTGCCGAGCCTCCTGGCGGGGTCGCCGGTGCATGATTCCATCGGGCCGAGCACCGCGAACTTCACCCCGGCGACATGGAGCAGCTCGGCGATGGCCTTGGTGGCCTTCTTCGCCCGGTCCTCCAGCGCCCCGGCGCAGCCGACCCAGTACAGGTACTCCACGTCCTCGGGGATCTTCCCGTCGAGGACCGGGACCTCGAAGTCCAGCTCGGTGATCCACTCGGCGCGCTTGTCCTCGGCCATGCCCCACGGGTTGCCGCGGCGCTCGAGGTTGTTCAGCATCGTGGTGGCCTCGGCGGGGAAGGCGGACTCGATCAGGACCTGGTGGCGGCGCATCCCGTTGATGTGGTCGATGTGCTCGATGTCGACCGGGCACTCGTTCACGCAGGCGCCGCAGTTGGTGCACGCCCAGATCACCTCCGGGTCGATCACCCCGTTCACGTCGGCGCCGCCGACCAGCGGCCGCTGCGCCTCCGCCTTGATCAGGTCCGACAGCGACTCGCGCTGG
>Ga0207664_10003039_pt1 | contig 11161 bp, 7 predicted proteins | sample LARL83metaG_FD_184349 | JGI IMG/M metagenome (GOLD analysis project Ga0207664, IMG submission 184349) | Corn, switchgrass and miscanthus rhizosphere microbial communities from Kellogg Biological Station, Michigan, USA - LAR L8-3 metaG... | ecosystem: Host-associated > Plants > Roots >...
TGAAATGTTTGAAATTCTTGCAATGCCCTCTAAGTCCCTCAAAACGAGAGCATTAGGCACCTAAGACCTTTCGGATCATGAATATCCAAAAACCCCAAGAAATGAATCCCACTCTCTCCGCCATGTCCTTTCGTGACTTGCACTTACGATCCATGGTGTCCATCTTGGTTACTATGGAGGCGGTCCGGTGCAAGTCACGATTATCAAGAAAGTCAAGGCTGATAAGGGCTGGAAATTTGATCCGGTCGAGTACCACGGCAATGGGAGGATCAAGCCTGATCCCCGGCCCCACACGTTTTATCTGGACTGGTATGAGGACGGCAAACGGAAGCGCGAGGCGGTCGGCAAGTTCGCACCGCAGGCCATCGCCCGCCGCGAGCGCAAGCAGCACCTTCTGACCAGCGCGGCTCTGGGCATCAAAGCTGTTGATCCCGACAGGCCCAACGGAACGCCGCTTAAGGAAGCTATCGACGTCTACCTTGAGGACATCCGCCTAACCAAGAAGCCCAAGACCTACGCCGCTTACAAGAAAGCGCTGGACTACTTTGCCGAGTCCTGCCAGAAAGCCACAGTAGAGGAAATCGAGCGCCGGGATTTGCTGCAGTACGCTGCCTTCTTGCGGGATGACAAGGAGCAGTCACCCCGTTCCTGCTGGAATAAATTTTCCAACGTCATGTCCTTCCTTAAGGCGCACGGCGTCCGTGGGATTGTAAAGAAGAACGATTGGCCCCGCTACGTCGAGCAGGAGCCCGAGGTCTATGAAAGCGAGGAATTGGACGCGTTCTTCAAGGCCTGCGACGAGCAGGAACGGGCGCTCTTTGAAACCTTCCTCATGACCGGCATGCGGGAGCAGGAACTGATGCACCTGACTTGGCGCGACATTGACCTGACCCACGGCGTCGTGCGCGTGCGCCATAAGCCCGAGTTCGACTGGACGCCCAAGGCCTATAAGGAGCGCGAGATTCCCATTCCCGACAAGCTGGTTCAGTCCCTCAGGGGCTGCAAGGAGAAGGCCGAGACCAAGTGCCCGCTGGTCTTCCCGAACTCCAACTGCTCCCCGAACGGCCATTTCCTGCGGATGTGCAAGGCAGTCGCGAAACGCGCGGAACTGCCCGAGGATGACTTCTGGCTGCACAAGTTCCGGTCGACATTTGCCACCCGGGCCCTGCGTTCTGGTGTCGATCTGCGGACGGTGCAGATGTGGATGGGGCACACGGATCTTGAGAGCACGATGCGCTATTTGAAGCCAAATCGGGGGAAAGCTGTACGGGAGAAGGTCAATGCGATGTTTGATTAGCCAAAGCGGCCTACGTCACCTGCGGGACGCGATCCGCTCCAAGTGTAGGAGGCATTCCAATAAGCTTCTTGCCAGCGTGCAGAAACACCTCGTTTTGCAATGAGGAAAACTGGTCCGCTAAGTACCTGTGCTTCCAATGCGCGCACAGGAAACTTCCGAACACCCCTTTTGCAACGACAGCTCGACCCACACCGCGGCGTAGGCGGTGCAGAGTTCGACGCCCAGGTGCCGTTAGTTCCCGCGGAGTGCCGGCCTCAAATGCATCCGACGTCGAACCTGCAGGCCGCTGCCGAAGCACTCGAGCAGGCGAGCACAAGTGATTCTTTCTGGGTTCGCGTCAGCCGGGGTAGATCCCCCCAAGCCCGTATCTACCAAGTGGCGTCTGATGTCTTTTTTGTTAGAGAAGGGACACATAGATGAGAATGTTCTGACTGGCGGTCTCTTTCTAGGCCGCCCACGCGATCAGGTGACGTACAGCTAGAATTACTCTACTAGATCGGAAAGTCGCAAGTAACAACTTACTCGTGCTCTAGCCTATTTCCACCAATCGTCAACAACCATAAAGAGGAACCACCGCTGCTGCGGCAATAAACCAAGTAGTGACCATCAGGTGAGATGGTCGGCTCTTCAATGAACAGTCCTGCCTCTGCAAAGCGAGTGACCTGCTGCACTGGTCCATGTCCCGAAGCTGGCATGCGATAGATATTTTGATGGTTGGGTTGGTAGTAGAGCCAGTGCCCATCGGGAGAATAGAAAGGATGCCGGATCCGATCATCTCCTTTGGTGAGCTGTTCAGGTTCGCTGCCGCTTGCGTTAATCCTCCAGAGCTGGACAGAGCCACTCGCGTTTGATGAATAGACTAGCGCTCGGCCGTCTGCAGACCATGATCCACTGTATTTATCCCCTGGAGTAGATGTGAGCTGATGGTCTTGCCGTCCTACCACGTCAAACGCAAATAATTGGAAGTTATTTCCACTCCGTGCGGAATACACGATGGTACGTCCGTCCGGCGACACAGGGAACCCTTCGCCTGCCGAAACAAACGGAGCAATAGGAAGGGCCTCTGCGTGACTTCCATCGGCCGCCACGATCCAGATCGATGTCTTTCGGTCAGGCGCAGTTCGGAGGACAACAAGCCTACGGCCATCTGGAAACCAATGGGGGCTAGCTACGCTAATGAATTCACGGCCGGGGATCTCGAGTCGGTCCAAGCGTTTGGTTGGGAGATGGAGGATCCAAAGCTCATCATCACCAAGCCGGTTGCAGACATAGGCAATACTCTGCCCATCTGGCGACACGCTCGGCATGTGGTCGTACTCTTCGCCTCTGCTCAGCGTCTCCTCCGGACCTGCCGGCGCATCACCCCTCGCATTCAGCGGCAGTCTCGAAACATTGAGAGAGCCTTCCATAACAGACGCAGCAAGGTGGTGCCCATCGCGAGAAATGGCCAAATCTTTCAGAATCCCGGTCATGAGGCTAAGAGTCTTCGACTCACCTTTGAGCTTCCCCGAGCGTTCGTCGATATCGACACTTTGCAGACGCGTTCCTCCGGAAGGCTCTCGAGTACAGTAGTAAATCCGTTGGCCGGACGGGTCCCAGACATGGCTGCTACCGATGAAAAGCAGACGAGGGGAGCCGCCGCCGGCTGGCAACAGAAAAACCTCCCGCTGAGACGTCTCGAAAGTGATCCACCGGCCGCTAGGCGAATATCGAACTCGCCAGATCTCCCAGTTCGAGGAATCACCCGCCAGCACAGCTTTGGGCAATCCACCATCGGCACTGACCTCCAGGATGCTACGATGGTCTTCGACTCCACTAACGTAGATCACCCTAGATTCGTTAGGGTGCCAAGCGGGAACATTTCCATCGCGCGCGAGCAGCCGTGCCTGTCCTCCCAGCGCCGGCACGATCCAAATGTCACCTCCTAATGTACGATATTCCGTGGAAGCACCGGCCCCGCCGCCTATCCTGATCATTCCAGTGCGTGATGAACGTGTTGAGACAAACGCGATCCAATTGCCATCAGGAGAAAAGTCGGGCTGCAGGTCCTGGGCAGGGTCATTGGTTATGTTGACTTCCTGGCCTCCCTCGATGCGACGCACATAGATTTCATAATTGCCATTGCGATTTGAAGAAAACGCCAGCATTTTTCCATCCGACGACCACGTCGGAGATTCAGAAAATTCAGGGTCATGCGTGAGCCTTGAGACACTCGTAAGGTGGACCTTTTGGTCCATGGTGCCTGCGATCCGGATTGTGGCAAAAGTGGCGATCGCACCTAATAGTGCGGCGGCCAACAGTGTTACCGCCCGTGGCATGCGCCGAGGTGGGATCGGTGCCAATGCGGCTGTCACCCTTTTGAATGGTTCTCGAAGGGCGTCTTCAATCTCAATACGTACATCAGCGATATCGTGCAGTCGTCGTTTTGGGTCTTTTTGCAGGCAGTGCTGCAGGAGGACACGGATAACATTAGGTGTGTTCTGTGGTAGAGCGCCCCAATCAGGCTCTCGCTCGATCACTGCCGCGAGGATGTCAGTTGTGGTGTCACCCGGGAAAGCCTTCCGAGCGGTGAGAGCTTCATAAAGTACGCAGCCGAACGCCCAGATGTCCGTTCGCTTGTCAACCTGCTTCCCGCGTGCCTGTTCTGGACTCATGTAAGCGACAGTTCCCAAGATTATTCCCTGTCGCGTACCCTCGACAGCAATAGTTGGTGAGTTGGCGAGATCAGATTGCACGGCGTCTGTACCCAAGGCCTTGGCGAGTCCAAAATCGAGCAATTTGACTTTTCCACCGGGTGCAAGCTTGACATTGGCGGGTTTGAGGTCTCGATGAATGATCCCTTTCTCGTGAGCCGCCTCAAGCGCCTCGGCCACCTCACAGGCCATTTTTAGGACCTCTTCGATTGCGATCGGCCCCGACGCGATCTCTTTCGCCAGTGTTGGCCCCTCTACCAGCTCCATGACGAGTGCTCGAACCCCGTTCGATTCTTCGAGACCATAGATTGAGGCAATGTTGGGATGATTAAAAGACGCAAGAACTTGTGCTTCGCGCTCGAAGCGCGCCATGCGCTCGGGATCTTTGACGAAGGCCTCAGGCAGAGTCTTCAGGGCAACATGGCGCCCCAGACGGAGATCGCGAGCGCGATACACCTCACCCATACCGCCCGCGCCTAAGGGTGCGACGATCTCGTAAGGTCCCAGCTTTGTTCCCGCCGCCAGACTCATTTGTTCTTCAACTCCGAAGCCCAATTCAAGACCACATTCACCTGCGTCGCCTTTGTCTCTGCCTCTGGCTCCTTTATGCAAACAATCTTTTGTCCATTGCTCATTACGCCGTAGTCGTGAGCGCCAGCTTCTATGCAGCCAAATCGAAATAATGCTCGCGGTGGGCTGAACGTGAAGTCCTCACCCTTTCCAATGGCCGTACCCATCACCATCGGGCCCTTCGGACCCGAGCTTCGAAAATAAAGTTCACCCCCATCTCGTGACCACAACGCGTGGTCGCCCCCGTCAGTGGACACTTCCCACTTCTCTGCGCCCCCGGTAAATCTCCGCACGTAAATCTCTGTCCGTCCCGACTCGCCAGATTCATAGGCGATCCACTTCCCGCTGGGCGATACCTTGCCGTTCGCCAGGCCGGGCTGTTTGAAGAGCACCCGCGGTGTCCGTTCGCCCTGCAGCGGCAAAGCATAGATGGCCGCCGTGTCCTCCCATGCCCCCGCGTCATAAATCAAGTATTTGCCATCCTTTGTTACAGAAGCGGGAAACAGCTGCCTGGGTGAATCCAGCAGTTGCTCTTCTCCGCCTGTTCCGCTCACCGGTTTCCAGTAGAGTCCTCTCCGGCCATTTCGTGTTGAAGCGTAAATCACTCGCTTGCCATCGGCGCTCCACATCGGATCCCGGTTGTCTCCTTCGAACGTTAACCGATTCAGGCTCCCCTGCTGCAAGTCATATATCCAAACGTTCCACTGCTGCCCGCCAATTACCGTCATGGCCAAAAGTTTTCCATCGGGAGAGAGATCCATGTCCTCGAATCCACCCGGCGGAGCTTTGAGAGCTTCTTTCCCACCGTTGCGGTCGATAGTCACGAGCGTGTTATTCAGGTCCTTTGCCGCCCCGGGGATATAAGCAAGCGTTCCATTTTGAGCGATCGCAAACTGCGCATACGATGAGGGTCTGTACTGTACTCCGTCCAGAACCGGTTCGGCCGGGCCGGTCACCTCCATTTTTCTTTCATCAAATGGCACCGCCAGAAGCACTCCATTTTGCGAATACACGATGCGTCCGCCTGGCGCATAATGCGCATACTCGCCTTTTTCGACCACCGTCTTGCGCTTCCCGGTCTTCAACGAGACTAACGCGATGCTGCTCTCTCCCGGACCTTCCCCGCTCCTCTGTGTAAACAGTACATCGCCGCCGGGCAATGCCTCCGGCCACCATTCCCAGGCCACCGCGTTCTTGTCATCAGGCCTATTAACCGCTTCCGCTTTGCCGCCGGATGCCGGTACGCGAACCAGTCCTGCGGTCATGCCTGAATTGAATACGATGGTTCCATCCGCAAGCCACGTGCCTCCGATGCTGCTTCCGCTTCCGATGAAACCTGGCACATCCGTGACATCGATCGCGGCGCCTCCGTTCACCGGTATTTTCTTGAGTTTCCCTGGGGCCATGAAGGCCAGCCATTCGCCGTCCGGAGAGAAGAACGGTGTTGCCGCTCCTTCCGTTCCCGGAATCAACTTGGCATCAAAGGAAGAAAGGTCGCGAAGCACGAGCTGCGTATCCGCTCCGTGCGCTACGACGAGGACAATCCGCCTCCCATCCGGTGAGAATGCTAAAGCAGGCCCATAGCCCACGTGAATGGGTTCCGCTTCGGGACGTGTGATCGTTAGTCGCACCACCGACTTGTCCCGCGTGCTTCGCCCCCGCCACAGCAGCAAACCTGCAAGCGCCAGCGTGGCCACAACCGCTCCTGCAACGGCGTAGGCCCAAAACGCTATGCCCTTGCTGGCTATTGCGGCTGCATGCGTGTCGCGCGACATTCCAGCTTCGCTGATCCACTTCAGTTCGCTGGCCAGGTCGCACGCACTTTGCCAGCGCTCCTCGGCTGATTTTGCAAGGCATTTTCTTACGGCGTGGTCCAGCACCGGGGGTGTTAGTGGCTTTGTGTCGCTGATAGGTGCTGGCTCCTTCTCCAGAATCGCGCTTGCCACACTGAGCTGGCTCTTTCCCTCAAACGCCCGCCTTCCCGTCAGCATCTCGTACAGCACTGCGCCTAACGAAAATATGTCGCTTCTTCCGTCTACGTCCTTTCCTTCCACCTGCTCCGGTGACATGTACTGGAATGTCCCAACCATCATTCCTTCCCGCGTCACTGGCGGGTGCTCTGGTGCTGCCATGGTCAGTGTCGCGAGTGTCGGAGCCGTGGCCACCGGCCGCGCCAAGCCGAAGTCCAGCAACTTCGTCCCGAGCGCCGTCAGCATGATGTTCCCGGGCTTCAGGTCCCGGTGAACGATGCCTGCACGGTGCGCCTTGTCCAATGCGCCAGCGATCTGCGCACCGTACCTCAGCACCTGTTCCAGGGGCAGCGGCCCTTTCTCCAGTCGCTTCGCTAGCGTCTCGCCTTCGACACACTCCATCACCAAGTAGTCAATTCCATCCTGATGGCCCACGTCGTAGAGCACGCAGATGTGGGGATGATTGAGGCTAGAGATAGTTTTGGCTTCACGCTCGAAGCGCTGTTTGCGGATGAAATCCTTCGAAAGCTCGTGTGGCAAAATCTTGATGGCTACCGTGCGCTCCAGCCGCGTGTCTCTCGCCCGATACACCTCTCCCATACCGCCCGCGCCCAACAGGGATTGGATTTCATACGGTCCGAGCTTCGTTCCGGCAGAGAGGCCCATAGATGGGGAGTGATTATAACCTTGGGTACAGCTTCTTAAGCAGAGTTAGTTCTATCCTGAAGAAAAGGCGCCATCTGGCTGCTTGCGGCGTGTATTGCAGATTTCAACCATGACCGGCTGGGCGGAGTAACGCTGACCTTGCCGCGAGGAATGCAGCGCGCGCTATGGCAGGAGGAGGCCACCAAGCTCCGCGATCGTAGATGCTGGGCTGACGCAGAACTTGCGCTTCGTGGGCTTCTGCCTTCTGCACCAGCGAAAATGAGTTTCAAGAAATGCTAGAAATCGCAGGAGCGCACGGCGCGTGAAAGGGAGAACGCCCGACGATTATCTCTGGGTTGCACATCACTCGGCCAATTGGGCACCGCATTCGCCGAAGGGTGACGAATAGAAAGCGCAAGCTTACGTGAGCGACGGGGTGGGCTTCTGTTAATTCCGATCTCCGAAGCCGTGGCGGTTCGTATCTTTCGCACAGAACGTGGCCGGTTCGGTATTGTCCACCCGATGCTGTACCGGCGGCAGTGTCCGTAGATAGGCAAATATAGCCTTCAGATCGTCATCGCTAAGGTGGCCGTAGAGAGGGTAGGGCATAGTGCGGTTAAGCGCCCGTGCACCCACACGACCAGTGCGAATGGTCCGGATGAACCGCGCCTCGTCGTAATAGCCAATTCCCGAGGGATCGCGCGTGAGGTTGGCGCTGGCGACAGTACCCCAGGGGCGGACGAACACCCTTCCCCCGGCGAACAGCATGCCCGGCACAGGTCGACCCTGCGGATCAGCAGTCGTGTGGCAACCACTGCAGGTGCCAATGTGAACCAGGTATTCGCCATGGCGTGCAGCCGCGGGCGCATCTGACGGCAATGGGGGCGGCTGCACCTCGGGGCGCCAGTCGGTGACCGGTTGCTCCGCCAAATTCCGTTTGGGGAGTTGATGGTGCACAGCCGGAATGGTGCGTAGGAACACGATGATGGAGGCGAGATCCTCGTCGGTTAGATAACGAAAGTTCCAATAGGGCATCGTCTTGTCCAAAATCCGTCCGTCGTGTCCTATCCCGTCGCGAAGAGCCCGAGCCAGCTGCGCGTCGCTCCACGACGCCGCGCCTGTTTCGCGGTCCGGCGTTATATTCGGGCACACGAGAAAATTAGGGCGTGGAATGTTGCTCTCTTCTGGCGGCAGCACGCGTCCAGCACCTTTCATACCCCGGACCTGATTACCGTTTGCGTCCCTTTCAGAATGACAGTCGAAGCAGTGGGCGAGTTCGGTCAGGTACCTGCCGCGTGCGAGACGCTGTGTCGTGCGCGCAAAGAGCGGCGAAACCGGCTTGGAAGGCCCGGCCGCTTGCATGGAGATCGCAACGAGAAAGACGAACGGCACGCACAGCTGACAAAAGCGCATGCCCACCCCCAGTGTGGCGCGTATTGTACAGTGGCTTGGAAACATAGAGAATCTGCATCATCTCTGGCAAGTCACTAAAGAGTGATATCAATTATTCCGAAATCACAATTTACGATTGCAGACAAACAGGAAACTGTTCAGGTACTGTCTTCCTGCAGTACGCGCGACGAAAAAAAACACTAATCGCCGATTTGTTCGCCCACGGTTGAACAATACTTCGTTAGCATCACGCCCGACGCGACCATCGCGCGCGTCTTCCGCTCATTTCGCCTACGCTCAACACTTTTGCAAGGCAGCTTAGCGCTACCCACAGGAAACGTGCCCAGTCTGGTTGTTTTGAGCGTGTTGCAGATTTCAATATAACCGGCCAAGCGGATTAACGCTCATCGTTTTCATTGACCTTTCGCCCGGAGTCGACCTAATATTTGACACCTTCGCGCATGGCTACCCCCTCTCAACTTATCGGCCAGACCATCTCGCACTACCGCATCCTCGAGAAGCTGGGGGGCGGTGGGATGGGTGTGATCTACAAGGCCGAGGACCTCGAACTTGGCCGTTTCGTTGCGCTCAAGTTCCTGCCTGAAGACCTAGCTCGCGATCCACAACCCCTGGAACGTTTCCGCCGGGAAGCACGGGCGGCATCTGCTTTGAACCATCCGAACATCTGCACGATCCATGAGATCGGAAAGCATGGGGATCAGTCCTTCATCGCGATGGAGTTCCTGGATGGCGCGACACTGAAGCATGTGATCGGCGGTCGTGCGATGGAACTAAACCGCATTCTGGAAATAGGTATCGAGATCGCCGACGCGCTTGACGCTGCACATGCGAAAGGAATCATTCACCGCGACATTAAGCCCGCGAATATCTTCGTTACGAAACGTGGCCACGCGAAAGTTCTGGACTTTGGGCTGGCGAAGGTCACACCAGCACACGGTACTCCGATTGCGGCGGACGCAGCACAATCCACTCTTACCGCAGAGGAACACCTGACTAGCCCTGGCACGGCGCTGGGCACGGTCGCGTATATGTCGCCGGAGCAGGTGCGGGGAAAGGAACTCGACGCACGGACGGACTTGTTCTCGTTCGGTGCTGTCCTGTATGAAATGGCGACTGGATCGCTGCCGTTTCGGGGCGAAACGTCAGGAGTTATCTTTCACGCCATTCTCGATGGCACGCTTACCCCTGCCATGCGGCTGAATCCCAATGTTCCAGCCGAATTGGAGCGAATTATATCGAAATGCTTGGAGAAAGACCGGAATCTGCGCTATCAGCACGCGGCGGACATCCGCACCGACCTGCAACGCCTGAAGCGAGAAACGGAATCGGCACTGGTGTCGGCTACCACTCAGCCGAAGCTTGGAACCATGAGGTTCAACCGGAAGGTCTTGATCCCCATTGCGACGATCGCGGCTACGGTCGCGGTGATCGTTGTTGTTTGGTTAGGGCGAGTGCCCAAGGGCTCAATCCCCATTGCGGCTCAAGCACGCGCGCCTTCTATTGCCGTACTGCCATTTGTGGATATGAGCCCGAAGAAAAACCAAGAATACTTTTCCGATGGTCTGGCGGAGGAGGTCCTCAATGATTTAGCCAACATTCGTGGCCTACGGGTAGTCGCCAGGACATCTTCATTTCAGTTCAAGGGTAAAAACGAAGATCTGCGCACCGTTGGCGAGAAGCTGAACGTGAGCACCATTTTAGAAGGCAGCGTGCGCAAAGAGGGCAGGAGGGTGAGAATTACAGCGCAGTTGATCAAGACTGCAGACGGATTTCACTTGTGGTCGAACACCTATGACCGGCAACTGAACGACATTTTCGCAGTGCAAGACGATATCGCGCGCTCCGTGGCTGCATCGCTGAAAGTGGCGCTCCTGGGAGAAAAACCTCCTCCAGCCCAAGGCAAAAATGTCGAGGTCTACAATGCGTTTTCCAGGGACGTTACTTCTATGAGCGAAGCGACAAGGAAAGCCTGCAGCGCTCCGTCAGCTACTACGAGCAGGCCATCCAACTTGATCCCAGCTATGCTCCTGCGTGGGCGGGATTGGCCGATGCTCGCGCTTCTCAGGCAGGTCTAGGCGACATTCCCTTGGACCAGGGATACCGCAGGGCGCGGGAAGCGGCGCAGCGGGCGCTGGCGTTGGATGCCAATCTGGCTAACGCCCACGCAGCCATGGCCTCGATCAAAGCAGTTTACGAGTGGGACTGGGCGGGCGCGGATGGCTCCTTTCAGCGGGCGCTGGCGCTGGAGCCGGGAAACGCACGGGCGCTTGACGGAGCTGCCCAATTAGCCCGCACCTTGGGCCGCTTTGAGGAAGCATTCGCATTGGACCGGCCGGCGGTATAACTCGATCCACTCAGCGAGTGGGCTTACATTAATCTCGGGGTGCAGGCTTACTACGCCGGTCGGCTGGAGGATGCATTAAGCGCCTTCAAGAAGGCGTTGGGCTACAGCGGACTGGTTTTTGTTAAAGGCGACCCGCTGTGAATCCCGAACACCCGCAAATACACCAGGTCTTGGGTACGGTCCTTCTAGCGCTTGGGCCGCCTGCAGCAAGCCCTGGCCGAAATGGAAA
>Ga0207664_10003040_pt1 | contig 11160 bp, 8 predicted proteins | sample LARL83metaG_FD_184349 | JGI IMG/M metagenome (GOLD analysis project Ga0207664, IMG submission 184349) | Corn, switchgrass and miscanthus rhizosphere microbial communities from Kellogg Biological Station, Michigan, USA - LAR L8-3 metaG... | ecosystem: Host-associated > Plants > Roots >...
AAGCGCGCGGTGCGAGGCGCCCGAGCGCCCCTCACGCTTCAAGGCGCGAGTGCGTGCGCGGGAGCGCTTGGCCGATGGGCGGCTCTTCCGGGTGGAACGATGCCTTCTACTCTCTTTTTGAGACGACGCGGTTCCCTTCGGCGGTGGCGGGAGTTTCACACCGGCTTTGCGCGCTTTCGAAAGCCCAATGGCAATTGCCTGCTTGGCGTTCTTAACGCCGTGCTTCCCTTCCCGCACGTGGTGGATCTCTTCGCGGACGAACTCTCCGGCCTGCGTTGTGGGCGCCTTGCCTTCACGAGCATCCTCGTGGGCGCGTTCGATGGTCTGCTTTTCGGGCATAATCTCCTCCTGAACATCTCCCTTAGCCGCAGTCTATCGAGCACATTCAGGCGAACCTATCCGGAAAAGGATGTACAACTGCCAAAATCTTTAGGCCGAACAGCTTAGGCGTTCTACTCGCAATCGGCTAACGCGTGGTGAGTGATGCCGGAAAGAGACGCTCTCACCAACCTGCCTCAGGATCATGCCATCTAAGCCTTTCACTAGGTGCGGTGGAACCGTCCCCGGACCCAACGATAGTGCCCGAATCTATCGTCATGCTCCGGGGACGGCACTTAGTCCCGCGCCTTGGGCGCGTCTGCCGTCGGCTCGACTCCCGTTGGTCATGTCATATCGCCCCACGATATATCTTTGTCCACAGGAAACAACCTCACGACGGTCGCTATCTTCCCAAACAACATGAAGAAAAATGAAGTTGTTGTGATCACCGGTGCATCGGCAGGTGTGGGCCGCGCCACGGCCCGCGAATTTGGGAAGCGTGGAGCGTCGGTCGGATTAATCGCGCGCAACCAGGAGAGACTCGAAACAGCGAAACGGGAAATTGAGCAAGCGGGTGGGAGCGCACTGGTCCTGCCGCTCGACGTCGCTGATGCCCAGGCAATCGAAACTGCCGCGGAACGAGTGGAGAAAGAGCTCGGTCCAATTGACATCTGGGTGAATGACGCGATGACGTCGGTGTTCTCGCCCATCGAGCAGATGACGCCGGAGGAGTTCAAGCGGGTCACAGAAGTCACGTATTTAGGATTTGTGTACGGAACTCTGGCTGCGCTGAAGCGCATGCGTCCGCGAGACCGCGGAACTATTGTGCAAGTGGGGTCGGCGCTGGCTTACCGAAGCATTCCCTTGCAATCGGCTTACTGTGCTGCGAAGCACGCGATTGCGGGGTTCACGGATTCGCTTCGTTGCGAATTGGTGCACCAGAAATCCAATGTGCAGGTCACCATGGTGCAGATGCCGGCCCTCAATACACCTCAGTTCCAGTGGGTGAAGAGCCGCTTGCCGCACAAGGCCCAGCCTGTGCCTCCGATCTTTGAACCGGAAGTAGCGGCCCGTGCGATCTATTTCGCGGCTCACGCAAAACGCCGTGAGCTGTGGGTAGGAGCGTCAACAGTGGCCGCCATTGTTGGTCAGAAATTTATTCCGGGACTCCTTGATTTGTACCTGGGAAAGACAGGGTACGCATCACAACAACACGATGGTCCTGAAGATCCGGGCCGGCCGAATAATTTGTGGGAGTCGGTGCCCGGGGATTACGCGGCTCACGGCAGTTTCGATAAATGCGCCAGCCGCACTTCGACGGAACTCTGGATGGACAGGCAGCGGCGCTGGATCCTTTTAGGAGCCGCTGCGTTCTTTGGGGGTGCAATCTACGAAATGGTCAAAACGCGAAAGAGCAGAAGGCGGTCGCTGGCGAAAATGTTGCGAATTGCCTAAGCGGCACGACTGAGCTTTGCCCAGGGTTTGTGGTTCTCGGACTCGAGGTCCCCGAGTGCGAGATCCACAATTGCGTTTTTCATCGAGTGCGCAAAGATTGACGAGAAGATCAGCATCTTTTCAGCAGTACCCGGGTCCACCGACTCATCGTCAGCGCGACGCCAGAATTCCATTCCGCTCGCCACTCCCGCCCAGAACACTACTTCTTCCATGCTCATGGTCTGTCCGGGGTTGGGCGGCAGTTCACAAAACTTCTGAACTGTGTCTTGAATCTCTTCCGGAGAGCGCTGTTCGATTTCGTCGAGGAAGCTAAGCACCTCGAGGATTCGCGTGAATCCCTGCCAATCTCGTTGGTTCCCCTTGTCTAGTCTCATCATGGCAATCACCAGTAGCAGCAGTTATGGATTAACTTCCCTATCTCTTTAAAGGACTGTATGGGTTCGTGAGACAGAGAGATATCCCCTTCATCGGTTAACTACCCGTAAAGCATCCTGTAAGGATGTGCACCTAAAAGGTCACGCAGGAGCATATTCAGGGTTTTTCTGTAGAGGTCCAGGAGCTACGCTGCACGTGGCGTTAGTTGTTGGGAAAGGCGGCGAGGAACTTCGATTCGGTATGTCGGCTCCCCCTGCGGACGCCAATGCAGTTTGTACCCCTCTTCTCCGCGCAAGAAGTCAAAGCGGCGCAGACCGAGTCGCACCGCATCTTCAATGACGGCAAACATCAGTTGAGTCCCGGGGCTGAGATGCGCAAACTGCGGATCGAAACCTTGTAAGTAGCAGAACACGGTTTCACGATGGAAAAACGTGTAGATGGCCGCAATTGTGCGCTCATTGAGCCGCATGCGATACAAGCGCAGCAGCCCATCTTGCAGGAGAACAGGTGTGGCGCCCCGGTAGAAATCCAAGAGCCTGGGATCGCTGAGCACGCCGTTCTGATCGAGTTCATTCCAGCGAATTGTGTGAAGGCGAACCAAGTCTTCCAGGAATTCTGCGGAATTTTCCGTGCTCGCGCGCTCGATCGTTGGCTGTCCTTCCCGCTCAGTTCTGGAACGTGCGTTGCGCAGGTTCGACCACTGGCGTTTGGTAAGGGACTCGATGAGTTGTTCGGTACTCTGGGGCAGGGGCAACGCGTAACAAACATCGTGCTTTTGTGTGTGGGCGCGGGCCAGAGCTGATCGCAGCAGGGCGGAATTGCCGGAGAGATCGGTGAGGTCGAGCACGGTCCAGCCGGGGATGGTTTGGGCCGAGTCCAGAACCCGGTCGAGCACGAGCATTTCACTTCCAGGCTTCGCCACCAGATTCAGGTAATCGGAAACACCTCCACCGGCGAAGGCCAGGACACGTTCGCCCTCTCGCGGGTAGATGAGTAAAGGTGCAAAGCCGATGAGACGCTTCCCTTCTCGAACTTCAATTCCGACGAGATCGCGGGGAGTAAATGCCTCGATCCAGCACAGCAACCAGGATGGATGCTGAAAGGGAGTGGCGTCGGGACATCGCAGGAAAAGCTCTTTCCATTCCGCGCTGATGGCGTGGAATTCTGCGGGAGAGTGCAGGATTTTGCTCGTGACACTGGAGACTGGAAACGAAGAGGTCATGCGGCCTGCAACTCCCGCGCAGTTTTATATATCGCTAGTTCGTTGTAGAGGTCCAGATATGACGAGAGCATTCGTTCCGATGAGAACCTGCGCTCGGCTTCTTGCCGACAAGTCGCGGCGGCTAATTCGGAGCTGCGTGTAATTCCCTGCGCCATTTCTTCAACTGACGAGACTAGAAATCCAGTCCCGCCCTCGGTGACTATTTCGGGTAGTGCTCCGCTGCGCCATGCAATGACCGGAGTACCGGATGCCATTGCTTCCATGGCGATCAGTGAACTGGTTTCGCGTGCCTGAGTGGGAATCAGGAGGCATTTGGCCCCAGCCAGCAGATGAGCTTTTCGCCTGCCGCCGACTGCGGCGACAAAAACGGCATTGGGATTCAAGCGAGGGCGAATCATTGCTTCGAAATAGTCGCGGTGCTCGGGATAGTCGAACACCGTTCCGGCAATCAGGAGCCTTACGCCCGCCTGTTCCGCTGCATTGATCGCAAGGTGCAGGCCTTTCTCTGGACAAATCCGGCCCATGTAGAGGACGTAATCGCCTTTACGCCGTGATAGATGAAAATGTTCGAGATCGACTCCGTTCGGAATTATGCGACTGATTTGTACGGCGGTTGGAGCGGTGCGAGCTTGCGAGTGCGAGACGCAGATGAGAGATATGTTCACCCGGAGACTCGCTAAAGCTCGGCGGTCGTACCAGCTCAAGGGGAGATGCAGTGAGACGACTGTCGGCAGGTTGCGATCGGGAAGGTACTCGTGGAAGTCGATCCCGTGCATATGAATGATGTCAACTGAGTGCTGATCGAGAGCGTGTGCGAGGGCCAGCCGAAATTGCCGACGCGCCTCTTGCTTCGCTTGCAGGTTGAGATCTCCCGACGGAATCTCAACTGGGAGCAGTAAGCCGTGACATCGCGATCCCGCAGCTGCAAGAACGAGAGAGCGGTGGCCTTGGCGCAGCAGACCGCGATCGAGCGTCAGCAAAATCTGCTCCGCGCCGCCGGCGGTGGCCTTCGAAACAGGCGCGAGCGGATAGGCGACATTTAAGACGGTCAATGGCACGCGTACTCCCGTTGCGCCATGCATTGCGCCGCCAGGGCGCGCCATTGCTTACCTGTCATCGCCCAGCCCATGCACTCATACCAGAGTTTGCCCTCGTGAGGAGGACGCGAGAAGTCATAATGCGGCGCTTTGCGAAAGTGCTCGCGATCCGTGCCGAATGAACTGAGAACCAGCTTTTGTGAACCATACGCAGCGAACATACTTCGCTTGCGCTCGCGCTCGACGGGAGACAAATCGATGCAAATGACCTCTTCCGTACGGGAGTTCAGAAATTCTCCGGTGATGCACTGGCAATGTCGCGCGTGATAGGAAGTCATCTCGACAAGCAACGGCGCTTGCTCCGAATCCATTGATGTTGTGGCGAGGCGCGCAATCAGGGAGCCGGTGTCGTGGTCGGGATGTCCACCTTCGTAGGGATGGGTGATCAGGATATCGGGCTCGAGCCGTGTGAGCAGCTCGGCCAGGCTACGGGCCAGGTCTCCTGCGCTGAGTATTGCTTCCTGATCCACCGCACCCAGCCAGTGAATGTGACGTGGAGATACTCCGGCGATATGCAGTGCCCGCCCGGCCTCAGCGCGCCGCAGCGACGCATACTCGGCTCGCGCTCCGCGAAATTCCGGCGACCACAACTTGCTGTCGCGAGGGGCGCCATCGGTCAGATAGAGGACTGTTGTCGAAGGAAAGCGGGCGAGCCATGAAGATGCGCCGATGGTTTCGTCATCGGGGTGCGCGGCCAGTACTGCAATCTGCAGCGACGCGTTCGCCGGATTTGCGAGCAGAGCGTGAGAGAGTTCCTGCCAGCTTCGGTCAGCGCGAGATTTCATGCAGGGTAGCCTGATTGGAGAGCACGCGCACGGCCTCGCGATATCCATGCAGCGTGCCCACATCTACGTAGACGTCGCCACGCTTAATTCCGTAAGCGCGCCCGCCGTTGGCGAGATAGGCGTTCACCAGAGTTCCAAAATATTCGTCGGATCGTCCGCGATCTAACCACAGTCGATGGAGCGCGGCGAAGCAATGGCCGGGCATTTTGAACGCGCCCCAAATCCACTCGGAGGCGGCGTTCGGCTGCTTGACTTGAATTCGTTCCACTCGTCCGTCGTGATCGGTTACTACTGAGTCAAACAGCTCTGGACGTTCGACAGGAAAGAGAAGAAATGACAGTTCCCCGTCGGGCAAAAGCTCGTAGCCTTCAAGCGGGAACCAAACCGTATCAGGCAACCCTATATAAACCTCATCGTGGTCTGCGATGAAGGGCACGGCGCTGAACAGCGCATCGCACAAGCCACTCGGATTCTGCTGGACGACGTAGCAAATAGGTGCCGAGCCGATCATTCCGCCAAAGTAGCTGACGATATCGGTCTTAGCAGGTGAGATGACGAAGCACACGCGATCCACGCCACCCGCGAGCATGCGTTCCAGCAGATACTCCGAAACGGCGCGGGGACGCTCGATGTTGCCGTCATGGCGTGTGCCCACGGGCAACAATTCCTTCGAAAATGCGAGCGGCTGAATTCGAGTTCCCAGGCCGGCGGCGGGAATGATTCCCCAGCGATGGCTCATGCGACGGCCTCCAGCGCGGAAATCAGTTCGCGGCTGCGATGCTCAGCGGTGTGGCAGGAAAGCACGCGTTCCCGCGCTGCCTTGCCAACGCGGAGAAGTTCTTCCGGGCTTTGGGAAAGCGCGCCGACAACATCGTCATTCGATTCTGCAATCAGTAACTCTCGATCAGGCTCGAAGAAATTGTCGAGCCCTTCCCACGAATCGCTGACTATCGGCGTCTCACAAGCTGCGGCTTCGAACAGACGGCCTGAAGGACAGTAACCCACATTCGCCATCGCGGCCCGCGTCACATTCAGTGTTGCGCGCGAAGAGCAGTAGAACGCCGGATGATCGCGCGGAGGCACGTGGCGCACAAACCAGACATTTTCGTTCCAGGGAAAGTCCGCGGGATACTGTGCTCCGCCCAGCAAGAATTTCTTTTTTGGCAAACGATGAGCCGGCTTCAGGAACAGTTCTTCCAGCACCTTCTGGCGGTCAGCGGCGTAAGTGCCCAAGTACGAGAGATCCGATTCATAGCGGTCGGCTTTGGGCACGGGTTGGTGCAGTTCGGGATCGACGCTGCCATAGAGTGGCGCGACGCGTCGCGCACCCAGCAAACGCTTGAGGTCATCCAGTGCACTGCCGCCTACGTAGCTGAGCACCAGATCGAATCCTGACAGACCATCCCGAGGAACGTAATCCACGCGCCCATTCGCTTTGAAAGTTTCAAGAGTTACAGCGGTATCGAGATCGTAATAAACCTTAACGACAGGAGACGAGAGGACCACGTCGGAAGCATTCTGAGCGTCCGGACAATAGGAGGTCACAACAGCAGCGTCTGAGGAGCGCACCTGCTCGGTAGCACAAGCGTGAATCTCGTCCCAGTGGGAGTATAGGCGGAGGGTGTAGTTGTCGGGCTGGAGCAGATCGCGATGGCTGGCGTAGTACGGAACGTCTTTTTCAAAGAACGTGACCTCATGACCCTGGCGGGCCAGCCACTTGCAAAGTCCGCGCCAAAGCGTGGCATGACCGTTCCCCCATGAGGAGCTGACCGTCAAGCCGAATATCACCAGCTTCATCTGGTTTCCTTGCCTTCCGCACCGAGCGGAAGCCAGCCGGAGCACACGTTCTCTGGTTTCGAAACTTCGATGCCGGTGGTGTCGGCGGCGATGTATTCACGGTGGGCAATTCTGGATACAAGTTGCTGTATTCACAAACTTTTACGCAGGACATCTTGGGTTTTCAGCGGTGCATCAGAGGTTCGTTGCCGGTCCACGGAGGAAGGCAGGGTTTCCGTGCCTGCTGAGTCTCACTTCCTGCCTTTCCGTAGCGCGATCGTTCCTGCGAAAGCCGGCGTCAGAGCCACTGCGATGCGCCTGCCCACCCTCACACTGCTGCCGCTGGTCCTCTCAGCCATCCTTACGGCACAGACAAAATCCAGTGTGGGAAAACAGCCTTCCTACGAGGGGCAAAAGGTAGGCTCAATCGAACTGAGCGCAAATCCCAAGATCAACGTAGAACAGTACCGCTCGCTGATCGTCCAAAAAGCCAGCGAGCCCTATTCCGACAAGGCTATTCAGGAAAGCATTCAGGCATTGCAGGCGACCAGCGCGTTCGCTAAGGTCGACCTCAAAGTGGTTCCGGACCCGGCCGGGCTGAAACTCACCTTCATCCTGCAACCCGCCTACTACATCGGGCTGATTGAGTTTCCCGGGGCGTTGAAGCGATTTACCTATGCACGCCTTTTGCAGGCGGTCGACCTGCCAGACCAAACGGTCTATCAGCAATCGCAGATTCCGAAAGCGGAAGACGCCCTGCACAATTTGTTCGAAAGCTACGGGTACTTCCAGGCGAAAGTGCAAACCCAGGTTCAGAACGACGATGTGAACCAACTGGCGAACGTTGTGTTCCACGTTCAGTTGGGCAAACACGCTGGGATTGGAAAAGTCGACATCACCGGGCCTCCTGCGTCAGAGGACCGGAAGTTGGAGCACACGGTACGCTCGTTGCGCGCGCGATTCACGGGAGGCTTGCTTAAGCGTGGGAAGTCCTACACGCCGGCGCGACTGAAATCGGCGGTAGCCCTGATCAAGCGCGAACTGGGAAAGGAACACCACCCGGCCAGCACGGTGAAGGTGAATCCGCCGACCTATCACGCAGACACGAATCGCGCGGACATCTCAATCTCAGTGGATACCGGACCGATCGTTGACATCAAGGTTGTCGGCGCGCGGCTCTCGTGGATTCCGTTCCTTTCGAGCCGCCGCCAAAAACAGCTCATTCCGATTTACGAAGAGAACTCAATTGATCCCGACCTGGTCGCGGAAGGGCAGCGAAATCTCGCGAACTATTTTCAGCAGAAGGGGTACTTCGACGTAAAGGTCCACACCAATTTCCAGCAACAGAACGGCAAGGCGCTGCTGGTTTACCAGATCGATAAAGGCAAGAAGCACTACGTCGCCGACATTTCTTTTCGCGGGAACCACCACATCGAGAGTGATGACCTGAAGGACATGGCTGCGGTGAAACAGAAAACCGCCTGGATGCTGATGTTCTCCCACGGGAAGTTCAGCGAGAAGATGCTCCGCGACAGCGTGAAAGGAATTGAGGGCCTTTACAAGGAGCACGGCTTCGAAGACGTGAAGGTCACACCCGACGTGGTGGACCGCGAACCGAAAATCTACATCACGTTCAACGTTGCCGAAGGTGACCGCACGATCGTGAGTTCGCTCAAGGTTACCGGCAACCACAGCCTGTCGACAAACCAGCTCCGTCCGAAGAAAGGGTTCGAGCTCGAGGAAGGCAAGCCGTTCTCGCCCAAGAACATGTCCGATGACCGCAACAACATCGCGGCAAAATATCTCGATCGCGGCTATTTGAATTCGGACGTGAAGACGGTTGTGTCGCGGCACCCGGACGATCCGCACCAGGTCGATGTGACGTATCAGATTACGGAGGACCAGCAGATCCGCATCAGCAAAGTTCTGTACATGGGAGAGCAGCACACGAAGCTCGACCTGATCCACATGAGCACAGACATGTGGCCGGAGCAACCGCTGAGCGAAGGGAAATTGCTTCAGGCAGAGAGCGAGCTTTACAACCTCGGCATTTTCGATTGGGCCAGCGTCGGGCCGCGGCGGCAGATCACGAGCCAGCCCCAGGAAGAAGCCCTGGTGAAGGTGCACGAGTCGAAGCGCAACAGCATTACCTATGGCTTCGGCATGGAGATTTCGCGGCGCGGGGGCAACACCCCCACGGGAACGGTCGCGGTTCCGGGGCTGCCGACGATCAACACGAAGGGCGCGAATGTTTTTCCTAGCGAGAAGACGTTCGTCAGCCCACGTGGATCCCTTGAGTTTACGCGACGCAATATGCGCGGAGAGGGCGAAACCGCAGCGGTATCGCTGTTGGCGGCCCGACTCGACCAGAAATTCCTGCTCACTTACCTGGACCCCCATTTCCGACGGTCCAGTTGGCAAGCTTTGACGAGTCTCTCAGCAGAGCGCAATAGCGAAAACCCGCTTTTCGTCTCCGAGTTTGAAGATGCATCCTTGCAGTTCGACCGCTATCTCGACAGGTTGAAAACCCTACAACTGCAGCTTCGTTACGACTTCAACCACACCCTATTAACCCAACTCCTCGTCCCACAATTGGTCCTGCCGGCGGACCGCAATGTGAAACTGTCCTATGTCTCTGGGACGCTAATCCGCGATACCCGGGATAAACCCCTCGATGCGCACCATGGCATTTTCCAGACACTGGATCTGCGAATCGTCCCCTCGGTTCTGGGTTCCAGCGCAAACTTCACCCGCCTGTTAACTCAAACCGCGTATTACCAACCCCTGCCGGCGGGAATCGTATTCGCAAACAGCGTTCGGTTAGGCCTCGCGGATCCGTTCAGTAACAGCAACGTACCGACCAGCGAGAGGTTCTTTGCTGGTGGTGGAACAACTCTGCGTGGATTTCCGATCAATGAGGCCGGGCCAATCCGTTATGTGCCATTCTGCTCGCCCGGTCAGACCACGAACTGCCCCAATGTGCCGGTGCCCATAGGTGGAAATCAGCTATTCATCTTCAACTCGGAGCTGCGCTATCCCATTCCGATCATGAACAACTTGGGCGGCGTGGTGTTTTACGACGGCGGGAACGTTTACCGTCGGATCAACTTCGCAGATTTAATTCGCAGTTACAGCAACACGGTGGGAGTCGGCCTGAGATACTCGACGCCGATTGGCCCGGTTCGCATAGATGTAGGGCGCAATCTTCAACCGCCGCTTGGCATCAAAGCATGGCAGTTCTATTTCACTCTCGGGCAAGCATTCTAGTCGCGAGCAGGTCACCATGGCGCAGTGGAGAAAAATCGTCGGATGGACAGCAATTGGGATCGGCGCACTGATCTTGTTCATCATCGTGGGAGGAATTCTGCTGCTAAAGAGCGGCTCCTTCCATCGCTATTTGCTGGCGAAGATTGTGGAGGAGGCGAGCAAGAGCACAGGGGCTCGAGTCGAGCTGCAGAATTTTGATTTCCATGTCCGGACATTGACTGCTGACATTTACGGGTTAACCATTCACGGCAAGGAGGCTGCCGACGAGAGGCCTCTGCTCACGATTGAGAAGGCCAAGGCGAGTGTGCGGATTGTCTCCCTGCTGCACAGGAAGGTGAACCTGAGCGACCTGGTGGTCGAGCGGCCCGTCGTGAACCTGACTGTAAACAAGCAGGGGCAGTCGAACTTGCCACAGCCGCCGCCTTCCAACAAGAAATCAAGTGCAAACATCTTCGAGCTCGCCGTCGGGCACGTGCTGCTCACAAATGGCGAGATTTATGCGCGCGATCGCAAGATTCCTGTGGATGCGAACTTATTTGGTTTGCAGACCGAAATTTCTTTCTCACAATTGCAGCAGAAATATAGCGGTACCCTGAGCTATACAAACGGGACCATCTATTACGCAGGCCTGAAGCCGCTGCCGCATGCGCTGGACGCCAAATTCGACGTGAGCCCCACCGAGGCAAACCTGAGTCCGCTAGTGTTGCGGGTCGGAGGATCGCGGTTGACATTGTCGACGAATGTTCGGGACTACAGCAGCACACCCGTGGCTAGTGGAAAGTACGACGCCGTGTTGCATACGGATGACTTCGCAGGGCTTTCATCCGCCAGCACGTCCGGCGATGTGAGGCTCGCGGGGACGCTG
>Ga0207664_10003041_pt1 | contig 11160 bp, 9 predicted proteins | sample LARL83metaG_FD_184349 | JGI IMG/M metagenome (GOLD analysis project Ga0207664, IMG submission 184349) | Corn, switchgrass and miscanthus rhizosphere microbial communities from Kellogg Biological Station, Michigan, USA - LAR L8-3 metaG... | ecosystem: Host-associated > Plants > Roots >...
AGGACTCGACATCTCGGGCAAGGCCTGCGGGGACGAGGACGAGAGCAGACGATTGTTGAGCTCGCCTTCGAGTCGTCCCGCGGCGAACTGGGCGTGTTCGGCGACCTGCCACTGGTCACCCGGTCGGAGCTGGCCCGGTCGCTGCGCACGTTGGACTGATGGACATCACGGTGGTGGCCGTTACCTGACCCAGGTCCAGGGCAAGGCCCAGCGGCGCGCCTGGGTTCTCGGCTCGGCGAGGGCCACGCTGGCGGCCGGCAACGTCGGCCTCGGGCGGCGCGGCTCGCGCACGCCCGCCTCCTGCGGCGGATGACCGCGCCAGCGCATGACCCGGTCGGTGACCGCCCTCGCCAGGCCGGCCAGCGCCGTCCTCATCGAGGTCACCGGACTGGACAAGCTGCCGCGTCGTCCACGGCGAACACCGCGCATACCAACATTATGCGCCGGTATGCCGGGACCGTCGCCTTCTCGCACCGCTCACGGCGCGTGCCCCGGCAAGTTCCAGCAGGTCAGCGTGGCACCTGGCTATTCTGCCGCGTCGCTCTATGCTCAGCTTCATGGCACGAAAAAGCGGACTTCTCTCTGTTGTCGTGTCGGGCGCGGCGCCGGCCTCGGACATCGGGTCGCTGGTCAATCAGGGCATGGAGCGGGGCTGGACGGTCCAGGTGATCGCCACGCCGTCCGCGCTCGCCTTCTTCGACGCCGCGGAAATCGAGGCGCTCACCGGCTCGCCGGTCCGCAGCACGCACCGGGTGCCGGGGACACCGCGGTCGCGGGTTCCCGATGCCATCATCGTCGCGCCTGCCACGTTCAACCTGCTCAACCAGTGGGCGCTCGGCATCGCCGACTCCTACGCGCTCGCGGTGCTCGCCGAGCAGACCGGCATGGGCCTGCCCATCGTCGTGCTGCCCGCGGTCAGCGGCCCGCTCGCCTCCCGCCCGCCGTTCGCCCGCTCCCTGGCGGCGCTGCGCGGCGAGGGAGTGTCCGTGCTGCTCGGGCCGGGCGGGACCGCGCCGCCCGACGGAGGTGAGGATGCCTTCCCCTGGCACCTGGCGCTCGACGAGGCGTTCTCCATGACCGGCTTCGGCGGCTGACCACGGACACAGGACAAATACTCATCCAGAACGGCGCGTGGCTTCGCCCGGCCCCGGCCCGCCATGGCCTAGCCAGGGACTGGGACCATGGCCTCTGGCGCAGGCACGATGGCGGAGTAGCGTGTGGCCATGACATCGGCTAAGCGCAAGCGCCGGCTCATGATCTTCGCTACGGTCGCGGCTGGCTACGCGGCGGGGACGGTCATCGCCATCCGCCAGGGCTACACGTTCGGCCCGAACGTCGCCGTGCGGTGCCGCCGCGGGCACCTGTTCACCACCGTGTGGATACCCGGCGCCTCGGTCAAGTCCCTGCGGCTCGGCTACTGGCGGGTCCAGTGGTGCCCGGTGGGCCGGCACGTCGACCTGGTCCGGCTGGTCAAAGACGCTGACCTGACCGGCGCCGAGCGCTCGTTGGCCGCGGAGCACAACGACAACATCCCGGTACCGTAGCCCGGCATGAGCGGGACGCCGCAGGCGCGCAAGCTCGGACTCAAGGCCGGGCTACGAGTGGACCTTGACTCTCCGCCCGACGGGTGGATGCTGAGCGAGCCGCCGGCCGGCCTGTTCCCACCGGACGAGGACGGGGCGGCGGACGTAATCCTCGCGTTCTTCCGCGCCGCCGTCCAGGTACCCGGCCGGCTGCCCGGACTCGCCGAACGCGTTTTCCCGGCCGGCGCGGTGTGGGCCCTGTGGCCGCGCCGGGCCGGCGGGCACGACAGCGATATCACCGAATCGGTGGTCCGCGGGTACGCGCTTGACCTCGGGCTGGTAGACGTTAAGGTCGCCGCGGTCGACGAGGACTGGTCGGGCCTGCGCCTGGTGTGGCGGACCAGCAACCGGGGCGCCCGCCCGCGCGGCTTACCGGCGATCGAGGTCCCGGCCGGCCCGTAAGAAATATCTGCGCCGCCCTGTCGGATCGGCGGGCGTGCTGTTCGTGGGAGTGATGAAGGGGCCTCGAACCGAGCGCCCGCGACAAGTGAGGAGACTCGCATGAAGTACGTGCTGCTGATCCTGGACACGCCGAACGAGCCCGCAGCGGACAGTGCCGAGTACGGGGCCTGGTACGCGGAGGTCGGCGCCTGGTACGAGAAGTGGGGCGCGACCGGGAAGCTCGACAGCGGGCACCAGCTCCAGGGGCCCGAGTCGGCCAAGACGATCAGGTCGGGGTCGGTGACCGACGGCCCGTTCATCGAGACCAAGGAAGTGCTCGGCGGGTACTCGGTGATCGAGGCCGACACGATCGACGAGGCCGTCGAGATCGCCAAGACCTGGCCGGGCGTCGACCGCGGCTGGATCACCATGGAAGTCCGCCCGGTCATCGAGATGGGCTGAGGCTCCGGCCCAGGTTCACGCAGGGAGCTCCCACACACCGTGCGCCGGAGTTTCCCGCCGTCTCGTCCGCGCGGGCGGCCCGATCGCGCCTCTGCTATCGGGCCGCCCGCGCGGACATCACGACTCGTACTGGTTTTGAGTGGTACATAACCGGGCGAATCGGGACAAAATTTCCAAAAACGCAGTAAAAGTTCTCCGAGAGCGGGCGCAGGGCCTTGGCCGGATGCGGGAGCTGCGGCCCCGGTTGTAACAGTTAGCTCGAGTAGTAGCCGTTGCTCGCGCGGTGCGGCGGTGAGGTGCGGTGGCGGCGGTTAGCCGCGGTGGGCGGCGGCGGGCGGCGGCGGTAACAGCGAGAGGCCGCGGGTGAGCAGGTCGCGCTCGGCCGGGTTGGCGGCCAGCCCGAGGGCCCGCGCGCGGACCTGCTCGGCCTCGGCGTCGCGGCCGAGGGCGGCGAGCAGGGCCGCGCGCAGCGCGTGGAACAGGTGGTAACCGTCGAGATCGGCTGACAGGGGCTCGATCTCGGCGAGCGCCTGCTCGGCGCCGATCGCGTACCGGGTGGCCACCGCCCGGTTGAGCAGCACCACCGGGGAGGGGGCGAGCTGCTGCAGGCGGCTGTAGAGCAGCCGGATCTGCCGCCAGTCGGTCTCCGCGTAGGACGGTGCCTGCGCGTGCAGCGCGGCGATCGCCGCCTGGACCTGGTAGGGACCTGGGCGGCGCAGCGCGATGGCGCGGTCCAGGTAGCCGGCCGCCTCGGCGGACATCCGGCCGTCCCACTTGGCGCGGTCCTGGTCCTTGAGCCGGATCAGCCGCCCCCAGCCGTCGAACCGCGCCCGCGCCCGCGACTCGTGCAGCAGGAGCAGCGCGAGGAGGCCGAGGACTTCCGGCTCGCGTGGCATCAGCCGGTGCAAGGTCCTGGTCAGCGCGATCGCCTGGGCGGCCAGGTCACGGCGAGCGGGCTCGCGGCCCGAGCTCGCCAGGTAGCCCTCGTTGAACACCAGGTAAACCACGGCGAGCACCTGGGCGAGCCGGTCAGCCAGCTCGTCGGGGTCGGGGATGGTGACCGGCGCGCGCAGCGCGCTCAGCGTCTTGCGGGCGCGGAGGATCCGCTGAGCCATGGTCGGCTGGCTGACCAGGAACGCCGCCGCGATCTGGTCGATGGTCAGGCCGCACACGGCGCGCAGCGTGAGCGCGACCTGCGCCTCGCTGGCCAGCGCCGGGTGGCAGCAGGCGAACGCCAGGCTCAGCAGCTCGTCGTCGGCCCGGCGGTCCGCTCCCCCGGCGTCCGGCTCCCCCGCCCGCTCGGACCAGCCCGCCGGGCCACCCGGTACCCGGCCGGCCCCGGGGCCGGCGGCCGCGCCGGCCCCGGCCGTGTCGCTTGGAGTGGCCCACGCCTCGGTCGCGGCGAGCAGCGCCATCTTGTCCGCGCCGACCTTGTCCCGGCGGAGCCGGTCAAGCGCCTTGCGGCGGGCGGTCGTCGCCAGCCAGCCGCCCGGGTTGGCGGGAATCCCGTCGCGCGCCCAGTGCTCGATCGCCTCGACGAAGGCGTCCTGCACCGCGTCCTCGGCCAGGCCGACGTCCCCGGTACGCGCGGCGAGCGCGGCCCTGATGCTTGTCGCTTCCTCCCGGTAGGCGCGCTCAAGCGATTCCCGTCCGGCATCCATGCGGCCAGTCTCGCAGCCCGGCGTACGCGGGGCGTAGCGAAATGGACGGGTTGCCGGGGTGCCCGTGCGGCCGCGTGGTTGCCGGTGACCTGTATTAACTTCGTTAAAGTGCCGTGGTGGCCGCGGCGCCTTCCGGCGGCCGGGACGGGGCCGCAGGGTCCGTGACGTATGTTGCTGACGTGAACATGCAGGCCAAGGCAGCTAATTGATATTCATGAAAGTAGAGTGCCATATTATTTGTGACCAGCTTGTTTCGCGCTGAATCATGATTTCACCCAAATTTCTCAGCTCACGGGTTTTACAATCTCGCTAGTCATGTGCGCGCGCGGGCTCCTCGTCGCGCTTGCACCGGCTCATGTCGATATTGATCTGCGGCTAAGACATGAACAGGCGAGGGCAGAGCGATGAATGGCCCTGACGCGCTCGCGGGCGTGCGGCGAGGCGTACGGCCGTCGCTGCCCGAGACGAGCACGCAGATGACCGCGAGCGCGGACCAGGACACGGCGGCGGGCACGGTACCCGGGACGGCCGCCGGAGCGGACTCCCCGGCGCCCCGGGGCGGGGTGAGCCATGACCCAGGGGGCCCTGGCCGGAAAGAGCGGCCGGGACCGGAGCAGCCGGACACGACGGCGGAGCGGCCCGCTGGCCGCCCGGCCCGGCTCTCGCTGAGCAACTGGCCGGTGTCGACCCGGCTCGCGGCGGTATTCGTGGTGGCGAGCGTGACCGGCCTGGTGTTCGGGGGGCTGCGCGTCGCGAACGCGGTGAGCGAGGCGAACGCGTACAGCCGGACCGCCCAGCTCGCCGTCATGGCCCAGCAGGCCACCGCGCTCGCTCAGGCGATGGGGAACGAGCGCGACGCGTACGCCGGGGTCGCCGCGTACACCACGCTGGCCGCGGCGGCGACGGCCAACAAGGCCGCACCGTCGATCGCCGGGCCGATCAATGCGGCGCTTGCTCGCCAGAACGCCGCTCTCAGCGCCGCGGAGCAGGCCACCGACGTGCAGGCCGGGCGGACGGGTTCGATGGCCAGCGCCATCGGCTCGGCGTTCCCCGCCAGCATCCAGTCGCGGGCCGCGGACATCAGCGCGATGGTCGGCGCCATGCCCGGGCTGCGCGGCGAGCTGATCGGGCAGCCGGCGTCCGCGGTCATCGCCAACTACTCGAGTGCGATCGCCTCGCTGTTCGTCTTCAACGAAGAGATCACCAGCGGCAACAACGACGCCCAGATCGTCGACGAGGTGCGCGCGCTCGGCGCGCTGTCCCGCGCCAAGGACGAGGCGTCGCAGATGCGGGCGCTGGTGTTCAGCTCCCTGCTCGAGACATCGGTCAACAACGCCGCGACCAGGAACGGCACGCCGTACAACACCCTCGGCCAGCAGGCGCTCGGGGACGCCGGCGGGCTCAGCACGCTCAGCATCGCGCAGGGCCTGGCGGTCGCCGACCTGTCGGCCTTCGACAACGCCGCCGCCCCGGCGCTGGTCAACGCGTACCTGGCCACGGTGGCCGGCCAGCCGGACACCAACGTCCAGCTCATCGAGGACTTCATCAGCCAGACGGGTGACCCGAGGCAGACGTTCGAGGCGGTCGACGGGCACGCCTCGCTCGGGTTCAGCCAGGCGACCGTCGCGACCACCTGGTACACCGACGCGACCATCCAGATCGGCCAGATGCGGACGATCGAGTCGCAGCTGGTCGGCACCATCGTGGCCCGCAGCCAGTTCATGCAGCGGCAGGCCATGCAGTCGGCCGTGCTCACCGCCATCATCACCGGCGCGGCGATGCTCCTCGTCCTGCTCGCGACCACGCTGGTTGGCCGGACCCTGATCAACCCGCTGCGCCGCCTGCAGGCCGACGCGCTCGAGATCGCCGCGGTCCGGCTGCCCGCGCGGGTGGCGGCGGCGGCCGCGGGCACGGAGCCCGGCGAGGAACCCGCCGCGGTGGAGCCGGTCGGCGTGTACTCCACGGACGAGATCGGCCGGGTGGCGCGCGCGTTCGACCAGGTGCACGCTGAGGCGGTGCGGCTGGCCGGGGACGAGGCGCAGCTGCGCGGCAGCCTCAACGCGATGTTCATCAGCCTGTCCCGGCGCAGCGTGCCGCTGATCGCCCGGCTCGCCCGGATGATCGACGCCATGGAGCAGAACGAGGACGACCCGGACCAGCTGGCCAACCTGTTCGCCATGGACCACCTGGTCACCCGGATGCGGCGGAACTCGGAGAACCTGCTGGTGCTGGCCGGCGAGGAGCCGGTACGCAAGTGGTCGGAGTCCGTTCCGCTCACCGACGTGACCCGCGCCGCCGCGGCCGAGATCGAGCAGTACGGCCGCGTGACGCTCACCGTCCAGCCGGGGATCATGGTCTCCGGCCAGGTCGCGGCGGACGTGGTGCACCTGCTGGCCGAGCTGATCGAGAACGCCACGCTGTTCTCGCCCCGCGACACCCATGTCCGCGTCACCGTGACCGAGCTGCGCAGCGGCGGCGTGCTCATCGAGGTCCGCGACGACGGGGTCGGCATCTCGGAAGCCCGGCTCGCCGACATGAACTGGCGACTCGACCACCCGCCGGTGCTCGACGTGTCCATCTCAAGGCACATGGGCCTGTACGCCGTTTCCCGCCTTGCGGCCAGGCACGGCATCAGGGTCAAGCTCCGCCCGGGCACACCGCAGGGGCTGTCGGCACTGGTCTGGCTGCCCGGCGGGCTGGCCAGGCATGATCACGCCATGCCGGCCGGCAGCCACTCCCGCACGCTCGGGACTTTCGTGGTCGACCCGGTGGCCGCCCGTCCCGCCGCGCTGGCCAGGCACACGGTGGGCAGGCACCGCAGCAGCCTGGTCGGCAGCGGTGGGCAGCCGATGCTCACCGGGCGCGGCGAGTACGCGCGGGGCGACACAGTGAGGGGCGACATGATGCGCGGCAACACGGTCCGCGGTGACACAGTGCGCGCCGAGGATGCGGCGCGCCCGGCGACGGCCTGGTTCGCCGCCAAGCGTCCCTCCAGCGGTGCTGCCGCCCCGTCCACGGAGGAGCTGGCGGCCGGCTGGCGGTCGACGACGAATGGCTGGCCCGCCGCGGCGGCACCGCGCCCGGCCAGGCCGGCGACGGGCCGCGACGCCGGCCCGGCCGGCCGTTACCAGACCGACGAGCTGGCAATCATCCCGGAGCAGGCCGGGCAGACCACGGCCGGGCTTCCCCGGCGGGTGCCGAGGACGAGCGCCTACCCGGGCGCGGGCGTGCCGGACTTCGGGCCGCCCGCTGACCTCGACGGCACCCCGGTGCCGGCGCTTGGCACGCCGGCCGAGGCGATGGCCGCCCCCCACGGCGGACCCTACCGGGAGCCCGCCTACCAGGAGCAATCGCAATCACGCCGGCGTTCGCCAGAGGCGGCGCGCACCCGCCTGTCCGGGTTCCAGCTTGGCAGTCGTGAAGCAGTGCAGGCAGGTTCCCGCGCCAGTCATGCACCGCACGCAGGAGAGGAGAACGACCGTTGACCGGCGCCTACCGCGAGGACCTGAACTGGCTCGTCACCGACTTCACCACCCGCGTCGCCGACGTGGCGCACGCGATCGTGGTGTCCGCCGACGGGGTGCCCCTTGCCCTTTCCGCCGATATCCCCGCACAGGCGGTCGAGCAGTTCTCCGCCATCACCTCCGGGCTGACGAGCCTCATTTCCGGTGCCGCGCGGATCATGGAGGCGGGCACGCCAACACAGGCGCTGGTGGAAATGGATCACGGGCTGATGTTCGTGAAGGCCATCAGTGACGGCTCGAGCCTCGCGGTGCTCGCCGCACCGGAATGCGACACGAGGCAGGTCTCTTACGAGATGACCCGCCTGGTCGAGGCGGTCGGTGACCTGCTCACCCCCGCGGTCCGCGCCGAGGTCTAGCGCGGTGCGGTCTCGGTCACTCGCCGGACGTTATGCCTTTTGCCGTGAATAGCGGCTTTTGCCAGGACAATGACAGCAAGCGCGCTGACATCGGAGAATGCGGGAATCCCGCGGAAATCGCGGCTTGCGATCCTTAATTTGTGAAGATGGAGGAGACCGCGTCCCCGCAGTGAGCGATAATGCGGTGTGGAGGGGCCGCGACAACGTGAGGTGTGCATGAATTCGCCGGCCGCGCCCGGCAGTCCCGGCGCGAGGCAGCGGCGCTGGCAGTTGCCCGCCGATGTCTCCGGTTTCGTCGGCAGGAGCAGCGAAATCACCCAGCTGGCCGGCCTGCTCGACAGCGCGCGGCTCGTCACCATCGCAGGCCCCGGCGGTGTCGGCAAGACCCGTCTCGCGCTGCGCGCCGCCGCCGGCACGGACTGCGCCGACGGCAGCTGCCTGGTCGAGCTGTCCGGCCTCACCGACCCCGAACTCCTCTACGACACCGTCGCGCTGCGCCTCGGACTGCAGCGGGTGCACGCGGCCGGCGCGCTCGGCCGCCCGCAGCGCGCGCACGCGGCCGCCCCCGCCGTGGTGCTAGACGAACTGCGCCACAGGCAGCTGCTGATCGTCCTCGACACCTGCGAGCACCTGACCGGCGCCTGCGCGGAGTTCGCCGCGACGGTCCTGCGGCAGGCAAGCGGGGTCAAGATCCTGGCGACGAGCAGGCAGCCGCTGCACGTGCCGGGCGAGGAGGTGCTCAGGCTCGGCCCGCTGTGCGTGCCGGGCACGGAGACGGCCAGGACGATCACCGAGGCGGGCGACGCCGTTGAACTGTTCGCGCAGCGTGCGGAGGCAGCGGTCAGCGGATTCACGCTCACCGAGGCGGACCTGCCGCATGCCATCCGGCTCTGCCGGCGGCTCGACGGCATGCCGCTGGCGATCGAGCTCGCGGCGGTCCGGGTCCGGGCGCTGCCGGTCGCCGACCTCGCCGCCCGAATCGACACCAGGCTCGCGTCCGGCATCGGTACCCGGCGCGGCGTCACCAGCCGCCATCAGACACTGCGCACGACCATCGACTGGTCCTACCGGCTGTGCACCGCGGCCGAGAAGGCCGCCTGGCGGCGGCTGTCGGTGTTCGCCGCCAGCTTCGACCTGGCAGGCGGCCGCGACGTGATCGCGGGCAGCGAGGTGCCGGCCGAACAGGCAGAAGAGGTGATCCGCGGGCTGGTCGACAAGTCCGTGGTCCTGCCCGCCGGCCCGGGACGCTACCGGCTGCTCGACTCGGTGCGCGAGTTCGGCGCCGAGCGGCTCACCGAGGCGGGCGAGGACGCCGAGTGCCACGAGCGCTACCTGGCCCGCTACCTGAGCTTGACCAGCGAGTTCAGCCACCGCCTCACCGCCGACGGGCAACGGGACCGGCTCGGCCGGCTGCGCGCTGAGCACGCCAACATCCGCCGGGCACTTGAGTACGGCCTCAACGGGACGTGCCCGGTGTCCGGAGGGGGCTCAGCGGCGGGCGCCGATGCCGGGCCGTCCCGCGCGCGGTCCGCCGCCCGGCTGGCCGCCGCGCTGTTCCCTTACTGGGTCATGTCCGGATCCATCAGGGAGGGCATGCGCTGGCAGGACAAGGCGCTTGACCGGTTCGCCGAGCCGTCGCCGGAACGGGCGAGCGCGCTGGTTAACCGGGCGCTGCTCGGCACCGCCGCGGGCTTTCCCGAGGCTCCGGGGCAGGCCGCCGAGGCGATCGCCATGGCGGCGCAGGTCGGTGACGAGCGGATCCAGGCCCGGGCTTACCTCGCGCTGCAGTTCGCGCTCACCACCAGCGGGCGCTACCCGGAGGCGCTCGAGGTGGCACAGCAGGCGCGGTGGCGGCTCGAGGCGCTCGGCGCGGAGCACGCGCTGCGCACCCTGGAGATGCAACTCGCGCTGACCTACGTGCACACGAGGAACTTCGACGCGGCGATCCAGCAGTGCCAGCGTGCGTTGCGCGGCCTCGGGCCGGGCGAGCGGTGGCTGCGCGGCAACGCGCACTTCGCGGCGGCGCTCGCCTACTACCAGCAGCCCGGGCGGCAGGCCGAGTGCGCCGCCGCGGCGATCGCGGCGCTGCAGGCCACCCACGAGATCAGCTACCTGGTCGGCGAGGCTTACTCGCTCGAGGTGCTCGCCTGGCTCGCCGCGGACGCAGGCCGGTGCCAGCGCGCCGCGTGGCTGCTCGGCGCGGCGCAGACGCTCTGGGACCGGACCGGCGGCCGGCTGAGCGGCAGCACCGTGCTCGACGGCTACCACCAGCACGCCGCGGCCACCGTCGCGGCCGCGCTCGGCGACGCGCGGTTCACCGAGCTGCACGCGGCGGGCGGCGCCCGGCCGCTCGCGCAGGTCGCCGCGCTCGCCGTGGCCGGCGCCGACGTGCTGCCCGGGCTGCCCCGCCCGCTGCTGGCTCTCGGGGAACAGCCCGACAGCTGGGCGGGCAGTGAGGAGCTCACCGCACGCGAGCGCCAGATCACCGTGCTCGTCGCGCGCGGGCTGTCCAACAAGGATGTCGCCGAGCGGCTCGTCATCTCCAAGCGGACCGTTGACGCGCACGTCAACCACATCTTCGCCAAGCTCGGGCTCTCCTCGCGGGTGCAGCTGACCATCTGGCTGCGCGATCAGGCGCCCGGGCTGCTCAATGACGACCTGTCTCCCGTTGTCCACGCGTAGTACCGTTAGGCCGGGTCTACCGATGCACGAGGGCGCCATGACCGCCGGCACGTCCTACCGCACGCGCGAGGCCGGCACGGCCGCCGCGCTTGACGAGGCCGTCGCGCGGGCGCTGCGCGACACAGGCACGTTCGACGAGCCGGCCTAGCGGATGTTCCTCGGTCAGCCCTTCAGGAGCCGCTCATCGCTGCCCGTCGAGACAACCAGCTTCGTCGGGCGGGAGGCAGAGCTCGCCCGGCTGGACGCGCTGCTCTCCCGGGCCCGGCTGGTCACGGTGACCGGGCCGGGCGGCGTCGGCAAGACCAGGCTCGCGCTGCGCGCCGCGGCCAAGGCGGCCCCGAGCTTCACCGATGGCGCCTGCCTCGCCGAGCTGGCCACGGTCGCCGAGCCCGGGCTGCTCGTGCGGTCGGTGGCGAGTGCGCTCGGCGTCGGCGGGCCGCTCCGCGGCTCACCGCTCGACGCGGTGCTCGCCCACCTGGCCGACCGGCACCTGCTGCTGATCCTGGACACC
>Ga0207664_10003042_pt1 | contig 11156 bp, 10 predicted proteins | sample LARL83metaG_FD_184349 | JGI IMG/M metagenome (GOLD analysis project Ga0207664, IMG submission 184349) | Corn, switchgrass and miscanthus rhizosphere microbial communities from Kellogg Biological Station, Michigan, USA - LAR L8-3 metaG... | ecosystem: Host-associated > Plants > Roots >...
GCCCAGGACATCCGCGACCAGGGTGGCCGCGCGGTCGCGTGCGCCGTCGATGTCACCCGACGCGAGGACCTCGAGCGGCTCGTCGACCGGGCCGTGACCGAGTTCGGCCGGCTCGACGTGCTGGTGGGCAACGCCGGCATCAGCAAGATCGGGCCCATGGCTGACCTGGATGTCGACGGCTGGTCGGCGATGATCGACGTCAACGTCCGCGGCGTGCTCCACGGCATAGCGGCTGCGCTGCCGGTGTTCCGTCGCCAGGGCCGCGGCCATCTCGTGACCACGGTGTCGACGGCCGGGCTGAAGATCACGCCCACCATGGCGGTGTACGCCGGGACCAAGAATGCCGTGCGCACCATCCTGGAAGGCCTGCGGCAGGAGTCGACCGACGGCATGCTGCGCACGACCTCGATCTCGCCCGGCTACGTCCGCACCGAACTCGCCGACTCCATCGACGATCCCGTGGTACGCCAGGACATCCGCAAGAACATGGCGGAGTTCGCCATCCCGCCGGAAGCCGTCGCCCGGGCCATCGCCTTCGCCGTAGAACAGCCCGACGACGTCGAGATCGGCGACATCACCATCCGCCCGACCATCCAAGGCTGAGGCGGCGGCTGGCGCCCGATCACCATGATGATCGACGACGAGCAGCCAACCACGCACAGATCGGGAGACGCCATGACGCACACGGACCTGGCCCGGCGAATGGTCGACGCGGCGAACGGCTGGCTCGACAGCCTGGACGATCGACAGCGGTCCGCGGCACTCAACCCCTGGCCCTCGGATGAGGAACGGCACCGCTGGTACTACACCCCCACCGACCACGGCGGGTTGCCCTTGCGGCACATGCGCCCCGCACAGCAGCGTCTCGCCATGCAACTCGTTCTCGTCGGCCGGGTCGAGGCCAGCTCACCTGCGTTTCTTGGTGCCGACCCGGCCCAGTCTCCGTTGCTGGGCGGGCACCTCCTACGGCCGCTCGGCGCGGCCGAGGACCTCGCACGCGACCTGGTCCACTCCCTCGACGACCGCCAGGCCGCGCAGGCCCGGATCTCCCCGGTCGCTCCCGTCGACATCGTCAGCGGCAACCGCCCCCGTGTCAGTGATGGCGCCGGGTTCCGAACCGAACACCACGAGGCGGTCGCCCTCACCCAGGCACCGAAAGGCATCGCCGCCGTCGATCTCACCGACGACCAGCAAGATCAACTGCGCGCGGTGTTGTCGGTCTTCCTCGGCCGCATCCCCGACGAACTCGCCGAACGCGAGGCCCGCAAATTCGCCGGCAACCAACTGAACGGAGTGCATTTCGCCTGGGCAGGCGGGACCGAGCGTGGAGATCCACACTATTACCGGCTGCACGGGCCGCGACTGCTCGCCGAGTACGACAACACACAGCGAAACGTCAACCACATCCACACCGTGTGGCGCGACCCGGACGGAGACTTCGGCGACGACGTGCTCGCCCAACATCGCGCCACGTTCCATCGGAACAGCTGATCCCGAAATCGGTTTACGGGCGGCTCATGCCGCGCCAGAGCAGATCGATGAGGCTGGTGGCCTGGGGCCGCCAGTCGCCCCGTGGGTCGAGATACATCAGGCCGCCGAGACCACGCAGGACCGTTTCCGCCTCCAGGTCGGCCCGGACGGTTCCGGCTTCGATATTGGCCTTCAGCAGGGTGGTGATGGCGCCGATCATGCCCTCGTACGCGTCGGTCGGCAGGTTTCCCTGCGAAGCGGTGGCCGCGCGTAGGGCGTCGGCCAGGCCGCGCTTGGTCATCATGTAGCGCGCCAGGTGGTCGGCGATCCACATTCGGAAGGCCTGTTCCGGCGGGTGGCGTTCCAGCAGTCGCGGCACGACGTCGACGAGGTGTCGCACCTCACGCCGGTAGACCGCCAGGATGAGCGCCTCCGGGGTGGAAAAGTGCCGGTACACCGTGCCGACCCCGACACCGGCCTGCTTCGCGATCGCGTTGAAGGAGATGTCCCCCGACGTGGCCAGCGATTCCGCGGCCGCGGCCAGGATGAGTTCGTGGTTGCGCCGGGTGTCCGCGCGCCGGGGGCTGACCGAGCCCGTCGTCATGGCCCTCCCCCGTGTCCGTCGTGCCGTGGTTCGTTCGGAGTAACGCAGCGAGCGTACCCCCTTGCGAACCGGATAGTCATCCGCTAGCGTCGGACTGAAGCGGATGACTATCCGGTTGTGAGGAAGAGCTCCTGTGGACATCGCATTAGAAGTCAATGGCAGGACCGAAAATCTGAGCCTCGATCCCGGTGTGACGCTGCTGGACGCGTTACGGGAACGCCTGTCGATCACCGGTCCCAAGAAGGGCTGCGACCGCGGCCAGTGCGGCGCGTGCACGGTGCACGTCGGTGGCCGACCGGTGCTGTCGTGCCTCACGCTGGCCGCCACGGTGCGGCAGCCGGTCACCACCGTAGAAGGACTGTCCACTGCGGACGAGCTGCATCCGGTGCAGCGGGCGTTCGTCGAGCAGGACGCGCTGCAGTGCGGATTCTGCACGGCCGGCCAGCTCATGTCGGCGGTGGCCGCGATCGAGCAGGGGGTCGAGGACGTCCGGGAGTTCATGTCCGGCAACCTGTGCCGCTGCGCGGCCTATCCGAACATCGTGGCCGCCATCGAGCAGGCGAGGCGGGCCGATGCGACCGTTTGAGCTCACCGCGCCCACGACCGTCGAGGCCGCCATCGCCACGTCCGGCACGTTCCTGGCCGGCGGGACCACCCTGGTCGACCTGATGAAACTCAACGTCATGACGCCGGCGCAGGTCGTGGACATCAACAACCTGCCATTGCACGGCATCGAGAACGGCGATGGGCTGCGGATCGGCGCGTTGGAACGGATGGCCGACGTCGCGCGGCATCCTGGCGTCTACCCGATGATCTCCCGTGCCCTGCTGGCCAGCGCGTCCCAACAGCTGCGGAACATGGCCAGCATCGGCGGGAACCTGTTGCAGCGCACGCGGTGCACGTACTTCCGCGACATCGCGACGCCCTGCAACAAACGGGATCCGGGCAGCGGCTGTCCCGCGATCACGGGCGCCAACCGGACGCACGCCGTGCTCGGCACGAGCGACTCGTGTGTGGCGACGCACGCCAGCGACGTCGCGGTCGCCCTCGTCGCGCTCGACGCGGAGATCCGACTGGTCGGCGTAGCCGGCAGTCGCACGGTCCGGCTGGCCGACTTCTACCGGCCGCCGGGTGACACGCCCGACGTGGAGAATGACCTTCGGCGCGGTGAACTGATCACCGACGTCCTCGTCCCCAGGCTGGACTGGGCCGCGCGGTCGACGTACGTGAAGGTGCGGGACCGCTCGTCCTACGAGTTCGCGCTGTGCTCGGCCGCGGTCGCGCTGGACGTTCAGGACTCTCGCGTGGTCGACGCCCGGGTCGCGGTCGGCGGTGTGGCCACGGTGCCGTGGCGGCTGACCGCGGTGGAGGCGGCACTGCGGGGCCGGCCGGCGACGCAGGAGTCCTTCGAGATGGCGGCGGCGGTGGCGGCGGAGGGTGCCCGACCGTTGTCCGCCAACGGTTTCAAGGTGTCTTTGCTGCGGCGGACCATCGTCCGCGCGCTGCTCGACGTGGCCGACGGGGGTAACCGATGACCGATCGGGTGGATGGGCCGCTGAAGGTCACCGGCCGGGCCAGGTACGGCATGGACCACAACTTCCCCGGCATGGTGTACGGGTACGTCGTGCTCAGCACGATCGCGCACGGCGAGATCGCGGCCATGGACGTCACGGCGGCCGCGCGGGCGCCCGGCGTGCTGGACGTCTTCACGCCGTACCACCCGCTCGACCTGCGCCGGCCGCAGTCGCCGATGCTGGGCGAGACGTGGGTTCCGTTGCAGAGCAAGGAGGTTTCGTACTACGGGCAGCCGATCGGCTTCGTCGTGGCGGAGACCTTCGAGCAGGCCCGGGACGCCGCGATGCTGGTGGAGGTCTCGTACGTACCGCTGCCGGCGGTGACGTCATTGTCCGACGGGCTCGCGTCGGCCGAGGACGCGCCGCCGTCCCGCGACGGGTCGCCGCCGTCCCTCGCGGTGCTCGCGGACGGCGTCGAGTCCATCGAGGACGCGTTGGCCGCCAGCCCGGTGGTCGTGCACGCCACGTACAGCACGGCGACCCAGAACCACGCCGCGATGGAACCGCACTCGGCGGTCGCGGTGTGGGACGACGACGGCGTGACCGTCTACAGTGGAAACCAGGCGTCCAACTTCCAGGCCGACGACCTGGCCGGCGCGTTGGACGTCGACCGGACACGGGTGCACGCGGTGAATCCGTTCGTGGGCGGCGCGTTCGGCGGCAAGGGCCGCACGTCCGCGCCGGCGTTCCTGGCGGCGGCCGCGGCCAAGGTGCTGGGCCGGCCGGTCAAGGCCGCGCTCGCCCGGGAGCAGGTCTTCACGGCGACCGCCGGCCGTGCGGCGACCGTGCAGCAGATCTCCCTCGGCGCGGAACGCGATGGCCGGCTGATCGCGCTGCGACACGACTCGTGGTGCAGTACCGACATGGACCGCTCGTTCGTCGAGCCGACCTCGCACGGCACGTCCCGGGAGTGGTACGCCACGCCCAACCTGGCCATCAGCCAGAAGGTCGTGCCGCTCAACGTCCCGCCGACCACGTTCATGCGGGCGCCCGGTGAGGCACCCGGGTCGTTCGCGCTGGAGAGCGCGATGGACGAACTCGCGGTCGCGCTGGGCATGGACCCGATCGAGCTGCGCCTGCGGAACAATTCGATCGCGCCGCCCGGCAAGGACCTCCAGTGGTCCAGCAAGCATCTGGACGAGTGCTTCCGCATCGGCGCCGCCCGGTTCGGCTGGGCGAACCGTTCGCCGTACGGACACCCCGACGGCGACTGGTTGGTCGGCATGGGCATGGCCACCGCGATGTTTCCCGCACTGCGCTTCCCGGCCACCGTCGAGGTCCGGCTCATGGCCGACGACACCGCCGTCGTCTCCACCAGCGGCGCGGACCCGGGCACCGGCCTGCTGACCGTCCTTTCCTTGGTGGGCGGCGAATCGCTGGACATCGCGCCGGACCGGATCACACCGCGGCTGGGCGACTCGGCGTACCCGTCCGGTGGCCTGTCCGGCGGTTCGACCGCGACGGCGAGCGCCGGCACGGCCATCATGATCGCCGCGGCCAAGGTGATCGACGACCTGCTGGTCGCGGCGGCGGCACCGGACGGACCGTTCGAGGGCGCCGACGTCAGCTACGCCGACGGCCACGTGCTGGGCACCGGTCGGACCATGTCATTCGGCGAGGTGCTGCGGGTGCTGGGCCGCGAGTCGATCTCGGCGAACGGCTCGTCGGCGCCCGGCGAGGAGGTGACCAAACATTCGTTCAGCTCGTTCGGCGCCCAGTTCTGCGAGGTCCGGGTGCACAGGTGGACGCGCGAGACACGGGTGTCCCGGATGCTCGGCGTGTTCGACGGCGGCCGGATCATCAACGAGAAGGCCGCCCGCAGCCAGATCATGGGCGGCATGATCTGGGGCGTGTCGGCCGCGCTGCACGAGGGCCTGGAGATCGAGGCGAACGGCCGGATGGCCAATGCCGACTTCGCCGGTTACCTGCTGCCGGTGAACGCCGACATACCCGAGGTCGACGTCCACTTCGTCGAATACCCCGACACGCTGCACAACGCCATCGGCGCTCGCGGGCTCGGTGAGATCGGCGTGGTGGGCATGGCCGCGGCCGTCGCCAATGCCGTGTTCAACGCGACCGGCATCCGCGTCCGCCACATCCCGATCATGATCGAGGACTTGCTCGACAGCTGATGTCGACCGGGTCGGGTGGAACGGGCGGTTCCGGTCAGGTCGGCAGTGTCAGCTCTCCGGAACCGCGTTTGATCAGTCGGGTGGGGATCGTGTGCACCTTGGGCGGCGAATCGTCGCCGTTCATCCGGTCGAACAGCCGCCCGGCCGCGTGGCGCCCCACGGCCACCGGATCCTGCGCCATCACGGTGATGCCGGGCTGGAGGGCCGCGGCGAACGGGATCTCGTCGAAGCCGACGATGGCGACACGGTGTTGGAGATCGAGTTCGTGCAATGCCTCGACGACGCCGATGGTCACGAGGTTCTGGCTGGTGAAGACCGCCTGTGGCTGGTGGGCGGCCAGCAGGGCGCGTGCCGCGTGCCGGGCCTGCTCCGTAGTGCGCAGGCCGTGCCTGGTCAGCTCGTCGTCCGGTCGCAGCCCGGCATCGACCAACGCTTCGGTGAAACCCTGGAACCGTTCCTTGGCCGTCTGGATGCCCAGGTCGTCGCCGAAGTAGCCGACGGTGCGGCGTCGGGTGCGCAGCAGGTGTTCGACCGCGGCCCGGGCACCGCCCCGGTTGTCCGAGACGATGGCGTCCGCGAGCAGCGGGGACGGCTGCCGGTCGACGAACACGAACGACATACCGGCCTGCTGCTCGGTGAACACGTACCGGTGGTCGTCGCCGGCGGGCATGATGATCAGCCCGTCGACCCGCCTGTTGATCAGTGCCCGGATCAGTTCCCGTTCCCGCTGCGGGTTCTCATCCAGGCTGCTGGCCAACACGAGCACGTTCCGTTCGCGGGCGTAGTCCTCCACGGCGCGCAGCACGGCCGAGGAGAACGGGTTGCTGACGTCCTCCAGCAGCAGGCCGATCGTGTCGGTGCGGCCGCCGGTACGACGCAGGTTCGCCGCGGTCAGGTTCGGCCGGTACCCGAGCTTGTCCGCGGCCGCGTGTACCCGCTCGACCAGTTCCGGGGCCACGGTGGAAACCCCGTTGACCACCCGGGAGACCGTCTTGATGCCGACGCCGGCCAGCGCCGCCACGTCCCGCATGGTCGGTCTGTCCCGGTGTGCGGCGCCCTCCTCGTGCGACAGCACTGTGCTCCCCCTCGTCGTCAGCGGGCCTGGTGGCCCTCGGCGGTTTCCGCCGTGCCGAGCCGCACGGCACCTGTCATGATGGCCACCGCCTCGGCCGGGGTGTGGGACGTCGGTGTGATCACGCCGACGCGGCGGCCGAGTCGTTGAATATGGATCCGGTCGGCGACCTCGAAGACGTTGGGCATGTTGTGGCTGATCAGGATCACGCCCAGGCCGCGGGAACGCAGGTCGCGCACGAGTTCGAGCACCTGGCCGGTCTCACGGACACCGAGTGCGGCGGTCGGCTCGTCGAGGATGACGACCTGGCCGCCGAACGCGGCCGCCCGCGCGACGGCGACCGCCTGCCGCTGCCCGCCGGACAGCGTCTCGACGGCCTGGTTGATGTTCTGCAAGGTACTGATGCCCAGGTCGTCGATGTGCTGCCTGGCTTGTTTCTTCATGTTGGGCGTGTCCAGCATCCGGAACACCGAACCCAGCAAACCGGGACGGCGTCGCTCGCGGGCGAGGAACATGTTGCTGGTGACATCGAGCGCGGGAGCTACCGCGAGCGTCTGGTAGACGGTTTCGATGCCGGCGTCCCGCGCGTCCTGCGTGTTCCGGAAGGCGACCGGCCGGCCATCGACCAGCATCCGGCCGGAATCGGGGATCATCGCCCCGGACAGGCACTTGATCAGGGTCGACTTCCCGGCGCCGTTGTCGCCGATGACGGCCAGCACTTCGCCGGAATACAACGTGAGGTCGACACCGGCGAGGCCGACCACGTGGCCGAACGTCTTGACGAGGCCGTGCGCCTCGAGTATCGGCAGGGTCACGACTTCACGCTCCGGATCCACTGGTCGGCGGCGACGGCGGCGATCACCAGGACACCGACGGCGAGTACCTGGTAGTTGGGGTCGATGCCGATCAGCGCCAACCCGTTGTCGAAGACCTGGACGATGAGCGCGCCGATCAGCGAACCCACCACCGCGCCACGTCCGCCGAACAGGCTGGTGCCGCCGATGACGACGGCGGTGATGCTCTCCAGGTTCGCGTTGACACCGGCATTGGGGTCGGCGCCGTTGATCCGGCCGACCAGGATCCAGGCGGCGATGCCGAAGACCGCGCCGGCGATGATGTAGGCGGACAGCAGCACGCGGCTGGTGCGCACGCCGGCCAGCCGCGCCGCCTCCGTATCGTCGCCGGTCGCGTAGAGGTGCCGTCCCCACGCCGTCTGCCGCAGTGCGTAGGCGAAAACGATGTACAGCAACAGCATCAGTAGCACGCCGACGGTGAACCCAAATCGTCCGATTTGGACGGTAGTGCCGGTCCAGGTCAGGAACGTCCCTGGGGACAACGAGATGGTCTGGCCGTGGGCGTAGATCAGCGTGAGAGCGGTGAAGACGCTCAACGTGCCGAGCGTGACGATGAACGGGGGCAGTTTGATCCGCGTCACCAGCAGGCCGTTGACGGCCGCCGCGAGCACGGCCAGCACGAAGCCGATGGCGAGCGCCAGCGGGCCGGGCGTACCGCCCGACGCGAGCTTGCCCATGACAAGGGTCGCCAGCACCATGATCGCGCCGACGGACAGGTCGATGCCGGCGGTGAGGATGACCAGCGTCTGACCGATCGCGAGCGAGCCGACCACGGCCGCCTGCTGCAACAGGATCGACAGGTTCTCCGGCCGGACGAACCGCGGGTTGGCGAACCCGAACACGACGCACGCGATGATCAGCACGACCAGCGGGCTCAGGGCCGGCATCCGGTGCAGCACGGCGTGCACCCGGCGGCCCGCGGTGTTCCTGGCCATCGGGATCCCGTCCGGTGCGCCGGATGCCTCGAGTACCTGGGACATCGGTGGTTGTCCTCCCTTCGATGACGGTGTCACCGCCTGTGTGCGCCGGTGGGCACGCACAGGCGGGACGCTGTTGGCGCGCTCAGCCCCCCCAGCAGGCCGTGGCCGCCTGGGTCGGCGTCTGGCTGGACACGCCCGACAGGGGATTCGCGGTCACCAGGGCGGTGCCGGTGTTGATGAAGTCCTGCCCGCTGGGCAGGCTCGGCTTCTTGCCGCCACCGGCCAGCGACGCGATCGTCTTGACACCGACGCTCGCCATCTTGCCCGGGTACTGCGCCGAATCGGCCGCGATGGTGCCGCTCTTGACCAGACCGTTGACGTACTTGCAACTGCCGTCGATGGTCACCACGAGCACGTTGGTCTTGCCGGCCGCCGAGAGCGCCTGGAGCGCGCCGTCGGCCGCCGGCTCGTTGATCGTGTACACGACGTTGATGTCGCCGTTGCTCGACAGACAGTTCTCCATCGCGGTCTTCCCGCCCGGGATGGCGCCCTGGGTGGGTTGGTGGCATGCGACGGTGTAGTCGCCGCCGGAGTAATGGCCGGTCTTGGCTTCCTGACCGTTCTGGGTCTTGCTGCCCGGATCGATGCCCATGCCTTCCAGGAAGCCGTGATCACGCGCGGTGTCCACGGACACGACCTGGTTGTTGAACAGGTCGAGCATGGCGATCACCGCGTGGGCGCCGTTGAGCTTGGCGGCCGCGTACTGGCCGATCAGCTTGCCGGCCTGCTCGTTGTCGGTGGCATAGGTGACGTCCACGACGCTGGCCGGCGTGGGCGCGGTGTCCAGCGCGACGACGTAGATCCCCGCGTTGCGGGCCTTCTGCAGTTCGCTGTTGACCGCGTCGCCGTTGATCGTGATCAGAATGCCCTTGTCGCCACGGGAGATGGCGTTGTCGATCGCGCTGATCTGCGTCTGGGTGTCACCGTCGGACTGGCCGGCGGCCACCGTCAGCGTGACGTTGTCCTTGGCCGCCTCCCGCTTCGCGTCGTTCTCCATCGACACGAAGTACGGGTTGGACAACGTCTTGAGGATCAGCGACACACCGACCTGTCCGGACGATCCGCCACCACCCGATGAGCCGCAGGCGGCCAGGACCACCGACCCGGCCAGGCCGGCCACCGCGACAACCATTCCTCGACGGATGGGTCCGCGCCGCGCCGCACCGCCACGTTCGTCCATGACAAGATTCCTTCCGTCTCGATCGAGACAACGTTGTCCCGACCTTTATAAGCACCGAAGTCGGGGCCGCACAACACCCTCTTGTTACAAAATGATAACGACAGACGGCCTCAGCTGGCTGTCAGCTCGGCCTTTCGGTGCTATTGTCTAGTCCAATTGCCAGCGGGCGGCGCCGGTACCGTCGCATCGTCCGATGCTCACCTGACCAGGCGAGACAACGTTATCCCCGATCTTGTCCAGCCAGCTCAGATCGCCGGGCGCGCGGCACGTGCTGCGACCCGGAAGCCAGCCGGTCGAACGGCCCGCGTGGCTCGGTTCCGGCAGGTTCTGCCTGGTCCATCGTTATCAGATATGATAACGTTCTTGGGACTGATATCGATCGGGGCTCGACATGACGATGGCGGATCTCCTTCTGCACCCGGTCCGCCTGCGGATCATGCAGGCGTTTCTCGGTGGCCGAACGTTGACCACCGGCGACCTGGGCGGCGAGCTGGCCGACATACCGCCGGCCAGCCTCTACCGGCACGTGGCCCGACTGGCCGACGCCGGCATCCTGATCGTCGTCGCGGAACGGCAGGTCAGGGGTGCTGTGGAACGGACGTACGAGATGGCGGACGGAGCGCTGATCGGGGCCGACGAGTTCGCCGGCATGACCGCGGAACAGCACCGCCGGGCGTTCCTGGTCTATGTCTGCGCCCTGATCGACCACTTCGACCGCTACCTCGCTCAGACCGACATCGACCCGCTGCGCGACGGCGTCGGCTATCGCATCACCGGTTTGTGGCTGGACGACACCGAACTGGTTGAACTGCAACGCGAGGTCGCCGAACTGTTCGCCCCCTACCTCACGAACACGCCCCGGCTCGGCCGGCGACGCCGACTGCTCGGCACCGTCCTGCTGCCCGCCGATCCGCCGTCGACCGAACGGAAGTCATGATGTCCACCGAACCTGCGGCCACCGGCCTCGCCGCACTCCGACTGCTCCGGGACGAACGCTTCGCCGAGATCCTGCCGCTGTTCCCGCCGAACCTGCGCCCAATGGTCACGGCCGAAGCGATCGAGGCCGCATGGTCGGCCGAGTTGCGCCGGCACGGGCCGGTCACCGCGGCCGGCACGCCCTTTGTCGAACCGGTCCGGGGCGGGATGGTGCAGGTGAAGATCCTGGTGACGTTCGAGCACGGCGAGGTCGCGCTCCTGGTCACCGTCGATCCGGCTGGTCGCCTGCTGGGCCTGCAACTCGCGCCGGCCGACGCGGCCCGGCCGATCGAGCCATGGCAGGCGCCCGACTAC